>Ga0351883_1094_pt1 | contig 29219 bp, 26 predicted proteins | sample BONcelFGM3001F14_FD_206772 | JGI IMG/M metagenome (GOLD analysis project Ga0351883, IMG submission 206772) | Enriched cells from coal bed in the Powder River Basin, Montana, United States - BONCAT cells FGM rep3 HSBNCT.FGM.300.1.F14 ...
AAGAGGAAATCATTGCTTTGGAAAATGATAATGACCCGAACAGTATTGGTTATTTGATTCAACACATTAGCAAAATGGCCTTTTATAAAGATTTGAAGGATATTGCCCTTGATAATGGATTCGTACTTGAAGAATTATTAGAATCTAAAAGGTTTGATAAAGTCATTCAGCTTATTCTGAATGATAATGGGCTCGGCTATGGAAACCTTCCAAAGGCACTTTTACGTTTCCATAGGTATGATAATGAAAATCGCTATGCTATTGAAGAGCACCTGGTTGAAGCAGCTAATTACTGCACAAATGAGTTTCACATTGCAAAAGTTCATTTCACGATTTCGGCAGAGCATCGCAATAATTTTATTTCCGTTTTGGATGACATAGTACCAGCTTATGAGAAGAAATATGGCGTTAAATATGAACTCACTTTTTCGGAGCAAAAGCCATCAACAGATACCATCGCAGTAGATATGGAAAATAAGCCCTTCAGGAATGACGATGGTTCTTTATTATTTCGTCCGGGTGGACATGGCGCTCTTATTGAAAACCTAAACGACCTGAAAGAGGAAATCATCTTTGTAAAAAATATCGATAATATTGTCCCTGATTCTCTTCGGGAAGAAACATACAGATACAAAAAAGCTATTGGGGGCTTACTTCTTCAACTTTTAGAGAAAACCTATGACTACTTAGATATTTTGGATGGAGGATTCCTCGAAGAGCATGAATTAGAAGAGATTAGGAAGTTTGCAGAGCAAAATCTCCTGATAAATATTCCATCTTCTTATGAAGGATTGGGCGAGATGGAAAAAATTGATTATCTCTATAGTCAGCTAAACCGGCCTATGCGTATATGTGGGATGGTGAAAAACGAAGGCGAGCCAGGCGGAGGTCCTTATTGGGTTAAGAATAGTGAAGGAGTTGTCTCGCTTCAGATCGTAGAATCTTCACAAATGGATTTGAAGAATAAAGCTCAACTTGAACTTGTGAAATCAGCCAGCCATTTTAACCCTGTAGATCTGGTTTGTGGTATCTATGATTTTAAAGGACAGAAATTTAACCTTCCTGATTTTATTGATAACGAAACAGGATTTATCTCAACCAAGTCGAAAGACGGTCGTGAACTGAAGGCACTTGAATTACCAGGACTTTGGAACGGTGCTATGGCCGACTGGATCACTGTGTTTGTTGAAACACCTTTGATTACTTTCAATCCTGTGAAGACAGTAAACGATCTTTTAAGGCCACAGCATCAGGCTTAATCAAGGTTTAAAGTCGGGTGAAGTGCGGTAAATGTTTGATTCTTCAGCTGCAAGGGTTTTACCTTCAATTTTGAAACTTTTACCATATGCTGGAGTTAGTGTAAGGATCGATCTTCCATTCGATTGAATAGTGATTGAGAATTGCACATTTCCTGCGAATGCGTTGGGTTCAAGAGTTCCGGAGACAATAATTGCTTTTGTGAAATCCTTTGCTGAGACATGATATTCAATCAGTTGAGCTGTTCTGTTTCGACCGTTCATTGAAGATAAATCATTAAAGGCTAACTGAAAATTCGCATGATTTCCTTCAAGTGAAAAAAAGTTTGTTTGTTGGTTCAATCGCTCAGTTTTACCTCTTGAAGTCACAATAAGGTCACCTTCAAAAACAAAGCTTGTATCCCGAACCATTTGAATCATCCAGTCGAAACTTGCCATCTGCTCTTTGATCTTAGCCGCTCTTTTTTGTTCTTTTTTCTCCTTCCGTGTTAAATCAGGCTTCGTTTCCTCTTGCGCAAAAATCGGGATTGAAATCAAAAGTGGGAGAACAAACACCCAAATCAGTCCAAAAGATTTTATAAAGGAAAACGTGTTTTTCATGCTAGCAGATAAGATAAATCAGCACCAACTTCAATCTCCTGAGGTTCGTTACCATAAGTAAAGAGGCGCAATGGGCGATGACCTTTTAGCTGCATTACAGGTCCTTCTACCTCGAGCAAACTTGCTTCACGAAGTCCTAAAACTTTGATATTACGATTGATAATCAGGAATTCTTCGATACGCTGCTGGCGTGTTTCGCCACCATGACCTGCAGGATTTGCATCCAGATAATGCGGATTGATTTGAAAAGGAACCAGATTAAGGCAATCGAAGCTCTCAGGTTGAATGATAGGCATATCATTGGTAGTACGCAAAGTTGGACAAGCCACATTGGCACCGGCACTCCAGCCCATAAAAGGAGTTCCGCTCAAAGCTTTCTCACGAACGGCTTTCATGATTCCGGTTGAATGCATCAAAGCCACCAAATGAAAGGTGTTGCCCCCTCCTACTGCGATACATTCAGCATCATTTACTGCTGCCACCTGATCGTCAAAATGATGCACTGAAACAAGCTCGCATTCAAAATTCTTAAAAACATCAGCTACTCTCTGTTCATACACATCGTACGATTTATCAAGACTTTCGTGCGATAATCCTACACCTGCATAAGGCACAAACAATACTTTTTTCACATTATTTTTGGCTAAAAAATCAGCAATAAAAGGTTGAGGCCATCCAAGATATGCTTCGCCCGAATTGGTTGAGTTACTAATAAGAAGCAGTTTCATAATTATTTATTTTTGAGTGAGTTATTCTTTCATTTTACTTAATTTCTTCATAGAGCGAAGATAGTTTTTTTTGAATTCACTTAAGCGTTTGTCATCCTCAATCAATTCATAAACTCTTTTTGATGCATCCCTTATTCCATTCTGATGGTCAGCCACAGCGATTAATGTAGCCATTTTCTCTTGCATTTCAAGAGTTTCAAATGCAGGGAAATCCTGCCGAAGCAGTATCTTTAAATAAACGAGCATATTTTCAGCATCCAATTGCTCCAGATAAAAACTTATGGCCTGGAGCGTAAGGTTACCATTATTTTGAGATTTTACAAACTGCTGAAGGGTTTGATGTTTCACACCAAAATTAGCTAAGTTATAACCTTCAAGTTGTTGATCAAAGATTGTGTAGAGCGGAATAACAGATTGCAAACCACTGCTATATAAGTTGTTAAGCACAGTTTTATAGTCGTCCTGATACCTGAATAAATCATAATAAGTTTCCATCAAAGTGGTGGCCTCACCCGAATTTAGAATACAACCTTGATTGTTTGCACTCAGGTCGATAATTTCCTGCAGCGTTGGTTTCAAATCCTCGTAGTCTTTTTGAGCAATCATCACCTTCGATTTTGTCATTAAATCATCAATTTTAAAGCGATGATTCAGACAAATCCTTTCAATCATCCGTTGATCCAGTTGCTGAAATGCCTCCTTTACAGTTTTCTTTTTGTTGAGGTGGCTAGATTGAGCCATTTCGGAAGCCTTTTCGTAAACTTTCCAGGCGTCATCCATTTCATTTGCCCATACTTTTAATTGGGCATTTTTAATCATCTGAATGATATCATTTTCGGTTTGCTGAAGATTTTCTGGTAAAGCAATGTTTGTTTGGCCTGGAAAATTTGACTGGCTATTGCTTGCCAGATTGTTAAGGTTTGAATCGTCATTTCCTTTTATTTTATTTTTTAAATAAAGTGCCTCATTACTTGTTCTAAGGTATTGAAAATGATCTTTTTGGTAGTTAAGTGCATATTCAAGTCGATGTTTTGCTTCTGGCAAATCGCCATGGAGGTAATAGTTTTCTGCCTCCTTAACGAGTTCGAGAAAAATAAAACGATACGACATAAACAGCGATTGATTGATCTGTTCGTTGTAGGTGTTGTTATAATAACTTCTTGCTGTGTTTGCTGCTTGTTCGAACATTTGAATCGCAGCAAGGTATTGTTTCTGGTCGACAAATATGGTTCCTTTTCTCAAATAGGTTTTAATAAGCGCATCCGATTCACCTGCAATCCTGTTAACGAGATTATTCTCAGGATATTTGTTAACAAAAGAATTAGATTTCATTTGATAAATCCTTGATAGTGAGTCATTACCAGCTTCAAGTGCTTTTGCAGCTATTTGCAGGTACGATCGAAGCAAACCAAGTTTTGTTGATTCGACACGCTTTTTTACATCATCGGATGCATTTGTATGTCCTTTGTCTTCTAAAATTTTCTGAGCGTCTTCATACAAACCAAGGGCATTTACAAAGTCGCCTGACTCATGAATTGAGTCAGCCAATAAAACAAATTCAAAGGCAATACTCTCGGCGAGGCTTACATTCTTTTCAGAATCGTTTAATAAATCGGAAGCGCTATAAAATTGATTATCAGGACTAAGACGTCCGGTTCTAAGTATTAGCTCGTGACTTCTGAAATCAGATACATATGCTTTTTTGAAAACTTTGAGGATATCGTTGCGATATGCGGATGTAATTTCAGTAATAAGCGACGATTGCGATATGGATTTATTTACTTCATTGCTGAAAAGTGTTGAATAGCGGGTCAACAGCCGTTCCAGATCAGGATATTTTGCCCATAAAGCAGCAGGATCGGCACCTGTTTTCTCCATAACTTGAAATGCAGCGGTCTCTTTTATTAATAGGAGACTTTTTCTGATCTTTTCACGAAGAAGAAACAATTGTGCAGGCTGTTCAATATTTTTGTTTTCAAGCGATGCGATGTCTTTGTTAACCTGATCAACAAATTCATTTACAGCCCAGTACTGATTGATCTGTCGTACATATTCCTGTAATTGCTTGAATTTTTCATCTGAAAAATGAAAACTTTCTATAGAACCATCCACTCTAGCAACGGTAGTACCGCTGAAGTTTCCTAATGAAATAATTCCCGGAAATTCCTTGACGGTTACTTTAAATGCGTCTGAACCCTGAGAAGAATAAAGGGTGTAAAGTCCGGTAAGAACATCAGGTATAAGGGCAAAATCGATGAGAAAATCGCGGTATGTTTTGTGGCCTACGATACTAATTTTATCAACCGAAAGTGAAATTTCAAAGGTATTGAGAGAATTTTTATTTGTTACCCAATGGTAATGAATTTCATAGGTGGTATTCCAGTCTGCTAGAAGATTTTCATTGCTATTGGAAAAAAGATTGATGACTGATTGATTGATTTTCAATCCGTTATAATAATTATTACGAGTGTTTAATGAGAGTTTGGCTACTTGAGTTGTTTGAGAATGAAGGTTCAACGAAAAGAATATAAAAGAAAACAAACCCATGAAAAGTAGGGAATCTGAAATTTTATTTCTTAATAATTTTTTTTTCTTGGATTCTTTCATGCAGTAGGCAAAAATAGGGAAATCCTCCGAATGTTAAGGCTGTGATTGTTAATCAGAAGTTGAAAATTCTAAAAAAAACGAAAACCCTCCAAAAGGAAGGGCACTCGTTTGCTTTCACTATTTCAATCACCAAACAATTATCTGGTCATGATCATGTTGCCTTTCACTGAAATGGTTTGGGTTGAGCTTATTTTGTCAATAAAATTTTTAAGAAAATCAAACGATGATTGCAAAACTACTTTGAATGGAGGTTACGGTTTGCTGTAATTAGCAAGAAACTAAAGAAAAAGGCGAAAAGTGTAACCCCAATTTGTGTCTCAATGGTATCTTCTGATAGCATTGAAAGCAACATTAAAAGCCAAAAAATTAAAAATTCTGTGTACAGTATTTTTTTTGAATATAAAGCAGGGTAAACAAGAACTATTATAAACCACAACCACCCAAAAACTCCAAAAGCTATCAAAATACTTAGGTATTGATTGTGCGACCTCCATCTAACTTCCTCACGCAAAGGACTGTTCATAGTATTATATGTTGATCGAAATGCTTCCGGGAGATCACCGGTACCAACTCCAAACAAAAAATATTGTTTAATTAAAATTTTTGAAGCCTTTAGATGCTCAACTCGCTGCATAATACTGCTGCCATTTGGATCATTTAGATCAGTAAATTGCTGATAACCTACAATTATTTTCGAGATCCGGTTTCGTAAACTTGGGTTTTCAACATACCTCTTATTTGCTATTCCTTTTTCAATATACCTAATATCTTCAGCAGTTAGCTGACTCACTCCATCGGCATCTTTTCGAAGGTCAGCTGATGTGAGATAGCGGATAATTGTATACATAATAAGCTGCCCGGCATCGTCCTTTCCATAAAAATCATAACTACTCCGCTCATTCCATGCCTCAGCCATTTCGCTTTCTGCAAAATAAATCCCTACATATTTTCCATCTTCAACACCAAAGTTGATCGTATCATGGCGGTATTCATTACCAAGACGGCTAAATTTATCAAGTTTCTCAATATCAATTGGATGACGATACGTTAGTTCTTTCACAATATCATTCAGGTACAAAAAGAGTGTTAAAGGAAGCCCTAAAGTGATTACAAACAATGCAACCCTCCATTTTTTACTGCCTATCTTCAAAACCAATCTAACTAACAAAACAGTGCCTATAATAACAACACTTAAGAGCCCTATGACTGATTCAAGGATTACAAGGTAGGCCAACAACCAAACGGCAATAAGCATAAACAAAGCTCCGAATATATGCTTTTGTCTAAAACCTGTAATTACTTGATTTAGAACAAGAAAAAATGAAAAAACGACCATCAAACTAAACCTTACTGAACTGATATAGATGGATATATCCCGGATGTCGTTAAAATCTTTCTGCAAATAGTGCACAAAGCTAATCAGTGTACCTGTAAAAACTGATGCAACAAAAAAGCCAAGCAAAGTCTTTGTTTCACCTAAAGTGAATTTTCTCATAGAGGACATTACCAATGGCAATACTAAAAGCGGAAGTTTAATACGTAAGTCTTTCCATGCATAATCAAAATCTGAGGTAGTAATTAAGCCAACAATATGTAGAAAAAATAGTGAAGCCAATATCAATGCTACCCTATTCGAAAGGAAAAACCTGATTTTTTTTACGAAGGTTTCAATTAATTGTAAGAACACATAGCGCGTTGATAACCAAATTGCTCTAAAGATATTTGCTTGTCGAAAGAACCGTTTTATCGGGGAAAACATCACATCATCCCCTATCCAAATTATGATTAGCAAAAGTTGAAAAACAGAAAGCGTGAACTTCGAAAAAGGTAAACTTATGGCGATAAGAATCATCACCACAAAATAGGAATCAAGCTTTACTTTTTCAAAAAAATTCGCCATTGGGAAGTCTAGGTTCTTATAGTTTACCTGTAAGAATTGTCTTTGCCTTCTCTTTATCAAGGATTATTTCAACAGCTTTATCTATTTCAGGATCTTGCTTCAGGGCAGTGATAATTTTTCCTTTTTGATAATAATAACGTGAAGCTATTTCACTTCTCAGTATGCGCTCAATTTCAGGACGATGCTTTTTAATATCGTTTTGTTTAATCATTTTAAACTGTTCCTCAAGAGCTTGAAGTTGTGTGGTTACGTCTTCCAGATATGATTCATCATCAGCAATTTGCTTCAACTCATTCAAACGTTTTTCACTCTCTGTGGTGTAAGTGAATTTATCATCTTCAACGAATTGCATAAATTCATTGTAAATGGCATCTGTAATCTCAAATTCATTAACCGGAGCGATCTGCTGATGCTCCAAAGCAAATTTGTTAGCATATTTGAAAAAAAGACTTGAGCCATAAAGATGAGCTGTTACCGGACTGAATTCAAATGGCTCCAGGACGATATCGGGCATGATTCCTCCATTATCATAAACAGTTCTGCCATTTCGGGTTTTAAAGGTTGAAACCAGGGAGTCAGGTATCTTACCTCCATTTTCTTTAATGTGACTGTAATCAATGGCTTGAATACAACGACCGCTTGGGATATAGTACTTGGCAACAGTTATCTTCAACTGAGTATTATAAGTTAATGGAACAACATTTTGCACCAATCCTTTACCAAAAGTTTTTTGCCCTACAATCACTGCTCTGTCAAGATCCTGCAACGAACCAGCTACAATTTCACTCGCCGATGCGCTCGATTCATTCACAAGCACTACCAAAGGAATTTCAAGGTCAACAGGTGATAGACGTGTGCGATGAACACTTGTACGTTCAGGTGATTTGCCTTTTGTTGATACGATTAGTTCATTCTTATTCACAAAAATATTAGCAATGTCAACTGCTTCATTAAGTAGTCCTCCCCCATTGCCGCGTAAATCAATAATTAATCCTTTCAGCTGGGTTTGTTCTTTCATCTTAACAAATATATCTTTCAGTTCGGCGGCTGCTTTTTGTGTAAATCCGTTCAACAAAATGTAACCAACTCCAGAATCTAAAATGGTATGGTAAGGGATGTTATCCAGTTTTATCTTTTCACGGGTGAGTTCAACTATAAATGGCTCTTCTTTACCTGCTCTCTGAATCTTTAATCGCACAACCGATCCAGGAACTCCTTTCAATAACTCACTTATTTCGGAAGAAGCTTTCTTTACAGCTTTCAGGTCATTAATCTCTAATATGATATCTCCCGGTATCAAACCTGATTTTTGAGCAGGAAAACCTTCATAAGGTTCGCTTATGATCACATAATCGCCCATCTGTTGAATCAATGACCCAATACCTCCATATTCACCCGTTGTCATCATACGCATATCTTCAATCTGCGATTCTGGTACAAAAACTGTATAAGGATCCAAATCTTCAAGCATGGCATTTATGGCAGCCTCATTTAACTTACCAGGGTTTATTTCATCTACATAATTGATATTTAACTCTTTAAACAGACTATTGTAAATATCAATACTTTTCGAGATCTCGAAATTATTGTTGACCTGAGATTGTATTTTACAATAAAAACCTAGGTTCAGGACTAAAAGTAATGTAATAATAAAATTCTTATTTTTCATAGCAATTGTGTTTTTTCATGGAACAGGATCATATCCGCTTCCACCCCATGGGTGACAGGAAGCAATACGTTTAACGGATAATTTACCACCTTTAATCACACCATATTTCTGTAATGCTTCTACACTGTAGTGAGAGCAGGTGGGAGTATATCGGCACGACCTCCCAATAAAGGGTGATAAAGTATATTGATAAACCCTTATTAAGAGAATAAAAATACCAGAAAGCAATCTATTTATCCACATCATTATTCTCGATTAAACGTTCGATAATTCGCTTTATTTTATCTTCAATAACCAAACTGGTTTCTATTTTCTTTCCTGTGTAAACCAAACCGACATCTAGTCCGATAAACTTCTTTTTTAAAGTGAGTTGTAAAAAGGAAAGGTTTTTTCTCCAACATTCCTTCGTCCTCCTTTTTATTGTATTTCTATCCGTCGCATTTTTAAAATTTCTTCTTGAGACAGAAACCAATAACCTAATTGGTACTTTTTCACAAGAAACCTCTTTAACATATACCACTTTGAATGGATAAACAAAAAACGATTCACCGGATGTAAATAAGCCATTCACAACCACTTTCCCATGAAGACGCATCTCCTTTGTCAACTTTTGTTTTTCCATTTTCCTTTCCAGCTGACAAAGATACAGCCAAAAGCCCAACCGACAAATACCTCAAATACGATTATTTATGCTTCATTTTTCTCTTTAATAATCAAACTCATAACCCGCAAAAACAACTAAAGCTGTTTTGGAAAACTTGAAACTGAGTTTTCATGAATCATAAGGATTAAATATTCTAAATATATATAATATACTGTATAGTAATGTGTTAAATAAAATAGATTTCCTAATAAAACTTATAAACGCTTTTGATTCTACCAATCAAATATTGCATAAAAATATAATTATCATAGAAAGGATTAAAAAAAATATCTCAGTTTTGTTTTATCATTTGAAATTTTATTAAAATTGCACCATAATTTAAAAATGCACTTATCAGATAGTTAAGTTTATTGTTCCGTATATCCGACAATGTTATCTATATCACTCCATATCTGCATAGGCCCTCTATATCAGCGGCAAACCCAGGAATCTATCATTCAGATACTCATACTTTGATTTTATGCTTCCTATAACGATTCATAAACTTATATTCCAATAACATCAATAACCTTTAATTCATTTTATCAAAAGAAAATTTTTCCCATGAAACCGGCAAAGAAAAAAGAACGCCCAAAGGAAATTAGTTCCAATGACGAATTTGTCAAGAAACCTGTAAAAAAGAGTCAGGCCAAACGCGACCGCAAATTAAGCATCTATGATCCATTGGATGAAGAGGACGAAAATGCTGATCTTGATTTATTTGATTTTGATATTGAAGACAATGAAGAAGATGATTTTTAGAACTGAATAATCAATACAACTCGAAGACCTGTCAAAGCGTAATTAATCGTTTGACAGGTTTTTTTTAAATAACAGAGAGTTGTTTCCAACAATAGTGAAAACCATATTTATTTACATTTTGACAAATAAGTAAGCTTAACCTCAACAGAATTTGAAATATTCATGCTTCTTCAATTAATATTTCACTTAATCAAAAAGGGCAATACAGTTTCTTTGGTTTAATATTATTTTTCCAACGAGCAGAATTACTTCAAAAAACATAATTATTTCTGTAAGAAAACCTTACGTCGTATCTGATTGTTTTATAATTTTGCTTTTCAAGAATTTATCTCATGAATGAATTAGATTTATCAAAATACACTCTCCTAATAGCCGAGGATAATGAATCAAATTTTAATTACTTACGGCTAAGCCTTAAAAAAACTGGCATTACAATCATCCGTGCACTTAATGGTCAGGAAGCCTTTGAGTTATGTGAATTACATCCGGAAATAAATATCGTTTTTATGGATGGAATGATGCCCTCTTTAAGCGGCTATGATGCAACACCACTTATTCATCAAATACGGCCTGAACTTCCGGTAATTCTTATTACAGCCTTTGTCAGCCCTGCTTCAATGCACGAGGCTTTATCTAATGGTTGCAACGATTATCTTTCGAAACCTATTGGCCCAGAAGCTATTTTGTCAACCCTAACTAAATGGTTACCTGCATCTTCAGATTAATAAATGAGGCATTCATTTTTGATTTTAGATATCTAAACTTCCACAAATTCCTTTCCTTTTTTTAGTTCGGTATATTTATTATTTTTGTAGCATCTAACCTATGCTATGAAAAAAGAAATTTTTCAGCTCGAAATGAATCTTTATGAGAATTCTAATGAATTACAAACTACTGATATTCATCTTCTTTCCGAAGCAAAAAAAGCTGCTACCAATGCTTATGCTCCATATTCCCGATTTAAGGTTGGTGCTGCTGTATTGCTCGCCAATGGCGAGATTGTCATAGGCAACAATCAAGAAAATGCAGCTTATCCTTCAGGTTTATGTGCCGAACGTGTTGCCCTTTTTCACGCAAGTGCGGTGTACCCTAATGTGGCAGTTTTGGCGATCGCTGTGACTGCCATTAGTGAAAAATCCATAATTGATGAACCGATAACTCCTTGTGGTTCGTGCCGACAAGTTATGGCTGAATATGAAAAAAAATCAAAAAGCGACATGAAAGTTATTATGCAGGGTCAGGAAGGTCCTGTACTTATTGCTCCATCCATGCGAACATTATTACCCTTTTCTTTTCTTGATGACATTTTATTAAAATACTGATTTACAATGAAATATCGCTTCATACTTCTTTTAACCCTTCTCGCAGTCTTTACTTCTTTTAAAAGTGATAAACCTGCTTATAAACTATTCAACCAAAAAGGTAAGGAGGTTAAATACAGCAAATTGGTTGAGGCTGCGTCAAATGTCGAAGTTGTTTTCTTTGGAGAGTTGCACAATAATCCAATAAGCCATTGGCTGCAACTCGAGCTTACAACTGATTTACTTAAGGTAAATCCATCAGGTTTGACTTTAGGTGCTGAAATGTTCGAAACTGATAATCAGTTGTTTTTGAATCAATACCTTGCGGGTAGTATTGAAACAGATAGTCTTAAGAAATTGGCTCGTTTATGGCCAAACTACAAAACAGATATTGCTCCATTAGTCGATTTCGCTAAAGAAAATAACTTGAAGTTTATTGCTTCAAACGTTCCCAGAAGATATGCCAGCTTGGTTTTTAAAAAAGGATTTGAGGCTCTTGACTCACTCCCTGATCTGGAAAAAGCATTTATTGCACCACTTCCTATTGCCTACGACCCTCAATTGCCTGGATATGTTGAAATGGTTAAAATGATGGGAGATATGGGGCATGGACGCTCTACCGATAACTTTCCAAAAGCTCAAGCAATTAAAGATGCTACAATGGCATGGTTTATATATAAAAATATTGAAGCATCAAAAATCTTTATTCATTACAATGGAGCTTATCATTCAGATAATTATGAAGGTATCATCTGGTATCTAAAACGACTCATTCCCGAAATCCGTATTCTTATCATCTCAAGCGTTGAAACTGATCAACCTGTAAAGCTTCCGGATGACAAGAAAAATGTAGCTGATTTTATTATCGGGGTACCTTCAACAATGACGAAAACTCATTAAAAAAGACTTAATCTTTTCCTTGAATTATTATTAAGGGTTATTCCCATTATTTGCTAAATCATAGAACATTCTAATCATTTAATGAATAGTGAGTCTTTTATGAATTTTAAACAGATCGACTAATCACCTTTCCTCCTTCCAAAGATTCATTACTCGATTAAAAAAATCAATTACCAACCCAACAGAATCCCAGCTGCTCCTGCTAAAAAAGCAACCAACATATTTACAAGCTTAACTGCAACAAAGCCACGAGGTGATTCGGCTAATAATGGTAAAGTTCCGTGACCGTCTTGTGCGATTGAACTTGCTAATAATATGCTCAAAGGAAGAACACCCTGAGCAAACAACAATACAAAAACATAATGTGGCCCCGATTCAGGAATGATGCCAATTAACAGAGCCAATAGTAACACCACCCATAAATTAGCAGAAATCCACGATTGAAGATTGATATATTGGTTCATAAAATAAATCACGACCAATACACCTAATGTCCACAAGAAAATCTTCAGAAAGTGCTTACGTATAATATGTTGCCACAAATGTTCTTGCAGGAAATGTTCTTTTGTAGAAACGATGATAAACATTATTACACTAAAAATACCTATCAAACTATACCGGATCCAATCAGCCTCACTACTATGATCGTGATCATGACCAACATGATCATGGTCGTGATGTAAATCTACTTCTCCACCCATTAGCGTATTTAAATGATGACTGCCATCAATTACTCCGCTGAAAAGTAAAATCAAAATACTTGCAACACCTGCAATTAAAAGCGCACGTGTAAAACTCAAATTACGAATATTGTCAATAGCACTGGATGGATGAAATGGATGGCATTCCTCATTTGGATTATGAAGCGGCAAATCACTATGTCCTTTCAATCCGATATATCGATTTTTTACCGTGAAATGAACAACAAAACCAGATACGATAGCAATTATCAACAAAATAATGTTCAACTTTAATGCATCTGCGGGGAATAACGAAAACATAATAAAAGCTTCATCGCCCGATGTAGCAATCATCGTTGCAACAATTGCAGGAAACATCACTACCCTGTGAATATATAATGAAACCATCGTATAAGAACCCAGGCAACCTGGAACGATTCCCATTAACGACCCTAATATTATTTGCAGAAAAGGTGAATCTTGTATTCGATGCGACCATAAGCCCCGGGTCTGTATATTAATATACTCGATGATGATCATCATCCCCATGACGAAGGTAGTAATGATAAAAGTTTGCTGAAGCATTATTGCTACCATAGTTCAGTAAAGTTGGTAAGTAAATTTGATTGGCAAAAGTATCTCATTTTTTCGAAAAGTGATATTTGATTTTTTTTCAAAAAAAGTATTGTTGTTTAAACTAATCGTAGTAATTTTGGTATTTAATTACCTATTAACAAAATGTCCAAAATAGTTACACTTACCGAAGGAGCTTCAATAGCATTGCATGGAATGATAATAGTGGCTAAGTCAGGAGGAAAAGCAAATGTTATTCAGATAGCTGACATTACTAATAGTTCTAAACATCACGTTGCTAAGATCTTCCAACGATTAGTTAAGGATAATTTTCTTGAATCGTATCGTGGTCCCAGTGGCGGCTTTAGCTTAAAAAAAGATCCTAAAGACATTTCATTACTCGATATTTACGAATCGATTGAAGGAAAAATCGAAGTAACTTCTTGCCCACATGACAAGCAAATATGTCCCTTTAATAAGTGTATCATGGACAATGTTACTTATAAGATGACGAATGACTTTCGTGAACACTTAAGAAAACACAGTCTTGCTGATTATCTTTAGCAATTTCTTTTTAAACTATTTTTATAAAGCCTACCTCAGAAACAATTTTCTCCTTCTTTCGTAGCATTAAAGCCTTATTTTTGTAAAAAAAAAGGACATTATGCATGAGTTTCTCTCTTGGATCACGCTTCATTCTGATCATCAACACATTACCTCTGGAGCACCACTTTTAATCGGACTATTGGCCAGTGTTTTGCATTTGGTTTCAGGCCCCGATCATTTAGCAGCTGTTACTCCTCTTGCAATTGATAACAAACTAAAAGCCTGGGTTGTGGGGCTTGGCTGGGGTATTGGACATACCTCAGGAATGCTGTTGATTGGTGTTCTGTTTATTTTTTTTAAAAATTATATCCCTGTTGATGCAATTTCAAGCTACAGCGAACTTATTGTAGGTTTCATTCTTATCGCTATCGGAGCTTGGGCTATGTGGAGAATTTTTGGCAAAAATCATGCTCATTCTCATGAACACCCGCATACCCATCACGCGTCTTCAGGTGAAACAATAACACACATACATGAACACGATCATCCTGCCATAAACGTTCATGAGCACAACCATTTATTGCCTGTTAAGCAATCGTTTATATCTGCAACCCTTATAGGAACCCTACATGGTCTGGCGGGGGTTTCGCACCTCATTGGTGTGTTACCAACATTGGCTTTTCCCACAGTTGTTGATTCAACAATGTATCTTATTGGTTTTGGGATCGGCACAATTGTAGCAATGATCACGTTTTCATTTTTGCTTGGATTCATCGCTTTTAAATCGGATGAAAAAACCAAACCTTTCCTTTTTAAGAGCATTCAGGTTTTAGGAGCATCTGCTTCTCTTTTAGTTGGAATATATTGGATATCAGCTTCTTTCTAGCATGAATAAAAACCTTCATTTCATAATATCACTTCTTTTCGTTTTAGGAACTGCAAGTGCACAAAACCTAGAGCAGAAAATGACGGACTCCATAAATTTTGGCAAATACTCCCGACCTGCAAGTGCACAAAGCCAATTGCAGAAAGGAAGTTGGTTTATTGGCTTAGCTGGTGGGCCTTTGTTTGGTGATACTGATGCTAATTCTCAAAATTCTAACACATTAAACAAAAGGAGCTTTCAAACAGGTATAACTGTAGCTTACAGCTTTACGGCCGATCTTAAGTTACAATTTGAAATGCTATTTGAACGAAGGGGCTTTCAATCAGAACGTTATGTAAATGGTTTCCGTCTTACTGACACATCTTCACATGTCTGTTGGGAGTGTTTCTATGCCTATAATGTGACTTATTTTTCCGATTACCTGCAGATGCCATTGCTTATTAATTATTCGAAAAAAAAGGGGGCTTTTGAAATAGCAGCACAAGCAGGTTTGTTCTATTCGCTTTTACTTGTCAATAATCATTCAGGCTACGAAGAGCTTTACCTCGATCCTGTTAGCGCTGATTCATTTTTACGTTTTGGATTTGAACCCGGCTATTCACGGATATTGTATAGCGGGCCAACTACAAACGTCATAAACACCTATGATGCTGGGATTCTAATAGGTTTATCAGGAAATTATCATGTTTTTGGACCTTTGTTTGCTACACTTGAGGGAAGATTACAGTTGGGTTTTGCAGGAATATATGAAAATCCCGAAATGCCTGATCTTAATTTTAAAAGTTATATCATCCGGCTTGGGTTAATGTATAACTTACCAAAAAAATAGTGGATGCTGCACAATTTACCTGAACAAACAGTTGAAAGATTAAGTCAATATCGGCGTGTTCTGCTTAACTATCAGTATCTTGAACATGCATTTATTTTCTCTCATAATCTTGCGCGTGTCTTAAAAACAAAACCGGCAACAGTACGTCGCGATCTAATGTTGATTGGCGTAACCGGTGATGTGCATAAAGGATACAGCATCAGTGAATTAATTACCAAAATCGGAGAAGCTATTGATGATGATCAACCCGAAAAAATGTGCTTTGTCGGAATAGGGCATCTTGGAAAAGCTGTTTCCGAATATTTTACATCTGAGAATGAAAAACTAAAAGTTGTTGCTTCATTCTATTTCGATATGACTCATCCTTTGTTGGCAGATGTCCCTTGTTATAACATAACTCAACTTTCGGAAGTTATTAAACGTGAAAAAATCCTCATTTGTGCTTTAGCAGTGCCACGCGAATTTGCCAAAGAAATCAGCATGATTTTAGTAAATGCCGGAATTATTGGCATACTGAATTTCACTTCTGTTCAGCTACAGGTTCCATCCTATGTCTTTATTGAAAACTATGATATGATTGCTAAGCTGGAAAAAATAGCATATTTCATGAAAGTAAAGCGCTAATCATGCAGTACAATAAAATAAGTATAGATTAAAAAAAAGGAAAATTCCAGATTACTTTTTGCCGAACGGTGAATCAGGCTCTTTTGCCATTTGATTATATACCAATCGATCAAGTAAAAAAGGAAAGATTTTATTCAAAATCACAGTTAATTTTCCCTGAGAAGTAAGTGTGAGAATGCGTTTCCTTTTTTCAATTGCATTAAGTAAAAATTTTGCAACATTTTCGCTACTCATCATCTTTGATTCATCTCTGGGTGATTCACCTTGAGCACTCCCGTCGGCTGATAATGCCGTAGTACGAATATTTGAAGTAGTGAAACCCGGACAGGCTATGAGAACATGTAAGCCCTTTTTTAAATTCTCGATTCTTAGAGCTTCTAAAAACCCTTGAATGGCAAATTTTGAGGCCGAATAACCCGTCCTACCCGGCAAACCCTTATATCCAGCAATGGATGAAACACCAACCAATGAACCTTTGCTTTCCAACAAGTAAGGGAGCGCATACTTAGTACAATATACTGTTCCCCAAAAGTTTACATCCATAATCTTATGGATTACTGCTAATTCGGCGTGTTCAAAAAGGGCCCGCATTGAAATTCCTGCATTATTTATTAAAACGTCAATCCTTCCAAAATGCTTAATTGCGCTCTCAATTAACTGCTGACAATCAGTTTCCTTGCTAACGTCTGTTTGAACAATTAAAACATCTGCTCCTTTTTCACGACACAAATTTCCCACTTCATTTAAAAGAGCAGTATTTCTTGCTGACAGCACAAGTAATCCACCTCTTTCAGATGCTGCAATGGCGGCTGCTTTGCCGATTCCGGATGATGCTCCTGTTATAATGATTACTTTATCTGAAAGCCTGCCCATATTCAACTTTTTTGCAAATGTACCACTTAGGAAAGAATTTTTAATGGTTCTGAAATAAAAGATCGTTGATAACTCAAGGTTGGTGAATAACTCCCTCAAGTTATCAACATTTTTAAAAAAGTTGTTGAAATATAAATGCTTACTCATTTATCCAACTCAGCACTAATAAATGATAATTTTGCATAAATTTTAAACGAATGCTAACTAACAGACAAATGTTTCAATTACACATGGGGTTACCTTCTGTGGTGGATAACCCAATTGAAATTGTCAAAGCAGAAGGAATATATCTTACAGATAATGAAGGTAATAAACATATCGACCTTGTTTCCGGTGTTTCTGTTAGTAATGTTGGGCATCGCCATCCAAAAGTAGTTGAAGCTATTAAGACGCAACTTGACGACTATATGCACGTAATGGTTTATGGCAAATTTGTTCATTCACCTCAGGTTAGACTCGCAACATTGTTGGCTGAAAACCTTCCTTCCTCATTGGATGCAGTGTATTTTGTGAACTCAGGAAGCGAAGCTATTGAAGGTGCTTTAAAATTAGCTAAGCGAATCACCAACAGGGCGGAAATAGTGCATTTCAAAAACGCTTACCATGGCGGCACTGCCGGAGCTTTGAGCCTTTTGGGTCATGAAACTATGAAAAATGCTTTTCGGCCGTTGGTACCTGCAACTCGAATGCTTGATTTCAATGAGTTTAAGCAGATTGGTCAAATAACAAAAGCAACCGCAGCAGTACTTATCGAGCCAATTCAGGCTGAGGCAGGCATTATTCTCCCTGAAAAAGACTATTTATTAGCTTTGAGGCAAAAATGTAACCAAACAGGTACCTTACTCATATTTGATGAGATTCAGATGGGATTTGGCCGAAGTGGAAAGCTTTTTGCTTTTGAAAACTATCATGTTGTTCCTGATATTCTTTGTTTGGCAAAAGGAATGGGTGGAGGAATGCCCATAGGCGCATTTGTTGCATCTAAACAAATGATGATGGAACTTACGCATCACCCTGAGCTTGGCCATATTACTACCTTTGGAGGACACCCCATTTCTTGCGCAGCAGCATTAGCATCGTTGAAACTTATTCTAAATGAGAAACTTGCCGATTCAGCAAATACGAAAGGGCATCTATTTGAACAGGCACTCCTCTCCCACCCTGCTGTTTCTGAGATTCGAAGAGCAGGATTGATGTTGGCAGTTGAAATCAAGGATTATATTCTAATTACTGACTTAATGGATGCTCTTAAAAAAGAACGGCTGGTTGTCGATCAGTTTTTATTTCATGATAAAGCATTTAGAATAGCTCCTCCGCTCACCATTACCGAAGATGAAATCGAAATTTCTATTGGTCACCTTATCAAAGCACTAAATCAAGTACTCTAGCATACATTATGAAAAGGACTCATATTCTATATCTCTTTACCATTGCTTTTCTCGCAAATTCAGCTTTTGCACAGGATCGTATTACTGGAAAAAACTTTGCATCACGTTCTGAAGTCATTGCCAGTCATGGCATTGCAGCAACAAGTCATCCCTTAGCAACACAAGTAGCACTCGACATGCTTAAGCTTGGAGGCAATGCTATCGATGCTGCCATTGCCGCAAACGCACTCCTTGGACTTGTTGAACCAACAGGCTGTGGGATCGGTGGTGACCTGTTTGCGATCATTTGGGATGCAAAAACAAAACAACTGTATGGCTTAAATGGAAGTGGACGATCGCCGCAAGCACTTACTATTGATTATTTCAAAAAAAATAAAATCAAGGAGATACCGTCCTATGGCCCATTACCAGTGACAGTTCCGGGCTGTGTTGATGCCTGGGATGAAATGCACCGGAAATTTGGCCGGCTTTCTATTGAAGAAATTTTAGCCCCTGCCATTTCATATGCCGAAGATGGTTTTCCATTAACCGAAGTTGTTGCCTATTACTGGAAATCAAATGCAGCTAAATTAAATTCCTATCCCGGCTTTTCCGATGTTTTCTTGCCAAATGACAAGGCACCGGTTAAAGGTGAAATATTTAAAAATCAGAAACTAGCTAACACATATCGTCACATGGCTGAAGCAGGTCTGAGAAGCTTCTATGAAGGTGAAATTGCCGAACAGATCGCATCTTATGTCCAGGCAAATGGAGGATTTCTTTCTGTAACTGACTTGAATTCTCACCATAGTGAATGGGTAAAACCTGTTTCAACAAATTACAGAGGTTATGATGTGTGGCAACTTCCACCTAATGGTCAAGGAATTGCGGTGCTACAAATGCTAAACATTCTGGAATTGAGTGACTTGAAATCAATGGGATATGGAAGTGAAGACTATATTCACCTGTTTGTTGAAGCTAAAAAACTTGCTTTCGAAGACAGAGCAAGGTATTATGCTGATCCTGCTTTTTCAACTATACCTGTTGACAAACTCATTTCAAAGAGCTATGCAATTGAAAGAGCTAAACTCATTAACAAGGATAAAGCAGGAAAGAGTTATCCTGCCGGCATTCTCGAAACTGACAATACAATCTACCTTACTGTTGCTGATTCTGAAGGAAATATGGTTTCTCTAATTCAAAGTAATTACAGAGGAATGGGATCGGGAATGACACCAGCTGAGCTTGGTTTTGTACTTCAGGATAGAGGAGAATCATTTTCACTTCAAACCGGCCATCCCAATGTGTATCAACCAGGAAAACGGCCTTTTCATACCATTATCCCAGGTTTTGTAACAAAGGATGGTGATCCCTGGCTAAGTTTCGGGCTAATGGGTGGCGCAATGCAGCCACAGGGACATGTGCAGGTTTTAGTAAATTTGATCGACTTCGAAATGAACTTGCAAGAAGCTGGCGATGCAATGCGAATGAGTCATGAAGGAAGTACCGAACCCACCGGTAACCCAATGAGCGATGGAGGTTGGGTTAATCTCGAATCTGGTTTCAATTATGAAATCATTCGTGAGCTAATGAAAAAAGGGCATCGCATCAAATTTGATGTTGGTGGTTATGGTGGTTATCAAGCAATCATGCGTGACCCCAATACAGGCGTATATTATGGTGCATCTGAGTCAAGAAAAGACGGTCAGGCAGCGGGTTTTTAAGTTTTAGGTTATTACTTATTCTGACCTTTTTTCTATTTTATTCTTCATTTTATTCATACAATCAAAAGGAATTGAGGTAATATAGAGTGCCCCAAAATTGCAAACTTTTAAGTTCTGCATTGTTTACTAATTGAAAATCATTTTTGAATATTTGTATTAATTATTTAGGTATTTAATTACGTAATATATTTATTATTATTTTTGTACTAATAATAATGAGTAAAATGAACGGAAGTTAGCCACATTTTAAATACACTCCTAAGTATAATCAATTTGCAAAATAGTACGTTCACTTTTCAAATCAAAAGACCACAATTTTTAACTAATAATAAAAACTTTCTTATGAATACATTCCCAAAAGGTCAAATAGTTCAGTTTCAAAATGCTATTGAATACACAGAAGCCGGCATAGTAAGTAAACAAATTATGAAAAATGAAAAAGGCAATGTTACTCTCTTTGCATTCAGTCAGGGAGAGGGTTTGTCGGAACATACCGCTCCATTTGATGCATTAGTACAAGTTATTGATGGTCATACAAATATAAAAATTGGTAAGGAGACTTTTTTGCTTAAAACAGGCGATAGTATAATTATGCCCGCAAATATTTCGCATGCATTGCAAGCCTTAACATCGTTTAAGATGCTTTTAACAATGATTAAAATTTGAATTTGGTCGAATATGCCTTACTTTTGTGATGAGAAACATTCACGACGATGGCATTATTCAACAGCTTTGGTCTGGCATTAAGTGGCGGAGGTGCTAGAGCCATAATTCATGCAGGGTTTTTGCAAGCTCTCGATGAAAACAAGTTGAAACCAACCATTATTTCAGGGGCAAGTATGGGCGCTATTATTGGTGCTATGTATGCCAGCGGAGTAGCTCCATCTGATATGCTTAAAGCAATTGTTAAGCCTGAGCTTACAAAACTGCCAGCCTGGATTGGCCGTAAAGGCGGCATCGGTTCACTTGTAGTTTTGCGGGAGAAGCTAAGTCTTTTTCTAAAAGTTAAAACCTTCGAAGAATTACAAATTCCACTTATCATTTCTGTAACAAATCTCAATCGCGGTTGCAATGAATTGATCTCGAGTGGCAACTTAATTGATTGGGTTGTGGCTTCTGCTTCAATACCTATCATTTTTCAACCTGTTGTAATTAACAACTACTATTATGTTGATGGCGGACTGACCAATAATCTTCCAATTGCATGTCTTCAAAAAGAAAATCGTTTAGTTATTGCTTTAGAATCCAATCATTTAGAGGAAGTTGATACATCTTTTAATTCAATAAAAACTGTTAGTGAACGAACGCTTTTTCTTGCTGTTAACAACACCTTGAAAGATCAATTAGGTGCTTCCGATCTTTTCATTGATGCTCCTGAGGTTCGAAAATATGGCATTTTTGACTTTCAGTTTGCCGAAGAACTCTTTCGAATTGGCAATGAAATTGGAAAAAGAAACACCGAAAAAATAAGAAGTTTACTTGAAAGCAATGGAGACTTTGATCAATTACCCAAGGAATTGACTTTAAAAAGTGATTAAATCTCAAAACTAATAGATTAATCTTCAAAAAGGATTAAACGATAGTTCATTGGTTAAAAAAGAAGAATCCAAAATATAATAAATCAATTTTAGCTATCTTAGCAAAATTCAGATACTTTTTTATGCCATGCAAATTACACTTGAACATTTCTTATTAGTAACTTCTATCCTATTGTTGATCAGTGTTTTGGCTGGCAGAACATCATACAAATATGGTGTTCCTACTTTGCTACTTTTTATTGCAATCGGAATGCTCGCCGGCTCAGAAGGAATAGGTAAGATTTATTTTGACAACCCACAAATTGCACAGTTTATCGGTGTGGTCTCCCTCAATTTCATTCTTTTCTCGGGTGGATTAGATACTAATTGGACTTCAATTAAACCTATATTACGTAAAGGTATATCTTTATCAACTGTTGGTGTCTTTCTGACAGCCGGAATTGTTGGAATTTTTGTTTGGGCAATCACCGATTTCACAATTTATGAAAGTCTGTTGCTAGGTTCTATTGTCTCATCCACAGATGCTGCAGCCGTTTTTTCAATTCTAAGATCAAAAAATATTGCTCTTAAAAACCATCTAAGGCCAACCCTTGAACTTGAAAGTGGAAGCAATGATCCTATGGCTTACGTGCTTATGTTATCATTTCTAGGTTTAGTCGTTAATCAGGATCAAGAATTAATTTCTCTTATTCCATTGTTTTTGAAGCAGATGCTAATTGGCGCAGTCATTGGAATCGCTTTAGGAAGAATTAGCAAATGGATGATTAATAACATCAAACTTGGATTTGAAGGTCTTTATCCTGTTTTAGTTATTACTTTAATGCTGTTAACTTATTCCTTAACTCAAGTTTTGAGTGGGAACGGTTTTTTAGCTGTCTACCTTGCTGCTGTTTATATTGGAAATCAAGATTTTATTCATAAAAAAACAATTCTAAAAGTATTTGATGGATTGGCCTGGCTCATGCAAATTATTCTGTTTTTAACACTAGGGTTGCTTGTTTTCCCATCCCAAATAGTTCCTGTAATTGGTATTGGATTGCTCATTTCACTTTTTTTAATTTTTGTTGCTCGCCCTATAAGTGTATTTATAAGCATGAGTACATTCAAAATGAGTTTCAAAGAAAAAACTTTTATTTCATGGGTAGGGCTTAGAGGCGCTGTTCCAATTGTTTTCGCAACCTATCCCCTATTAGCAGGTATTGATAAAGCACCTCTGATCTTTAATATTGTATTTTTTATCTCTGTTACCTCAGTGCTTATTCAAGGCACAACCTTGTCAACGCTTGCCAAATGGCTAAATCTCGAGCTCCCTGAAGGAGAAAAGAAGAGTTATCCTTTAGACGACTTTTTAAGTGAACCTAAAGGAGCTTTCCTTGAAGAATTTTTGATAAACCCTGAGCATACTGCAGTGGGAAAGAAAATCGTTGAATTGCATTTCCCTAAAAACGCCATTATTGCAATGATTCAGCGTGATGATCAGTATTTCACACCAAATGGATTGACTAAAATTGAAATAAATGACAAGTTGTTTATCTTATCAGGCAGTAAAGAAGTTATGAATGAAGTTGTTAGCTGTTTTACAAAGGATGTAAAAAGCTGATTATAAAATTAAAAGTCAAGGTTTACCAATCAAATTTGCAATCCTTTTGCAGCTTTTTCAAGCACTGTATCAGTTTGTGATTTCATAAAGGCTTCCATCTTCATCCTCACTGACATATCAAAGACACCAATAATGCGCGCAGCCAAAATCCCTGCATTTGCAGCCCCGTTGATGGCCACAGTTGCTACAGGTATTCCTTTAGGCATCTGTACTATTGACAATAACGAATCAACACCTTCTATTGAATTGGATGACTTTACCGGCACTCCAATCACAGGCAGTGGTGTTAAACTTGCCACCATGCCGGGAAGATGCGCAGCTCCTCCTGCTCCTGCTATTATAACTGCAACACCCCTCACTGCAGCTTCCTTTGCAAACTGCACCATATATTCCGGTGTCCTGTGAGCAGAAACTACCTTGATCTCATAATTAATCCCAAAATAAGCCAGACGCTCAGCTGCTTCCCTCATTACTGGCAAGTCAGAATCCGATCCCATGATAATACTAACCAAAACGCTCTGTGATGTTGTGTCTTCCATGATTTTTTATTGATTCTTAAGCTTCAACTTTCAACGTTTGTAAAACAAAAGCTGCTTTCTCCAAGGCAGCTTCAGCGGTAATAGCCATTATTGTGGCATGCCCCATTTTTCGGTAAGGTCGTGTTTGCTTTTTACCATAAATATGTAATTTCACACCTTCCTCCTTCAATACTTCGTTTAGTCCCCGATAAACTGCTGGTCCCGAAAAGCCCTCACTGCCAAGTATATTTACCATAACGGCAGGCATTTTTAGTTTGGTCGACCCCGGGTGATATCCAAATATAGCTCTCAGATGCTGTTCATATTGAGAGGTAAGCGCACTTTCTATTGTGTGATGACCACTGTTATGAGGTCGGGGAGCAACCTCATTAATAAGCAACTGATTTTGTTTATCAATAAAAAACTCAACAGCTAAAAGGCCAACAATACCCAAATCCTTTGCAGTCTTTATAGCTAAACCCTTTGCAGTTTCTTCAAGTTCTGGTGAAATGCGTGCTGGTGATAAAAGTGACTCAACCAAATTAGCAACAGGATTAAAAACCATTTCTACCGCCGGATAGCTACTCGTTTCACCATTTGCATTACGCGAAACAATAACAGCAATTTCCAAAGCATCCTCGATGTAGTCCTCCACGAGCGAAGGTGCCTCAAATAACTTTTTTAAATCGCCATGATTTCTAACAACAAGTACTCCTTGCCCATCGTAGCCCGACAGTCTTGTTTTTTGAACAAAAGGGAACTTAAGTCTCTCCTGCTGAATAGCTTCCATTATCTCTGTCGCGCTATGAAACAACTTAAATGGCGCAGTTGGCAGATCATGTTCGAGGAAAAAAGTCTTTTGAATTCCTTTATCTCTAATGATTCGCAAGCATGATGGTTGTGGAAAAACCGGAATCCCTGATTTTTCCAAAATCTCAACAGCCTCAATATTAACACCTTCTATTTCAATTGTGATCATATCCAGACCTTGCGCAAAACGCATAACCGTATCAAAATCACGAAAAGAGCCTTGCACAAAATGCGTTGATACTCCAGAAGCTGAGGCTTCTGGATCAGGATCAAGAACACATGTAGTTATATCCCAAGTACTTGCAGCTTGGCATAACATCTTGCCTAACTGTCCGCCTCCCAGTATTCCCAACTTAAAATCAGAACTAATTGTTTGCTTCATAAAGAATAAAATAGATTATCTAATGCTCATGCAAAAGCAAAAATACCATATTTCTTACTACCGAAAGCAACGAAACTCCGTGAAGCGGTGTTTTAAAACCAATAAACTTAAATCTTCAACTAATTTGAATGAGATTTTTCAAAATTGGGAATTAATTCTAATCCTATTCGGTGCTTAAACTTATCAATTTAGCATCGACAGATTTAACAAGATTAAGCTTACGCTCAATTTCTTGCATATGCTCCAATTCACCGGTAAGTTCAAGAAAGATCAATCCGCTTTGCGAACAATTAGCGAGAACATCATCATGCAAACCTAAGCGCGTTTTGATGAAACATCCCCAACCTGTTAGTATTTTCTGAACCTTGTCGGCTGCTTCCTGCCTCGATCCAATCAGGATTAACATTACGTGTCTGGTCATAGTATTTTGAATTGTTAATTAATTAACAAAAATACTACTATTATTTTCAAAATTTCAATTGATTGTAAGAGAAACCCTTATTTAGAAAAATTATAAAATACCAGATATTTCAAACCCTCAACATTGATTGCTTTACTGTTGTCAAATTAAACTAACTGGATAAACTTTTTTAAGTTGATACTGTAAATTATTAAACACCAATAGATTAGATCAAATTATGAAAACACTTACTCAGGGTTAATAGTTATGATTGTTCAGGTTTCTGACCCGTTAGTAATCAGGTTCAGGGTTTACACCCCAACAATCAAGACTACCATAACAACCAAAACAATCAGAACAATCAAAACATCAACTCGCTTCAAAATTGAACCAAAATGAATCAAGACTTGATTTTGTCAAAATCCATTCCGTCCTTCAAAATCACCCCTTTATTGTGTTTACCATCAATAGCAATGGTGATCTGTTTTTCAAAACGAATATGCCTAATATATTCATCCTCATAAACAACTTGCTGAGCATCAAGGTATTCTAAGTCATAAAAACCATCATGAATAAATGGGTTTATTGTAAAATATCCAACACCAAATGAGGTAAGATTTTGAAAAAAGTGAGTTCCCTGACTTGGATCAATCCGATAATTTTCAAGTCCGGATTCAATAATTACGCGTGCTGCAGAAATCTGTGGCCATTTCACAGGAATACCTAACCATGGGTCGCTTGAGCCCCATCGTCCTGGACCGACTAAAACATAATTTTTATTCTCGTGCAAAAACTTATCATTGATTTGACCGACCAAAGCAGCAATTTCGCGTGTTTTTGAAGGATCAAAAGCTTGTGGCTTAACATACACAAAATCGAAAATATTATTAATTACACCATTACCAAGTGTGTGTTCTGCTCTTATAAGCATTTTTTCTTTTTCAATCCCATCAAGATCAAGCTCTATTGTCTCGTCTATATTTACAATGGGTCGAATCTGCAACACATAAAACATTTTTTGAACCCCAACAGGCTTATTCAATTCAATTGCAAACTCTATTTCTATCGGTTTGCCCATTTCCTTTTGACCGGTTTCTAAAACCAATTGAAGTATTTCTGCCAAAGGGAATGTATTGTATTTCAATATGTTTGCGAAAGTAACCAAGCGTTTTCCATCTTCCTGAAATCCATCTCTCAATACATTGCTATGGTAGTCATAAGTTGAGCAAATGAGTTTCATCACCCCATCCTTTTCAGCTTCAGCAATTCTTAATTGTAAAAGATTTGCGGACTCGTCAGGAGTAATTTTAAAACTCTCTGGATCGAGATTTAAAGCATAAAAAACTTTCTGCGTCTCACGTAAAGCAAGGTCAGGCTGTGATGTTTGCAAAACTTTCTGAGGAAATTTAGGCGAAAAACGCAAAGTTTGTCCACCGTCAACGATATGCTTACCAAGACCAAGTGCAATATTTGCTATCCCATCTTCAGGTTTCTCTGGACCAATCGGATAAAAATTGATTGATCTTGCAACACCAGAACAAGCTGGATAATAACGAGTTCCATAAGATTTTCCACAAACTTCCTGCAATACGATACCCATTTTCTCCTCATCAATCACATTTTTTGTAGCCATCATATAAGCTTTGGAGTCTTTATAAAAGGCACTCGCATAAACACTTTTAATGGCGTTGCTTAATAATTTGATCATTGTACGCTCATCGTTTTCCACAATTGGGATCATGTAGGTACTATAAATACCTGCAAATGGTTGATAATGTGAATCTTCCAAAAGGCTGGATGATCTTACGGCTAAAGGATTCCTAATTACTGAAATGAGGGTATATAAATCTTCGTGGATGCGAAAAGGCAAACGGGCTTCGATAAATTGTCGCAATATTTCATCATCAGAATACTCATCAGAAAGTGCAATCGAGTAAAGATTGTTTTCCTCCATAAACTCATCAAAAATATCAGTGCACAAAACGACGGTTCGGGGTATGCCTATTGTTACACCTTCATACCTGTCATACAATCTGTTACGTTTGATAAGTGAATCAAGAAATGCAAGACCGCGCGCTTTTCCGCCAATTGAGCCTTGCCCAATTCTTGTGAAGGAAAGATATTCATCAAAGCTTTCGCGGTTAAATTCAGCAATAACACCCCGGGCTTTATTTAGTCGAAAAGTGGCTATTGCATCAAAAACAAATCTTTTGATATCGTCGCAATCAGAGAAATCTTCAGGCGAAAACATCTTAAATAAATCAGCTAATGGGAATAAAGCCCTGGCTCTAAGCCACTTTGATAAGTGATTACGTTCAATATGATATTGAAGCGACTCATTAGGCACCTGAAATATCTTTTCTTGCATCGATTTCAGATCGTTGGCCCTCAAAACCTCCATGCCTGTTGCAGGATCTTTAAAAACAAAGTCTCCAAAAGCAAAATATTCGCGAATGAATCGTCTTAGCTCTATTGAAAGTGATTTTGAGTTTTTATTGATAAAACCCACTTTGATTTGTTTTGCAATTTCCTCGTTTTCATCATCAGAGGATTGAAGAAGAAGAGGCATGTATCTATCATTCTTCTTAACCACCTGACACAGTCGAATACCTGCTTCAGGATCAATCTTACCCTCTCTTTCGTAGGAAATATCGGAAATGATGCCTAATAAATTTCCTTTATACTTTTTATATAAACTTATGGCTTCTTCATAATTGGTTGCAAGTAGGATTTTAGGTCGCCCTCGCATACGCAATGTTTTCTGATGCTCGTTAAGTCCCTCAGTCATAAAAGATTTCGACTGCTTAAAAATGATTTTGTAGATATTAGGCAAATAGCTGCTATAAAACCTTACTGAGTCTTCAACAAGTATAATACATTGAACACCAATATCAACAATATCATGATCGGCATTCATTCGATCTTCAATCAGCTTGGTAATTGCAAGCAAAATATCAGCATTGCCCAACCAATTAAATACATAATCAATCGATTTCAAGTCCTTTCTATCGATTCGAATACTGAGCTCCCTTGATAGCGGTGCTAAAACTACAATTGGTATATCTTCATAGTTCTTCTTAATCTTCTCAGCAAGTTCATAGGTTTGTTTTTCCTGTGAGCTTAACATGATTATTATCAAGTCAATAGTTTCTTCAGCAAGGGTTTTCATGGCTTCATCCTGTGTACTTACAAGGATAAAAGTAGGCGGGTATCGAAGGTTGAGAGAAACATACTCGTTGAAAATTTGCTCATCAATACGTCCATCTTCTTCAAGCATAAAGGCATCATAAACTGATGAAACTAGCAAAACATGGTAGATTCGCTTCTTCATCAGACTGATAAAAGGCGTATCATTAAAAAGATGGTTTTTCTTGTGGAAATCGAATCGGGCTGGAACCATAAGTTCTGTTGTTAGTACGTTGTTGTGCAAAGATACATTTTAGGTCTTTGACTTAACATAAGTTCTTTTTATTGATTAAAAAACTTTTAGAAGTGGCGTAGTA
>Ga0351883_1096_pt1 | contig 28681 bp, 23 predicted proteins | sample BONcelFGM3001F14_FD_206772 | JGI IMG/M metagenome (GOLD analysis project Ga0351883, IMG submission 206772) | Enriched cells from coal bed in the Powder River Basin, Montana, United States - BONCAT cells FGM rep3 HSBNCT.FGM.300.1.F14 ...
CGATATCGATCATTTTAATGATGAGGATTTCCAGAATGATGCGCGGGTACACTTCCCAGCGGATGCGGTCTTCCACGCGCGCCACTTCATCCATGAGCGCCACGAGCGTGGGGCGCGGCAGGGACTTGGTGCGGGCGGTGAGGGCGCTGCGCTCGGCGTCCGAGTACGTATCGCGCGGCGGGTTGAGCCCCTGGCGCAGCAGATACATGTCGCGCAGGTGTTCCATGACCAGGCGCAGGAACATGCTGAAACTTTTGCCGGCGTCGAAGAATTTCTGGAACAGGTCGAATGCGGCCTGTGCGTCGGCGTCGAACACGGATTCCATGAAGGTGACGATTTCCTGCTTTTCCACCAGGCCGAACATCATATTGGCGTCGGCTGCGGTGATGGTTCCGTCGGAAAAGGACACAAGCTGGTCCAGGATGCTGATGGAATCGCGCATGGAGCCATCCGCGGATTTCACGATCAGGTCCGCGGCTGCGTCGTCGATGGAAAAGCCCTCTTTGTTGCACAGGCTGCGGATGTGGTTCGCGATTTCCTCGTCGGTGAGGCGCCTGAAATCGAAGCGCTGGCAGCGTGACAGGATGGTGGGCGGCAGTTTCTGGGGTTCGGTTGTGGCCATGATGAAGAGCACGTGGTCGGGCGGTTCTTCGAGGGTTTTGAGCAGGGCGTTGAAGGCCTCGCGGGTGAGCATGTGCACTTCGTCAATGATATAAACCTTGCGGCGCGCCTGGGTGGGGGGCACGCGCACTTTTTCCTTGAGGTCGCGCACGTCGTCGATGCCGCGGTTGGATGCGGCGTCGATTTCAATGACGTCGAAGAGTTTGTCTTTGGTGATGGCCGTACACACGGGGCACACGTTGCAGGGTGTGGCAGTGGGTCCGGATTCGCAGTTGATGCATTTGCCCATGATGCGCGCGGTGCTGGTTTTGCCGGTGCCGCGGGGCCCGCTGAACAGATAGGCGTGCGCGATGCGGTCGCGCTCGATGGCGTTGCGCAGGGTGGTGGTGATATGTTCCTGCCCTACGATTTCGGTAAAACTCTGGGAGCGGTATTTTCTATAAAGGGACACGTAAGGCATATGCGAATCAGAACCTTTGAACGGGTTTTGTATTATGGCGCGCCGTGCGGATGCATCATGGAATGTGGCTGTAAAAATATAAAAAGACCGTGCACCGACCTCTGATACGGAACTTCCCCGCGTTACCCTGGCAGTTAGCTCGGGCCAGGCTGATCTGCGGCACAGAACCAGACACTGCTTACCGCTGCTACCTTCCGGTCCTGACGGGATTCACAGCCGGCCCTTGCGCAGGGCCCGGCCGTCAATACCACTTACCAGGGGCAGACCGAACAAGCACGCACCTCGGGACGGGATTCAACCCCGCTATAGCGGATTGCGGGTTACAGGGTGCCGCTAACTCCCCGTCTAGCACGGTCTCATTAACACACTTTCAAGCTGCTCGTTGCATCGGCATCGCCGACGTTCCATTATATTACAACCATAGCGCATTTTCAATGGAAAGGAAGGGGAAGCGCTCTTTACAAGCCTGCATGGGCGCGGCTACAATTCTAAACAACCGAACGGGGGCTGATGCCACATTTTTATCTCACGAATCGGCACGTATCTGCTGGCTTTCGCCGTGCTGGCCTATTTCATCTGGTGGGGGCTCCACATTGTGGGCTGCCTCACGCGCCGCGATTTCCGCATGTCGGATAAAATTTTCTGGTTCGCGGTGCTTGCCATTCCCATTATCGGGCTGGTGCTGTACCGCGGCCTGGCGCCCGAATTCTATAAGGTGCAACCGCGCCATATCACGCCGGGCCGTGTTGTGGTGAACCGGCCGGCGGATTCCCAGGCGGCGTCAACCGACAAATGATTCCTGAAAATCATACAGATGTTTCGCAAGTGCGGCATCCGGCCGCAGCCGTGCTGTTTCTGGCAGGCCTGGCCGCGGGTTTGTGGCGCGCAGCGCCGGGCCTGGGATGGGGCGCGCAGCCGGGTTTCGCGGTGAGCGCGCACCTGCTGGCGCCGGGTCCGGATTCGGGCGCGGGTCCGTTCCTGCTGCTGGCGGCCCTGGCGCGTCTGGCCCCGGGCGGGGATTTCGCGTTTGCATTGAACGCCCTGGCCGCGGCCGCATTCGCCCTGGCCGCGGTGCTGATATTCTACGCGGCCGTGCGCGTATCGGGAACCCTGATTATATCCGCGGCCGTGTGGGCCGTGTTCATTCTGCTGCCGTGCGCCGCGGCCGTGTTCGACGCGGCGCGGCCCGAAGCGGGCGTGGTGCTGGCCGCCGCGGCCATGCTGTTTGCGGGTGCGCGCCACGTTGGCCCGGACGCCGGGCCGCGCGGGCTGGCCGCGTTTCTGGCCCTGGGCGTTGTGGCCGGGCTGCACCATTTTCTGATTGGGGCCATCGTGGTTCTCGCCGCGGCCCTGTGCATGGCGCGCCTGCCGCGTGAGCAGTTGCGGCCGGGCTGGGCCGCGGCCCTGGGGTTCGTGTTCCTGGCGGCCCTGGCGCCCCTGGCGTTTGCGGCTCTGCGCCCGCGGTTCGGCATCATGTGGGGCGCGGGCTGGATACAGGCGCCCATGGAAGTGTTTAATCTGCCGGGGCCGAGCCTGCTTGCGGAAACGTTCCGCCCGGGGCCGGCCCTGTTTTTTGCGTTAAAGCAATTGCCCGAGTGGTTTATCGCGGCGCCGGGCGCGCGGTACTTCTATATGCTGGGCGCGGGCCTTGTGGGCCTCGTGGCCATGCGGCCCGGCCGGCGCGGGTTCGCACCCCTGTTCGGCGCCATGTTCCTGCTCGCCCCGCTTTCGCTTGTTTTATCTACAATTCGCAACCCTGACCTGTTTCGGTGCCTACTGCTTGCACCCTTTGTGCTGTTTTTTGCAGCCGGAAGCGGCGCGATTTTGAGGGAGATGGACACAGCGGGCCGGGCGTGGATAAAGGCTGTGAAACCCTTGGCTCTTGCCCTGCTTCTGGCTGCGGCCGCATGGGGCGTGGGGCGCGCGCCGCGCGCCACCCTTGAGCGCAGGCCGGCCATGGCTGCGGAGTTTGCCGCACAGTGGCACATGGATCTGCGGCGCGACGCGGCTGCGTTCATCAACCCCGAGCAGGACCTTTTTTACGCCCCCCCGGCCGTGTCTCTGATTCTCAACGTACGCAGGGATATCACGTACCTGTTTCCCCGGGAATTCAACAGCCCGTCGTACCGCGCCATGCAGCGTGAGCGCGCCGGGTCTGCGCTTGCCATCCCGTCCGAGCAACAGTATGAGCAACTCAAGAACACCGTGACCGAGAGCACCAAAGCGCCCGAGGGCGCGCCTGAAGACTCCGCGCTCATGAAGCAGCGCGTGCTTTATAACCTCATGATGCTGAACCAGACCATCATGGCCGAAGAGACCGCCCTGCGCCGGCCCGTGTATTTCAACACCATCAGCATGTTCCTGCGCAACGAGCGGTTCAACTGGATGTGCCTGCTGTCTGAGCGCATGTCGTTTCGCGCGTGCCACACCCTGTTTGCGCATTGCGTGGATGATTACCTGTCCGCATCTCCGGATATCCGCGCGCGCGTCCTGAGCAAGAAGCGCGAACTCATGGCGGACCGGAATTTTCTGGAAAAGGCTGTGGAGAATAAATACCGCGGGTCGCCGGAATATGCGGCCCCGGTCATGGCGTTGCTGAACCGCTATTTTGAAAATATGGGCAACAGCGGGAATCCGGATTCGCCGCAACAGGACCCGTGGGATGAAGGCAATGCCCGCGACGCCCTGGCAAAATTCCTGGGTGTTGAAGATCAGATTAGGCAGAAGGTGATTTATCCGTATGTGGCATTGATCCAGGAAGCGACCATGGGCTGCGATTCTGCGCGTGATGGTTTTTCCATGGAGTGTGTGGCGCGCAGCATAATGGACATCATGGGCCGCACCGACATGGACCTGTTCCCCATGCCCGAGTCCGCCACATTCTGTTTTATCAAATGTTTCCACTGGCCGTGGGCTGTTGTGAAATTGCAGATGATGGACGCCATGCACTCGCCGCTGCGGCGCGATCCTGTGGCCGCGCAGCTCCTGGCCGGGCACCTGGCCGATGCGGCCGAACATGCCTGGATTCACAACAATGATTATCTTGCGGACGATGACCCGCGCATGGATTCCATTCCCCTGCAGGCCGGGTACCGGGCCGCGTTGCGCGTGCAGACTGCGGGCCTGTGGATGGCCGCGATTATGGGCCGGGGCGACATGCGCGCAATTCCCCCGATAGCGCCACCGGTCGTGGATGAGCCGCACCTGCAGTTGCTGCTCGAAAACGCCGTGCGCCTGTCCCCGGAAAGCCTGCGCTCCCGGTTCCTGCTCGCCATGGTGGCCATGGCCGGCGACCCGCACGGCCGCCTGGCCCAGGAGCAGCTTGAAACGGTGGAGCGCATGCTTACAGAGCGCGAAAAGAGCCGCGGCCTGGATGACTATGAAATGTACATGCTCGTGGAGGTCTATCAGAAAATGGGTCTGCGCGACCAGGCCGACAAATACCTCGAACGCCTTGAAGGCGGCAGCCGTCTGCCCATCTATTAAATCGCATTATTCTTTCACATTTCTATATCAACGAAAACAACGGCGTAGCTATCGAATGTGCAGCGGGAATATGGTTTTGGAATTATGCGAAACATTTATGAGGCAATTGCCCGGTACGCATTTTGCCGGGGAATTGCCCGCCACAATTTTTGGGATTATTCTTAAGAAACCCTTTTTCAAAAGGGTTCCTTAAGCCGTCGGAGACGCACTAATCCTTTTCCTAATTCGACACAGCCAACCGCCCGTCGCGGATGACCGCGGCAACCTGCGTGATGTTTTCGATGTCATCGAGGGGGTTGCCTTTGAGCAAAAGGATATCCGCTGTTGCGCCCTGGGCAATGCGGCCCAGGTCGGGGCGCCGCAGCACGGTCGCGGCGGTGGTGGTGGCGGCGCGCAGGGCCTGGGCATTGCTCATGCCCGCGCACTTCATGTCCGAAAATTCCCAGTGCGGGCATCCGCACGGGGTGATTGCGCCGCCTGAATCCGTGCCATAGGAGATGGGAACGCCGGCTTCCTGCAGCAGGGCCAGGTTATGGCGCATGTGCCGCGAACCTGTTTCCACTGCGTCTGAGCCCACGTAGCCCAGATCGTAATCCCCGCTGGCCATGGCCAGGCACGCGCGCCGCAGCAGGCGGCGCGGTTTGGGCTCGAAATCATAACGGTGCGCGCGGCGGTGTTGGTCCAGGCGCGCGTGGTGGTCGAGTATGCCATAGGTCATGAGCGTGGTGGTCACGGACACGCCTTTGTCCGCGACGCGGCGCACCACATTCGCAGACAGGGGCGCATCAATACTCAGGTGCTCCCACGAATCAATGGGCGCATCCAGGAGTTTCTCGAGATCGAACGAATAGCAGCAGTGCGCGGCCACGGGCAGATTGTGCGCGTGGGCCGCGTCAACCAGGGCGCGGATGAAATCCAGGGGCGGAACGGGCAGGGCGGTGTGTTCGTTGTCGTAGCGCACGGACTGGTACATGACCTTGATGCAATGCACGCCCGCGCGCGCCAGGCTGCGCACAGTGCGGCGCGCGTGTGCGCGGCTGCGCAGGTCCACGCGCAGGGGGCCTGTCATGGCTTCCACGAGCCACGGCGTCTCGGCCGTGAAATCCGGGTAGCCCCCGGCCGTGGAGATGATGGGTCCGCTGAACAGGATGCGCGGGGCGAGAATATCCCAGGCGCGCGCGCGCTTTGCGAATCCCTTGATCATGCCCAGGGGCGCGCCCAGGTCCCGGACCGTGGTTACGCCGCTCCTGAGGAACGCCGCGAAATTTTTCTCCTGCTGGCGGCGGATCCAGCCCATGTCGAACAGGCCTGGATTCTGCTCGCTGTATATGCCCAGGGCATGCACGTGCGTGTCGATGAGCCCGGGTATGGCGAACAGGCCCGTTCCATCGATTGCCGAAGGATCCTGCGCGGGGTGCGTGTCGCGCAACAGTTCGATGCGGCCGCCGGAAATCACGATATCCTGTGCGGGAATGGCAGCGCCGGCTTCGGGATCGATAATCGTGACGTTGCATATTAATGACACATTGTCCGGTGCGCTCATGGCGTCATTCCTTTTCCTCGGCTGCTGCGGGCAGGTCAAATTGGATATGCACGTACCCGCCTTCAGGCGCGGGCATTGTCTTAAGCGCCAAGTACATTTCCTGGGTTTGCGGCAGCATGACCACGCTCTGGAGCGTGTTGGATTTGTAGATGGTGTTCGTGTAGTCCTCAGAAATTTCTCCGGTTTTTGGATTTATTTTGTCGCTCAAAAAAGACATGGCCAATTCGGGGTTGACCTTGCCGTCGTTGGTTGTGAGCAATTCGGTCAAACGATCGAATCGGTAGAAAGACTCCATTGTCTTTTCTTTGCCCAGCAGGGCGTGGACTTTTTTCTGTGTTTTCTGCATGCCCGGGTGGTGGTAGTGGTTGGTGCGGATGAGCATCCCGTTCTCTGGGCCCTTGCGGAAAATGTGCCCGGCGCTCATCTCGGCCACGAACCCGTCGTCCGTTTTGCCGTCTGTGACCAGGGCATTGTAGCCCGTGGTGCGGGGCAGAGTATTGAGTATTTGGTAGGCCTCGTCCAGTGTGTGCGCTTGCTGCAGCAGAATGCGCAGGTGGATCATGAACGGGGTGCCGTCCATGGTTGCCTCGTCCGAAATGCTGGTCATTTCCCCCATGGAAATCTGCTGTGCGTTCATGCCTGTGAGCGTTCCGGCCATGCCCGGCCAGGACAGGGACACGAACGAAATTCCCTCATCCGGGGTGATTACGAACACCGTGTTTGCGGCTGCGAGTTGCTCATTGGCGGTCCAGTCCAGGTTGCGGCCATGCACGATATGGCCCGTGCCCGAGTGGCTGCCCATGACCGCGAAGTTGGAGCAGTTCGGGGCCACGCCCGACCAGATGGCGCTCACCACATCCAGGAACGTGTTGGCCCACAGCACATGCTCGTAGGGCACGCCCGCGCCCTCGGCGATGCCTTTCATTTCTTCAATCATGTCCGCGGGGATGAATTTCTCCAGGCGCGGGGCATTGCGCTGCATCACGTCAACGCCCGCGCCGAAGAATTTACTTTCCTCTACGATGAAGTAATTGAGCAGGAAATTGATTTCCGGCTTGAGCAGTGTGCCGTGCTGGAAGCCGATGTCATGGGGCGAACCAGACAGGTGCACCACGCGGATGCCGTCCACGTCTTCGCGCCAGCCATTGCCCTGTTTGGCAACAGGCTCGCCCGCGTGCGCCGCAATCCCAGCCACGGCCAGCATCACGAATAAAATGGCAAATCGTTCCAGATTTCTCTTAATCATATAATATCTCCTGGCGTATTTTGCAGTTGTGTCCTGCGTTTCCGAAATTTTACCCGGGCGCATGGGCGCTGTCATCCCCGTGCGCACAGGCACGAAAACCACGGGCCTTGCTGTTCCGTGTGCGTGGCATGAAACCCTGCGGCCGCGCATGCCGCGCGAATTCCGTCAAACCGTTCGGGGCTGTGAATGCCGGACAAAAGCACGCGCTGTGCGCGCAGTGCGCGCGCCTGCGCCAGAACCCTGCGGTTTAGCGTGTGGTTGAGATTGCACAGGGCCAGGTCCGCATCAAGGTGCAGGTTGTCGAAGGCGTCGCCGTGAATCACGCGCACGCGATCCTCTAACTTATTAAGGCCCGCATTCATGCGCGCGGCGTGCGCGGCCACCAGCGAGTAGTCCACCGCAATCACACGTGCGCCCAGGGCCGCCGCGGCAACCGACAGCACGCCCGAGCCGCAGCCCAGGTCCAGCACAGCGCGCGGCGGGTACGCACTTTCAAAAGCCGCGCGCAACAGCGTCAGGCTCTGACGCGTGCTGGGGTGGTGCCCGGTGCCGAATGCGAGCCCGGGGTCCAGCACAATGCCTGTCTGCCCTGGCGCGGGCGCGCGCTGCGTGTCCCAGGAATACTGAATCAGAAATTTTGCAACCTGCGCCGCGCGCACGGGCACGCCCGATTCCCAGTCGCTGTACGGCACCCCGGTTTCGCCTTCGAACACGGCGTCCGAATAATTCGCCGCGAGAAACATCTGCACATCATTGCTGTGCGGGTCTTCAAACAGGATTTCCGTGATGCCGTCCTGCTCCCACATGGCCAGCATGCGGGACTGGAAATGATCGGCCATGAGCGGGGCGCTGCCCCTGATGCGGGAAACGAAAATTTCGCGGTACGGTGTGGCGCGCGGCGCAAGCATTTTTTTGCCGATATATTCTTTCATCAATACCCTGATTTCAGCGCTGCGTGAGATACCCGAACCAGTGGCCTTTGCGCTCTGTGTGCATGATGGTTCGCCCGGCTGCTTTGAGTTTGCCTGAAATTTCCCGATGCAGGGACTCGGGGTTCACGCCGCACAGCAGCAGCCATTCGTGGGAAAGAAAATCCTTGTTTTTCAGCAAAGAGTCAAACAGCGGAAAATTCATATTGCATACAACCAGGTCCGCGGGTGATTTCAAATGCGAGAAGAGATCATCATGCATGATGCGCATGCGGAGTGAGAGGCCATTAAGTTGCGCGTTGATGCGCGCCGCATTCACGGCCAGGAGTGAGTAATCCACGGCGGTTGCCTGCTCTGCGCCGAGCAGGAGCGCGGCCACGGCCAGAATGCCGGTTCCGCAACCCAGGTCCATCACGTGGCGCGGGCGCACGCGCTCCATGGCCCGGCGCACCAGGCCCAGGCTGATCTGCGTGGCCGGGTGCAGGCCGCTGCCGAACGCCAGGCCCGGGTCCAGCACGATGCGCGTTTCGCACGGCTCGGGAGCACACACGTCCCACGCCGGGCAGATCAGGAACCCGGCCTGGTGCGTGGGCGCCATGCGCGCGTCCGCTTCCCAGTTGCCGTACGGCATTCTGCCTTCCCACAGGAATTCCGCATCCGGGCAATGCTCGCGGATAAACGCGCGCATCTGATCCTCGCGCGGTGATTCAAACACGATGGTTGTGTTTTCGTCTTCACACCACATGGCGAGCATGTCATGGTGAAAATGGGCATCGGCACCGGGCAGTGAGCCGCGCACCACACAGATATGCAGATCCGCGTACGCGTGCGTGCGCGGTTCAAGCGCCCTGCGCCCGAGATGTTCCTTGAATGGTGCGATGCGCGGCTCATCCATGCCCATAACTTTAGCATAATCACAGGCGCCGCGGATCCGCACCCCGCGCGCGCATGCCCGCGCATTCGTAATATTTCTCTTATTTGGTGTACAATGAAAAGATCGGAAAGCGGGCGCGTGTTCGCCATATCCGCGGGGTGCGCGCAGAGGCACATGAAGATTACATTCATCCAGAGAGATGTCTACGATTACGTAGGGCTCATGCAGCTCGTGGCCGTGCTGGAGCAGGGCGGGCACACGTGTTCCGTGATCGTGGATTTCTCGGATGCCGCCATCCTGCGCCGCCTGCGCGCCAACCCCCCGGACCTGGCCGGCATGACGTGCAGCGCCGGGGTCAGCTACAAGGACGCGTTGCGCATCTGCGCGCGCATCAAGCAGGAACTCCCGCAGGTGCGCACCATCATCGGCGGCGCCTACGCCACCCTGTACCCTGAAATTTTTGAAGCGCCGGGCCTGGATTTCATGTGCCGCGGCGAGGGCGAGTATCCGCTCCTGGAACTTGCCGATGCGCTTGGCAGCGGGCAGTCCGCGGAGTCCATTCCCAATATCTCGGCGCGCACGCCCGGCGGCGCCATCGTGCACAATGAGCTGCGCGATCTCATCAGCGACATCGACACCCTGCCGTTTCCCGAACGCAAGCACCATTATGAACACGCGTGCCTGCGCATCCAGCAGCGCAAGAATTTTATCGTGACCCGCGGGTGCCCGTTTAATTGCAGCTACTGCTACGTGAATTCCATGCGCCGCATTTACGAGGGCAAGGGCAGATTTGTGCGCACCCATTCGCCCGAATACACAATCGAAGAAATCGTGCGGGTCAAGCGCGATTACGGCATGACTTATGTCGGCTTCATGGATGACAGTTTTCCCACGGACCCGGAATGGCTTAAACCGTTCGCGGCCCTGTACCGGGAGCGGGTGAACCTGCCGTTCATCGCGGCCGCGCGCGCCGAAGCCCTGAATGATGAGCGCCTGCGCCTGCTCGCGCACGCCGGGTGCGACATCATCGGCATCGGCGTGGAATCGGCCAGCGAAGAACTGCGCGCGGGCGTGCTCGAACGCCGCGGGGGTGACAACCGGCAACTCGTGGACGTGCTGCGCGCGGCGCGCGCGCATGGCATCAAGCTGCTCACGTTCAATATGCTGGGCATTCCCGGCGAAACCGTGGCCGACGGCTGGGCCACCGTGGAACTCAACGCATCTGTGCGCGCGGACCTGCCCCGGTTCACCGTGCTTACCCCAAGTCCGGGCCTCAAAATCGCGGACACGGCAACAGAAATGAATCTGTGCACGGAAACCGATATCAAGGGCACGAGCACGTATCTGAAAAAAAGCGTGATCCGCCAGCAGGGCATCGATGAACTGGTGCGCATCCAGAAAGTGGCGTACGCCGCAGTTCGTTATCCGCGCTTCAACTGGCTGTGGAAACTGCTGGTGCGGCGCGCTCCCGCCTTTGTGCTCGATTTTATTTACCTGGCCACCAACGGGTTCATGTTCCTGGCTATCAACAAATGGAGCATCCCTTTTACAATTAAGTACGGGAGGACGGTCTCGCGCTGGTATGAATAACCGCAACCAGATGGTGTCCATGGCGTACTTTGACACACTCAGCGACGCGTATGTGGAAACCATTGTGCAGAGCCAGAAGCAGATTTACCGGAACGTGAACCCCGTGCTCACGCGCCGGGTGAGCGGCCGCGTGCTGTGCCTGGGCAGCGGGCCGGTCATGAACTTCGCGGACACGCACACGGAGCAGGTCGTGTGCCTGGACCTGTCCGAAAACATGCTCCAGCGCCTGCCCGCTCGGGATGGCGTGCACCCGGTGTGCGCGGACGCCCAGCGCCTGCCGTTTGCGGACGCGTCCTTTGATTTCGTGGTGGTCCCCTTTCTCATCCACCACATGGGCATGGACACGCCCCTGGACACGGACCGCGCGGTGTCGCTCATGCTCCAGGATGTGCGCCGCGTGCTCAAGCGCGAGGGCCGCCTGCTCGTCGTGGACCTGTTTCTCCCGGCCATTCTCGAAGTCATGCTGCGCAGCCTGTACGCGCCCGCCACCGCGTTGCTCAACAGCACCGGGCGCCCCATGATGTATTTTTACTGCATTGACAATTTCCGAGAGCTGCTGCGCAACGTGAAACTCAACCTGGATTTCGACCAGCGCGTGGATATGAATGAAAAAATCATGCCCACGCTGCTGCTGCCGCAGTTTAAAGTGCCCGCATCCTGGCACCCGGCGCGGTTCCATATCATCGAGGCTACCAAGATCATCACATGACCCGCACGGACGTCCTGCTCATTGCCACGCGCGTTATCTCGGACCGGGAAAGCTTTTATATCCCGGACTTCGAGATCCCGCTCAACGTGTGCTACCTGGCCGCCGCGGCCGAGCAGAACGGGCTGAACGCCGCCATCGTGGACATGAACGTGGCCGAGACGGATTTTTCCATTGAAAAGTATGCAGCCGAAACGCAACCGCGCCTGGCAGGGTTCGCGGCCTATACCCCGTTCGTTTTCCTGGCGCACGACTATGCCCGGCGCATCAAAGCCGCGTCCCCGGATACGCTCACAGTGGTTGGCGGATACCACGCATCCGCGCTTCCCGAACAAACCCTGGCCGAGTTTCCGGCATTCGATTTCCTGGTGTACGGGGAGGGCGAGCGCACCCTTACGGAACTGGCGCGCGCGATTCAAAATGGGGACAATGATTTGTCCGCGATTCCGGGCCTGTGCTGGCGCAGTGGTTCGGATATTGTGCGCAACGAGCCGCGTGCGCGCGAAGAACATATTGACGTGTTTCCGTTCCCGGCGCGGCACATGCTGCACCAGGAACGCTACAAGGTCAACCCCATCAATTACGTGGAACTGCCCACCACGGGCATCCTGGCCAGCCGGGGCTGCGACCACAGGTGCGCGTTCTGCAGCCAGAGCGTGTTCGGGGGCCGCGCGCGCGTGCGCAGCGCCGACAACATCGCCGATGAAGTGCAGCAGTGTGTCACCGACTACGGCATGCGCGGGTTCCGTTTCTACGACGATAACCTCACCGCATACCGCGACACATGCCTGGCGTTTTGCGACGAGGTGCTCAAAAGAAAATTCAGAATCAACTGGAATTGCTTCAGCCGTGTGGACAGACTGGATCCGGACCTGCTGCGCGCCATGAAACGCGCCGGGTGCCACCAGCTCAAGCTCGGCGTGGAAACCGGCACAGACAAGGGTCTGGACACGATCAAAAAAGGCATCACCCTGGACCAGAGCCGCGCAGCCGTGGCCATGACCCGCCGCGCGGGCATCGAGTGCCAGATCAGCATGATCCTGGGCCTGCCCGATGAAACCGTGGACGAGATGCAGCAAACCATCCGCTTCGTCAAAGAATTGTCCCCGGATCTTGCCGGGTTCAACCTGTTCAAACCACTGCCCGGCAGCACACTGTTCAAAAAGCTTGATCGCGAAGGCCGCCTGCTGCACAAGGACTGGGCGGATTATTCAATCAAGCAGACGCGCTCGGTGGTGCGCGGCGACCATGATCAGGAATTGCTCGAAAAAATGCTGCGCACCGCGTATGTGTCATTCTTTTTCCGGCCGCGCTATGTGCTCCAGCGCCTGAGATGGTTCGTGCGCTACCCGCGCCGCGAAACCATCCGCCTGTTTACGGGACTGAAATACATGTGGCTCAGCATCACAAAAAGCAAAGGGAAATGACAAGGCCCGCCATGTCTGTGCTCCTGGTATCACCGCCATCTTTTTCGCCCACGGAACGCTTCTATATTCCGTGCGCGGAAATTCCGCTCAACATCTGCTACCTGGCCGCGTATCTTGAGCGCGAGGGCGTGCGCACGGACATTCTGGACCTGGAAATTGAACCGCCGCCGTTTCCGTTCCGCAAATATCTTGAGGAACGCAGGCCGCGGCTGGTTGGTTTTACCGCGTTTTCGCCATTCATCGAATTCGCGCACGAACTCGCGCGCCAGGTCAAGGAATGGAACCCGAACACGCCCACGGTGCTGGGCGGCTACCACGCGTCCGCGTTTCCGCGCCAGGCGCTTGAGGAGTTTCCCGCATTCGACATCCTGGCCCTGGGCGAAGGCGAACTCACGATTCATGAACTCGTGCGGCATTTCCAAGGCGGCGGCACAGGGGACCTGTCGCATATCCAGGGCATATCCTGGCGCGCGACCGATGGCTCCATCGTGCGCAACGAGCGGCGCAAGCAGATCCTGGACATCAATGCCCTGCCGTTCCCGGCGCGTGAAAAACTCAAGCAGGACCGCTACGAGCCCAACCCCGTAAACTACATGCAGCGGCCCACCACCGCGCTCCTGGCCTCGCGCGGCTGCCACCACAACTGTACATTCTGCAGCAAGCACCTTTTCAAAGGGGAGCGTGTGCGCAGCGCGGACAACATCTTTGAGGAAATGCAGCACTGCCGCGATGCATTCGGCACCCGCGATTTCCGGTTCTACGATGACAACCTCATGTACCACCGCGACTCGGCCATGCGCCTGTGCCGCCTGCTGGCCGACAATCCGGGCTACACGTTCAACTGCTTCAGCCGCGTGGACACCATGGACGAGTCCCTGCTGCGCGCGCTCAAGGCCGCCGGGTGCTACCAGGTGAAATTCGGCGTGGAAACCGGCAGTGAAAAAACACTGGCGCTCATAAAAAAAGGCATCACCTTCGACCAGAGCCGCGAGGCCATCTCCCTGTGCAAAAAGGTTGGTATCGAATGCCAGATCAGCATGATGCTGGGCCTGCCCGGGGAAACAGAAGACGATATCAACAAGACCATCCGGTTCGCCGCGGAGCTGTCCCCGGACCTCATTCTTTTCAATATTTTCAAGCCCATTCCCGGAAGCGTGTTGTACAATAAGTTAAGGAATGAAGGCAAGCTGCTGCCCGTGCGGTGGGAGGACTACCTGGTCAAATCCCCGCGCCCGGTCATGGCCGGAACGTTCACCAATGAGCAACTGGCCGCGTTTCTGAAAAGGGCGTATTTTTCGTTCTACTTCCGGCCGCGCTACATTATGCAGCGGCTCAAGTGGCTGTTCCGCGCCCCGGTTCGGGAGTTGAAACGCTACGCCACGGCAGCAGGAATTTTCAAGGCCATTTTGTTTAACAAATCATGAAACAGGCAAAGACCAAAAAACAACCCGCGCCGGATCCCATGCGGTCCCGCGAGCCCCTCAAGCATGCACGGCTTGGGTTTATCGCCATCTGGATCATTACCATTACCTGCATGGCCACCAACCTGTTTGTGCTCAAAAATCCCGTGCTGATGATTTCCACGATCCCCATCCTGGTTTTTATCGCATGGGCGCAGTGGAGCGTGTCCCGCGCCCGCGCTGCGGTTATTCTTGAGGCCGATAAGGCCAGGGCCAAATCGGAACAGATTCAAAATGGATAAAAGCAAGCTCATTCTCATCATTCCGGCCCTGTTCGTCATGGGCTTCATCGTGATTCATTCGCTTCGCGTGAACGGCCCGGTGCTCACGCGCAAGTTTTTCTTCTGGAGTTTTTTGTACTGCTATACCAAGGAATTTATCAACGCGCACTCAAACGCGCCCGAGTATTTTTCATCGGGCCTGGAACTGTTCGGCACACCCATGATGGTGCCGTTCGGGTGGGTGATCGCCATTTACCTGAGCTGGTTCCTGGCCGAGAGCATCCTGTGCCCGCGTGGCCGCAACCCGAATAGAGTCCTGACAACCATAGGTATGTCGAGTATCATCATCGCCACCGTGAGCCTCATGGTGGAATGCAGCGGCGGCAACATGGGCTGGTGGCATTGGAATTACGACATCCCGGGCCTGTGGTATGAAAACGCGGTGCTCAAAATGCCGGTCAAGATTATCGGCGGATGGGGCACCACAAACCTGTTTTTCATGACGTTTTTTATGATTTATGTGGTGTCGCCGTGGCGCAAAGTCAAATTAAAGGTATTGAAGGTAACCGGAGTATTTCTGGTTATTGCGATCCCGTTGGGCATTCTGGCCAACGATCTGCATACGCGCGGGCTCATTGTGGCTCCGATTATTACGTTCACAGTATTCGGATTTGTGTTGTTCCCGCGCCTGCGCAAATGGTACATAACGCGCGGCCGCGGAAAACAAGTGCTCGAAAGCGCACACGCCATGCGTGGCCGAAATTCCCTGGGCTGATGCGGGGAATGTCTTCGACTGTTTAGGAAACCCTTTTGAGAAAGGGTTTCCTTGAGAATCCCCCAGAAATTTTCAACAGGCGATTACCCGGCAAAAATCGTGGCAGTCTATCGCCGCACCGTTTTCTGCCACGGATTTCATATCCCAGTTATATAGCAATCCCGGAAAAGAATTCAGACCTTTACAATACAAGCAACGCATGGTTCAGAGCGTGGCTTTGCGCATTACGTGACCTGGCAGCGGCGGCAGCGCCCTACACAAAAAACGCTTTAAAAGCTGACAGAATTCCATAATATGGTCCCCCTTAGCAAAGGGGGATAAAGGGGGATGTGCATCTGTCACGAACCAACAATTTACGACTGTTCACCTCTTGGTTCTTTTTCGTGATTGCTATAAATATTTGAATTTGTGCGTTTTGTCAGCCGGATGAGCGAAATAGAGGAAAAACATGGTTTTTGCACAATAAAAAAAGCCACCTATCCCTGGTGGCTCTTGTTGGAGGAGTTGCTGTGGCTGGCAGCAACCATGTCAATCACTTTGTGTATCGGCAGTTCCTTTTGAGAACTTAAGTCCTTTTTAAAAATAAATTTTACGCAAGAACATCAATCATGCCGCCCACGCCAAACATGCCCAAGGGAGCGATGCTGGCCACTTCCACCTTGCGCGATGCATCAATGAGGTTGATGAGGGCCATACCCGCGTGGTTCTGCGCCTTCTGAAGAATGGTTTGCATGAGTGTTGTTCCGACTGAATCAATTGGTCCCATTGTTCTTCACCCCGTAAAAAAGGGTTTCACCTCTCATCCTCCGTGACTTGAAGTGAAGTCTTGTTGCCGACGACATCCTTGTCTGCATTATATATCGGCAAGATCGGTGGTGGAGTTTAGGATTTTAGAGAAATAATCTGTTGAGTGCGAAAAAGCCTTTGTATACAAGGTTTTTAAGCATTGCCCTGGCGCGTATCAGCAATGGCTGTTACGTGGCTTGCGGGTGCGCTGCGAATATTAAGTAATTTGTGAAGTTGATCATCTGTGCTGGAGCAAATCCCGCAACGCCGCATCCAGGTCCGGGAATTTGAATTCATATCCTGTTTCAAGGAGTTTTTCTGGGATCACGCGCGCGCTGGACAGCAGGGCCGCATCCGCCATTTCCCCGAAAGCCAGGCGCAGGGCGGTCGCAGGCGCCGGAAGTATGGCTGGTCGGCCCAAAGCGCGGCCCAGGGCGCGGGATAGTTCGCGGTTGGTTGCGGGGTTGGGCCCCACAAGGTTCACAGGCCCGGAAAGGGCGCCGGTTTCCAGGATGTGCAGGATAGCGCCCAGGATGTCCTGGATATGAATCCAGCTCATATACTGGCGGCCGGCGCCAAGGGGTCCGCCCAGACCCAGGCGGAATAGGGGCAGCATCTGGGCCAGGGCGCCGCCCTGGGGGCTGAGCACGATGCCTATGCGCATGCGCGCCAGGCGTATGCCTGCCTCGGCCGCGGGCTGGGAAGCGGCCTCCCAGTCCCGGCATAATGTGGCCAGAAAATCTTCACCCGGGGGATTGGATTCCGTGATGTGTGCGTTGCCGCAGTGCCCGTAGTACCCGATGGCGGATGCGCTGAGGAAAATTTTGGGAGGGTTTTGTGCCTTGGCCGCGGCCATGGCCAGCAGGTGCGTGCTTCTAACGCGGCTCGCCAGGAACTGTTTTTTCAGGGCCGGGGTCCAGCGTGCGTCCGCCAGGTTCTTGCCCGCCAAATGTATGACCGCGTCCACTCCGTTCAGGGGTGCAGCGTCCATGCGCTCGGCGTCCGGGTCCCACCACACTTCAGAGTCATCAGCGGGCGCGCGGCGCACCAAACGCTGCACCGTGTGTCCGTTTTGCGATAAAAACGGTGCCAGGTGCGAACCAATCAAACCGCTTGCCCCTGATATGAGAATGCGCATTGCGACCTCCGAACCCAATTTATTCAGCAGATAACCAAATATCAATTAATGAGAAAAAGTTCCTCAATCGAGGCCGATGCGGGCATCCACGGCCAGGCAGCCTTTGTGCGAAACCATGAGCGGGTTGATGTCCAGTTCCAGAATGCGGTCCGATGCCGCGGCCAGGCGGGATACCGCGGCCACGACTTTTTCCAGGGCCGGCTTATTCACGGGTATGCGGCCGCGCGCGCCCTGGAGCAGGGGCAGGCCCGCGATGCTGCGGATCATGGCGCGGGCTTGGCGCTGGTCCACGGGCGCCAGGCGAAGGGCCGTGTCGCGCAGCACTTCCACGAATACGCCGCCCAGGCCGAATACGATCACGGGTCCGAATGTGGGGTCGCGCCGCGCACCCACCAAACATTCCACGCCTCCTGGTTCGGCCATCTTCTGTACCAGCACTGTGCCCGGGGCATTGTGGTTTTCCATGATATCGAACAGGCGGCCTGCGGCGGCGGCTGCGGCGTGGCGCGAATCAATGCCCAAGATTACGCCTCCGGCGTCACTTTTATGGCTCATGGCCGCGCTCGTGATTTTCATGGCAACCGGAAAGCCCATATCTGCGGCCGCGCTCGCGGCCTGCGCGGGTGTGGCGGCTTCTGCGCACGGCGACACGGGCACGCCTGCGGCTTCCAGGAGGTCGAACGCGGGTTTGCCGAGCATCATCAAACCCGGGGGCGCGGCCGCAAGAATTTGTTTTGCGGCTTTTGGCAGGGGCGGTTTGCGCAGGGGCACGGGCTGGATTTTCCGCGTGCAGAAAGTGAGGAAATCGCGCATGGCGCGCACGGTCACGCCCATGCTGGTGAAGATCGGCACATTGGAATCCCCGCGCATGTCTTCGGCCACGTGAGGCAGGGCGAACAGAGTAATTACCACAGGCTTTGCGTGGCGCTCCACGAGGCCTTGCACATCCGGGGCGATGTTGCGCGCCATTACTTTGAACGGGCCGATATAGTGCTCGGGCGTGCGGCGCTGCACCATGATGATTCCGCCGTCCACATTACTCTGGGCCAGGGATTTGTCCATGGCCATGAGTACATTGTCCGCGGAGAACGCGTCGCCAAGGTCCATGGGGTTCTCGATATTGATGACCCCGGCGCGCACACGCTCCTGCACCGCGGCCAGGGTTTTTTTGCCGGGTTGCGGAAACGTGAACCCAGCGGCCGAATATTCGTCCGCGGCCATGACCGTGTACCCGCCGGCCGGGGAGATGACTGTGAGGCGGTTGCCGCGCAGCCGGGGCTGGGTGAACATGCGTGCGTGCGTAATGAGGTCCGTGAGGTTATGCACGCGGATCACACCGGCCTGCTCGAATGCCGCGCTCACCACGGCGTCGTCGTTGGCCAGGGAGGCTGTGTGGCTCTTGGCGCGCTGCTGACCGGCGGCCGTGGTGTTGCCCTTGTATGCGAGAATGGGTTTGGGGCAGCGGCTTGCGAGCTGCGCGAACCGGCGGCCGTCCACAATGCCTTCGAGGAACAGCACAATCACCTCGGTGCCGGGGTCGCTAATCAGATATTCCAGATAATCGCACTCATTGAGATCATACTTGTTGCCCATGCTCACCATTTTGTTGGAGTACAGGTTGTGCTCGTGCAGTCCCAGGATGAGGGTGAGGCCCACGCCGCCGCTCTGGCTGAGGATGGAGATGTTGCCGGCCGGGTAGGGCAGAATATACGAGAAGGGCGCGCACAGGCCGATTTCCGCGTTGATGATTCCCAGACAGTTGGGCCCTACAAGGCGGATATTGTGCGCGCGGGCTTTGTCTTTGATTTCCTCGCCCAGGGCCGCGCCCTGCGCATTGAGTTCGGAAAACCCCGCGGTTTCAATGATGGCGAATCGCGTGCCCTTGGCTGCGCACTGGTCCAGGAGTCCGGGCACGGTGCGAGCCGGGGACAGGGCCACGAGCAGGTCCACTGGTCCGGGAATGTCCTGCATGGATGCGTATACGGGTACGTTTTTAACCGGGTCCTGGTGCACGGGGTTCACGCCGTACACCTGACCTTTGTAATTCCAGTTTTCCAGGTTGCGCAGGATCATGGCCGCCAGGTTGCTGGTGCGCGGGGAAACTCCGGCTACAGCCACACTTTTGGGGTAGAACAATTTGTGCAGTGTTGTCATTGCGGCCCCCGGGCAACTCCATGGTCCTGAATATAGTAATTTGTTCATTATATATTACGTGCGGGCGCGGCACAAAAGGAAAACCTGCGTCTGGATTTTGTTTAACCGAACCGCGCAACGGTGCTATAATGAGAAAAGGTATATTAAATGGATAGAACAATTCTTTTTGCATTCTTGATTCTCGCGGCCAGCATCGCCGTAATAATGATGTCGCGCCGGCGTGTGCGCCTCATGGACGTGGGCGACGGTGAACTGATCAATTTACTGGACGCGCCGCCTTCGGAGGCCGACCCCATGGAGGGCGGCGTGCCCCTGATTTACAATCTCACGCCCGAGCAGCTTGACAGCATCCGCAAGCGGCCCGACGTGCAGCTTGTGGACATCCGGCAACCGTTTGAGCACAATTCCCTGCCGCCCATTCCAGGCGCGGAATCCATTCCATTAATGCAATTGCGCGGCCGCACGCACGAACTCAACCCCGAAAGCAACACCGTGGCCCTGTGCCTCAGCGGGCACCGCAGCATCACCGCGGGCCGCACCCTGGTGCGCAACGGGTTTCCCAAGGTATTCCAACTCAAGGGCGGCATGGCCGCATGGGCGCAGTACAAGGGGGATGCAAAGCCGCGTGAATAAAAAGTATCCCATGCATCGCATATTCCTGGCCGCGCTGCTGTGCAGCGCGTTGTGCGCGGCTGCGGGGTGCCCGGCGCGTTCACCCGCGGGCGTGGAGAATATTACTCCCGCGCAATTTAATGAAATGCTGGGCCGGGACGGCGTGGTGGTGATCGACGTGCGCGAACCCTCTGAACTCAAAACCCTGCCCGCAGTGGACGGGGCGCGCAATATTCCGCTTGGCAAACTTGAATCGCGCCTGGGCGAACTGGACAAGGACACGAGCTACGTGCTCACATGCCGCACCGGAAACCGCAGCACACAGGCCGCGCGCATCATGAGCCGCAACGGGTTCGAAAAACTTTACAACCTTGAGGGCGGGATGACGCGGTACAGGGCGCACAGCGTAAAATAGCTGGTACAAACAGTGCAACACCGGCGTGAAACATTGTGCGTGAGCAATATCACACGGTATTAATTGAACAATACAATCCCAAAGCTGTCTGAACACATAACCAAATTTGGCGCATTCACGTGCGCTTTCGTCTGTGGAGGCTCTTATGAGCGAAGGTAATGAAATATCTGTGAATGAAAACGGTGCGGCCCCTGGCGGCCCCGCAAGTGCTCCCGTGGTTGTCGGAATCCCGAAAAAGTCCACGCCCGTGGGGATGATTTTATGGAGTGCGCTGTTTACCGTGTGCGGCATTGGTATTTTCGGGGCCTGGTGGCTGATGCGCGCCCTGTTCGGGCGTGCGAACTGGGCGGTGCTGATTTCGGGCCGCGAAGCGGGCGCGGCCGTGGCGTGCGCATACGCCGTGGGCGGGCTGGGGTTGCTGATTCTGTTTGTCACAGGCGTGAGCCGCAAAAAATGGATCGAACTGGGCATTGCGGGCGGCGCGGTTTTTGTTCTGGCCGCAACCGTGTGGTATCCCAGGGCGTATCCCCAGTCTCTGGCCGGGTTTGTGCCCGATGACACCCGCATTATCGTGTCCATGGATGTTGTGGATTCCGCGGGCCTGGGCAACAGCTACATCAAGGCCATGGGCAAGCAGCGGCTGCTGGACGAATATGACCGTGTGACCGGCAAAGTCAAGTTCGACCTGGACCTGGCCAAAACCGGGCGCAGGCTGGGTTACTATACCGCGGGGTGGATGACCCGCGAAGTGCTTGTTGTCGCAGGGGATGTCACACAAAATGATATGGATTTCGCGGTGCTGTTCGGATCCTGGAATCAAGAGCGGGCCGAGCGCAACTTTCCCAAAATCCTGCGCTTCATGCAGGACACCATGGCCGATGCTATTGAAGGAACGGATCCCGAGGAAGCCAAATCCATCCGCGAAGAAACCACCTTTGAATTTGAAAAAATTTCTTACAAGAAGAACACCCTGTACCGAATGAAATCACACACAAAAAGCCCGGACGGCGAGGAAGACACGTCTGAAGATACGATGTGCTGGGCCAGTGTGCCGCGCGCCCTGGTGGTTGCGGGCAATCTGGAATACCTCAAGAAAGTCGTGGATTCCCTGGCGTCCTCCAAGCGCACAAAGCGGCAGAAGCACTTTGCCAAAGTGCAACAGAAATTTGTTGGGGAAAAGAGGCCCGTGTATGTGTACGTGGACGGGCGCCTGCTGCGCGACCAGGTGGAGCGCCAGCTCCGCGCGGCAAGCAAAGGCGGCTTTTTAGGGGATGAGGGGCACATCGACGATCTGTCGGGCGACGCGATTGAAGATTACCGCAAGGAATTGCACGAACTCGAGGCCATGGAGGGCATCGAATACCGCTTCACTTACACGGAACTGGATCCCCGCCACGAGGTGTCTCTGCTGCTTGATGAAAAGAGGGTGCCTTATACGGAATACCTCAAATACCTGGATCGCTTGGAGTCGCGCCCGCACCGCATGGACACGCTGCTCGAGCATGAGAACGCATTGTTCTATTTCTCGGCCACGAGCTTGTCCGGCATCCTGCGCACCCTGTATGACCTGGACAAAGAGAGCGTGAATGAGTTGTGTTCGGAAATCGGAATCAAAGCCCCCGATTTGCTGAATGCCGTGGGCGATGAATTCGGTATAGCTATTATGGACGTGCGTTTCCGAAAGAACACGGACATGCCTGTGTACCTGGACATGATTCTGGCCCTGGAACTCAATCCCCAGGGAAACAGCAGCGCCACCATGTCCCAGGCCGCGGGCAGGATCGCCTCGTGGCTGTCCACGCAAGGCGAACTCAGCCTGGAAAAACGCGACGGCGATTTCTTTGTGTTCCGGGATTTGACCCTGGGCAAGAGCATGAAACCCACGCTCGCGGTCACTCCCAAATACATGTTCTTCGGCATGAACCCGGACACAGTGCGCAGGCACATGAAAGGCGGCATGGGCAAGCGCACCGACATATCCAGCGTGGCGCGCATGCAGTTAAATCCCGCGCGTATCGCGGATTCCCTGCAGGACTATCTTGATCACATGGACGACCTGGATCAGATGTTCGCATTCAATGAACTGGATCGGCGCAACACCGAGCGCGCCCTGGAGTCGTCGATCAAGTCCCTCCAGGCCCAGGGCCCCACATCTCTGCTGTTCCAGGTGGATAAAGACAAAGTGTCCTTTGTGGTGGAGCAGGATATCAGGGACAAGTTCCTGGGCCGCATTCCGGTAAAAATTTTCGGGGACATGATTATCGACGGTTACGAAGAAGGAGAGCGGCGCAACCAATTCGATGCGTGCTCCGAAGCTTTGAGCGAGGCTGACTGGGGCGTGCGCTACTACATGGATGAAACCGGCGGCCTCGCGGATCTCACCAGGCCCGCGGATACATGCAGCGTTATGGCTGACGACGAGACCATGGCATCATGCATTAAAAAGGTGGTTGATGATGTGCGGAACGCCTGCGTTGCGGACACATACGAGTTTGAAGTTGTCTCTGACACCGAGTACGAACTGCGCGCCAAAGCGCCCGGTGAATCGGGTTGCTGGATATGCGTGACAGAATCCCAGATGTCTCCGGACTGGTATATGGCGTGTGAGGAAAACGGCGAACCCTCCTGCATTCATAATCTCGAATACATACCCGAGATGCCGGATGACACCATGTTCGATAAAGGCGACCTGTAATGCGCCGGCCGGCGCAAGGCGGAGATTGACGGCAGGCAGGACGGGTGGGCACAGTGCGAACGTTATTGAGCATATGCTTCACTTTGTATACAATATGGGGCGTATGTAAAACTTTGATGGAGGCTTCATTGTGACTCGATATCGTTTGCTCTCTTTGCTCCTCGTGCTGTGTGTGGCTCTGGCCGCGTCCATGGGATGCGACACCAAGCCAAAGATTAAGGATGTTGTCATAGAAGAAAACGTGGCCGTGCCCGAAAGCCTTGTGGCCGCGTCCGAGGAACCCGTGGTTCCCCAGGGGCCTTTGTTCACCAGCCTGGACAAGGCCGCATTTGACACCATGTCCGTGCAGGACGGCGTGCAGTTGCTCAACGTGCTCGAGCCCGGCGAGGAATACCCCGGCCTCAGCGATCTGCCCCAGAACAAGATGACGGCCATTCCCCTGAACCAGTTGCTGGCCGGTGATTTCGGCACGTTGGACAGGAATAAAAAGGTTATCGCAATCTGCCGCACGGGCAACCGCAGCGCCCGCGCCGCCGAGTTCCTGGGCCAGAACGGATTCGAAGCGTACAATCTCGAAGGCGGGCTCCTGGGCATGGCCGGCCAGCCTCCGGCCGCTCCGGATGATGAAGAATCCGCCGAACCCGGCGCCGAAGATTCAGGCGCGATTCAGCAACAAGACCCCGCCGCCGGACAGACTGGCGCGGCCCCGGCCGCCACAGAGGAAACACCGGACCCGGAACCCGAAGCCGCTCCCGTGCAGTAAAAAATCAGTCGCAACTGGATTGCTATTGAGAAAAAAACGGCTTGTTTTTATTGATATCGACGGCATTAACCCGCAGGTGCTTTATGACGTGCTTGATGATTCCAGTTCAAATCTGAGCAAAATCGCCGGGCGCGGCGCGCGCGTGGAGCGCGCGTCCACCGTGTTCCCGGCCGTGACCCTGTGCTGCCAGGCCTCCATGTTCACAGGCGCGTGGCCCGGCACGCACGGCATCCTCGGCAATTCCTGGTGGGACCGCTACAAGTCCCCGCCCCGGTTCCGCTATTACACCGACGCCAAAACCGCCATGGGCAATTACGGCTACGCCATGTACGGCTGGCCCACGATTGTCATGCCGCGCAAGCCCGGCCTTCAATTCGCTAACGACGATTTAAGCAATGATGTGGAAACCATTTATGAAATGGCCAAACGTAAAAATCTTAAAACCATGCAGGTATTCAACCAGTACAGCCGCGGCGTGGACCACTGGGTGATTCCCTCGCGCATGGCCATGGTCCTATTCGCCCTGGCCCACGAGGAACTCCTGCACAACCGCTACTGGGACAAGTCCACGTTTAATCACCTGTTTAAAGCCATGCGCAAGGGCGAACTGCCCGACCTGATCGCATTCTATATCTCGGGCCACGACAGCAACAGCCACGAGCACGGCGCGCATGACCAGGCCGAATATTTCAAAAAATATCTGGATCCTCTCTTTGGCCTTTTCATCACCGAGTTCGAGAAGCATGCGCCCATCGAGGATTTTTATTTTCTCATTACCTCGGACCATGGCCAGGCCAACACCATCAAGGATCAGGAGCATGTGGTGGACCACGCGCTGCTGGGGGAAATTCTCGGCGCCGTGCCCGGCGGCGGATTTCAGCTTGCGGCGCGTAAAAAAGTGCTGCCCACGGACACGGCCATCGGCAACATGGAAGCCGGCGCCACGCAGTTGCACCTCATCAATCGCCAGACATTCAACTGGGCCGACCCGCCGCGCTTCGAGCAGGACGTGATTCCCGTGGCTGATGCGTTCGCGCACTACGGCAAGTCCGGGGGCCGTCCCCCGTTCGTGGATATTATGCTCGCGCGCACCTCTGTGGAGCAGGGCTACATGGTTTATGAAAACGGCGGCCTCGTGGACCTGGAAACGTATTTCCAGGGTAAGGACGAGCAGTATCCCGATGCGGTGCGCCGCATCCGCGGGCTCAACTGCGAGCGCAGCGGCGATCTGATCGTGATTCTCGATTATTCCCAAGGGTATTATTTCGGAGACAAGCCCAAAGCCGGAGAGCACGGCAACCTGTGCGCAGCCGATGCGCTCATCCCCTTTGTGGTTTCCGGCCCCGGCATTCCCAATATAACCATTCCCACCGCATCCCTCATCGACGCCGTGCCAACGGCCGGCGGCCTCCTGGGTTTCGACACGCCCACGGCACAGGGCCGCGATATCCTCGCATAACTATTTTCTTGATTGTCCGCACGGAATATCCCCGCGCCCGAAGTTTCTTGAAGCCGGGATGTTTCCTGTTACAATAATGACCGGACCCGCGGCCGCCGCGGGCCACGCCATGAGGATGAGGTGCATTATGAAGCGCAGCGACTGGAAGCCCCCGGAGTTTGTCACACTCAATGATCTGGACGCGGTGTTCCGCGTATGCACCATGAGCAGCAAAGAAGTGATCCAGTCGCCCAATGACAATTTAAAAATCAATGTCATCGCCAGGCCGGAAGCGTTTTACCGCCGGTTCGCCAAGAGCATCTTCAAGCGCATGGTGGCCGCGCGCCAGGAGGGCCGCAAGTTCGTGGCCCTGCTGCCCGTGAGCCCGGTCAAGCAGTATCCCATCCTTGCGGACATGATTACGCAGTACCGCCTGCCCATGGATCACTGCCACCTGTTTCTTATGGATGAATACGCGCTGCCCGACGGGCGGCTCGTTCCCGAGAATTTTCCGTTTTCGTTCCGTAACTATATGTTCAATAGTTTCCTGCTGTTTGTGGACAAGAGCCTGCACCCGCCCCTGGACCAGATTTATACGCCCGGGCCGGACACCGTGGACCGCTATGCGGATATGATCGCCGCGCTGGGCGGCGCCGAAGTAGCCTACGGCGGCATCGGCTGGAGCGGGCACCTGGCGTTTATCGACCCCATGGCCAATGAATGGGGCGATCTGGATGACATGGATGCATTTCTGAATCAGGGCCCGCGGTTCTGCCACCTCAGCCCGGCCACGACCATGCAGACCTCTTTGCGCGCATTCGATTCCGCATTTCCCCTGGCCCCGTCCCATGCGTACAGCATCGGCCCGGCGCAGATACGCGACGCCGCGTTCCGCAGCATCTGGTGCGACGGCTACCCGTGGCAAAATTTCATCTGGCGCTACGCCGCGCACGGCGATGTGACCGCGCATGTGCCCGCCACCATGCTTCAGTTGTGGCCCAGTGAAATCAATATCATGCCCGACCTGGCCGGCATGCGCAGCACAAACTGGAGCGTGATCCGGGACTATTACAAAAGTCTGCCGGAATAGGCGTTTTCACTAAAAAGAGAATAGATGTTAAGAGCGTTCCGTGAGGAATGTCTTGATGATGTGCAGGAATTGTTTGCCCCGGTGCTTGAATCCGCTCAGGGTGCGGCCCGTGGGCTTGTTCTGCATGTCCGTGGGCACTTCCAGGATGCGGAAGCCGTGGCGGTGCGCGCGGATGGTGAGGCCCACCTCGGCGCCGAATCCCCCGGGGATGGGGCACAGGTCCAGGGCGGCCTGGCGGCGGAACGCGCGCTGGCCCGAGATGGGTGAGCGGAACTCCTGGCCGGTTTTCCATTTGAGCCCGGCGCGGGCCGTGCCCAGCACAATGCCGAACCCGCCCTTGCGCTGTTTGCCGCCGTAGAACTGGGCGATGGCCATGTCGCAGTCTCCGGCGCGCACCGCTTCGATGAGCTTGCCGGCCTCGGCCGCGCTCGCGCCCAGGTCCGCGTCCAGGAACACCACGATATCCGCGCTGCTGTGGCGCAGTCCGCGCTCCATGGACCCGCCCTTGCCCAGGTTCTGCTCGTTGCGCAGCACCACGGCCCCGGCGGCCGCAGCCCGGTCCGCGGTGCGGTCCGCGGACCCGTCATCAACAACTACGATTTCCGTGATGCCGGGGATGGTGCGGATCGCGGCCAGGGTGGCTGTGATGCTCTGCTCCTCGTTGTACGCGGGCAGGATTATGGCAACGGTTTCCGGGGTGGTTGTCTGGTTCATATTTATGCGGTGCGCCGCGCCTTTACTTGATGCCCAGGGCGCGCTTGACGATGGATTCGTCGATGGTCAGTTCGTAGCGCTCTCCGAATTTTTGCACTTCGGGGCAGTTGTATGGGTCGAACTCGAAGCGCTTGATGATGCGACCGTAAATATCCTTGAGCGCGCGGGCGCCCACGCGCGTGCTTTCCGCGGATTTGAATGCGATGAGTTTTTTGGCTTTTTCCGTGATGCTGAGTTCCACATCGAATTTCTCGAAGAATTTTTTCGAGTGCTTGAACACCGAAGTGGGGGTGTCCATGAAGATGGTCATGAGGTTCGCGGGCGTGAGGTCGTTGAGCACCACGGCGTTGTCGAAGCGGGCGATGAACTGGGGCAGCATGCCGTAATTGAAAATGTCGAGCTGTTCGAGGTTTTCCTTGAGCGTGAAGATCTGCTTGAATTCCACAGCGCCTTCCACGTTCATGGTCATCTTGGTGAGGCGGTCCTGCTTGCCCTGTTCAAACACGCGGCTGTACACCTGGTCGAAAAGCTCCTCGAATGCGCCGCCGCACACGAACAGCATGTTTCCTGTGTCGATGCGGAATGTGTGTTCTTTGTATTCTCCGTCAAGAAACAGTTTTGTGTCGTAGGAAACCTGCTCGCCTTCCATGAGTGTGAGCAGGGCCTGCTGGATGTTGATGCCCACCACATTGGGCTTGCCGCCGATGCGGGACGTTATCTTGTCGATTTCGTCGATGCAGATGGTGGCGTGCTCCACCAGGTCCCGCACTTTTTCGGGCGTGGCTTCCTTGCCCAGGATGATCAGGGCGCGGTTTTCAAGCTGGTGGTACAGGTGGGTGTGGGGCATGACCATGCCCTCGTCGTTGGCGAATGTGTTGGCGTTCATGCGCAGCACCACCCGGTGCTTTTCAAAGAACGGGTGGGTGTTGTACATGCGCTCCATGGCCTGCATGGTGGCGGTCTTGCCCGTGCCGCTGTTGCCGATAAGCAGCAGATTGCCGAACTTCTCGCCCGTGACGTGTTTGAAAATGGCCACGGAAACATACTTGAGCATGTCTTCCTGGCCGATGATGTCTTTGCTGATAATCTTGTAAATATCCACCGGTTTCATGGGCGTGGCATCTCCGTGGCATGGCGCTGTTGTTGGTAACGATTGTAGCATCGGGCCAAGGTGAAATCAATGCGCGCGCGGGCCGGGCGTCGCCCTTTTGCCGCCTGTGTATTAAAATAGGGATACATTATGGAAAGACTCGCCGCAAAATACGCTGCGCTGCAGATGTTCCGGGCCCTGGGTCGGCCGCGGCCCCTGCCTGTGTCCCTGGCATACAGCGTCACGCACCGCTGCAACGCGCGCTGCAAAACCTGCGGCGTGGCCGGGGGCCTCACTCCGGACATGGATACGGATTCCTGGATGCGCGTGTTCAAGTCCCTGGGCCGCGCCCCCGTTTGGATTACGGTCACGGGCGGCGAGCCGTTTATGCGCGAGGATATCGCGGATCTGCTCCAGGGCATGCTGCGCCACGCAAAACCCGCATACA
>Ga0351883_1099_pt1 | contig 28471 bp, 25 predicted proteins | sample BONcelFGM3001F14_FD_206772 | JGI IMG/M metagenome (GOLD analysis project Ga0351883, IMG submission 206772) | Enriched cells from coal bed in the Powder River Basin, Montana, United States - BONCAT cells FGM rep3 HSBNCT.FGM.300.1.F14 ...
CCAAATCTGGTCATACCAAGCAAGTTGTTCACAGTAAGGAAATAAGGACTCATTGAAGACATGATTATGACCACTATTGTGATCAAACCTACCAGGAAATAAACCCGATTTCCCAAAATTATATAAAGTGCGTGGTTAAGTTTTTCTTTCATCCGTACCTTACTCCTAACTATTGGGAAACAACTGAAAGTTCGGCCTGACGTTGCTGCGCTAATTGAATTTGTTGCCGTCGTTTGGTTTGGTGGCTAATAAACAAATCCACACCAACGGAGATTAGGATCAAAAGGCCAATCACAAATCGTTCCCATAGTGATGGAATTCCAAGTAAAACTATTCCATTTCGCATTACGGCCATGAAAAGAACGCCCGCCAAAGTGCCAATCACAGAGCCAGAACCTCCCTTAACCGAAGTCCCTCCAATAACGACTGCCGCAATAGCTTGCATGGGAAGATCAATTCCCACAGTAATTTCAACACTACCTAGACGCCCAACATAAAGTAGTGCAGCAAAACCTACCAACGCCCCCAAAATTCCGTATGCTGTCAAACGAGTACGGTTAACATCTACACATGCTAATTTTGCCGCTTCCATGCCATTCCCGATTGCGTATATATGGCGCCCAGCTGGTCTAAATGTCATGAAATACCAGAACACAAGGTAGAATGCAAGTAACAGGAAGAAAGAGGTGGGGATACCAAAAAAATTTCCGGCAGTCATCCAAGAAAAGACAGGTGGCAATCCAGTCAGCCAACGACCTCCCAGCATTGCAAAAACAGCTGCCCTTAAGATGTTACTGGTACCCAACGTTGTAATAATATCTGGAATTTTTGTATATGTGATCAATGCGCCGTTGATGAATCCGATCCCGGTTCCAACGATTACGGCTGCCAAAACAATTAGCAATGGGTGTAAATTTGCCTGTATCATCCAGCCAATAATAATGGCAACTACCCCTAGAGAAGAGCCAACAGAAATGTCGATTCCACCCATTATCATCACCATGGTCATACCAATGGCTATGATTGAAAGATCAGTTGCATTTCTTAACACAGTTGATAAGTTTTGAGTTGACAAGAAATTTTTTGAGATCAGTGAAAAGATTACTATCTCTGCAATAAGCAACAGAATTGTAAATATTTCACGACGTTCAGGCCGAGGGGCAAATCCCTTAAGAATTGCTTTGAGTATCACAGTATCAGCTCCTTGCTACACCACACCAATCAAGAATGTTACAAGCCAACACTTTTGTTGCTTCAATCAGGTCCTCTTCTGCGAGGCTTTCATCATTCTGATGAGCCATCCGCATTTCCCCAGGGCCAAAATTGATTGTTGGAATACCAACATTGACAAACCATCCCATATCAGTATGCGTGGATACACCCATTACTTTTCGTTTCAAGCCGATTTTCGATAGGCTGTTTATACAAGTTTGTACGAATGGATGGTCCTCTGGTGTTTCGCCACAATCCGCATCCACTAACCATTCAATTATGGGTGGATTTTCCAGCAACCAGGGCTCAGTTTCTGCAATGGCATTCACAAATTTTGTAATTTCTTGTTTTACTTTACCACCCAACCAATTCTCATCTTTTTCTTCGGGCAGGTATTGAGCATTAAAAACAATCTCTGCGTTGTTTGCATAAGCAGTGGGGTATTCACCCGCATTCAGCTGTGCTACAAGCAATTGGCAAGGGATAGACATTAATGGGTGCTTTTTACGAATAGCCCAATCTTGATTGAGGCGGTCAAAAGCATCTAAATATACTCGCGCCAATCTGATCGCATCAACTCCTCCACCCTTACGCCAATCTCCTTGCTCCATTTCAATATGCCCGCTGCGACCTTTAAGAACAAGTTTGCCCCATAAAATCCCCCGGCAAATAGGCGCAACTGCCATCTCAGTGGGTTCAGTCATAATACAACCATCAGCCCGATGACCTCGGTCAATAAAGGCTAAAGTCCCCATACCACCAGCTTCTTCATCCACGACTGTTCCGATTGTTACATCCCCGTTTAGCTTTACTCCAGAGCGTAAAATCGCGTCCAAAGCCATTACCATTGCCGCGACGCCACCCTTCATATCCACTGCGCCTCGTCCATAAATCCTGCCATTCAACCGTTGCGCTCCAAATGGCTCATGCGTCCAACCACTTCCTGGTTTGACTACATCGATATGACCGGTAAGAAGGATCGACTTGCCACCACCCTCACCCTTTATGGTTGCTGCCAGGTTGGGTCGTCCTTCAAATTTCCTTCCAGCATAAAAGCCAGGCTTGTTAGCATATTTTGCCAACGCATCGGCATTCGGTTCCCATAAATCAATTATTGGTTGGTGAGAATCAAGTTTCTTAATAATCACATGTTGTACTTTGTCCTCATGTGATGGTTCTGGATGATCATGAAACCATGGATTAACACTGGGGACTTTGATCAATTCCTGAAGAAAACCAATCACTTCTTCGCGATTATTGTCAATCCAAGACAAAACCTGGTTAAGAACTTTTTGTTCGGTCATCAAAATGCCTCCTAAAAGATTTACGCAACCTGCTTTTTTACTAATCCCAGGGCCAGGCGTAAAATTGCTTCTTCAGTTGCTTCTTCGCGCGATAGGTTTGCCATAACATAACCCTCATGCATGATCATGAAGTTATCTGCCAGCGCAAGCACTTCTGGTAAATCAGAAGAGATTAATAGAATAGCCATTCCTTGCCCTGCTAGTTCCATAATTAGTTTATAAATTTCATTTTTAGTTCCAACATCAATTCCTCGGGTAGGTTCATCCAGGATCAGGATACGCGGCTTATGGGATAAACCTCTTCCAAGGACAACTTTTTGTTGATTGCCCCCACTCAAACTTGTAACTGGATTTCCAGGGTTATTTGTTTTAATCTTTAAATTCTGCAATTGGATACTGGTCATTGAAACTTCACGGTCTTTTCGAATGGTTCCCAGAAAACCTGTGATCGAACCCAATAGACCTGCGGAAAGATTATCTTGAATTGAACGAATTGGAAATAGACCCTGAATACGGCGATCCTCAGGCATATAAATGATGCTTTTCTTTATGGCATCTTTACTGCTTGCGGGTTTTATTTCCTTTTCATTTAAGAATATTTTTCCGTGATCAGCAGGTAATTCTCCAAAAATGGTTGTGGCAACCTCTGACCTTCCTGCCCCCACCAAACCGTAAAGTCCTAAGATTTCTCCGCGATGCAATTTAAATGAAACATCTTGATACAATCCATAATGTGTCAGATTCTTCACTTCTAATATTGGTTTAGTGTCAGAGAAATTCCTTTGCTGATACAATGTCGTCGCAATTTGCCTCCCTGACATAGCCTGGATTAATTTTTCTTCAGTAGTTTCACTCAATGAAAATTGGTTAACCAATTTTCCATCTCTTAAAACCGTAATACGGTCAGCAATTTGAAATATTTCACTTAAACGATGGCTGATGTAAAGAATACTAATACCTTGCTTCTTTAATTCACGAATTGTAGAAAATAAAATGTCTGTTTCAGCTTGACTTAGAATTGAAGTGGGCTCATCGAGGATTAAGACGCGCGCTTTCTTATGGATTCCACGAGCAATTAAGACTAATTGTTGAGTCCCTATCGAAAGCTCAGACATTCTTTTCCCCAATAAATCGACGGATAATCCCATCTTCGTTAGAGCTAATGTGGCTCCCTCCGCCATTTGATCCCAATCCATAGTGCCAAATCGGGAAATAATTTCTTCACCTATATAAAAGTTTTCTAAAACAGAAAGTTCCGGAAAATATGAGGGTTCCTGGTATACAATAGCTATGCCAACTTGTGAAGCATCCCTTGGACCTTCAAAAATCACCTCTTTACCATCCAGAACCAACTTCCCTGTGTCGGGATGGAGGGCTCCTGCGATTATTTTCATTAATGTGGATTTGCCAGCTCCATTTTCGCCCAAAACTGCATGCACCTCTCCCGTAAAGATTGTAAGTTCAATCTCCTGCAGCGCCTGTAGTCCTCCAAAGGATTTGGAGATATTTTCTAGAGCTAACAAAGGCATTTCAGTCATCACAAGATCCTCCATCCACGACTAATAATTTTTCTATTTCACTTAGATAGCAATGCTCTAAAAGTCAAAATCGTTCACATTATTCGCATCAATCACCAGGGGTGGGCCAAGCAATAAAATTTTTGTGTCAGCAAAGTATTTGACGGGATCTTTCATTCCAGGCACTTCATTTACTTCCAGGAATTCATTGCCCATCGCTAATTGTAAGCCTGCCCAATAAGTCAAGTATCCTAATGCTTTGGGATCCCAAAGGATTGACTCTTTCATCACACCGCTTTCAATAAATGGCCTTACTGTTGCGGGTGAACCATAACCAATAACAGCAATTTCTCCCTTTTTGCCGGCCTGTTCAACAGCTTGGGCAACACCAGGCACAGTTGTAGATGCAACAGCCACAATGCCTTTAATCTCAGGATAGCGAGTCATCAAGTCTTGAGCTTGTTTCAACGCGTCTTCACTGCTCCCACCTGAAGTGTATCGCACGTCGACAATTTCCACTTCGGGATATTCCTGCGAAACGCGCTCTTTCATGAAATCGATCCAGGTGTTCAAATTGGTTGCGGTAGATTCGCCGCTCACAATACCAATTTGTCCCTTATTACCGATCTGACCAGCCAGGCGATCGATAAGGGTATATCCCAGATCTTTATCAGTAGATTGTGCCACATAAACCTGACGTTCACTATCCGGGCTATCACTATCTGATGTATAAACCGCAATCCCTGCAGCTTTTGCCTTCGATATTACAGGATTAATTGAAGCAGAATCGAGCACGGAGACTGAAATCGCATCTACCCCCTGCGAAATCAGGTTTTCCATCAACCGGACCTGCTCTGGAGCGCTGGCAGTTGTCGCACCTACATACAAAAATTCACCGCCAAATTTTTCTGCTGCTTCCTTTCCACCTTCTTCCATAGCGGTGAAATAGGGGATACCAATGAGTTGCGGGATGAACGCGATCCGCATATTTTCCGGCGATTTTACGTCTGCATCAGCTGCAGGCGCTTGTGTGGCCGGGGCGGCCTGGCTGCAAGCTGACAGCAATAAGCTGACAAGAACAATCGCAGCCATCAAGCTAAATGGAAAACTTCTTTTCGACATCTTTTACTCCTTTGATTGGGTGGGTAAAGACAATACTAAACTAACGCAATCCGTTGGAGAGGTTAACGGAAACGTTTTGAACAAATGCCTGGTCAATCAGGCTATTCAATTTATGGGCGTTCAAGTTATTACAATCTCACTTTTGCCCAGTATTGAATGGGGAATAGTTTAATTACTATGTTTCATAGCAGCTCCGCATGAATCTCTTACAACCAGCCGAGTATCCAAACAAATTTGTTGAAACACATGCTGGTCATTAGTCATTCGATCAATTAATAGTTGAACCGCTAGTCTGCCAAGTTCGTCTTTCGGTTGCGAAATTGTAGAGAGGGGTGGAATTGTATAAGATGCAAAACTAATATCATCAAAACCAAGAATAGCTAAATCTCGTGGTACTGAAAAACCCATTTCGAAAGCTGCACGCAAAGAACCCATTGCCATTAAATCATTACACGCAAAAATCGCTGTTGGCCGGTTCTCAAATGAAAGCAACTGCTTTGTTTGGTCATAACCAGATTCCTGATGAAAATCGCCCTTAACAACTAAATTTTCATCATAATCTATTCCATGCTTTTTTAAAGCGTCACAATATCCTTTTATGCGCTGTGCACTTAATGTAATAGGAGACGGTCCCGCAATACACGCGATTTTTTTATGACCAAGTTGGATCAAATGCTCCGTAGCTTGAAAACCGCCATCATAATTATTTGTAACTACTGTATCTACCGCGGTTTTGTAATCAGGGACTTCTTCATCAACGAGAACAACAGCCATACGTTGATCCATCAACAACTCAAGTGGTTCAGATCGATCGCCTTCTGCAAGAAAAATTATTCCGTCGACTTGCTTTTCGGTCAAGACTTTAACATAATGGCTTTCTTTTTCACCATCACCTTCAGTATTACAAAGAACAACGCTATAGCCTTGTTCATAGGCTTCATCTTCAATGACTCGACCTACTTCTGCAAAAAATGGGTTGCTGCTATCCGGCAAAATGAGACCAATCGTCAAAGTTTTTCCCCTTCGCAGTGAACGGGCAAGAGCATTGGGACGATACCCGACAATTTCCATTGATTCGATTACCTTTAGACGGACTGCATCTGACACATATCGCGTGTTGTTTATAACGTGCGATACGGTTGCCAGAGAAACCCCAGCTTTTTCAGCAACATCTCGAATAGTGGGCATAAAGAAAAACCTCGCGAAGTTAAAGGTTTACGTAAACGTTTAACTGATAATAACAAAATAGTATGTCGATGTCAATACATGATTTGAAAAAAGTCTAATAGTTTTAAGAAGGCGAGTTCTCTATGCTATACTTTAAATGATAATAAACATAATATAAGGCGATTTATGCGCTTAAAAATTACCATTCTGATCAATTTATTGTTTCTTGCTGTGATTACAGCCTGCGCGGGTTCTGCAAATTGGCTGCCTGCATCCATCTGGGATCAAATGGATAACCCTGTCAATTTGAGTTCTAGTGAATCAACCATCACGCCTTTTCAACCGCAAACTTTTACCCCCACCATCACGCCTACCTCAACGCTCACTTTTACTCCCACCTTATCGCCTACTCCTACGCCCTCGCCAACTCCCACCCCAAGCCCCACACCAGAGCCTTTGGTCCTGGTGGGCGCGGGAGATATATCCATCTGCGGACAGGAGGGGGATGACCGGACGGCTGACCTTTTGGACCAGATACCGGGCACAGTCTTCACCGCTGGAGACAATTCAAATGAGGAAGGAACACTGGCGCAATATGAAAAGTGTTTCAACCCCAGTTGGGGCAGGCATAAAAACAGGATACGCCCAGCGCCAGGGAATCACGATTATTTGACTGATCGCGCCGCGGATTATTTTGAATATTTTGGCAATGCTGCCGGTGATATTGACAAAGGATATTACAGTTATGATCTGGGTGATTGGCATATAATCGCCTTGAATAGCAATTGTGGTTGGGTTGGCTGCGGTGATGACTCGGACCAGGTTGCATGGTTGAAAGAGGATTTGGCCAGGTCTGAAGCCACATGTACACTGGCATATTGGCACCACCCGCGCTGGAGCTCAGGAAAACACGGAGGATCACCCTGGCTGGACCCATTCTGGCAAGTACTTTACGAATTCGGAGCAGAGATTGTTATCTCTGGCCATGATCATCATTATGAACGCTTTGCGCCGTTATCTCCGGAAGGTAAAGTGGATGAGGAATGGGGAATCCGGCAGTTTGTTGTGGGAACTGGGGGAGTATCTCAGCGCGGCTTTGGAGACGTTCTGGAGGGGAGTGAGGTTCGCAATACAGGCGCTTTTGGCGTTATCCGCTTTAATCTCTTCCCAGAATCGTATGAATGGGATTTCTTTCCTATTGAGGGAGAGGATTTTCGGGATAGCGGATCTGGAGTTTGCCATTAATGGTCAATTGGTTATTTTCTAACACTTGTAAAAGCTTCCACTAAGATTATCTTGACAGTCTGATGTGTAACAAGTAGAATCTAACTTGAAATTGGGGAGTAGCTTTCCTAAATGGAAATAGGTTATCGTCAAGACGGAGTAATTATTCCCGGTGACCTTTACGCCTAAGGCGTTTGCGAGACCAACACACAGTGTGTGCTGGTTTTTTGTTTATTAACCTTAAAAAACCAGTACTAAATAATTGGTAATTAAATTTGAAAGGGAATCCAATGAAACGTTGGTTTGAAAAAACTGCGGAGGAAATCCTCCTGGAAAATGGAAGTGATAGTTCTCAAGGACTTACTTCTGCTGAGGTGACCAAACGCCAAAGTCAATTTGGTCCTAATGAACTGGTTGACCGAGGGACAAAAAGCCCGTGGAAAATTCTATGGGAGCAATTCACCGAAACAATGGTGGTGATTCTAATCGTTTCGGCGGTAATAACCATCTTTCTGCAAGAATACAAAGACGCGATTGCCATTCTGGTAATTGTTGTGCTTAATTCGTTGCTTGGTTTTTCACAGGAATATCGGGCAGAGAAGGCGATGGCAGCGCTTAAGAAAATGGCTGTACCAAGAGTTCGGGTACGCCGCGACGGGCGTGTTTTGGAAATTCCCGCCCAGCAATTGGTTCCTGGGGATATTGTTTTCCTGGAAGCAGGAAACGCCATCCCTGCCGATGGCAGCGTTATAGAAAGCGCTAACTTACGCATCCAGGAATCGGTGTTAACCGGCGAATCGGAACCAGTTGAAAAAAATACCGAGGTTATCCACAAAGAAAACCCCGCGTTGGGAGATCAGCATAACCGCGTTTTTATGGGCACTGTTGTAACCTATGGACGTGGCACTTTTGTGGTTACTGAGACAGGCATGCAAACCGAGCTGGGAAAAATAGCCGAGATGATTCAATCGGTGGGCGGAGAGGCTACGCCTTTGCAGCGCCGCCTCGCGCAATTGGGAAAAACGCTGGCAGTAGCCGCCCTGGTGATCGTCGCTGTAGTGTTTGCGCTGGGTGTGTTGCGTGGAGAAGATTTGCGCACGATGTTCCTCACCGGTATCAGCATGGCGGTTGCCGCCGTGCCTGAAGGATTGCCCGCTGTGGTAACCATTGCGCTGGCAGTTGGCGCGCAACGAATGTTGAAACGGAATTCATTAATTAGAAAACTTCCGGCGGTGGAAACATTGGGGTCAGTCACAGTCATTTGTTCTGATAAGACTGGAACTCTCACCGAAAACCGTATGACGGTAACCATGGTGGATGTGGCTGGAAACCGGCTCGATTTGCAAGAAAGTCTGCGCGATTTTAGTCCATCGATTAAAAAGGCGGCATTAACCGCTCCTGTGATTGGACAAAACAACGCGGTTGCATTAATGATGGCTGGCGGTGCGCTTTGCAACGATGCAATTCTGGAGCAAACTGATCAAGGTTTCTCTGCGGTGGGGGACCCCACTGAAGGTGCGTTGGTGGTGGCAGCTGTTCAGGCTGGCTTATGGAAATCTGAGTTGGAAAGCGCCATGCCGCGCGTAGGTGAATTGCCGTTTGATTCAGACCGCAAGCGGATGAGTACCATTCATCAAATCAAAGATGCGCAGAAATTACCTGGTGTTTTACGAGATTTAATCGCTTCCCCCGCATTTGACGAGTCTAATCCATATATCTTTATTACCAAAGGTTCAGTTGATGGGTTGTTGGAAATCTCCAACCGGGTATGGACAAATCATCAAGTAGTTGAAATGGATAGCAGCTGGCGACAGCGGGTTTTGAATGCCAATAATGATCTTGCTCTTAAAGGAATGCGAGTTCTGGGGGTGGCTTTCCGTCAATCCTCCGAATTGGAAAGCAAGGAAGTTGATGAATCGCTGGAACAAGACCTGATTTTTGTTGGCATGTTTGCAATGATTGATCCAGCTCGTCCGGAAGTAAAAGCAGCAGTAAAAACAGCCAAGGAAGCTGGAGTTCGCCCGATTATGATTACTGGTGACCACCCGCTGACTGCTTTACATATTGCCAAAGAGTTGGGTATCGCGGATAACGATGATGTGATAACCGGGGTTGATCTGGCAAAAATGGATGCGCTTACATTAAAAGATCGGGTTAAAACGGTCTCGGTCTTTGCGCGGGTGTCTCCAGAGCATAAGTTAAAAATTGTCACCGCATTGCAGGAGCTGGGTCAAATTGTGGCTATGACTGGTGATGGAGTCAACGATGCGCCAGCCCTGAAAAAAGCTGATATTGGTGTGGCTATGGGTATTACTGGTACGGACGTATCAAAAGAAGCGGCTGATATGGTGCTGCTGGATGACAATTTTGCCACCATTGTATCTGCTGTAAGAGAAGGCCGCCGAATATACGAGAATATTCGAAAGTTTATTAAGTACACGATGACCTCAAATTTTGGCGAGATTATCGTGATGTTAGCCGGACCTTTTGTTGGATTGGGGTTGCCACTATTACCGCTGCAAATCTTATGGGTCAACCTGGTAACTGACGGTTTGCCTGGACTGGCACTCACGCAAGAACCAAGCGAGCCGGATACAATGAAACGTCCGCCCCGCAATCCCAAAGAGCAAATTTTTGGACGTGGCTTGGGGATCGATGTGTTGTGGGTAGGCACATTAATGGGCGCGGTATCTTTGTTGGTTGGCTTATGGGCTTTCAATTCCAACCAGGGATATGCCTGGCAGACAATGATTTTCACAACTCTTACCATGGCTCAAATGGGTAATGCTCTGGCTACGCGGTCAGAAAGTCAAACACTTTGGGAAGCAGGCATTTTCACAAACAAGTCTCTGCTTGCGGCAGTCTTATTAACCTTTGGTCTGCAGCTGGCAGTTATATATCTGCCTTTTATGCAAACTATTTTCAAGACTTCTTCGCTTACTTTAGTGGAACTGGGAATAAGCCTGGGTGCCAGCTTAGTGGTACTGATTGTAATCGATGGTGTGAAATTGTTAAAACGGAAGGTCACTTCCAAATAAACGAGCCGATACTATGTTTTATTGAACAAGGAATTTGATTAAAAATAATATTCCCCATAGGTTGAACAGAACCAGGGGAATCAGATAGAAAAAGAAAGCACCTCTTGCGAAAACAGAAGCAGGAGGTGCTTTTATCACGTCTTAAAGAATGAAATAGTTAACAATAATCAGCAGATAAAGCTCCTAACCGTGCAGAAGTGTATGCAACAAGCTGTGACCCGCTATGATGTTCTTGATTTTCAATTGAAAATAATTTATTCCCCAAACATGATATAAAATTTTTTGCCATCAACCATGAAATAAGGTCTTTGAAAAGGTGGAAACGTTAGTGCCCTTACCATCAAGTCTATCTTTTCGTGGCCCCAGCTTAAATCAATTTCGTGGGATGGGAACTCACTGCGCTTGTGATAAACTGCGTTGCTAATATCTTCCTGGTGTATATTCAACTTTCCCAACTTTATAGCTGGCCAGGCTTTCTCAAACAATTGAACAGCCGCCTGTGTACATTTGTCATACAAGCTTTTTCCTGTATCATTGTCAGCGATATTTACAATTTCTTGAATATAAACATCTCCGCCGTCAATCTTGGAAGTCATCTTATGGATTGTAACACCGGCATACTTCTTGCCATCAATGATTGGGTAGGTGGTAGGATAACATCCTCTATACTCTTGTACCAAGCCTAAATGTATATTGATTGATCCTTTCTTTGGGATATTTAATACCGAGGAAGAGACAATTCCATCATAGTAAGCACAGATAAGCCAATCAGGTTGCTTGTTTGCCAGGTTATCTATATCTTCATTAATATTGTTCACAGAATATGGAATATTCCTGGATTTTGTAATCTCTCCAATTTGTTTGTACCAGGATTTTTCGAGGTCAGACGGATTTGAATATACTGATATTACATTATCATATTCCATGAGTGTTCTTAAAACACCATGTCCAACATCTTTGCCGCCTATAAATACGACTTTCTCTTTTTCGACCATATAATGTAAACCTCACAAAAAATATCACGGAAGTTTTTTTTGCTGAAAATTTAAATCCCAGTTCGTCGATTCTAAAAAAACTATATTATGAGAATTAATAACTTATCAATCCAAAATCTACCAGATTTACAGCTTCAAATTTCACGTTGGATAATTGCCGCGCAAACCTGTTTGCGATTTGATTATACACTGGCCATCATGAGGAAACAATTTGTTTTTCTTATCATAATCTTAGGTAGATATCAACCGCGTATTGATTCGTTCTTAAAATACCAATTATTTAATCGACCATATTTTAAGCGCTAAATCTCAACCAGAAACTTGAATAAAATTTGTGAGCGATCGTTCAGTAAAACCAGACAAATTCATTTCTGATATTTCCCCTCAGCTTCAGTAAAGAGGTCGAGAATCCATTAAAAAAGAGTGACTGTCATTATCAGTTATAATATACTTGTTTAGATTTTGGTTGCTGTACAAAACATTTTTTTCTAAGAGGCCAATGTGGATCCAATCCAATTATTTACCCCAACATTTCGAATTGAAGAAACCTTGGAAGAGATTAGAATTTGCCTTGAAAAAGGATGGACAGGGTTGGGATTTAAAACCGTAGAGTTAGAAAACGCCTGGAAAGAGTATACAAAACTTCCACATGCGCATTTTCTGGATTCCGCAACATCTGGTTTGCACCTGGCCGTCAAACTTTTAAAATTACAAAATGGCTGGCAGGATGGCGACGAAATCATCACAACACCAATAACTTTCGTTTCAACCAACCATGCCATTCTTTATGAAAATCTTAAGCCGGTTTTTGCGGATGTTGATGAAATGATGTGTCTTGATCCAGTTTCGGTGGAGCAGCGAATTACTCCAAATACCAAAGCGGTGGTTTTTGTAGGTTTAGGGGGAAATTCAGCAAAATTGTTAGATGTTGTTGAAATTTGCAAACGACATAATTTGAAATTGATTTTGGATGCGGCACACATGACCGGGACTCATGTTGGTGGTTCGCATGTTGGTGCCGAATCTGATGTGGCAGTCTTCAGTTTCCAGGCGGTTAAAAATTTACCAACTGCTGATTCTGGAATGATTTGTTTTCGAGACGAACAACTCGCCATGGAAGTACGGAAATGGACGTGGCTGGGAATAAATAAGGATACCTACACGCGAACTAATGAGAAAGAAGGTTCTTATCGCTGGTATTACGATGTAGAAAATATTGGATATAAGTATCATGGAAATTCCATTATGGCTGCAATGGGGCTTGTAGCGCTTAAGTATGTAGATGAAGATAATACCTACCGGCGCCAGCTCGCTGAATGGTATGATAGTTACCTTTCAGGGGAACCGAAAATTACCCGAATTTTAATGGCTGAAAATTGTGTTCCTTCAAGGCACCTTTATCAGGTTCTAGTGGATAATCGCGATGAAATCATGAATTACTTAAATCAAAAAAATATTGCTCCCGGTGTACACTATCGCGACAACACTGTTTATCGAATGTATGCATACGCAAATGGGTCTTGCCCTAAAGCACATCTTGAAAGTAAGCGGATTATTTCACTTCCCTTGCACCTTCGCTTGAAACAAGAAGATATTCAATATATATCAGAATGTTTGGTTGAGGCAGTACACATCTTTTGATAATTGGGATTATTTTTTACGAGACCCAAGATTATTACTAAGATTTAAAAATTTATATGTGTTTATCAGCAGGTATTTTTCAATTTCAGGATGAAGTTTGTGTCATACGATAGCCAGATCCAATTCAAAGAATCTGGAATATAAATTATCTTTCCATATACGTACAACTGAACCGATTTGAGGTAGGAGATGAATATTGTCGATGACCTATTGTTAAGATTCAATGGAAAACCCCGCGTTCATTCCAATCTTAGCAATCTCAGGATTTTATATATTGGCGGCTACTGGCGAAGCAGTAATGATATGGTCGCACAAATGTTGGCTGGATTGAAAGAGACAGGGGTACAGGTTTTGGAATATTCTACCGATGACCATCCAACTGCATTAGATACTGAAGGGCGGCCTTATGATCGAGGCACATTTGGACCTGTATGGTTGAAATGGGAGGAGCTGAGAAAACCAATCCTGAAATTTCGTCCAAATATCATCGTTTGTAATGCTGGTGGATTAAGTTTTTTGCCTGAATGTGCAAAAATATTACGTAAGCGGGGTATAAAATTGCTGGGCATTGCGTTGAGCGACCCGGATGTTTATGGACCTGCCACCAGTAAGATTGCATCTAATTTTGACATATTCTACACAAACGCGCCGCAATGCGTGTCACTTTATCGCGAAAATGGTGTCAACGCCCATTTGCTTCAACTCGCCACAAATGAAAACTTTTTTCAGCCCAAGGACTATAACGAGGAGTACGCTTGCGACGTGTTGTTTATGGGAGCTGCTCACCAGGATAGAATAGAGCCCATTAAAGCAGTGGTTGAAAATTTTAATACTCATGTTTATGGTGAAAATTGGGACAAATATGGTATAAAAACGCGCGGCTTGATTTTTGGTGATGCGACACTCACCGCATTAAACTCAGCCAGGATAACCTTGATTTTTTCCCGCACGCCCGCCGGACACCAGATTCTTAAAGTGGGTTTGTTTGATTTCATCGCCGCTGGCGCATTAGTGGCGACTGAAGATTTTGCGGATTTGAGAGAGACTTTTAAAATTGGTGAAGAAATAATTGGGTTCTCTGGCGTGGAAGATATGCTTGAGAAAATAAAATATTATTTGTCAAAGCCAGAAGAGGCAGAGAAAATTCGGAAGGCGGGCAGGGCACGTGTCTTGAAAGAATATACCTGGAAAATCGTCTGGTTAAGACTGTTAGGTAAGCTGCTTAGCTAAATTTTGGTTCCATAATTGGATATCTCAATTGCTTCTTTCTCGCGTCGGGAAGGGTTAAACCTTAGTAATAAATAAAAGACCATATTTGGCAAAATTTGTATATACATTCGATTTCCACTGTCAGCCCAACGTGTATGAAAAGGCCTGCTGCGGAAAAATACCATAAAAAACACGAATAAAATTGAAACAACGACCGCATATAAGATTTCTTGATCACCAGGGTAACTTCTCAGATTGGTTGAGATCGCCAAACTCACAACAACCATATACCAGATCAATCCCCAACCGCCAGTAAAAAATAGTTGTGTGAAGATATTGTGTATGCTGGTAAGCATCAGATCGGGTTTAATCACGATTTGCAAAATAATTAATCCCAGCAAACCGATCAGAATAATTTGCCTGATGTATGGGCGAACCTTCTTGTTAATAAAAGTATGATCAGCGACAAGTAGAAAAATAGAAAAAGCAATGTTGGCCGCGATGATCAATCCTTGCCTGCTTTCATTGGCAATCTGAATAAAGGAAGGCGTTTCCATTATCATTAATCGAAAATACCATAAGACCGTGATAAAAAACGCGGGTAAGAGAATGGGCTTAGATTGGCTAATGGGAAATCCTTCTGCACCAATGAATATGCCAGTTATCAGCAACGCTAATAGCGTTGTTTCGGTTCTGGTTAATGACAAACAAAGGATGGAAATGCTCGCGATCCATAACCAGGCAGCTTTATAATCCCTAGAAACTTTCCATAGCGAATAGACCAGACTGAAAGAAAAGATGGCGGTGATATAGTTAGTGTGAATGTAAAAAGTCTGAAGGAAGAAAAGGTAACTGCTTAACAAAATCAGACAGCCCAATGAAGTATAAAGCCACATTTCTTTTTTGGACTCAAACGCAGAATTCAGCGATTCGACTACGAGAACTAGAAATGAATAAGTGAAGCTTATTGCGAACGCGGGTTGCAGAGCTGAAAAAACCTCCACATTCATGATTTGACCAGCTCCTAATAATACGGGAAGAAATACACCATAGGAGGTAGGCGAAACCATATTCCACTCACTAAAACCAGATTGAACCATAGCGCGGCCGATTTCAATCAAAAAAATTGAATCATTTGTGCCATTCGTAAAACGGAAAGACGAAAATACAACCACCAAACCTAAGAATATGGATACAAAGGAAATACTACTAATTATTTCAAATTTGGAAAAGCGAAAATTTTCTGGCTTACTGAAGAAAATATGAAGTAGAGTCAGCAAAATCAAATTAACTATAATGACAGGCAATAAATTGTAACCAAGTCCAAAACTCATCATTGTAACCGCGCTTAAAACCCACAGTACAGCCCCGATAATGAATGCGGAAGAATAAATAAAAGCAAATGAAACCTGTCTCCTCATCAGCAATCCAGCAAAGAGACCAACAATATAAAGAAAAAAAATGAATAGTATCTGGTTCATTGTAAATAATATAAGTCGTAAGGGATCAGGTAGTAATCTGATGAATAGGAAGTTAATACATAGCTTGTACTGGCTTCCTCCGAATAAATAAGAATATACTTCCCTTTTGTTAACCTTTCCCATTGGAAGGTTTCATCATCCTGGATTTGACTTACGAAATCCGCATTCAGTGGAAGCACATCATCTGAAAATTCAATTGCGTTAAGCGATATTAGTTGAATAAGGTAATCTTTATGCAGCCCGGTGGTATCCCAAATAAATTGGGGCGTGATTATCTTCCTTCCTTTCAAGTATTGCCCCAAACCAATTCCGAGATTTATGTCTTCCGAAGATGTTGAATCTTTAATATAAGTGTGGTGCGAAAGATCTGTCGTTATCTTAATTCTCGGAAGGTTTGGGTAGGTTTCGATAGGTGGGGGTAATAAATTTGATAATGGCTGGACAAACTTGATTGAAATTATATTCAACAACAAAGCCAACCCCATAAAATAAGGGAATATTTTGTGAGGGAGTTTTACCTTCACGATTGAAATAAAGAATATCGATAAACTGAACAGGGGTATACCAACAACAATTAACAAGGGATATTGCAATGAAAAAGCTCTATGCGCGTACCAAATTGACACAACCATCAGAGTTGTGGAAGCGAGGCTTCTTTTATTTTGGGTAAAGAAAGTTTTTAGTATCTTCATTGTGGGTTTGATTCAAGAGGATGAATTTTAATTGACTTTTCAAAAATCCAGCCTAAGACAAATAGGAAAACCTCACCAAAAGTGAACCAAATGCGTGCCGCTACAGATACTGTCACAGCTGTTGCCAGTGGTATACCTTGAAGTGTTAGAAACCAGACAATAATCCCTTCTCGAATTCCCAAACCGCCTGGAATAAAAATAATTAAGAGTCCAAAATTTATTGCCAATGGAAATGCAAGGCCGCTAATGAAACTTGCCTCAGGAAAAATTGAGCGAACCAGAAAATAAAAACTTGAGGTATAGCCGAAATATTGGCAAAAAATAATCGCTTTTGCCCACCAAAGTTGGTTTTTTAACAGCTGAGGAAAAATGATCTTGCTCCTGGTGATTTTTGTAAAAACATGCAGAACTTTGTTTTGTAATTTCTCACTGACTAATACCAGCACCAGAATTATTAACACGCTTCCAAATAAGAGCTGGTATGCGCTCAATTCTTTGTAAAAAAGGAGTGGGAGAATTCCAAAAGATAATCCCACACACATGGTCAGAATCTGTAATTTTACTGACACAAACGAGGTCAAGCTAAGTTTATGCCCAAACTGGCTGATATAAGCAGCCCTGCCAAAAAGCACCCAGATTTTTCCGGGAATATACTTTGCCAGAATGGACCGGCTCTGTGAGATGATTGAAGCAGAAATGGGTACATCAATTCCATAATCCGCCAGGGCAAGCCACCAGGTGATTGTGCTGACACTTATGGTGGTCAGCATCAAAACAATAGAAACGAAAAGATCTGTGTAATTAAGTGATAAATTGCTTATTTTTACATAATCATACTGGTAAAGAAAAATTATTAAGAAAATAAATGAAGCAAATGTCAAAATATTGATAACAGTCTTCATTTGGAAGCGTGAAAACAAATCCTTTAATTTAGTCAAAAGGTATCTCCGCTCAAGGTAAATTACGCAAAGCTTGCGCGCTAAGATCTGTCCACTTACGCACCAAGTCTTTGGGAATGTGATTTCGTAAGTTCTTTGGTTGCGCCAAAATATCGCTGACGATCTGATGGTTTAGATCGACCAGATCTTCTATGTGCTGTAACCTATCTTTAATTGAACCTTGGATAGCCGATTTATTTTCCCAGGCAAAATCAATATTGCTGTTCAATTCCGCAGGATTAAACTTTCCTCGATAATTGTTCATAACCAGCTTCTTAAGGCCAGCATAAGCGGCGAAGCCATAGTGTTTTGGGCTATATGCCAGCATGATGGTAGGTACAGCTTGAGACATCCCGGCTACGCCAGCATGAACCCGACCACTTATAAAAAGATCTAGTTTTCCAATTAAGCCTTTAACTTCATCTGATGTGTATGTGCCCTTAACGATCATCATCCGTTCTTTATTTCTAATAGTGGATGTCGACACTAACTGATAAAGTTGTTCGGATATTTTTCCATCAGGTCCAGGGATTAATTGATTATTCTCATTTAGTCTGTAAACATGGGGGATAAGGATAAGGTTAGCGTTTAGATCTTCCAGGATGTGCTTCATAACCTCAATAATCGGTAGAAATTCGGTAGGATCACGTTCTTCCTGGTATTTATCCTTACTTATTAATTCGGAAGCAAAGTTGTACCCCGTAATATTAAGGCCAATGAGAGGTGATTCGAAATGACTTAATCCTTCAATTGTGGAGATTCTATTTATCTTTTCGTCACCAGCAGGTTTTAACGACCATGCAGGGCAGGCGGTTTGGATTACAGGGATCGACAACTTTAATTCAGATAAATTTTTGAACGCTTCAGTTTCTCGAGCAGTTACAAGATTTACTTGATTAAGAACCAATTTTCCAATAGTTCGTTTAATTGAACTCGAAAATGGACCTGTTGATTGAGCATAAAAAATGATTGGAACGTCAAGATTCCTAAGTGTCAATATATCAAATGAATGTTTTAGGAAATGACCCCAATGGGCAATATCTCCATAAGTGTCACCACTAAAGTCAAGATAAATTTCGGCGTCATACCAGGCTTTTAGTTTATCATTGGATATTAGAGCAGTTGGTTTATGTCCGGTTAATTTCTTAATAATCCTGAACAAGAGACTGCGCAGCCAATCAATAACCGAGGTGATTCCAGCCCAAATAGTGGGTGAATAGATTGAAGGAATGTTCAAGGATTGGAAATGGTTATCCTGACAAAATTCCTTGGAAAGCTGCAAACTGGTCAGAATTTCATAATCGGGTAAGGCCGATTGAAGCTTTTTAAGTAAGGGAATAAATATCGCCATATTTCCCAATTGGCGTTCCATAACCCCCAGGGGCAGTGAACACATGCCGCCAATAAAGACATACGGCTTTTTACTTGTATTTTTCGTCACGGGTGTCTCCAATCTTTCTTGCTGGGTTTCCTGCCATAATGGCGTAATCTTCCACGTCTTTGGTTACCACTGCGCCAGCGCCAATTATTGAAGACCTTCCCACACAAACATTTGGCATAATTATGGCAGCAGCCCCAATCCAGGCATCATCTTTTACTTCGATAGATCCTTGGGTAATAAAGCCTTGAATATTTTTAAGGAGAGAATTATTAGGGTCAGAATCTACTATAAAAATCACATTCGGGGCAATTGCTACCCGTTTTCCAAATTTGATTCTTCCCTTGCCACGGTAATTATCAATGAAGAAAGTTCTCATATTAATAAATGTGTCTTCACCGATTTCAATTCCCGAAAGACGAAACAACACCATTCGTAATTGAGGAAAGATACAATGGTTTGCAAAGGCTCGTAAGAGGTAGATTGTGAATCGTTTGATCATAATTTTTCTAAAGGTAACCAATTGCGTAATTTTAACCCAAATTCCAGGATTTTATACCTCAAAGGAGAAAGGACCAAGTGATGTCTTCCATATTCAACCAATTTTCCTCCAAAATCCTTTTTAAATTCTCTAGGCCCATACGGTTGTCCTGGTTTGCCAGCTCCTCCAAAATTAAAAAGCACATAATCGTTTTCCGATCCAAACTCTAAAAGCCACCAAACCAGTGATTCATTCGCGCGTAAGTCGCGATGTTTGCTGGAATCTCCTGCAAACCAATCGTAAATACCATTATTAAATTTTAATGCCACTCTGGTAGCTACTTCCTGTCCTCCAGCCTCTGCAAGAAGAAAGATCCCCATATGAGCATTGAAAACATTCTCAAAAATACTTTTATCAATAAGTGGGAGTTTAATTCTCCGATACGTTTGAAGTAATAATTTATAGCATTTTTGGATATCACTTAGATTTTCAGCTCTTCTAACATTTATTATTTCAAAGTTCTTTTTTATTGTCCGTCTACGTTTACCAATATTCATCCATAATGTATCTTTCCCAACAGACAGGTCAATCAGGTAATTCAAGTGTGGGTTATAAGAAAAACCGTTCTTTTGGTAAACCGGGTTTAAATTTTTTGATTCCCGGTCATGCCAGAGTTCCAGATAGATCCCCTTCGCGTCTTTGCAGGTGGCTAAATCAGCTAAAATCTCATTCAAAATGCCGGGTTGATTTCCAGTCACAATTGGGCCGCCGTTGATGATGGTCCTAGTCGTAAGCGATGAGACCATTCCCCTGGTCTCATGGCTGTTAATTCCGACAAATCCACCTACAATTTTCCCTTGATCATCTCGAAATAATTTGCCGAATGGTTGGTAAAACTGATTTAGTTGTAAAGCCAGCAGAAACGCGGCACTCTGAAAAGGATTGTTAATTTGTTGCTCGATTAGAAAATTATCCCATTCAATCGCGTTGTTTTCATTAATGGGCGAGGAATTCAATTTCATCGAATACCTCGCAAAATTGACTTCGCAAAATTAACCCCCACGTCATTTATATATTGCAAGTACCATTGCATTAAATTATCTGTCCATCGTTCAGGGTGAATTTGAAAAACAAGTTTCGGGTGTGGAGCACCCTGCAAATAGTACAGGAGATCGATGCTGGTTGAAAATTCCAGATCAATATTTGAAATCACTGTGTCTCGAAAATTGTTTTTGCGAGATGTCCAATTGCGACCAGTGTCTGATAGATAAAGCACATCTTCATAATTGACATCCAGATAAACTTCTCCGAGCAAATGATACTGCTCCCTTAAGCGCGCATGTAGGCCTGGATTCTTCCACATGTCGCGGTTATCAAATTTCGAAAATGGGCGTCCATGCATGGAAATCGTGCTGACGGGAACAATTTTTCGAAAATTTGATAAATTTTCCTCAAAATCAATCAATGCCTTATTAATATCCCCTGTAGCGGCAGAGAGACTTTCATAATGGTATCCAATTTCGTGCCCCAAGCTATGGATTTGCTGGATCACATACGGTTTAAATGAAGAGCCTGAAGCACGAAAATAATATGCTGCCTTGACCCCTAATGAAGATTCTAATTTTGCCATCTCAAGCGCGAAACCAGGTTTTCGGTCAACATCGTGCCGAATAATACAAAACCGTGATGGTTTCTGATTACAGCGTAAATAGTCATCAAACCGAATTATGTTGTTGTAGTTCGATTTAATCGCGGTAATCATCTCCTTGTAAAGCTGAAGTGTGTATTCTCTCATAGATTATTCACTATGAAATCTTCAAGGTTCGGTTGGCTTCCATGTCAAAAAGCATCGCAAACAAAGTCAATTGCATGCCGGAAAATGTGCAGAAGATAAGGGATAGCAATGTGATTTCAGGTACATATCCTGCTTGGATCCAAAGTATAAAAAAGCGGATTAATAATGGAATATCCAATAGAAACATCAAGAATCCCATAAAGTAGAAAAGCACCAATGGATGAAAATCTCTGATGATGTACTTCTGAACCATGCGTTTGATAAATAAGTTAATGAGTAGAAACGAAAGGGTAAATATTACCTTTCCGATATTGATTCCACTCACTTCTTCACCGTAGACAGGCCGCACGGGCACATCAATGACTCTCATGTTGTAAATATTCAGAGTTACCAGTAGGTCATTTGGCATTCAATAGCGAGGGTATATCTCTTCCAAAGGGATCAATTTGAGGGCTTTCTTATTTATGGCGGTATAACCTGTTTGAGAATCAGCAACATGCCAGTATCCACTGGCTATTTTTGTCAAAAAAGAAAGCACAGAATTGCCTAAATATCTAACTCTTGGAATGGTAGTCCAGGCTTCGCCCGTAAAAAGGCGGTTGCCTTTGCTGTAATCAGCTCTATTTTCAACAACCGGATCCAGCAAAGCAGGCAAATCGGCTGGGTCCATTTGGTTATCTCCAGCCATCACCACCGCGACATCCACATCATGATCACGGCACCACAAGTATCCACTTGAAATCGATTTTCCAACTCCCTGATTTACTTCATGCTCAATCAGTACAATCCGGTCAGATTGGTCAACCATTTCCTGAACTTTTTCGGAAGTTCTATCTTTACTCTTATCGTTAACCACGATAATCCTGTCAACAAAATCTGGAATACCAGATAATGTCTTTTGGATGAGAAGCTCTTCATTGTATGCGGGAACTACTACAGCAATAAACTTATCTTTATACATAAATAGGTTCCAAGGTGTTAATAAGATCTACTATTGAAAAAATCATAAGAAATTTCGCCATTGTTGAAAACTATCGACTTATAAATTATATCTTAACTGTCAGTTTCACTCTTTCGGTTCCGATATCCCCCGTGGCAAAATCCCTGGCGCAGATTAGCACTGCCAGCTTGTATTCCGACAATCTATCGTCAAATGGTTTGGTCAAACCTTCGATGATATAATTATTTCTGATTTTATTCCATTTTTTTTACTACCCTGATGAAATTGGGAGATTTTTATGGCTGTTCGGATTCACCCAAGCGCGGAAGTTTCAGAAGAAGCCCTAATTGGGGATGGCACCAATATCTGGCACCAAGCCCAGGTGAGACCAGGGGCGGTGATTGGAAAAAATTGCAATATTGGAAAAGGGGTTTATATTGATGCAGGGGTGATTATTGGATCGAATGTTAAGATTCAAAACTATGTGTCTGTATACCACGGTGTGCAGGTTGAAGATGGGGTGTTTATTGGACCGCATGTTTGTTTCACAAATGATTTAAGACCCCGCGCGATTAATATAGATGGTTCTGTAAAAGGCGTGGATGATTGGGTGGTTTCAGAAACACTGATCAAACGAGGCGCTTCATTAGGGGCAAATTCAACCATTCGATGTGGAATCACAATTGGAGAATGGGCTATGGTGGGCTCAGGGTCTGTTGTAACGAAAGACGTGCCTGATTTTGGGCTGGTATATGGAAATCCGGCTTCCTTACGCAGTTTTGTTTGCCCATGTGGAGAACCTCTGGTTAAACAATCCTCGACTCAAGCGGGAGTAACAGCAAAATGCTCCTCCTGCGGTTATGAAACAATCATTCCTGAATCAATGTGGGAGAAAGCAAAATGAAAATCAATATGGCTAAACCCATCATTGGACCTGAAGAAAAACAAGCCGTGATGGATGTATTAGACTCAGGTATTATCGCACAGGGACCCCGTGTGAAAGAGTTTGAAGAGGCATTTGCAGGCATGGCTGGTACTAGCCACGCAATTGCGACCACTTCAGGAACCACAGCTTTACATCTTGCTTTATTGGCACATGGTATAGGTGAGGGCGATGAGGTGATTACCTCTCCGTTTACCTTTATTGCGTCCGCAAATTCAGTGTTGTTTGTTGGCGCTAAACCAGTATTTGTAGATATTGACCCAAAAACATACAATATTGATCCTTCTGCAATTGAAAACGCGATCACAGACCGCACAAAAGCTATCATTCCTGTGCATCTCTTTGGATTAATGTGCGAAATGGACGCGATAATGAAAATCGCGAAAAAATACAATCTCGTGGTAATAGAAGACGCTTGTCAGGCGCATGGAGCTGTTTACAAAGGTAAAAAGGCTGGTTCTATCAGTACGGGAACTTTCTCGCTTTACCCTACAAAAAATATTACTGCGGGTGAAGGCGGCATGATAACCACCAACGATGATTATATTGCTGAAAAATGCAGGGTAATCCGCAACCATGGAATGCGCCGCCGGTATTATCATGATGAGCTTGGTTTCAACTTTCGCATGTCAGATATCCATGCCGCGATAGGATTAACTCAGTTAAGAAAATTGGATCAATACAACACGGCTCGCCAAAAAAACGCTGAATTTTATGACCAGAATTTACACGGCATTGAAACACCGTTTGTGCCAGACAATTTGATTCATGTATATCATCAATATACCATCCGCGTTCCAGGAGGTAAACGGGATGCTCTTCGTGAGTATCTTGCCAGCCAGGGAATCGGCTCTGAAGTCTATTACCCGGTACCAATTCACAAGCAGAGTTTTTATTTGGAAAAATTCGGTGATAAGCAATCTCTGCCGCAAACTGAAAATGCGGCTTTGGAAGTCCTTTCCATACCAGTTCATCCCTCAATTAGTACAGATGAACTTGAATTTGTGGTTTCAAATATTAACTTCTTTATGGGGAAATAATGTCAATTCGAACAGCAGTCATAGGCGTGGGTTCCATGGGGAAAAACCACGCGCGAGTGTATAGTGATCTGACCGGCTCCAAGCTGGTGGCGATTGCTGATCCACAGCAAGACTCTATTGATTATGTGTCCTCAAGGTATCACATTCCAGGGTATGCAGACTACATCGAAATGCTGGAAGTTGAAAAACCTCAAGCAGTAACAATCGCAGTTCCAACGTCCATGCATCGTGATGTGGCATTAACGGCAATGGAAAAAGGCGCAGATATTCTTATTGAGAAACCCATTGCCGCAACCATTGAAGAAGCCAACGAAATTATCACCAAGGCGAATGAACTTGGACGAATCTTGATGATTGGCCATATTGTGCGCTTTAATTCGGCTTTGCAAGAATTGAAACGGCGCCTGGATGCCGGCGAACTTGGAAGAGTATTTCAGATTTTTTGTCGAAGGGCAGGCCCTTTTCCGGCACGCATCAGAGACGTTGGGGTTGTTGTCGATTTAGCTCCTCATGATATTGATGTAATGCGCTATCTGATCGGTAAAAACCCAAAACGGGTCTATGCAGAAACCGAACAAAGAATACACACAGAACACGAAGATATGATGTTTGCGATTATGCGTTTTCCTGAAGGCATTACCGGCGCGCTGGAAATAAACTGGCTAACACCAACAAAAATCCGTGAAGTGCTTGTTCTTGGAGAACGAGGGTTATTTCGGGTGGATGATCTAACCCAGGATCTTTACTTTTACGAAAACGCTCACGCGAATGGTGAACTATGGGCTGTTTTGCGGGTTTTGAAGGGCGTCAGCGAAGGCGCAATGGTCAGGTACCCCATCCAACGGTATGAACCGTTGAAAGCAGAATTGGAAGCTTTTTTGAAAGCCGTTGCCGGCGAAGCGGAAAACCCTGTAACAGGAGAAGACGGTTTGGCAGCGCTTAAACTGGCGCTCGCGCTGGTTGAATCAGGGAAAACCCACCAGGTGATTGAGGTATAGATGTCAATCTCGCGGCTTAGAAAAGTTATTGCGAACCAATCGGCAAAGCTGGCTGTGATTGGATTGGGATATGTTGGGCTTCCAGTAGCGGCGTTATTCTCCGAAAACGGATTTGATGTCCTTGGTGTAGATGTCAAGCCTGAGAGAGTGGAAAAAATCAACTCTGGTGTTTCGCCTATCGAAGGTAATGAACCCGGACTCAATGAATTAATCGCAACAGTTTTAGAAACGCGCAAATTAAAAGCCACCACTGATTATCAAGAATTGGGTGATCGCGATATTATCCTTATTGATGTCGAAACACCAGTAGATGAACATCATATTCCGCAATATGATGCTCTTCGATCTGTTTTGACTGACTTGAGAAGGGTAATGAAACCGGGTGTGTTGATTATTGTTGAATCCACAATTGCCCCGGGCACCATGAATTCTTTGGTGAAGCCATACCTGGAAAAAGGCGGATTGAAAATAAACCAGGATTTCTTCCTGGGTAATTGCCCCGAACGGGTAATGCCGGGAAAGTTATTGACCAACCTGGAAACTCTTAGCAGGGTTGTGGGTGGGGCTACACCAGAAACCGCGCATTTAATGGTTTCCCTGTACCAGAATATTGTCAAAGCGGATCTTGACCCTGTAGATATGATTACCGCAGAATTGGTTAAGACGGTTGAAAACACTTACCGAGATGTTCAAATTGCATTTGCCAACGAGGTTGCCCTGATCAGTGAAGCATTAGGCGCGGATGTATGGAAGGTTCGCGAATTGGTTAACAAAAGCCCGTACCGTAACATGCATTTGCCTGGCGCGGGGGTAGGGGGGCATTGCATCCCAAAAGACCCGTGGCTATTGGCTTATGGTGTTCGAGACAAAGAAATCGATCTCAAATTGATCCCAGCGGCACGGTGGATTAACGATCATATGCCTTTGCATCTGGCAAAGATGCTTGAGAACGCGTTCAAAGCGAATCATATAAACACAATCGGTTCAAAGGTTCTGGTATTAGGGTATGCTTATTTGGAAAATTCCGATGATACCCGCAACAGTCCATCGCAAACCCTGGTATTGCTCCTGAGAAACAGGGGGGTAGAAGTAAAGGTCCATGATCCCTGGGTAGCAGAGTTTCAAGGTGACCTTTATGATCTCGCATCAGGTTGTGATGCGATAATAATCATGGTAAAGCATTCAGAATATTTTGATATGGATTGGAAACGTATCCGAAAGCTTGTGAGGAATCCGATTATTGTTGATGGCAGAAACATGGATCTGAATCACTTGAAACAGGATTATGAGGTTTTCTGTGTAGGAAAATCATATATTGATCAGTAATTCATACCCGCTTCAAATATTATTGGTTAATAATGACGTTTTGTATTAACAAGATAACAGGACAAAAAAATGCTTAACCAATCCACTGATAAAAATTTAAAAATGTTGGATTTAGGTTGTGGAAGTGCTAAAACACCGGGTTTTATTGGTCTAGACCGTTTTAGATTGGAAGAAGTAAATATTGTCGCAAATCTTGATAATGGTGGCTTGCCGTTTGCGGATAACATATTTGATATTATTCTAGCGTTTCATTCATTGGAACATGTAACAAATATAACTGACGTAATGAAAGAAGTTTGGCGAATTGGGAAACCTGGATCCCAATTATGCATTGTCGCGCCATATTATTTTTCCAGTTTAAATATAGCAAACCCTTACCATAAAGTCGCCTTCAATGAAAACACCCCCCGGTTTTTTACTAGTTCGCCAATTTCAAAAATTCCATTAGAAGAATATGCTATGCCACCTTTGGGTAATATTTGGGGATTAGGATCTTTTGATAACAGTGACCCTGGGTTTGATTTTAGATGCATTCGAATGGAATTCTTTTATTTTCAAGCATATTGGCATTTATCGGAACGAGAACAAAGACAGGCTCGAAAAAAATTCATAAATGTTTGTGAACAAATTATGTATCACTTGATTATTTTTAAGCCTCCTTTAACAGAAGAAGGGTTCGATGATTTGAAACTAGATCTGTTCATGCCAATTCGCTTAGAAGATAGAAGATTACAAGCTGAGATTTCGCGCAGGAAAGCAAAGAAGAAACTACTGAATTTTTTCTGGAACAAATGGGGTTAAGGTGTTTTTTGAAAAAGACAAATACCATCCTTATTGCAGGTTATTACGGATTTGAAAACATTGGCGATGAAGCGTTGCTCACTGTGGTTTTGAATGAGCTGCGCTCGAAAATTACCACTCCCTTAGATATTACTGTAATATCCGGCGCCCCAGAAATTACATCCAAATCATACCAGGTAAGGTCAATACATTGGACAGATATAACCAAAATCATCCAGTATGCCAATGAGTGTGACGTAATCGTCTTGGGCGGGGGAGGGCTTTTCCATGATTATCAAAAAGTTGATCTAAGTACCCTGGTCACATCCAACCACACTGGCATTACTTACGCAGGCACATTTCCAACTTTAGCTTACCTTTTTAATAAACCAATAATCCTGTATGGTGTAGGCGTAGGCCCGTTATTTAGCCAGGAAGCCAAAGACCTGACCAAATTTAGTTTTGAAGCCGCGTCAGTTCGTACCGTTCGAGATCAGGTCTCGAAAGATTTATTAAACTCACTGGGAGTTGAAGACATTACTATTACAGCTGACCCCGCCTTTTTGTTATCCGCTGATACTGATCGCGGCAAGAAAATATTGCAGGAGCATGGCGTATATACAGACAGATTAGTTCTTGGCGTTTGTGTTCGTCCTTGGGAAAGCACTGAACCGGGTGTTGATTGGAAAGCGGAGATTGCGCGTGCTTTGGATGAAATCGCGGAAGAGAAAGATGTTTCGGTAATATTTATCCCATTTCAAAGTCAGCCAAATTACCCGAATGTGGATGATGTTGGGATCTCTAAAGAAATAATCCGGCAAATGGAGCATAAAAGCATCTCAACTCTGATTGAAGGGGAGTACAACCCTCATGAAATTGCCGGTGTGATCTCACAATGTGATTTGGTTATTGGTATGCGCCTTCATTCGCTCATTTTTGCGGCTCGCAATAAGGTCCCATTCGTCGCCATCCAATACGATCCAAAAATCTCTGGGGTTTTGGAACAACTTGAGTTAACTTCGTATAGCAGTACAGTTGATCAAGTAAACCATACAACATTGGTCGGCAAAATTAATAAAATTTTAAGCGAATCTCTTCTTATAAAGAACCACCTGATCGAAAGAGTGGGGGGGATCATAAAGCAAGCTGAGGAAAATACGCGTTTGGCAGCTGATTGCATTGCAAATCTGCCTGCAAAAGATTTGAATCACGAAGAAACCGAATTTCTAAGATCATTTGCATTGGATAAA
>Ga0351883_1101_pt1 | contig 28381 bp, 20 predicted proteins | sample BONcelFGM3001F14_FD_206772 | JGI IMG/M metagenome (GOLD analysis project Ga0351883, IMG submission 206772) | Enriched cells from coal bed in the Powder River Basin, Montana, United States - BONCAT cells FGM rep3 HSBNCT.FGM.300.1.F14 ...
ATCATTCTGCTGTCAAAGCTTTTAAGGATGCTTATCCTGATTTCTCTTTCCAAACTTTTTGTTGGCGACCCGACAATGAAAACACCTGGATATTAAAGCTTTAAAACACTGAAAATTAAACTTTTTCAAATCAAAGAGATTTTAATACAAGTGAGGCTTTCTGAAAATATCAAAATTCCTACTTTTACCCTCTAAACCTTTTCTCCATGAATACTTTGCTTTCTCAGGCTTTTGATCCGGAAACCTTCCGAAAAGAAGGCTACCAACTTGTTGATCTGCTCACGAATTACCTTCAGGATTGCCGCGCGGGTGCAACAATGCCTGTTTTGCCACCTTCAACACCAGATGAAATGCTGGCCTTCTGGGAAAATGACCTGAAACAGGGAGACTTTAACCTTCAGCAATTTTATCAGACGCTGATTTTGCAATCCAATCATATTCACCACCCCAATTATATGGGACATCAGGTGGTGCCTCCTGCTCCGCTTTCGGCCCTGACAGAGCTGCTGGAAGCATTACTGAACAACGGAATGGCCATTTATGAAATGGGGCCGGCATCTACAGCCATTGAAAAAGTAGTTTTACGATGGCTGTCCGAACATATTGGTTTTCCTGATGAAGCAGAAGGAATACTAACATCGGGAGGCTCAGCCGGAAACCTTACCGGATTGCTTGCTGCCAGGCAAGCCATGTGCGGATTCAATGTGTGGGACGAAGGCAATAATGGTGATCATCCGTTTGCACTCATGGTCTCAGAGGAAGCACATTACAGCGTTTCCCGTGCTGCCCGGATAATGGGTTGGGGCGAAAAAGGCGTGGTAAAAGTTCCGGTAAATGAAAACATGCAACTCGATGCATCCAAACTTGAAGAAACACTTTTAAATGCGACTGCCAATGGTTTACAAGTGATTGCGATTGTAGGAAATGCCTGCTCCACTTCAACCGGAACGTATGATCCGCTTGATAAAATGGCCGACTTCGCACAAAAACACTTACTTTGGTTTCATGTTGATGGCGCACATGGCGGTGCTGCAGCAATGACTGCAAAATACGCCCATCTCACCAGAGGCATGGATCGAGCTGATTCTGTGGTGATTGATTTTCATAAAATGATGCTGGCTCCGGCCCTTACCACAGCTATACTGTTCAGAAACGGAAAACACTCCTATGCTACTTTTGCCCAGAAAGCAGAATACCTTTTGGGCGATGGCAAGCAAAAACCATGGTACGACAGCGCTGCACGCGCCCTTGAATGCACCAAGAAAATGCTGGGCGTTAAAGTATATGCAATGATTAAGCTATACGGCGACGACCTTTTCAGGGATTACATCACCAATGCCTATGATCTGGGACAAAGCTTTGCTGAATTGATCGAAGCACAACCTGATTTTGAACTTGCCGTGAAACCCGACGGAAATATTGTATGTTTCAGGTATTGTCCGGAAAACCATAATGGTGACCTCAATGTGCTGAACGCTGCCATCCGCAATAAAAGTCTTAAAGATGCCCGGTTCTACATCGTACAAACCATGGTAAACGGGAAAGTGTATCTCAGGGTATCGCTCATGAACCCGTTTACAACAATGACAGAGTTAAATGCATTGATTACCGCCATCAGAGAAGATTTTGCTTAAACTTAGCGAACAAAAAAAACCACGCAATGAATATCACTGAGTTCAGGGCTGAAGCCCACCGTATGGCCGATCGGATTGCCGATTATTATGAAAATATTTCAGAATATCCGGTGAAATCGCAGGTAATGCCCGGTGAAATTCTGGCACAATTGCCAGCCTCTCCGCCTGATGAACCGGAAGGCATGGCTGGCATAATGGCAGATTTTGAACGCATTATCATGCCAGGCATCACGCATTGGCAAAGTCCGGCATTTCATGCATTTTTCCCTGCCAATTCAAGCTATCCAAGCATACTGGCCGAGATGCTGACTGCTGCGTTGGGACAACAGGGCATGATATGGGAAACCTCTCCTGCTGCTGCTGAGCTTGAAGAAAGGGTGATGGAATGGCTGCGCGAAATGTGCGGTCTTCCAGCCAACTGGACAGGAGTGATTCAGGATACTGCATCGGCTTCAACATTGGCGGCACTGCTGACTGCAAGGGAAAAGGCCACGGGATTTCGCATCAATGAGGAAGGTTTCACCTCATCTGACAAACTCAGAATTTATTGTTCAACTGAAACACATTCTTCCATAGAAAAAGCCGTTAAAATTGCAGGATTCGGCAGAAGAAATCTCGTAAAAATTGAGACTGACAAGGATTTTGCGCTCATTCCGGAAGAACTTGAAAAAGTTATATTGAAAGATAAAAATGCAGGATATCTGCCTGTTTGTGTGATCGCATCAATTGGCACTACTGGCTCTACTGCAGTTGACCCGATTGAGAAAATCGGCAAAATCTGTGCTGAACATGACATATGGTTTCATGTAGATGCTGCATTTTCGGGCACTGCATTGATTTTGCCTGAGATGCATCATTATGCAAATGGCCTTGAATATGCCGACAGCTACGTTTTCAATCCGCACAAATGGATGTTCACCAATTTTGATGCTTCGGCCTATTTTGTCCGTGACCCGGAAATGCTGATACGAACTTTTGAAATCCTGCCTGAATACCTTAAAACCAAAACCCGGGGACAGGTAAACGATTACCGCGACTGGGGCATCGCGCTTGGCAGGAGATTCAGGGCGCTGAAATTATGGTTTGTAATCAGAAGCTTTGGAGTTGAAGGCATTAAAGAAAAATTACGAAAACACATAAGTCTGGCTCAATGGTTTGCCGGGCAAATAAATAAAACCGAAGATTTTGAATTGATGGCTCCGGTAACTTTCAGTCTGGTTTGTTTCCGCTGGAAACCGGATGGTATTGATGATGAAGAATCATTAAATCAACTTAATCAGCAATTGCTGAATGAGCTGAACGCTTCGGGCAAACTTTATCTGACGCACACCAAACTCAATGGGAAATTTACATTACGGATGGTTTCGGCCCAAACCTACGTTGAATTGGAACATGTTGAAGCGGCATGGCAACTGATATTGGAAATGGCAAGGAAAATTCATGATTAAGAAAGAAAATCCCGGTTTCAGATCGGCATATTTCCTTATTGGCAGGAATATCAAATTAACTTCCTCGAATAAGACACAATTTATATCCCCCTCTTTCCCCCCTTTTGGAAAAGGGGGACGATTACTTTCGTTTTTTTTAGACACATTAGTTTGCAGAAAGTCCAGTTAGATGGGGCACTCAAGTGGGGAACTTTTTCGACAGTTTCACTTAGTCAATTTCTAATAAGGCAAATAAACTTTTAACTTTGAACTCAGGATTGAATGAAAGAACAATGGAACGAGCGGTATTCCGCTTCAGAATATATCTACGGAACGGAGCCTAACACCTGGCTTGCCGAAAAACTGGCCGGGCTTCAGCCCGGTAAAATTCTGTTTCCGGCTGAGGGCGAAGGGCGAAATGCCGTTCATGCTGCCAGACAGGGATGGAATGTAGCAGCGTTTGACCAAAGTGAAGCGGGTCGGAAAAAAGCATTGAAACTTGCTGAAATCAGTGAAGTTGAAATATCATACCTCATTGATGACCTGAAATCATTTGTTGCGCCGGAATGGGAATTTGATGCCATTGCACTTATCTTTGTGCATATGCCGATAGAAATCAGGCAGACTGTTCATCAGCGATTGCTGAGGTTTCTGAAACCGGGCGGACATCTGATTCTTGAAGCATTTACAAAAGATCAGCTAAAAAACACCAGTGGTGGCCCGAAAACTGAAATGCTTCTCTACGAAAAGACTTTTATTGCAAATGATTTCAGCGAAATGGAATTTATTGAATTCTCTGAAACTACTTCACAACTCGACGAAGGTCCGCTACATCAGGGCGAAGCCCATGTAATCAGACTCTTCGCTAAAAAACCACTCATTCCTAACCGGACAACATTATGAAAAAAATAACTGCCGCATTTCTTTTGATCGTTTTGATTTTACTGTCCTGTGGACAATCCGTTTATTCGTCCAACACAAAAGAAAAGAAAACGGCACGAAAAGCAGCCCGCATTCATGCAAAGGCTTTAACCATTGACTCGCACAACGACACGCCGATGTGGTTTACTGACTCAACTTTCAATTTTGCTGAAGACCAACGCGGCAAACGCCCCCGAAACCGTGTTGATATCCCGGGAATGGAAACCGGCGGTTTAGATGCTGCATTTTTTGCTGTTTTTGTGGGACAAGGAGAACGCTCAGAAACCGGCAACAAAAGGGCTTTTGACGATGCAATGCGCACATTTGCTGCCATCGACAAGCAATTGGAACTTCACAGCAATAGAATTGAAAAAGCGACAAATTCCAAAAACGCATTTAAACTTGAAAAGCAAGGCAAAAAAGCGCTTTACATCGGACTCGAAAATGGTTATCCCATTGGCCGTGATGTGAAAAATGTAGCGCTTTTCCACAAACTCGGAGCACGTTACATTACACTGTGTCATTCCAGAAACAACGACATCTGTGATTCGGCCAACGACACGACGGAACATAACGGAGTTTCGGCATTTGGCAAAGAGATAATTGCAGAAATGAACCGCCTGGGCGTAATGGTAGATGTTTCGCATGTTTCTGACAAGTCGTTTTACGATGCCATAAGCCTGAGTAAAACACCTGTAATTGCATCGCACTCCTGTGCTCGGGCATTGTGCGACAACCCTCGTAACCTTTCAGATGATATGATTAGGGCATTGGCCAAAAATGGAGGTGTCATACAAATGTGCATTCTGAGTAGTTATGTAAAAACTCCTTTGCCTTATCCGCAGCGCGATTCGGCACATGCAGCCCTCAGGGTAAAATACCGGGGTTTCAAAGACCTTTCGGAACAGGAAATGAATGAAGCCCATAAAGAATGGTATGCCATTGATGATGTTTTTCCGCAGGAACTTGCCACAGTAAGCGATGTTGTTGACCATATTGATCATATTGTAAAAGTTGCAGGCATAAAACACGTTGGCATTGGCACCGATTTTGACGGTGGAGGCGCTGTGATCGGTTGTGAATATGCTGCTGAAATGGGTAACATCACCCTCGAACTTGTGCGTCGCGGCTATACGGCACGTCAGATAAAAATGATCTGGGGCGAAAATCTCTTAAGGGTAATGCGCAGCACCGAAAAGTATGCAGCAAATATTTAATGAAACATTACGGCTAAAAAACCGTAATACAAATAAGACGTAAATATGACTGAGGTTTATGCAATTCCTTTGGTGTCTGATGAAGAATTTGTCGCATTAAAACCGCGCCTTCTGAAGCTCGTGCCTGAGGCTACCTCCGAAAAAATTGAGAAGTTTGCCCGCCCCGGAGATGCACAACGAAGTTTGCTGGGAGAAGTCGCTGCCAGGTACCTTTTGCAAAAAGCAACCGGAAAACCTCTGCCTGAGATACCCTTTACCACCGGAGAAAAAGGCAAACCTGTTCCCGACGGATTCGAAGGAATCCACATCAACATTTCACATTCCGGCCGTTGGGTGGCGGTGGCTTTATCGCCGATGCAGATTGGGGTTGATGTTGAAAAAATGCGAAAAGTTCCCGAAGGCGTAGCAAACAGATTCTTTTCGGAAGATGAAAAAAAATGGCTTGAAAGTGCAGAATCTGAACAGCAAAAAGCTGAAATCTTTTTCACTTTGTGGACATTAAAAGAGAGTTTCCTGAAAGCCATTGGCAAAGGACTGACCAAAAATCTGAACTCTTTTACAGTAATAAATTCGGGTGAAGGATGCTTTTTATTAAAAAATGATATTGAAGCTGAAGGTTATCATTTAAAAACATTCCCTTTTCAGGATGGCTACAAACTTTCGGCCTGTGCATTAAACGAAACATTTTGTAAAGAAGTAATTATTCTCGATATTTACGAACTAATCCACCGGGCATGAAATCCAAAAACGTCTCCCTCGTTCTGTCAAGTGGCGGTGCCAGAGGGCTTTCACATATCGGCGCAATTGATGCACTGCTCGAACACGGCTATACCATCACTGCAATAGCAGGCACATCAATGGGTTCGCTTGTGGGAGGTATGTTTGCATGTGGTAAACTGGATGAATTCAGGGAGTTTATGACTGGTTTATCGAGAATGGATGTAATCCGGCTCACCGATCTTGCGGTTAGTAAAACCGGCATTATTAAAGGGGAAAGGGTTTTTGCCGAAATGAAACGTTTTATTGGTGAAACCCAGATTGAAGACCTCCCGATTCCATATGCCGCAGTTGCAGCTGATCTGATCAATCATACGGAAGTAATTTTCACCAAAGGCAATCTGCTTTCGGCCATCAGGGCTTCATCATCAATTCCTAGCGTGCTGATGCCGGTGAGTACAGATGGTGTACTTCTTGTGGATGGAGGCTTGGTTAATCCTTTGCCAATGGAACATGTCAAAATCCTGAAAGGAAATATTCTGGTGGCGGTAAACGTAAATGCTCCGAGGCAGGAAGATCTGGTTACATCCAAAATCAAGGAGGACAGTACCATTCATAAAACCAGGAAGCTGATTAATGAAAAATGGAACAGCATGACGGGTGGCCATCCTAAGCGGAATCAGGTGAATGGCATTTTTACTATTGTTAACAACTCATTTGAGCTGATGCAGCACCGGCTCACCCTATATGCCCTTGAGCACCAAACCCCGGAAATATTGCTCAATCTTCCGGTTAACCTGGCTGACACTTTTGATTTTTACAAAGCCGGCAGCCTGATAAAAACAGGCTATGATGCAATGAACAAGAGGCTGGATGAATACGAAAAAGAAAAAGCGATTGAGTTGCTGGCAGGAACTTCACAGCTCTCTTGATACAGATAGAATCTGATACAAAAAATCTTTGGCCCTGAATAACTGAGCTTTAACCGTGCCAATCGGTAAATCCAGTTCTGCGGCAATTTCTTCGTATGACAACTCTTCAAAATACCGTAGCTCGATCAGACGACGGTAGCGTGGCTTCAGTTTTTCAACAGTGTCGCGCATCAGACCAAAGCGTTGTTCACGGATATAATTTTCCTCAGGATCGGGAGTATTATCAGCAACATCAGGCTGTGGAAAATGGTAATTTCCTTTGTCGCGCTGGCAAGGATCATTTTTTTGCTTGCGCAGAAAATCAATGCAATGATTGATTGCAATTCTGAAAAGCCAGGTACTGAATGCAAAATCGGGAGAGAACTTTTCAAGGCTTCTGAATGCTTTACCAAAGGTTTCAATGGTCAGATCTTCGGCAACCATCATATCTCCGACCCTTTTGAGAATGGCTCTATACACGGTATCCTGATAAAGCGACATCAATTCAGCATAAGCTTTTTGATCTCCTTTAATTGCTTGCTCTACAAGCAGATAATCACGTTTTGATGAAGCCTCGGAAGAGTTTTTGGTTACCATTGCGTCTTTCGTGAGAACAAACCTGCGAATCCAAGCAGCAGATTGATTATCATCAAAAATACTTCAAAAAAAGGAAATAACAGAAGAAAATTCTTTTCTTCCAGCCTTATCATACACTTTTTTATGATGATGGTTTGGGAAATCAAGCGTACAACATAGATACCAAGCAGAAGCATCCAGTCTACTCCAAGCACCGCGAGCGCAATCAAAAGTGTATAAAAAGCCAGCTGCGACAGCGAAAAAAGGCCAAGTGTAATTTTGTGAGGTGTGCGATAAAAACCGCCTGTGGTGAGGTGCCGTTTTTTTTGCCGGAACCAGGATGCAAAAGATTGTTTAGGCTTTGAAAAGGTAATTGCACTGGCTGCCGGTTGAATTCGGGTATTACTTCCCCGGGCTACTTCGTTGATAAACAAATCATCATCGCCTGAGGTAATTTTATAGTGCTTCATAAACCCACCGGCCTTGAAAAACAACTCTTTATGGTAGGCCAGGTTTCGTCCTACTCCCATGTATGGAAGTCCGGCCAAAGCCAGCGACATATACTGCATAGCTACCTGAAGTGTATCGAAACGAATAAGTTTGTTAAGCAATCCGGGCTGCGCGAGGTAAGCTCCGTAGCCAATCACCACCTGGGTTTTTTCGGTGAAAACTGATTGCATGGAGGCAATCCAGTCGGGCCCCGATGGGTAACAATCGGCATCAGTCAGAAGCAAATTTTCGTATTTTGATGATCTTATGCCAATAGAAAGCGGAAATTTTTTCCCGACAAAGAAATTGAGGTTTTGGTGAATGTTGATAACATTTAGCCGCGGGTACTTATCTCTCAACTCGCGAAGCAGGTAAAACGTATCATCATCAGAAGCATCATTTACTACAATCACCTCATATTCAGGATAATTCTGTTCAAGTATAAGCGGAAGAAACCTGACAAGGTTATGATATTCATTCTTGGCACAAATCACCACCGAAACGGGCTCTTGTATATCACTGACCGGTCGTTTTGCAGCATTATAAAAAGCAAGCCTGCTGAAAATGAACCAGTAATAAACCAGTTGTATCAGCAAAACCGCCAACAATATCCATATCAGGATAAGCCATTGTGATGATAATATACCTTGCAACCAATCCATAAATTTGCATTTCGACCGGCAAATTTACCCAATGCAGATGAAATGGTGGTGACAAGTTTTCAACAAACAAAAAACGGGCAATAGTTTATGGCTGGCTTTGACCTGGCAGAAGAGTAAACTTGCATCAGTAAAACAACACATTTTCGCACAATGCATTGTCTTTTTCAATTTCTCAGTAATAAGTTCTGAAAATTGTTATTTTTGCTTAATTACCATGAAGCCTGAAAACAACACAAAGCCTTTGATGCATATTTCTGTCGGAAAACAAAACCGGAACAGACGACTCTGGCTTTTCCTGATCCTTGCAATCAATATTTTACCTTTCGGATTGAAAGCACAAATAAAGGATATCGGCCTTCCATTTATTAATAATTATCCGAAAAAAGTTTACAAAGCTAGTAACCAAAACTGGGCGATAACTCAGAATAACAAGGGGTTAATGTACTTCGGCAATAACGATGGCTTGCTTGAATTTGACGGAAAAGACTGGGAACTTTATCCACTGCCCAAAAGAACGATATTGCGATCGATACTCGCCAAAGGTGATACCATTTTTGCCGGGGCATTTGAAGAAATCGGCTATTACACACCGGGGTCGGATGGAGGGATGCAATTCAGTTCATTGTCTCACCTGATACCTGAATATTTCCGCTCTTTCGATGAAATATGGAGAATACATCATACCTCACTGGGGATAGTTTTTCAATCATTCCGGTATCTATTCATATACAAAAATAATCAGATAAAGGTCATAGAACCATTTTCTTCATTCACTCAGTCATTTCTGGTCAATGGCAGCGTATATATAGTTGATCGTACGAAAGGGCTTCTTCGCCTGAGTGAACGCGGAATAGAGCCTGTGCTGAATGATCCGGTTTTCCAGAAAACTGAAATCAGATTTCTGATCACAACAAATACCGATGAATTTCTGATGGGAACATCAACAGAGGGAATATTCGTCATCAGACAAAAAGTGCTTGAGCCATGGCAAACGCCGGTAAATGAAAAACTCAAGAGTAACGAACTATTTACAGGATTGGCGCTGTCGAACAATTTCCTTGTATTTGGAACTGTTCAGAACGGTATATATCTGACAGATAAGAGCGGGAATATTTTTCAGCATCTGAATCGTTCGAAAGGCCTGCAAAACAGCACAATATTGAGTCTTTTTGAAGACCGGCACTACAACCTGTGGATGGGACTTGACAATGGGATAGACTATGCTGAAATCAGCTCTCCGCTGTCGGTTTTCGATTTCAATTACAATCTCGAAGCCACCTATGCCTCGTGTGTGCATAACGACAGGCTTTATGCGGGCACCAATCAGGGGCTGTTTTTTATGGATATTTCCTTACTTCGAAAAACTGCCGACGGAACAGAAAAATTTAAGTTTATTCCCGGCACTGAAGGTCAGGTATGGAGCCTGGCTGTTTTTGACGGGCAGTTGCTTTGCGGCCACAATACCGGGTGCTTTATCATTGAGTCGGACAAAGCCACAAAGATTTCAACTCAGCCGGGGTACTGGACATTTATCCGACATCGCGGAAACAGTGACACACTGATTGCCGGAACATACAACGGGTTGTCTATCATTACAAAAAAGCAGGGTAACTGGGCATTTTCGCACGAAGTAACAGGATTTAAAGAATCGAGCCGTACCATATTGCAGGAGGAAGACAAAACCATATGGATGTCGCATGGCTATCGCGGGTTATTCAGAATAAAGCTCAACAAAGCGCTTACCCGGGTTGAGACGGTAACCCTATACAAATCGTCAGGAGGATTGCCACCTGAACTCCCATACAACATTCATATGCTTGACAACGAGTTCAATATAACCACCAACGACGGAATATACCGATATGACAAAAAAGGAGATGTTTTTTATAGAAATCCAAAATTTACAGAAACCTTCAAAGACCTTCCTTTTATAGATAAGATAAACAGAGACGAGTGGGGAAATTATTGGTTCTTTACAAATACATACATGGGCGTGGTAAGGGAAACCGAAAGAGGGAAATACTCAACAGAATTATCTCCTTTTTACAGAATAAATACCATGCTACTGCCTTCATTTGAGAATATTCATATTGCCGATCAGAACAATATTTACATCGGGTCACAGCAGGGTTTAATCCACTACTCTCCGCGTACCACCGACTTCAGAAAAAGAGGAAAAGACCCGGCGTTCTTACGTAACATCAGGTTCATCAGCAGCGATTCAACGATCAATTATTCGGAATACACAAAAAATACTGATCATGAAAGAAAAAAATCTCTTGAGATCACTCTTCCTTTCCGTTTTAACTCTGTAAGTTTTCGTTTTGCTTGTCCATCTTATGAATATCCTGAAGGCACACTTTTTTCATTCAGGTTAAAAGGATTTGAAGAAGAATGGTCGGGTTGGGTTAATAAGGGTTTTAAAGAATACACAAATCTCAAGGAAGGCGATTATATTTTTGAGATAAAAACACGAAATGCATTTTATGCAGAAAGCGAAGAGGTGCATTTCAGTTTCATTATAAAACCTCCGCTTCACAGGTCGCTCGCTGCCAAAATTTTCTACACGCTGATGCTGATTCTGATATTTGCCGGCAACATCTTCTTCCTGAAAAAGAGAATTGAAAAAGCCCGTCAGGATGAGGTACTAAAACATGAGAAAGAACTCGAAGAAAAAACACTGGCCTTCAGAGAACAAGCGCTTATCAAGGAAAAAGAAATTATTCACCTGAAAAACGAAGCCCTTCAGACTGAAATGAACCACAAAACCAGAGAACTGGCTAACACCACGCTTAATCTGGTTCATAAAACAAAAATACTCACCAACCTTAAAGAGCAACTAAGTTCATTATTGCAATCGCGGCAAGAGCAGGACCAAAAACATATGTTGTCGCAATTGATCAGGAAGATCAACAAGGAGATCAAAAACGAACAACATCAGGAAGCATTCAATTCATATTTTGATGATGTTCATCAGGATTTTATTCTGAGACTTAAAGATAAATATCCTGCACTGACCCCCAAAGAATTAAGGTTGTGCGCGTACCTAAGGATGAATCTTTCGAGTAAAGAAATTGCCCCACTGATGAATATTTCCGTCAGGGGATTGGAAATCAGCCGATACCGGCTCCGAAAAAAACTTAACATTGAGCATGATGTGAATCTGACTGATCATATATTATCGATGTGAAGTGATTTCGGATTTCGGATTTCGGATTTCAGATTTCCCGACCTCTAACCTCTGTACCGATATATCGGAATATGACCTCTGATTTCTGATTTCCAACTTCCGAAATCCGACATCCAAAATCCGAAATCCGAAATCCAACATCGTCAATTTCAATATGCTGAGGCAACAAAAACACTGATTCCATTTTATTAATTACTGATATTCAATTTTTTACAATCCATGTGATGTAACAATGATGTAATATATTTTGCCGGTTGCTGTGGTTGTGATGAGTAAAATAAATATGTAATTGTCCCTTGCAATATTATTTTTGTATTATTAATTCAAATGCATTGCTCAATAAACAATTTTCAACAAGTTTATAAGAGCTCGTAACGAAAGAAATTTATTAATCAACCAACAGTAATTATTAACACTAACAATCAAACACATGAAAAACAGTATTTCAAAATGGAGCAGAATGTTCATGCTTACAATCGGAGTCGTTTCACTTGTGGCTTTGGCCTCATGTAAAAAAGACAAAGATGAAGATCCTCCAAAAAATCCGATTGCAAGTTTCCAGTTTGCAGTGAGTGCAACCAACTTTCTGGAAGTTACTTTTACCAATTTCTCACAGAACGCAACCAGTTATGAGTGGAATTTTGGCGATGGACAAACTTCGACAGAGGCAAATCCAGTTCATACCTATGCTGCTCCAGGTAGCTACACAGTAATCCTTACTGCGAAAAATTCAGTCAATGCATCTGCTACCTTTAACTCAGCCATTGAGTTACAGGACCCCAACTCTGCACTTACATTGCTTGCAGGAGAAACTTCAAAAACCTGGAAACTATTCAGGCAAGGGTCGAGCCTGGGAGTTGGTCCTGACGCAGCCGGTGCACGTACTTGGTTTGCACTTGAAAATACAGGCGCCCGGCCATGTGTATATTTCCATGAGTTTACTTTCGCCCGTAATGGTTCATTTACATTCGATGATAAGGGTTCATTCTGGGGTGAAACTGCCGTTTTTAGCGGAACTGCCAACAACGAAAAATGTTTTGATGCGATTCCGGCAAATATGATCAATAAAGATGGAGTCAATGTTAGCGCCTGGTTAAGCGGTACACATGCATTTACTTACGAGCCAACCACAAACACCATCACACTTACTGGCACTGGCGCCTGGATTGGTCTTCCACAACTTGGAACATCAGCAGAATCAATTGTTCCTGAAGCCTCTAAATCATTCAAGGCTGTAATTGAGAAAAAGGAAGGATATGATTTAATGACCATTTCATTCTCTTATGATGGAATTTATTGGGATGCCTCTTATGCAAGCTATTCGAACCCGGCACTTGAACCAGAAGTTGTCGTTGTACAACCACCTTTTGGCGAAGATCTGCCAAATTTAACACCAACTGAAATGTGGAATACTTTTGAAACTGCATCAAGTTTCATGGTGCTTGATACAGCTGGTGTTTATCCTGGTAATGGTCCGGCTGCCAATGGCGGTATGGCTTTTGCAATGGGTGTAGCTGACCCTGCGGGAGTTGGCGTTAACGTTGGCAAGTATGACAGAAAAGGCACATATCAAGAGCTGCAATTTCAGATGGCATATGACATTCAGTTTACTAATTTTACAACAGTATCGCTTGATGTTTACATGCCCAGTTCAAATAATTATTCCGGCACTTTGACAAAAGGTGTTGCCATTATTATAGGTGAAGCAAGTCAAACTGCACAATGGTGGACAGGTCATATCCAATACGATGCCACAGCTTCTGTCATGGATGCGTGGGTTACCTATACATTTGAGCTGAATGCACCAACCAGCGGCCCTGGAATGGGTGTATATACCCCGGGTTCAAGAACAGATCTTGACTTCTTTGCCATATCACTTGGAGGTGGTGGCCATTCCGATGAGGGTACTTTCTATATCCGCAATTTCAGATTCCAATAATTAATTAATCAGGCTAAGATCGGCATATGCCGATCTTAGCTTTTAATAACTTAAGTGTGAAAAGTATTGGCATATATACGCACATTCTGGTTTTTCTGATGTTCTGCTTGCTTGTATCCTGCAGCAAAGATGAGAAAAACAATACAGATGCCGCAGTTCCTTCCAATCTGGTGGTTGAGGTTACCATACCCAATCCGGATCTGGGAATAATCAATGTTCAGGCAAGTGCCAACAATACTACTCAATACAGTTTACACATAGGATCCGCAGATCAGCCTGTTGAAACTAACAAAACAGGTACATTTGAATATGAGTTCACTGAACCGGGCACCTTTGAGATTAAAGTAAGGGCATATGGAGCCTCTGGCAAATATATATCCGTAGTTAAACAGGTTGTTATAATTGATAACGATCCTGTAACCATAACCGATGGCTACATAACCCCAATGGCACATGCCGGCTATAATTTGGTATGGAACGATGAATTTGATGGTAACGCCCTTAATACGCAGTTCTGGAGTTATGAAACCGGCGGCGGAGGCTGGGGCAACAATGAACTTCAGTTCTACCGGCAGGAAAATACGACTGTTGATGGGGGATTGCTTACCATTGAAGCACGCAAAGAAAGTTATCAGGGCCGCAATTACACTTCATCGAGACTTATTACACGAAACAAGAAAACATTCACCTACGGCAGGGTTGACATCAGGGCACTTTTACCTGAGGGGCAGGGAATATGGCCGGCTTTATGGATGCTGGGCAACAACATTACCACTGTTGGATGGCCGGCTTGCGGTGAAATTGATATCATGGAAATGGTAGGTGGCAGCGGCCGTGAGAAGCAAGTACACGGAACCCTGCACTGGGACTTTAACGGTCATACATACACCGGAGGCACTTACACAAAGCCTTCAGGAATATTTGCCGATGAGTATCATGTATTTACCATAATCTGGGACGAAAATGCCATCAAATGGTTAGTAAATGATCTACAGTTTCATGTAATTGATATTACCGCTGCTCACATGACCGAGTTCCACGCACCACAGTTTTTTATTTTTAACGTTGCTGTTGGCGGAAACTGGCCCGGAAGCCCAAACGATGCAACTGTATTCCCGCAGCAAATGAAAGTGGATTACATCCGTGTTTTCCAGAAAAACTGATTTAAAGCAGATTTTGCATAATTCAACCAAACACATTCAACCAAACAAGAAAAGAATTTAATTCTTAATCTGAAAACTGATGAGAACACACCTTTACAAATTACTCATAATAGTAATGTCCCTTCTGAACGCAGGTTTATTATTTGCACAGAATCACACGGTTACCGGCATCATTACCGATAAAGAATCGGGATTGGGAATGCCAGGAGTAACCGTTGTTGAGGCAGGCACATTCAAAGGGACCACGACCGACATTGACGGCAAATATTCTCTCACCGTTTCAAGCCCATCGGCAACCCTTGAAATATCATTTATCGGATTCACAACTCAGAGAATCCAGATTAACAACAGGACTGCAATCAATCTGGTACTTATTCCAGAAGTTACCCAACTGAGCGAGTTGGTTGTAGTCGGTTATGGAACCCAAAAGAAGAAAGTAGTTACCGGAGCTATTTCCAGTGTAACTTCACAGGAAATTACTTCAACGCCCGTTCTCCGAATTGATCAGGCTATGCAAGGCCGCACCGCCGGAGTTCAGGTAACCAACCTTTCGGGACAACCCGGAGAAGCACCAACCATCCGCATACGCGGAGCAGGTACAACAGGAAATGCAAACCCCCTGTATATCGTTGACGGAATTGCTGTTGGCGGAATTGACTATCTGAATCCCGGTGACATTGAGTCAATTGATGTACTAAAAGATGCAGCATCGGCAGCAATCTACGGAGCCAGAGCTGCCAACGGTGTAGTTCTTATCACCACTAAATCAGGTAAAGCCGGAAAAATGAGCATCACTTATTCCGGATATACTGGCATACAGAATGTTGCCAAAAAGCTTGAAATGCTCGACAGTGATCAATACCGCATGATTATGAATGAAGGTGCCCGTAATTCCGGACTTTCAGAGCCTTTTGATCTGAACGAAATACCAGCACATAATACCAACTGGCAGGATCATCTTTTTGTTAAAAATGCTCCAATGCAAAACCATGAGGTTTCGATAACCGGCGGAAGTGAAAAAACCACATACGCTTCTTCCATGTCATATTTTTCACAACAGGGAATCATTGGGGGAGAGAAGTCACAATTCGACAGAATTACCGCAAGATTGAATACAAAAAGTCAGGTAAACAAAGTTTTCAGTTTTGGAAACAATCTTTCTTATACTCACATCATCAGAAGAGGAATCGGAAGCAATGAATCGTTTAACGGAGCATACAGCAGTGCCCTCAACCTCGATCCTTTAACTCCATTGTACGAAGAAAATCCTGATAATCTCAGCCTTCCTCCATACTCAAATGAGCCGGTAGTAAAAGATAAACTTGGCAGAACATATGGAATATCAAATTATGTTGGCGCTGAGGTTGTTAACCCCCTCGCATTGCTTGAAATTCAGACCGGAGAAACCCGTGTTGACAAAATTGTGGGCAGTATTTTCGGCGAAGCTGAAATTATCAAAGGGCTAAAAGTAAATACAAGTCTTGGAATTGACTTGGCTTATGTGCTCAACGACAGTTACAGGCCATTATATTACCTGAACGGAGCACAATTGAATATTGATAAAACTTCAGTAAGTAAAGGCATCGACCGTTATTTCACATGGCAGTGGGAAAATACCATCTCATATACAAAGCAGGTAAGCGACCATAACTTTTCATTGCTGGCCGGAACAACCGCAAGTAAATTCAAATATGAGAACCTGACCGGCTTCAATGCCAAGGTGCCTCTTTTCGACCCTGACAATGTTTACCTGAATATGGCTACAGATACCGTTTGGGTTGCCACCGGTGGTGCATCACATTCTGCGCTGGCATCAATTTTTGGAAGGGTAAACTATGACTACAAAAGCAAATATTCATTTACCGGTATTCTCAGAAGAGACGGTTCCTCAAAATTCGGAGCCAACAACCGGTTTGGAATTTTCCCATCGCTCGGTGTTTCATGGGTAGCAAGTGATGAAAGTTTCTTCCCGAAAATCAAAAATCTTGATCAGGTGAAATTCAGGGCATCCTGGGGTATAAACGGAAATCAGGAAATTGGTGATTATCAGTTTATTTCAACCATTAACAAAAGCAGAGGTTATATTTTCGGATCAGGAAGAATTGTAGGAGCTTCTCCTTCATACATTGAAAATGCCGACATCCGCTGGGAAGAATCAATTCAAACTGACATTGCCATCGATCTGGCTGCCTTCAATAACCGGCTTCTTGCAACTGTTGACTATTACATAAAAACAACCAGTGGTCTTCTGGAAAGAATTCCAATACCGGGCCATGTTGGCAACGACGCACCTGTTGCAAATGTTGGAAGCGTAGAAAACCGCGGAGTAGAAGTATCGGTAAACTGGCGCCACAAGGTGAAAGAATTCCGCTATGCTTTTGGTGTGAATGCATCATACAACAAAAATAAAATGACAAAAATCGGTAACGAAGAAAAAGTGCTTCCGGGAGCCAGCTGGGCTATTGCAGGTGCTGTAACCAGAGCTGAAGAAGGCTTACCGATTGCTTATTTCTGGGGATACAAAACAGATGGTTTATTCCAGAATCAGTCCGAAATATTCCAGCACATCGGAAGTACCGGACAGGTGCTTCAGCCAAACGCCAAACCTGGCGATGTTCGCTTTGTTGATGTAAACGGAGACGGTAAAATAGATGCTGATGACCGCACAATGATCGGAAATCCAACCCCTGACTGGACGCTGGGCTTTAACGCTTCAGCCGAATACAGGAATTTTGATTTCTCAATTCTTCTGATCGGAACCCTGGGAAATGAAATCTTTAACGGAAGCCAGCGACAGGATCTCCGTTACACCAATCGCACAACTGCAATTCTGGATCGCTGGACTGCTGAAGGCACTTCAACCGAAGTACCCAGATACACATGGATTGACGTGAACAACAATTACCGAGTTTCAGACCTCTACATTGAGGATGGATCATACCTCAGGGTTAAGAATGTTCAGATAGGTTACACGCTTCCTTCGGGCATACTGAGGAGAATGGGTGCTTCAACCTGGAGATTCTATGTGTCAGCTGAAAACCTTCTGACATTCACCAAATACACTGGTGCAGATCCTGAAATTGGTGCCAGAAGTTCATTCGATATAGGAATTGACCGGGGTATTTACCCTCAGGCTAGAACCTGGCGTTTGGGAACATCCATTTCTTTCTAACCAGCAAAAAAATTAGAACATGAAAAAAATCACTTATAAAATTGTCGGTATATTTTCGCTGATTACGCTTTTATCGGCATGCAACAAGGATTTCCTTGACCTGAAACCATTAGATCAGGAGGTAACCACTTCCTTCTATAAAACCGAGGACCAAGCCATTCAGGCTCTTGTAGCTGTTTACGATGTACTTGGTTATCAGGAAACTCCCGGAGTTTCATGGGCCCCATTTATCGTAATTTCCGACATTCTCTCCGATGACTCTTATGCCGGCGGAGCTGATGCCAACGATGGCCAGGATGAAAATGAACTGAATAACTTCAATATTCCCCCAACCAGCAAAATTGTTCACGCCATCTGGCTGAAGAATTACACAGGAATTTACAGAGCTAATCTGCTTATGGAAAAAATTGAAGGTGTGGATGCCTCTGCAGATTTCAAGAAAAGACTGATTGCCGAAAGCAAGTTTCTGAGGGCATATTTCTATTTTGAGCAGGTTGCTTATTTTGAGAACATTCCTTTGCTTACCCGCACTCTGGCCGGGCCTTCGGAATACAATCAACCGCAGGCTACACCCGAGCAGGTGTACAATCAGATTGCACTTGATCTGACCGAAGCTATGGCTGATCTGCCTGCATCTGTTCCTTCGGCTGAAGCCGGAAGGGTTACCAAATGGGCGGCTCAGGCTTTGCTGGCAAGGGTTTACCTGTTTTACAACGGCGTTTACAACAAAGATCTTATGGCTGGAAGCACAACGATAAACATTGGTGTTGTGGTCAATTATCTTGATGAATTGATAGCCACCAGCGGACATGACCTGCTTGAAGATTATGCTCAGAATTTTAAACTGGCCGGTGAAAACGGAAAAGAATCGGTATTTGAAATTGCTTACGGCGACACTCCTCCATGGTGGGATTGGGGTTATGTAAGAGGCGGCGAAGGCAATCTGTCAGCTCAGATGCAAGGGCCCCGCGTTTCGGGTTCACAGAAATGGAACCGTGGATGGAGCTTCGGAACTGTTAGTCAGAAACTTGTAAATGACATCAGCAGTGACCCAAGATACGTTCACACTGTTCTTACACAGGGAGAACTCGACGGATCACTATCTATCGGGTATCAGCATACCGGCTATTTCTCAAAAAAATACAGCTCAGACGCTGAGCACTGGGGATCAAGCGGTCAGTTTGAGCTGAACCGCACCTGCAACCACAGAGTAATCCGTTTTTCGGATGTATTGCTTATGGCTGCAGAACTCGGCAGTGGAAATGCCCAGCAATACCTCGACCGTGTAAGAGCAAGGGTTGGGCTGGGAAGCATTCCGGCTACTCCTGAAAACATTTACAAAGAACGCAGGCTTGAGCTTTCGCTTGAAGGAATCCGCTACTTTGATGTATTGCGCAAAGGAATTGCTTTCGCAAACAGCACACTTTCCTATTCAGGAATAAGAGGGCCCAATTACGTAGGCGATCAGCAGCTGTTTGATGTTACCTTTAACGCTGCCACCAAAGGATTCCTGCCTATCCCTCAATCTGAAATGGATCTCTCTGCCGGAATGTTTATTCAAAATCAGGGATACTGATAACACAGATTACTTTTTAAAAGAAATCTGATTACAAAACAGACAAAAAAAATTGAAGATAACCTTGGTTGGTTGGTTTAGTAAGCACGATGAGATACCGGAGCAATCGCTGAATGAATACAAAACTTAAGGGACCCGATAATATCCGTAAATGGAAATTAGCGGTAAGTTTAAGTATTTGGCACTTATGCTCCGGTAACCTCATCGGTGTAAAAACACATCTTAATGAAAAAAAAAGCACTTATTGTCCTGATATTCAGCTTTGCCAGCCTATTCAGGCTGGCGGCTCAGGATGACTACCAATTGATCTGGTCGGATGAGTTTGAGCAAAACGGAGCTCCCGCATCAGAAAACTGGGATTACCAGACCGGCAGCCATGGCTGGGGAAACAATGAATTGCAGAATTATACGCGTTCTCCCGAAAACTCAAGTGTAAAAGACGGCATTCTGACCATCAGGGCTGTAAAAAACGGAGATGTATGGACATCAGCCCGTCTGATCACTAAAAATAAAAGGGATTTTCTGTATGGAAGGATTGAAGCCAGTGCTAAGTTACCTGCAGGATTGGGCACCTGGCCAGCTTTTTGGATGATGCCGGCTGAATGGACTTATGGTGGCTGGCCCGAATGCGGAGAAATTGACATTATGGAACACGTTGGTTACGACCCGGGTGTTGTACATGGAACTGTTCATACCGGGGCTTACAACCACTCCATTGGTACACAGGTCGGCAAAAGCCTGACAATCCCTGACTTTTCGGAGAAGTTTCACGTTTATGCAGTGGAATGGAGCGAATCGAAGATCGATTTTTTTATCGATAACGAAAAATACTTCACCTTCGTGAATGACCAAAAAAGCGATTTCTTAACCTGGCCATTCGACAAACCTTTCTACATCATCCTGAACATAGCCATTGGCGGCAACTGGGGCGGCAGAGAGGGCATAGACCCACTGCTCAATGAAGCCATTATGGAAGTTGATTATGTAAGGGTTTATCAGAAAAAGTAAAATTCCTTCCTGGTCAAACCTATTCCTAAAAGCCACATTTTTCATCGCAGCTCAGGGGATGGCATAAATCTGAGATTCTTTCCTGGATTAACAGAAAAATTGTGTCAACGAATTTACATTGAAAAACTTGCAGGAAATTTTCCGGATAAAAATTAATTCACTACAAAAAGATGAAGCAAAAGATTTTACTTTTTTCTATTTTCATCAGCATATTACTTTTCAGTTCCTGCAAATCAGACCCAAAAACGGCTGATCCCGACCACGAAATTGGCATGAAGATCAAAGAACTGCTGAGCAAAATGACGCTTGAGGAAAAAGCCGGACAGATGATGCAGGTAACCATCGATGTACTCACTGTTGGCAAGAGTCCGCGTGAGAGCGACGAACCATTGGTACTTGACACCAATATCTTAAAGACAGCTTTTGGCAAATACCCCGTGGGATCGGTGCTGAACACTGCCAACAACCGCGCCAGAGACCGCGAAGAATGGAATCGTTTGATTCATCAGATTCAGGAATATTCGACCAATAATACGCGTTTGAAAATCCCGGTACTCTACGGACTGGATATGATTCACGGGGCTTCTTATGTTGCTGAAGCAACTTTATTTCCTCAGCAAATCGGTATGGCTGCTACCTGGAATCCTGCACTTATTGAGCGGGCGGGTGAAATTACTGCTTACGAAACCCGCGCCATTGGCTGCCCCTGGACTTTCAGCCCGGTGCTTGATCTTGGCATAGATCCACGCTGGCCAAGGCAATGGGAAACCTTCGGCGAAGATCCTTTGCTTTCTGCCGAAATGGGAAAAGCGCTCATACAAGGCCTTCAGGGTCATGATAATAATTTGGCAGACAAAAACAGAATTGCTGCCTGTATGAAACATTTTTTCGGTTATTCGCAAACTATAAGCGGCAAAGACCGCACTCCTGCGCAAATACCGATGAATGTCCTGAGGGAATATCACCTGCCATCATTCAAAAAGGCCATAGAAAACGGAGCCATGACCCTGATGGTTAACTCAGGTGAAATTAATGGTTTACCCGTGCATGCCAGCAAATACCTGCTTACTGATCTGCTCAAAAATGAATTGCAGTTTTCAGGACTGGTGGTTACTGACTGGCAGGACATTGAGTTTCTGCACACCAGACATAAAATTGCAGAAAATCATAAAGAAGCTGTAAAAATAGCCATCAATGCAGGCATAGATATGTCGATGGTGCCCTATAATTTTGATTTTGCCGGCTACGTTACCGAATTGGTAAATGAAGGTGAAATTCCCATGTCAAGAATAGACGATGCCGTTAGCCGGATATTAAAGGTCAAATTTCTTTTGGGACTTTTTGAAACACCCATGACTTTTCAGGAAGATTACCCGGAATTTGCATCTGAGAATTTTGCATCTGACGCACGACGTACAGCGCTGGAATCTATAACGCTGTTAAAAAACGAAGGCAATATCCTTCCGTTATCAAAAGATGCGAAAATCCTGATCAGCGGACCAGCAGCAAACATCATGCGTCCCATGCTCGGCGGCTGGAGTTATTCATGGCAGGGCAACCTGGTCGATGAATTTGCTGTAGCTCATTCTACCATCTATGAAGCAATAAAAGAACTTTCAACCTCTCCTGAAAATGTTACCCTGTTTGTTGGAGTTAGTTATATTGGAACCGACGATTACAGAAATGAGAAAAAAGAAGATCTGAATCTGTTGCTTGCCAAAGCCCGGCAGGCCGATTACATTGTGCTTTGTGTGGGCGAAAACTCATACACCGAAACACCGGGAAATGCGACTGATCTCGAATTATCAGCAAATCAGCAGGAGTTGGTAAAAGTTGCGGCATCTTCAGGCAAGCCGGTAATAATGGTACTTGTGCAAGGCAGACCCAGATTAATAAATAACATTGAGCCACTCACCACCGCCATCTTAAATACCTATTTACCCGGGAACTACGGTGGAGAAGCGCTAGCACGTATCCTTTTCGGTGAAGCCAACCCATCGGGTAAACTGCCTTACACTTACCCGCGATACGCTTACAGTCTTGAGCCTTATTACCACAAACATACTGAAGCCCTGACCATTGTTGGAGTTCCCGCAGAAACCGGGTTCAATCCTCAGTATCCTTTTGGTTTTGGACTGAGTTACTCTAAATTCGATTACAGCGAACTCAGCATTGATAAAACGGATTATACATCCGCCGAAACCATAAAGGGGAAGGTCAGGATTCATAACAATTCAGGCAAGGCAGGCATGGAAGTGCTTCAGGTTTTTGTGAGCGACAGCATTGCATCCAACACTCCTCCTGTAAAACGGTTGAGGGCATTTACAAAAATTCTTCTGCAACCCGGCGAAACACAAACGGTTGCTTTCGAAATTCCGGTTACCGATCTGGTGTTTGTAAATATCAACAATGAAACCATACTTGAAAAAGGCGATTTCAGATTGATGACAGGCAAACTTTCGCTGCAGTTTAAAGTATCGGAAACCAAAGTAATTGCTCATTCAGAGAAGAAAAAGAAATAAAAAGTCAGCACAGACAAGTACTTGCAATAATTAAAAGGAGAGTTGGTATGCACAAACCGGTGCCTGCCTGCTCTCCTTTCTTTTGAGCTAAAGTCAGCAGAAGATTGCTAACTTTGCAGCCTTTAAACAAAGCATATTCAGCATTTCATGGATTTCAGGCTTACGCATACCGATACTTCCAGCAACGCCCGGGTGGGAGTAATCACCACCGATCACGGCGAAATTGCAACCCCCGTTTTTATGCCTGTAGGCACAGCCGGAACCGTGAAAGCCGTGCATATGCGCGATGTGGATGAAGATGTTAAAGCACGCATTATTCTTGGCAATACATACCATTTGTACCTGCGTCCGGGATTGGATATTCTGAAAGAAGCCGGTGGCCTGCATAAATTCAATGGATGGAACAAACCCATACTCACCGACAGCGGCGGATATCAGGTTTATTCGCTTGCACATCGCCGGAAAATGAAAGAAGAAGGCGTGGTATTTCAATCGCATATTGACGGTTCAAAGCATATGTTCAGCCCTGAGCGGGTTATGGACATTCAGCGGGTAATCGGAGCAGATATTATGATGGCTTTTGATGAATGTACGCCGTATCCCTGCGATTACGAATATGCACGCAAATCAATGGAAATGACCCATCGTTGGCTTGATCGTTGCATTACCCGTTTTAATGAAACTGAAAACCTTTACGGATATCGCCAGGCATTGTTTCCTATAGTTCAGGGCAGCGTTTACCGCGATTTGAGGATTCAATCGGCCGAAAAGATTGCTTCCCGCGGAGCAGAAGGCAATGCCATCGGAGGTCTTGCTGTGGGAGAGCCGATAGAAATCATGTACGAATTTACTGAGATGGTGTGCAACATCTTACCCAAAGATAAGCCTCGTTACCTTATGGGAGTAGGTACACCGATTAATATTCTGGAAGGTATTTCGCAGGGTGTGGATATGTTTGATTGTGTAATGCCGACACGTAACGGGCGCAATGGCATGATATTTACCAGCAATGGCATTATCAACCTGAAAAACGAAAAATGGAAAGCCGATTTCTCAGTCCTTGATCCTGAAGGAACATCTTTTGTTGATTCTGCATACACCCGGGCATACCTGAGGCACCTTTTCGTTGCCGGCGAAATGCTGGGGCCCATGATTGCCAGTCTGCACAATATTGCTTTTTACCTTTGGCTGGTTGACGAGGCACGCAAAAAAATCATTGATGGAACTTTTTCCCAATGGAAAGCAGTTATGGTAAAGCGGCTTGGACAGCGTTTATAATATTCACGGCTTAACATCGTTAACAATCAACGGTTACAGAGAAATTGCATGAAAAAACTCGACCTTTACATCATTCGTAAATTCCTGGGCACTTTTTTCTATGCCATTGCTTTGCTGGCGGTTGTAATCATCATTTTCGACATTTCAGAGAAGATTGATGATTTTTTGGAAAAAAAGCCTCCTTTGAGTGCTATTGTTTTTCAATATTACGCCAATTTCATCCCTTACTTCATTAATCTTTTCAGCGCACTCTTCACATTTATTTCGGTAATTTTCTTCACATCAAAAATGGCTGCAAATACCGAAATTATTGCCATTCTCAACAGTGGAGTCAGCTTCAGCCGTTTGTTAAGACCTTATCTGCTTGCCTCACTTTTTCTTGCGCTGATGTCGTTTGGACTCACTAATTTCGTAATTCCTGAAACCAGCAAAAACATGCAGAACTTTCAGAAGAATTATCTGAAAAGTCAGAAAAGAAGCAACGAATCAAATATCCACATGCAGATAAGTCCCGGTGTATTTGCATATATTGAAAGTTTTGATGTCAAAAAGAATACAGGATTCCGGTTCTCTCTTGAGAAATTCAGTGACAGCGGAATGGTAGAGAAACTTTCGGGTGATTACCTGAAATGGGACAGCATTACAGGGCTTTGGGCAATTGAAAACTGGATCAAACGAGAAATCGGCAAACAAGGAGAAGTACTTACCCGGGGAGTAAAAATGGACACCCTGCTCAATATCAGTCCGGGTGATTTTGCCGTTGATGTTGATGATGCAATGTATATGAATTATCGCGAGTTGCGCGACTTCATTGAGATGGAGAAGCTGCGCGGATCGGGAAACCTGACGACATTTCAAATTGAAAAACACAAAAGAATCGCATTTCCTTTTGCAACCATTGTGCTTACACTTATCGGGGTTTCTCTTTCGAGCCGGAAAGTAAGGGGAGGACTGGGATTTAATCTGGGCATTGGGATAACAATTTGCTTTGCCTTTATCCTGTTTATGCAGGTAACAACTGTTTTTGCAACTTTTGGCAATCTGCCGGCTGTTATTGCTGTGTGGATTCCTAACTTTATATTTGGGATTCTTGCACTCTGGCTATTGAAAATTGCTCCTAAATAAGGCATCATTTATATAAAAAATAGCGCATCACTCCTATTCTGCAAAATCACTGATTAAACTACAATTCCTGAGTCCAGACAAACATATTTTTAAATTCATCACTCTGTATCTCAGGATGGGTGTTGAACAATCCAAAAACCGCGGAACCGCTTCCGCTCATTGCGGAATAAACCGCTCCCATCTCAAGCATTCTGTTTTTGATCTGTCTGATCTGTGGATATTCATCCATCACAACCGACTCAAAATCATTACTAAGCAATGACTGCCATGTATTAACATCTGAAGGAATCTCATTCGCGGCAGGCAATGAAATGCCCGATGGACTTATTTTGCTGTACGCCCATGGCGTAGAAACTTCAATTTCAGGTTTAACCAGAAGCAGATAATAGCCTTTCAATGTGATTGACAACTTCATTAACTCCTCACCCCTTCCATGGGCAATTGCCGGAAAGTTATCTACAAAGAAACTACAATCGCTTCCAAGCTGAGCTGCCATCTGACGCAAACTGTCGTTACAATTTTTGATGGTAAAAATCCTGCGAAGCACTTTCAATGCAAAAGCAGCATCCGAAGAACCACCTCCAAGCCCTGCCCCCGTCGGAATTACTTTGTGTAAGTGTATTTTAACTTCAGGCAATCCAAATTTCAACTGCATTAAACGGAAAGCCTTAACACACAGATTATCTTCTGCATCGCCTTCAACTATAATTCCGGTTGCCGAAAACCCAAATAGCCCGTCAGCAGCTGGAACAATTTCCAGTGCATCTGACAATCCGATGGGATACATGATGGTTTCAATATCGTGGTAACCATCAGTTCTTTTCCGGATAACCCTGAGGCCCAGATTGATTTTTGCATTCGGGAATACGATCATAATATTGCGGTCAATGGTGAAACCGGTTATGCAAATATACATTCAATACCCGGCAGTTCACAAATTCTAATTAAAAACCTTCAGAAGACGACAAAACGCTCAATGAGCTCATTTGCTGCATTTCAAAACCACTATCAATTATTAAACAACCGAAGCTAGCATTTTTAAGCAACATATCTGCTTTAACAAAACATTAACACCACCTGCAATAACTTAAATCCCCGAAAACGGAAAAAATGATAATTATAAAAAAAAAACGGCACATTCATCCGGAATAGGTGTGTGGGTTTCCGGATTAAACCCCTATTTTTGTAGATATAATAAATTGACCAAATGACCCTAATAAACTCCCTGATTTCCTGGTTCATGAAGAAGCGAATGCATCAGATTGAACTTTTTATGAAATATCCACACGATGTACAGGAAGAATGGTTCAGGAAACTGATGCTATCGGCACGTGGCACAGAATGGGGGAAAAAATATGGTTATTCTGAAATTGAGCACTACAGTACTTTTGCCGAAAGAGTACCAATAAATGAATATGATGATCTGAAACCATACATTGACAGGCTAAGAAAAGGCGAACAAAATTTGCTGTGGAACTCTGATATTAAATGGTTTGCAAAATCATCGGGCACCACCAGCGACAAAAGCAAGTTTATTCCGGTTAGTGAAGAAGCGCTTGATGAGTGTCATATAAAAGGAGGGAAAGATCTTCTGTCCATCTATTGCAACAACAATCCCGATACACACATTTTCTCAGGCAAGCTACTGGGCATGGGAGGCTCACACTTCAGCGACAACCGCGATACAGGAACTTTCGTCGGAGATGTTTCTGCAATACTTATGGAGAACCTACCGGCATGGGTTGAACTGATCCGTACACCTGAACTCTCCATTGCACTAATGAGCGAATGGGAAGAAAAAATAGAAAAAATAGCCCTCATTACGAGCAAAGAAGATGTAACCAATATTACCGGTGTTCCGTCGTGGACAATGGTTCTGCTTAAGCGGATACTTGAAATAACCGGCAAATCGAACATCAGGGAAGTATGGCCCAATCTCGAGCTTTTTGTTCATGGAGGAGTGAGCTTTACCCCCTACCGAAATCAATTCCACAAGCTTATTGACGGCCCAATGAACTATCTGGAAACCTACAATGCTTCGGAAGGTTTTTTCGGCATTCAGGACAGAAACGGGGCAGATGACATGCTATTAATGCTTGACTATGGGATTTTCTATGAATTTATCCCCATGAATGAACATGATCAGCAGGAAACCCGGCCGATAACCCTGGAACAGGTAGTAACCGGAACAAACTATGCCATCCTCATCAGCACCAATGCCGGGCTGTGGCGCTATAAAATAGGCGATACAGTTACATTTACCTGCACAGATCCTTACCGTATCAGAATAACAGGCCGTACACGCAACTTTATCAATGCCTTTGGGGAAGAACTTATCATCGACAATGCACAAAAAGCCCTTGAAAGTGCCTGTATTAAAACCGGTGCTATACTCAACGAATATACTGCTGCACCCGTGTATTTCAGCGAAGCTGGCAGCGGTGCACATGAATGGCTCATTGAATTTGAAAAACTTCCCCAGGATATGGGATACTTTATTGAAGTATTCGACAATGCGCTCAAAGCACTTAACTCGGATTACGAAGCCAAGCGATATCACAACATGATACTAGCCGAACCCATTGTAAGACCTTTGCCAATCGGTACATTTTATAACTGGATGAAGCAAAAAAACAGACTCGGCGGACAATTCAAGGTGCCACGACTTGCCAATGACCGTAAATACATCGACGAAATCCTGTCAATCACCGGAATAAAAGATTAAAAAACTTATTTTTCAACCCTAAATAAACTCCAAATGCACATAGCCATTGCCGGAAATATCGGATCCGGAAAAACCACCCTCTGCGGATTGTTGGCCAAACACTTTAGCTGGGACCCCCATTTTGAAGAT
>Ga0351883_1107_pt1 | contig 27776 bp, 22 predicted proteins | sample BONcelFGM3001F14_FD_206772 | JGI IMG/M metagenome (GOLD analysis project Ga0351883, IMG submission 206772) | Enriched cells from coal bed in the Powder River Basin, Montana, United States - BONCAT cells FGM rep3 HSBNCT.FGM.300.1.F14 ...
GAAAGTGTTGGAATTGCAGCTAACTCTGCAGTGGTAATGGCATCACTTCTTGTGATTATTGTTGATTTGATTGCTGTTCAAATAACAGATATGCTGCTATGAAAAATGTACAAACCGATACAAATGACCAGAATACGACAACCAAAAAACAGGTTGAAGTGATGGTTGACATTAAAAACCTGGAAAAAGGATTTGATGACCTGAAGGTGTTGAAAAAAATCAACCTGAAGTTATATAAAGGTGAAAACCTGGTAGTTCTTGGCAAATCAGGTTCAGGAAAATCTGTCCTGATCAAATGCATTGTCCGCCTGCTGAATCCCGATAGTGGTTCAATTGAGGTGCTTGGAAATGAGGTTAGTACCATGAACAGGGAAGCGTTAAGCGAAATCAGAAAAAAAATCGGGTTTCTTTTTCAAAGCGGAGCCTTGTATGATTCCATGACTGTAAAACAAAACCTGGAGTTTCCATTGAAACGGATACGGAAAGACCTCAGCAAAGACGAAATAAATGAAAAAGTGACAGAAGCACTGGAAAATGTTGGCCTTGCTGATGCCCTCAACAAAATGCCTTCGGAACTTTCAGGGGGTATGCGAAAACGCATCAGTCTTGCACGAACCATAGTTGTTGATCCATTGATTATGCTGTATGACGAGCCCACAACCGGACTCGATCCGGTGACCTCTGACGAAATCAGCTCACTCATCAACGATGTGCAGGAGAAATACAAAACTTCTTCCATCATCATTACCCACGATATAAAGTGCGCGCTCAAAACAGCAAACCGCATCATTATGCTTGACGCAGGATCTGTTTACAAGGAAGGAACTGTGAAAGATTTCGAAGATTCTGACGATCCTGTAATTCAGGCTTTCTTTCTATAGGTTTTAAATTGACTTTAAACCGATTTAAGCTGATTTTTTCAAGTACGAATTACTGCAAAAACTAACAAAATGGATACACACACTCAAAAATTTAAAGTTCGCCTTGGACTCTTTGTCATCGGAGGACTTGCACTTTTCACCATCGCCATTTTTATTATAGGGAAACAGAAAAATTTGTTTAACCCTGTTTTCAAACTTACCACTACATTTTACAACGTAAGTGGATTGCAGGTAGGCAATAACATCAGATTCTCGGGTATAAGTGTCGGAACTGTGGATAGAATTTCCATCATCAACGATTCAACGGTAAAAGTTGAAATGTTGGTCAGAAAAGAGGTTCAGCAATTTATAAAAGCCGACTGCGGAGTAGCAATTGGTTCGGAAGGGCTCATCGGCGACCGGCTGCTGATAATTACCCAGGGTAGTACAAATGCACCTATGGCGAAGGATGGGCAACACCTTACTTCGACCGAACCTGTTGAAACGGATGCCATTATTGCCAGTCTGCAGGTAACTTCGGCCAGTGTCGAAGTAGTAGCCAGTCAACTAGCAGAGGTGATGACAAATATTAACTCAGGAAAGGGTACCCTTGGCAGGTTGATTCAGGATTCAACCATTGCTGAAGATATTAACCAGACCATCCTTAACTTTAAAGAAAGTTCTACCCGATTGAATGAAACCATGGAGACTTCACGGCAAAATGTGGCTGATATTATGACAAGTTTAAAGGTTACAACCAACAATACCGAAGGCATTACAAAGCAACTTGAGAGAAGTATGATCGAAATCAATGAAGGCAATGGAACCCTCGGAAGGTTGATTTACGATACCATTATAGCCGGCAACATAAACAGTACCATCTATAATCTCAACAAAACTACTGAAAGTTTAAATTCAACCATTGATGCCTTTCAGCATAGTTTATTATTGAGGGGAATGTTCAGAAAGAAAGCTGAAGCCGAGGAATTAAAAAGAATAGAGGAGGCTAAACAATTGGACAAAGAAGACAAAAAAGCCAAAAAAGAAGAAGAAGCAAAAGAAGAAATAGAAGAAAAGTAGTAATTGTCACCACAAATAAAATGCGGTTTAGATCGCTTAAAATGGGAAGCAAATGCGGGTCAAAACTGTTTTTATAATCTTGTTGGTCTCAGTTTATGCAGGTGATTTTGCCTGGGCGCAGCAACCGGATGTTAAAAATGACTCAACCCTTAAATATGAAAACATTGAATCCTATAATGACCAAAGCAGATTTACCCGGTTTATGTACCGTTTGTTTTTTAAGCCGGTAGGGGTAAGCACTGGTAAAAAAGACGCAAAAAGAAAAACTGCGAAAAGGCCATTGCAGAAACCATACAGTTCATTCGAGGGGAAAACCATCAGGCATATAAACATTGAAACACTTGATCCTTTTGGATTCTCTATTGGGGATACCATAAAATCATATCCGAATCTTCTTTCAAGAGCAGGCAACCGGATTCATATTCAATCCCGCCCTGCCACAATCCGGAATCTTTTACTGATACGACAGAACCAGATTTTCGATTCATTGCTGGTAAAGGAATCGGAACGGCTGATTCGGAAAAGAAATTATGTTACAGATGTTGATTTTTATGTGCGTGTTGTTTCCGGAAAATCCGACTCTGTTGATGTTTTTATCCGTGAGCTCGACAAATGGAGCATCATTCCGAATGTCGCACTCACTGAAGCGCGGATCACGTTTAAACTGACGGAACAGAATTTTCTGGGTCTGGGTCATGAAATCCGGGATGGACTTACATGGCGACATAAAACCGGGAACTTTTCAAATACTGTCGGTTACTTTGTCCCCAATATCCGCAACACTTATATAAATTCAACTTTCCAACTGGGCACCGATGAATTCAGGAATTCTGTCAGCAGGGTGGCCATTGAACGACCGTTTTATTCCTCACTTACAAAATGGGCCGGAGGTGTAGAATTTATGCACCAGTCAAGGCAGGTGTACGTTTACACGGGTGATACAATTCCATCACTTCAGCCCATCAAGTTTAATACGCAGGATTATTGGGCTGGCTATTCCGCGCAGCTTTTTGAAGGTCGATCCGAGGATAATCGCACCACACGTCTGGTTTCAGCCATCAGGTATATGAAAATCAGATACATTGAAAAACCTGAATGGATAGAGAATGGTCAATCACCTTATTTTAATGAGGATTTTTATCTGGCAAGTGTGGGCATTTCCAAACGGAAGTACCTTCAGGATAAATATGTTTTTAAATTCGGACTAACTGAGGATATTCCGGTTGGGAAAATTTACAGTCTTACCGGAGGTTTCGGGCAACGAGATAATTCGGCCAGCACTTACCTTGGATTCCGCGTGGCATCGGGTAATTTCCATAAGTGGGGATACTTTGGTTCTAACTTCGAATTGGGTTCATTTATCAACAAATCTCAGCTCAGTCAGGGAGCTTTTACGATTGGAGCCATTTATTTTTCCGGATTAAGGGAAATCGGAAAATGGAAATTCAGGCAGTTTGTGAAACCTCAGCTGATTATTGGCATAAACCGATTCGCAAACGACAGTCTGACGATAAATGATGGTTATGGTATCGATGGCTTTAACAGTCCTTCTCTTTCAGGTACCAGCCGGATGCTCTTTACCTTGCAAACGCAATCTTACAGTCCATGGGATTTTATCGGATTCCGGTTTGGCCCCTATCTTATTTGCTCTTTTGGTATGCTGGGTAATCAGGCTGATGGGTTTAAAAACAGCAAAGTGTATTCCCAATTCGGACTCGGAGTATTGATCAAGAATGAAAGCCTTGTTATGAATACTTTTCAGCTTTCAATCGCTTTTTACCCTTCAATTCCGGGGAAAGGGCAAGGTATTTTCAAACTGAATCCTTTTGAAACTGCCAATTTCGGTTTCAGCGATTTTGAGATGGGGAAACCTTCTACAATTATTTTTCAATAACCATTAATCATATGGAAACTCCCAAAGAACCCAAAGCATCAGTACGCGGTTTCAGAAGCGCATCCAGTAAAGTATGGTATCTGCTTAAAGAAACATCCAGCGAATTCATTGACGACAATGGGATGAAACTGGGTGCAGCCCTTTCATATTACACCATTTTTTCTCTGCCACCTTTGCTCATCATTATCATAAGTCTGAGCAGTATCTTTTTTGGCGCCGAGGCTGTCCGTGGCGAAATTTTCGGGCAGATAAACGGCCTGGTAGGCAGCGATGCGGCGCTTCAGATACAGGAGATTATAAAGAATGTAAAACTATCGCACAGCAGCAAATTTGCAACCGCATTGGGTGTGGGTTTTCTATTAATTGGCGCATCGGGCGTGTTTGTTGAGATTCAGGACTCCATCAATTATATATGGGGAATCAGGGCTAAGCCAAAGCGTGGGTTTGTCAAGTTTCTGATAAACCGTCTGATGTCATTCTCAATGATAGGCTCAGTTGGATTTTTATTGTTGGTTGGTTTAATTGTCAATTCAGTGATGGATGTACTAAGCAAGCAACTGGCAGAGTTTTTTCCGAAGGATACCGTATATCTGTTCTACATCCTGAACATATTGATTGTTTTTGTCATAATTACTCTGCTGTTTACGGTAATTTTCAAAACCCTGCCCGATGGAAAGGTGGCACTTCGCGACTGTGTGATCGGCGCATCTTTCACAACTTTTCTTTTTATGATCGGGAAGTTTGGTATTGGGGCCTACCTCAGTCGTTCGGTTATTGCTTCATGGTATGGAGCCACAGGATCGGTAATTCTTATTTTGGTGTGGGTGTATTACTCGGCCATCATTCTTTATTTCGGGGCAGAATTTACCAAAGTTTATGCCATCACTCACGGAAAGAAAATTGTGCCCAACGCTTATTCGGTTCAGATTATAAAGGAAAAAATCGAAATTGAACCGCAGAGAACCCCGAAAAAATCAAAACGTGCAAAAAGATAGATGGTTTCCTGTTCAGGATTCTTTTACCATTCAAAATATAAAAGAACAAAATGCAAAAGTTGCAACGAACCGGACAAATCCGGCTCGTTGCAACTTTAAAATTAAGTTTACAGCTTACAGCGTATTATGATTCATCCTTGGTAGTACGAACCAGGCTGATACCGGAAACAAAAAATATCAGACCCAGAATTCCGTAAATTATCAGTGGTCTGAGACCGGATGTACCTGCAGTATTGCCGGCAAATAATACAGCTGCGTAAATCATACCGACGATCCCAAGGATTGTTAGCAACGCACCAAAGATTCTTTTAAGATTCATGTTTAGTTTTTTAGGAGTGGGTTCGACAGAAAACTGTTTTGATCAGGGCAACTGCTTTCTGATATCAATCAGGCGATAATCAGCAGGTTGTAATCTTAATGATTGAAGTTTTAAACAGTTATGTTCGCCAACGAATCTAGAAGCCCAAATGCATTTAAGAGCCAGATGATGACAAGAATAACGACCAGAATATTCAGTATCGACTTTATCTTTCTGTCCATGGGGATGAAAGAATTTACAAGCCAGAGCAATACTCCAACAACAATCAGAACAAGCAGAATTGTTACAAGTGACATAATATATGGTTTTTAAGTTATGTCAAAGGTAGATAGCTGCCGGCCTTCGTATGTTATATAAATAATCAAATATGTTATATAATTCACACATACCATCTTACATAAATAAACAATTGGGATGCTATCAGATACAGGATGCTGTTGAGACCTGAAATTAATGATTAGAAAGTGGCGGCGAATATGTTTAATAAATATATCCGGGTAATTTATATACCTTATTTCCCGGATTTTATGATTCTGTTTATTTTATACTGAACCTTCTATAATCTCCCTTGTTTATATTTTGGTATATAACATATTGATCATTTTTTCACCATGAGATTTTACATAAAATATGATTTTAACGCAGCCTGCAAAAAAATTCTGGAGGAGCAACTGGATAAAGCCGGCGTGTCTTATACCTTGCTGGGTTCGCGGGAGGTTGAGATCAAACAAAGCATTTCAGGAACAAAAATGACTCAGCTGATTGCCGGACTTGGAAATTATGGTATCGAGATTGTCGAATCGCAAAAAAATATTCTTGTTCAAAAGATAAAAGATACTATTGTTGAAATGGTAAATCTGGATGAAACACAAACCCCACTAAGAGCATCAGACTATCTTTCCGAAAAACTCCAGTATAGTTACGGTTATCTATCCAATCTGTTTTCAGAAGTTACTTTTACTTCAATCGAAAATTTTATCATCCTGCAAAAAATCGAAAGGGCCAAGCAACTGATAACCACTACTGAATTAAGCGTTAGTGAAATAGCCTGGGAGCTGAATTACAGTAGTGTAGCACATTTCTGCACGCAGTTTAAGGGAGTTACAGGTCTTACACCTACAGTATTTCAGCGGATTATTAAGAAGCGCCGGAAATTGCAGAATGGAGAAACAGATAACGATCTGGTCATTGAAATTCAATCTAAAAACAACATTAATAAAAATCCAAAATGAAAAACGGACCCATCTATGTTTTGCTTGCTGACGATGATGAAGATGACCGTCTTTTTTTTAAGGATGTGTTTGGCGAATTAAAAATCAATACCGTTGTAAACATGGTAAATGACGGGGAGGAGTTGATGAAATATCTTTCCCGGAATGATCATACCTTGCCTCATATGCTTTTTCTGGATCTGAATATGCCATTTAAAACCGGATTGGAATGCCTTACGGAAATCAAGAAAATGGATCATCTGAAGGAAATGGCAATAGCCATTTATTCCACATCGGCATCTGAAAAAGAGATTGAAGAGACTTTTGTAAACGGGGCAAACATCTATATCAAAAAGCCCAGTGATTTCGGCACATTAAAAAAAATTCTGGCAGATGTGATAACCATCAACTGGCAATATCAAACTTCAGGCTTAAATCGTGATAACTTCTTGTTAAGTATATGATCTCCAAGCTAAATAGAATGAGACTCATGGCAATTACTGCCAATCATATCTTTTTGAGAAGTATTTTTGCTGCATCTTTGTTTATCCTCATTTTTATTTCAGGCATCACATATAGAAATACTGTTTCACTTACCGATTCTATGGAGTGGGTGGTTCAGTCCTATAAATTTCAAACAGAGGTTGAACAATTGTTCTCGTTGCTTAAAGATACCGAAAATAGCCAAAGGGGATTTTTAATTGCCGGCGACAGTGCCTTTCTTGAAAAGTATTTTGAGTCACGGAAGAGCGTGGTAAAATCATTTGCAAAATTGGATTCATTGCAGACAGGAAACCCGCAGCAGCAAAAGAATCTGAAGTTTCTGAATCAGTTGATCGATCTCAGGCTTCAGCAATACGATCTGTCATTGAAATACAGTTCTGACTTATTCCTGAATCAGGAGGAACTTACTGCAAATATGAGGAAGGGATCTGAAATAACAAACCTCATTGATAAACAAATTGATAAGATTATAGATCTCGAGAGCAGCAACCTGAAAGAACGGCAAGAGAAATATGAGTTCAAATCATTCTTTGTGCCCTGGTTTACGCTCTTCATCATGCTTTTTTCCCTTTTTGTTTTTGTTTTGGCTTATGTAAAAATCAACAGTGATCTTGAAGAGCAAAAACGATCGAATAAGAAATTGCTGATTTCAACAGAATCGATGAAACATGCCGAAGCAATCGGAGAATTCTTTATTACACAATGGGACTTAAAAACAAACCGGTATATTTTTTCCGACAACTTATACAGGCTTTTAGGTTGTGAACCGCAATCATTTAAAGCAACAGCAGAGAACTTTTTGAAATTCGTTCATCCAGACGATAAGCATATTGTAAGCAATGGAACGGGAAGTACAAGGCAATCCAGTATGGTTTTTCCGCGTACCTACAGAATTATTCGAAAAGATGGGGGAGTGCGTTACCTCAAATCGATGGGGAAGATTATAACCGATAGCAAGGGAAACCTTACGCATGTGAGTGTTGCCAAAGATATTACCCAATTTCAGCTGAGTAATATGGCTCTTGAAAAAAGAAATCAGGAGCTTTTACAAAGTATATCCGAGTTAGAGTCATTCAACCATGTGGCCAGCCACGATCTGCAGGAGCCATTGCGCAAAATCCAGACTTTTATATCACGCATTTCGGAAAAAGATCAGTTGATTATGGATGAAAACAGCAAGGAATACTTTGCGCGGATTCAAGCTTCTGTTAGTCGTATGCGCACTCTTATCGATGATTTACTTTTGTATTCCCGCACTACCAAAACAGATAAAGAATTTGAAAGAACCGATCTGAATCTGTTGCTCGAAAACACCCTTCAGGAGTTATCACAGCAAATTGAAGAGAAGAATGCAGTTATCCATTCAGAGAATCTGCCGGCTTTAAAAGTGATTCCTTTTCAAATCCAGCAACTTTTTTATAATCTGATCAGCAATTCATTGAAATACAGTAAACCCGGGCTGGCTCCGATAATAAAGATTGAATGCCGGAAAATAGAAACTTATGAAAATCCTGAGTTATTCTCTGATTCAGGCAAAGAGTATTATAAAATCTCGGTTTCAGATAATGGGATGGGTTTTGAACAGGAATATGCCAATAAAGTATTTGAGCTTTTTAACCGTCTGCACATCAAAGGCGATTATCCCGGAACAGGCATCGGACTGTCAATCTGTAAAAAAATAGCTGAAAATCATTCGGGAGTTATTACAGCAGAAAGCAAACCCGACGAAGGCGCTGTTTTTTCAGTATTTCTTCCTGATTAGTCGGAGTATATTGTACCGGTCCTGATTGCTGCATATGGGAATCATGTAATCATTAGCAAAAATCATGTTGCACTTTTCAATTGAAAGGATTGCATATTTGCGCCGATAAGTTTGTGCAAATATTTTTGCATTTTCAATGGCGGTAATTAGAAAATTGTCTTTCTTCCTGCCAATCAAGTTTGGGTTTACTGTAATCAATAAACAAATGGCACATGTTCTTTATACCCTCGCAGTTATTCTGATTATACTCTGGGCTATTGGATTTCTGATCTTTAGTTTTAGTGCAATTATCCATTTATTGCTGGTGGTCGCTTTTATTCTTGTATTGTTTAAAATGCTAAAGGATATTAAAGAAAATTAGTTTGGCTTTAACATATCTTCCCTGTAGTTGCTTTTAATATATCCGGCTGAAGACTTTTTTTGCAATAAAAACTCCGGTATTCATTCATTTCGGCGGTCGAAATATTATGAACCTCAATTCCCTGAAAAAAGAAAGTCCCTGCCAGCAAGCAGGGACTCTATTTTACTAAGGCGCAAGTTATTATTTAGGAGGAAAATATGAAGAGCATTCCATTAAAAACATCCATTCAAACATAGGGGATACAAGATTTGCTGGCTGTTTTGCACCTTAGAAAAATGTCTATGAGATAATCTCATGATTAAGTTATTCAGGGATTATATTTTTTTCCCTTGAATTAGTCTGAGAATTACCGCAATAACGGCTATTACAAGAAGAATGTGAATCAGTCCACCGGAGTGAAACCCAGCCCATCCTATTAACCATGCGATGATTAATATGACGGCGATGATATAGAGTAAATTTCCCATTTTGATCGAGTTGTGGTTAATTAATGGATTTATTTTGAGATGTTATAGCAAGAGGATCAAAAGCAGAACAATCAGAATTGCAGCTCCAACTGATATATAGACTCCCCCACTACTATTCAGATTCTCAGCTTTGAGGTCACTTTTTATCATTTTCACTTCAGCACGCAGTTCTTTTTTCTCCGATTTGGTTTTCTCGGTAAGATCCATCGCTTTAATTTCTTCCAACCGCAATATCATTGCCTGTGCTTCGGAGGAGATTTCGATTTTTTCCTTTTTTGCAAAAGGATTTACTTTTGAATTATCTTCTGCATGAGCGGGGATAAATAGCAACATAACTGCTGCAGTCATCAAACCCAAAATAATTTTTTTCATTTTCGTTCTCTTTTAAGTGTGTGAAATTAATAAAGCAAAGTTCGGCATCAAAAGCCCGATTTCAGTTATACAATTGCCTGAAAAAATTATATCATTCACACATTCTGTTATTTATTTTTACCCTTACCTTTTGCACCGCCTTTTCCGGGTTTATTTCCGTTGCCCTTTGAAGGGCCCATCTTTGATGATTTTTTAACAACCCTGTTATTCTGTTGTTTCATTCCGGCATTTTTGTGATCAGGTTTTGGTCCTATACTTTTTTGTGGTGGTCCTTTATAACCTTTTTTATACTTCACCTTATATTCCTTAAAATGGACATAAGGAGAATTTCCGCGGTAATCGGTCATCACTACTTTATAGCCGCTGTAGAGATCATAGGATCTGTAACGATATGGCAGATTAGCACGCCTTACCCAGGCTCCTTTTTCATAATAAATGAACCTTGAATTATGAACATCATAATACGATTCCACATCAGGAAGATAGTAGTATTGCACACTGTTGTAACCAGAAGGGCCCCAGGCCGGAGGAGTTCCCAACACTATGGTAACCTGCGAAAAAGCAGTAGCTGTTATAAAAAACAGAAAACCGGCTATGAGTAATTTAATTGTTTTCATTTGAGTAAGTTTTAAAGGGTTAAAACAATGACAGATTTTTTTAAAAAACAGTTGACCGTATATTCAAATGCCTGAGCAGCCAATTCTGTTTGATTTCCAAACAATATTGACTACTCAGGCACTAAACCTTCTTAATTGACAGAAATTTTTAACTAAGTCTAGTGAATTGCAAGTCCTATTGTTGAGACTCCTGTTGAAAGATCGAGGAATATTCCTACTTTCTGACTCAGGTGATATTCAGCTCCAACGTGCAGATCGAGAAAAAGTGGGCGCGGACGTACGTAATAATCCTTGTTGCCATTGTAATCGTTATCCCATCTTGAATTTACCAGTGCAAATCCAAGTGATCCGGCAAGGTAAAAGTCCCATGCTGAATTGGCCTTCAATATTTCATCCAGGTAAAGTGATCCTTTAACTCCGATAGGAATAACGGATTCACGATAATGATCACCTCTGAATGAGTAAAAATTTACAAAAGGAGCGAGGGTAAAATTTCTGGCAACGTCAAATTCATAATCCAGATGAAATACTGTAATTGACCGGTTTGTGTAACCATAATAACCAGAGTATCCGCCAATTCCCAATCCCAGATTCAGCGTATTTCCATATCCTCCACCCGAAGTATTGCTTTGGGCAAATGAACCATATCCGACTATTGAAAGGCAGAAAAGCATAATAATAATTAATTTTTTCATGGTGTGTTGTGTTTTTAATGCCGTGCAAAGATCATCGCAATTGCATACTAAAGCATTACACAATTAACAGTATTAGTTGTATCTTTCACACATTATCATGCGGCAAATAATTGTTTTGCCTGAGCTTCCTGTAAAAAGTAGGTGTAAGTCCTGTAATTCTTTTAAACTGGGTTGATAAATGCGCAACGCTGCAATAATTTAATCGGTAGGATATCTCCGTTAGCGTAAAATTCTCATTGAGAAGCAATTCCTTTACCCGTTCAATTTTCGATTTTATATAATATTGTTCTATGGTTATTTCGTTTAATTCCGAAAACAAGCTTGCAAGGTGGTTATAGTCAGTTTGCAGTTTTGCGCTGATTGCATCGGAGATATTTATTTTAGACAGTTCCTCTTTACCGTAAACAATTTCAAGCAATGCATTCTTAATTCTTTCATTCAGGATGGCTTTCTTGTCATCCAATATTTCAAGCCCCGATGCTAAAAGAACAGCCCTCAATTGTTCCAATTGTTTACTGCTCAGTTCTTCGCTGATGACAACCTCGCCCAAATCAATCATTAAGCAATGAAACCCGAGACTTTCCAACTCCGATTGAACCACCATTTTACAGCGGATCGAAATCATATTTTTTATAAATAGTTTCATCTGCAGGTAAGATTAGCAATTATGCTTAATACAAAAATAAGCATTTCTTATCATAATAATAAATGCGACGGGCGAAACATTCCTGAGTTTTCGGACATATGTTTTAAATTTTGAGTCACCGGCCTGTACTTATCTTCTTCTTTTTATTCTCTATCTTTGTGCCATGGAAAGTACAAGACAACAAAAGATTTCGCGACTGCTTCAAAAAGACCTGGGAGAAATTTTCCAACTCATGGCCCGCGACCATTTGCAGGGGTTTTTAATCACCGTTACCAAGGTTTATATTTCACCTGACCTTTCAATTGCCAAAGTTTATCTGAGTCTTTTTGGTGCTGGTGACCGGGAGGAAATCTTCAAGCGCATCAACAAAACAAAGAAAGAAATACGGCATCAGCTAGCACTCAGGGTTGGGAAGCAAATGAGGATAATTCCCGACCTGGCTTTCTTTATCGACGATTCACTCGATTATATTGAGAATATAGATAACCTTCTTAAAGCCTGATCGTTACAAACAATCAACATTCAAAATATTGAAACTGCCGCTTTTCATAGCCTGGAGATACCTGAAATCGAAGAAATCACACAATGTGATTAACATCATTTCAGGTGTTTCGGTTGCCGGAGTTACCATTGGAACCATGGCACTTATTGTTGTGCTTTCGGTTTTCAATGGTTTTGAGAGTCTGGTGGTTTCGCTTTTCAATACTTTTGACCCTCACATTAAAGTATATCCTGCAGCGGGTAAAACTTTTGCCGACAGCACTTATCCCTGGCAAAAAGTAGCCGGTGTGAAGGGCATTGTTGCACAAACCGGTGTGATTGAAGAAAAAGTTCTGCTTCGTTACGGAACAAATCAATATCTGGCCACTTTAAAAGGCGTCGATAAAAACTACGAAACCTGGACCGGACTCAGCAGCATGATGTCTGAAGGCAGTCTCATGCTGGAGTTCAAAGGCAGGCCCCTGGCCATTCCCGGACAAGGAGTTGCTTACTATCTTGGTCTTAACCTCGATGATTTTGAACAGGAAATTGAAGTGTATGCTCCCCGACGTACCGGAAATATCGGGCTCAATCCTGAGCAGGCATTTAATCGTGTGGATATAAGGCCTGTGGGGATATTTTCTGTACAGCAGGATTTCGACTCAAAGTACATGATTGTTCCACTCTCGTTCGCACGCGATGCCCTTGAATATCAGGGTGAGCTTTCGGCTGTGGAGATTGCAATTGGTGATGAAAAGAATCTGATTGCCATGCAGCGCGAAATTCAGGGGATTCTAGGAAGTGCTTTCGAAGTAAAAAATCGTTTTGAGCAGCAGGAAATGCTTTACAAAATCATGAGGTCTGAAAAATGGGCCATCTTTATGATTCTGGGATTTATACTCTTCATAGCAACTTTTAATGTAATCGGTTCGCTTTCAATGCTGATTCTTGAAAAGAAAAAAGATATTGCCATTTTGCAAAGTATGGGAGGCGATGAGTTGCTGATTCGACGGATTTTTCTTGTGCAAGGCATGATGGTTTCTTTTGGTGGTGCATTTGCAGGAATGTTGCTCGGGGCAGCCATCTGTTTCATTCAGCAGCAATTTGGCCTGGTAAAGATTAATACCGAAGGCGGCTCATTTTTGATAGATGCTTATCCAGTGCTCATGCAATGGAAAGATTTTATTTATGTTTTTGCGGTTGTTTCTGTCATTGGTTTTGTTGCAGCGTGGTTTCCTGTCAGAAACATTGGCAGGATCGGATCAGTAATCGCTGCACTTCACAGCAGATAAGATTATGGCCATTTTCGTTGGCCGGATGTAAAAATCAAAATATCTGGCTAATTGCCAAAGCCGTAAAAAACTGAAAAATAATATGAAAAGCGTGTTACATTCAGGTTGCTTTTCGGATTAATAGGTGTCCTGATTAATAAAATATTTTGCAAAGTCAGGCTAAATTAGATTTGTCACCCGAGTTCTTGTAGCAATGAAACGATTTATTGATCTGATAAACAGCTTTATAGATCATTTATTTTTTTTGCTATAAAAGTTGGATCGATGTGATTTATACATAGTTTTGCAGGGTTAACAAATTCCGGGATTTCCTTTTAAAATTCTTTTCATGAAAAAAGCTTTACTCCAATTGCTCACTGCAGGATTCTTAACAGTTTTCCTGCTTACGGGCATTATGTCTTCAGCGCAGGTTGTGCTCAACAACAATCTGAAAAACGGCATTGTGCTTCAGGAAAATTCATTCACCGGTATCAGGGCAAACAGCTCTTTTGCAGGATTTGATCACTTCGAAGTAAATACTCAGCAAGGGCTGTTTACCGAAGTAACAGCTGAAGGCTATACCTTCACCTGGGAAGAAGGTTCGCCAAAGCTGCCGGTAATGCGGCGTTTGATTGAAATTCCGGTAGGAGCTGAGCCCGTGGTTACTGTGGTATCCTACGATGTAAAGGAGTACAGCCTGAGCGATCTGGGAATCCAGCATCCGATTATGCCAACCCAGCCATCTGTAGCGAAAAGTTTTAAAGGCAAGGTTGATTTTGTAATCAACAACGCTGTTTATGCTACCGATAAGTTTAACCGTAATGTTCTCGCAAAAGTTGAGGTAATTGGTTTTATGCGAAATACCCGCATTGCACGCCTCGAAATTTCACCCGTGGAATACAATCCGGCACTTGGAATCATCAGGGTTTATGAAAATGTAGTGGTTGATGTAAGATTTGAAGGAGCTGATTATTCAGCAACATCGAAGCTAAACGATAAAACCCGCTCACCCTATTTTGGTGGTTTTAATTTCCTTAATCAATTGCCCAAAGGAAATGGTCAGCGGGATAATCTGACCTCTTACCCGGTAAAAATGGTAATAGTATCGCACCCAATGTTTCAGGATGCACTGCAACCCTATATTCAATGGAAAACCAAAAAGGGTTTTACCATGGTTGAAGCTTATACCAATGACCCTGCGGTTGGTACAACCACCACTTCTATAAAAAATTACCTTCAGAGCCTCTACAATGCAGGAACTCCTGAAGATCCGGCTCCCAGTTTTGTTTTGTTTGTTGGTGACGTAGCTCAGATTCCTGCTTTCAGCCAGAGCGGTCATGTTACCGATTTGTATTATTGCGAATATACCGGAGATGCGCTTCCTGAGGTTTATTTTGGCCGTTTTTCAGCAACAAGTGTTGCGCAACTTCAGCCACAGATCGACAAAACCATGATGTATGAGCAATACCAGTTCCCCGATCCTTCATTCCTTGGCGAAAGTCTCATGGTTTCAGGAGTTGATGGAAATTATGCTGCCATCCACGGAAACGGACAGATCAATTATGGTACTTCAACATACTTTAATGCAGCTCATAATATTGAAAGTCATACTTACCTTTATCCTGCATCAGGTAGTTCTGCTGCTGCAATCAGGCAGAATGTAAGTGATGGAGTTGCTTACGGAAATTATACAGCACACGGAAGTTCAAGCGGTTGGTCCGATCCGGCTTTTGAAATATCTCATATTCCTGCACTTCAGAATTATGGAAAATATCCATTGCTGGTTGGTAACTGCTGTTTGACCAGCACTTACAACACCAATAGCTTTGGCGAAGAATTGCTTCGTGCACTGGACAAAGGCGCCATCGGATATATCGGTGCTTCAAACAGTACCTATTGGGATGAAGATTATTATTTCGGAGTTGGTGTTGGTGCAGTGGTGCTAAATCCAACATATGCAAGTACCTCACTCGGCAGTTATGACCGTGCTTTCCACGATCATGGTGAAGCATTTGAAGATTGGTTTACAACGCAGGCTCAGATGTTTGTTGCCGGAAACCTGGCAGTTACTGAATCAGGGTCTTCAAGAACTACGTACTATTGGCAGGTCTATTGCCTTATGGGCGATCCATCCCTGATGATTTACTTCGGGGTTCCCGAACCTTTAACAGTTGCATATGAACCACTTATGCCACTTCAATCAGCTTCATTTACAGTAAATACAGATCCATACGCTTACGTTGCAATTTCAAAGGAGGGCGTTTTACACGGTAGTGCCCTTGCCAACGCTGCAGGATTGGCAGAGGTAATGCTGAGTCCGATTTCAGTGCCAGGCGAAGCCGATGTTGTTATCACCGCTCAAAATCGCCAGCCGTTTATCGGAACAGTACTGGTGGCCTCACCCGAAGGTCCTTATGTTTTGATGCAATCGCAGATAGTAAACGATATGAATGCCAACAACAATCAGATGCCGGAGTATTCTGAATCATTCGGCTTTAATATGGCGCTGAAAAATGTTGGAAATGCCGAAGCACAAAATCTTACCGTTACTTTAACTTCTTCAAGCCCTTACATTGAGGTAAAAGAGAACACCGAGGCATGGCCCAACATTGGTCCCGGTGAAATCGTAAATCTGGATTATGCTTTTGAGGTAACTGCCAGTAATTGGCTGCCCGATCAGCATCCTGCTCAGTTCAATCTTGAAATTACCGATGGCAACGAAATATGGACTGCCTCTTTCATTGTTAAACTCAACGCACCGGTGCTTGTCAGCGGTGAAATGGTAATTGATGATCTGATCAATGGAACAGGCAATGGCAACGGCCGATTAGATCCGGGTGAAAATGTAGTGATTTCATTCCCTGTTCAGAATCAGGGACATTCTACCGCTCCCGAAACCTTGGCACACCTCTTCTCTGAAAGTGAATGGTTAACCATCAACACTATTCAGTACGAAGTTGGCAATATTGAAAGCAGCTCAGCACTAATGGCAATCTACAATGTTGCAGTAAGCCCTGATATTCCGGTAGGAACTTCGGTTGACTTCTTTTTTGCCAATGCTTCAGGGCTCTATAATTCTTCAAGAGTATATTATCCCAAAGTCGGACTGGTCATTGAGGATTTCGAAACCGGTGATTTTTCAGCATATCCCTGGATAAATGCAAGCAATGTACCATGGGCGATAACTACTTCTTCGGTTAATGGAGGTACTTATGCAGCGCGTTCAGGTGCTATTGGTGACAATGCTTCCACTACATTGCAGATAACCATGAATGTTACAGCCAACGACAATATTTCATTTGCCCGAAGGGTTTCAAGTGAAGGTGGTTATGACTTTTTGAAATTCTATATCGGCAGTGTTGAAAAAGGTGCATGGTCTGGTAATGTTGATTGGGCAATTGAATCATACCCTGTTGCTGCAGGCCAGCATACTTTTAAATGGATCTACAGCAAAGATGGTAGCGTAACCGGTGGTCAGGATGCCGCTTTTATTGATGACATCATCTTCCCGTCTTCAAACGGTGGAGGCCAGGGTACGGAATTTACTGTGAAAGCATTTGCTTATCCCGAATCTTTCTGCGGCGAAGGAGAAGTAAATCTGTTTGCCTTTGTAACCAATGCATCAGGCAATGTGCTGCTAAACTGGACTCCATCAGAAATACTTTCTGATCCACAGATTTTCAACCCGGTAGCCTGGATCAGTGAGCCTGTTGAATTCAGTGTTCAGGCAGTCAATCTGTTGAGTTCTGTAAACGACAATGTTCTTGTTAATTTCTCTGAAACTCCTGCAACCCCTGTTATTACTCACAATTCAACTCAGCTTATTTCAAGTGCAGTTGAAGGAAACCAGTGGTACAATCAGCAGGGAGCCATTGAAGGAGCTATAAATCAAATATTTGAGCCTCAGGTTTCTGAGTTTTACTATGTAATGGTTACCTCGGCAGAAGGCTGCGTTTCAGAACCTTCAGCAGAATTTTACTTTTCCATGGTTGATGTAAAAAATATGGCTGGCGAAGAGTTCAATGTTTACCCGAATCCTTTCCGTAACCAGTTGAATATTACCTTTGGTGTTAAACAACAATCGCAGGTAAAGATCAGCCTGCTAAACCTTTTGGGACAGGAAATACGGGTGATCAGAGATGGCTCTTTTGCCGGAGGAAATCACACATTAACATACCAAACATCAGGACTTACATCTGGTATCTATTTCCTGAAGCTTGAATCAGGTGAAAAAACCTCAGTCCGTAAAGTTGTTTTATCAGAATAACCAACACAAAAAAACTTTCATATGCGTTTAAAAAGTTCATTTCTCATAATAATATTTTTTCTCCTTGGGGGATTGGTTTCTGCCCAGAACTGGGTTACCATAACTTCCGGCAATCCGGTTGCGGTGGAAACAAATCTAATTGTCTCCGAATCTTCTGCTACTATTGTAGAATTTTCCATCGGGGGTTTCTACCTCAATCAGGTAAGCACCCCCAAAGGTGATGCTTATGTTATTGATGTAAAAGGCGCTACCCCGCTTCTTGAGAAGGGGATGCCTGATCTGCCGAAACTTACAGCATCGGTAATTATTCCTGATCAGGCGCAAATGGAAGTAAGGATTATATCTTCGCGATATATTGACTATCCTTTTATTGAAATTGCTCCTTCAAAAGGAAACTTCACCCGCGATATTGATCCTGTATCAGTACCTTACACATATTCAAAGGCTTACGAAAGAGACGAGTTCTTTCCAGCCATGCAGGCAAGTCTTAGAGATCCTTATATCCTTCGCGATTACAGGGGACAAACCATCATTGCCAATCCTTTCAGCTACAATCCCGTAACCAAAACACTGCGTGTATATTACCAGATGACGGTTGAGGTTTATGCTGCAGGAGTTTCTTCTTTTAATGTTTTGTCGCGTCAGATTCAACCCGAATCTACCGTTGATGAGTTCCAGAAGATTTACAACAGGCACTTTCTGAATGCCGGTAACGGATCGCGCTATACACCGCTTGAAGAGCAGGGCAAGATGCTTATTATTTCGCACGGTGCTTTTATGCCTAACATGCAGAAATTTGTTGAATGGAAGAAAACCATTGGTATTCCAACTGAAATTGTTGATGTATCAACAATCGGAACCAATTCTACTGCCATCAAGAATTTTGTTGCCAATTATTATGCAACCAACGGACTAACCTACCTTCTGCTGGTTGGAGATCATGCACAGGTGCCTACCATAACAACCGGAAGCATTGGCGGGCCTTCAGATGTTGCTTATGGATATCTGGCTGGCAATGACCATTATCCCGATGTTTTTGTTGGTCGTTTTTCTGCTGAAAACACCACCCATGTTGACACTCAGGTTGATCGCTCAATTGATTATGAGCAGAATCCTGATGTTACTGTTGACTGGTTCTCAAAAGGCGTGGGTATCGCATCAAGCGAAGGCCCCGGCGATGATGGCGAATATGACTATCAGCACATACGTAACATTCGCACCGACCTGATGGCTTACACTTACACTGCTGTCAGCGAATTGTACGATGGCAGTCAGGGTGGCGAAGACCTGCCGGGAAACCCCAATTCAGGTCATGTTTCAGCCGAACTGAATGCAGGTCGCAGTATCATCAATTACACCGGACACGGAAGCCAGACATCATGGTCTTCATCGGGATTTTCAAACAGCGGAGTAAACGGGCTTTCAAACAATAATATGTGGCCTTTTATCTGGTCAGTTGCCTGTGTAAACGGCGACTTTCTGAACAGCACCTGCTTTGCTGAAGCATGGCTCAGGGCTTCCAATGCCAGCGGACCAACCGGTGCTGTTGGAGCACTTATGTCAACCATCAACCAAACCTGGAATCCTCCCATGGAAGGTCAGGATGAAATGGTGGATATCCTTGTAGAATCATATACCAGCAACATAAAACGCACTTTTGGCGGCCTGTCAATGAATGGCTGTATGAAAATGAATGACACCTACGGTTCAGGTGGTGCTGATATGACAGATACCTGGCTTATTTTCGGTGATCCTTCTTTAATGGTAAGAACTGCGCTGCCGCAAAATCTGACAGTTAACCATAGCCCTGTAGCTTTTATCGGGTCAAACCAGTTTGTCGTAAACAGCAATGTTCAGGGTGCTTTGGCATGTTTGACAATGAATGGAGAAATACTGGGCACTGCAACCGTTAACGGAGGATCTGCCGTAATTACAATTCCAACACTTACAAATGTTGGAACCATGAAACTGGCTGTTACAGCTTTTAATTACATTCCGTATATTGCTGATATTGATGTACTTCCTCTTGAAGGCCCTTATGTTGTTTACAACAGCAACACAATCAATGATGAAAGCGGAAACAACAACCAGCAGCTTGATTACGGCGAAGCTGTAATGATGGCACTGGCGCTTAAAAATGTGGGCACCGAAGATGCTGCTGATGTTGAAGTTAGCATCACCTCTGCAAATCCTTATGTTACCCTAACCGATTCTACCGAAATTTATCCTTTGATTGCTGCAGGCCAGATTGTTTCTATCCCTGATGGATTTGCTTTCAGTATCAGTGGCGACGTTCCGGATGGCCATCCTGTTCTTTTCGATTTTATCGCTGTTTCAGGAGAATATGAATTCACCGGAAGCTTTAATGTAATTGCACATTCGGTTGCACTCAACTTTGCCGGTTCAACCCTTACTGATGAAAATGGAAACAATAACGGAAAAGCAGATCCCAGTGAAACTTTCAATCTGCACCTTTCCATTATCAATGCAGGTACTGCTCCGGCCTATAATGTCACCGGACTGCTTACAACTTCAGATCCAAACATTATAATGAATATCGATAGTGTTAACTATGGAACTGTTAATGGCTATGAAACAGCTGTTGCCACATATACTGTAACAGCACTTCCAACAACTCCGTCAGGCCATATGGCTGAATTTACACTCAATATGTCTGCAGATGGCGGATTTGCCTCAGCCGGAATGTTTAGTGTGGTAATTGGTCAGATTCCTGTGCTTATTATTGATCTTGATGGAAATCGTAATTCAGGACCAGTCATTCAAAGTTGCCTTAGCAATCTCTCGGTTTCTTCTGATTACCTTACTTCATGGCCGCTGGTTCTGGGGTCGTATCAATCGGTATTCGTTTGTCTGGGAACCTATCCAAGCAACACAGTTCTTACATCGGGACAGGGTCAGGTTCTGGCAAACTTCCTGAATAACAACGGTAAAGTTTATATGGAGGGCGGAGATACATGGGCGTACAACACACCAACCGCAGTGCATCCGATGTTTATGATAAACGGCGAAAGTGATGGAAGTGGCGACCTTAAAACCCTTAATGGAATGGATAGTACCATGGTTGAGGATATGTCCTTTTACTTTGAAGGTGACAACAGTTATATCGACCGTATCACTCCTCTGCAATCTGCAACAGCATTGTTCAATAACTCTAATCCGCAGTATTTTGCAGCCATTTCTTACGATGGAGGCACATACAAAACCATTGGTTCATCTTTTGAGTTTGCCGGACTACGCGATAGTGACTCCCGATCAATGAAGGATTCACTTATGATGGAATACATCAATTTCTTCGGATTAAGCTCGGCAGCTCCTTTGCTTGCAAATTTCATAGCCTCTGATGTTAAGGTTTGCGAAAATGAAGAAATTACATTCACCGATTTCTCAGCAGGTGGAGTTATATCATGGGCTTGGAGTTTCCCCGGAGGAACACCTGATACATCAAATGATCAGAACCCGGTGATTTCATACCGCGAGCCTGGTGTATATGATGTTACGCTTACAGTTTCAGATGGAATCAGCTCACACACCGCAGTCAGAAGTGAATATATCACCGTTGATTATTGTATGGGCTTTGCAGGCATTCAGAACAGAAATGAGATACTTGTATATCCAAATCCCGGCAACGGCAGGTTTACTGTTGAATTGCCTGAATTTACAGGTGAAACTACATTGAAAGTTGTTTCAGCCTCAGGCGTTGAAGTGTACAATTCCAAAACCGGAAAATCAGGATTGCATTTGCTTCAGTTGCCCGCTTCATCGGTCGGAGTATATGTGTTACTGATAGATAATGCTCAGTTCAGCAAAAGAATCAAGCTGATTGTCGGACACTAACATTTACCCCTTAAATTATATAAGAAGAGGGGGAAGTTTCTCCCTCTTTTTTAATTTTAAAGAACTTTTAACACTTTTTTTTACCCTGTTTTCTGTTTCATGTTTTGAAAGGTTTTTGTCTATTGATGCGACCTTCCACACTTTTTGCCAGTGTATAATTGAAAGACTTTCTGAATATTTTAACACATTTTATAAATTTTCGGAACAATCTGAATCATTTATACTTAACTTTGCAAGTTCAAGATATTGACAACATTGAGAGCAAATCTGGGATTTTTTTTATAATTCATATCATTACTAACAATTATTTTTTATCAAAATGAACGACACAAATAAAACGATCAGAATTGGCGTTTTTTATGATGGCAATTATTTTCTTCATGTAAGTAATTACTACTATTACGAACACGAGCGCAATGCCAGGATCAGTATTGAGGGATTGCATAACTTCATCCGGTATCGTGTCTCGAAAGAGGAAGGAATTGACGCAAAATTATGCCACATTGTAGATTCGCACTATTTTAGGGGGAGGCTGAGTGCCTATGAGGCTCAAAGCAGTGAAAACAAACTTTATGCCGAGAGGATTTTCGATGATATCCTCATGGGCGAAAAAGTGATAACCCATTACCTGCCATTGCGCATGCGCGGTGGAAAACGTGAAGAAAAAGGGATTGACGTATGGCTGGCTCTCGAGGCCTATGAGCTGACAGTATTCAAAAAGTTTGATGTACTCGTGCTTATAGCTTCTGATGGCGATTATGTTCCCCTTGTTCGTAAGCTCAATACTCTGGGAACCAGAGTTATGTTGCTAAGTTGGGATTTCCGTTATCAGGATATGAATGGTCGCGAAAGCGTTACCCGCACTTCACAGGAACTTCTTGAGGAGGTGACTTATCCGGTAGCTATGCACGAAATGATTGACAACCGCCTCAATAAAAATGATGCAGTTATCTCAAATCTGTTCGATAAGCAGGATGAAAACAGGATGAAATTTATCAATAAACCTGTTCCGGAAGGTGTTCAGCGTAGTCGCACACTCAATATGAAGAGCGGTTACGGTTTCATTGCTTTCCCTCCCAATAACCTGTTCTTCCACTTCGAAGACGTAATGGAAGGTAATTTCAATGACATTATGGACGGCGATATGGTTGAATTTGAAATCCGTCGAAATGAACGTGGAGAAGAAGTAGCCTTCAATGTCCGTAAGATTGAACCCGGTTTGGTTTAATCTGATGATAATTATTTTTAAAAGCCGGTCGAAAGCCGGCTTTTTTGGTGTATTCGCACATTATATCCCCTTCTGTTATCGACAGAAAACTCCATCTGTGAAATATTTTTTCAGAATCATAAGTTGGGTTATAGATGTTACTAATTCAATAAGACTTGCTTTAGGACACACTTTTAGTTATTTTTGTGGTAATCAAATGATTTATTCACTCAATTATTCAATTATGAAAAAATTTACTCTTTCAATGATTGCAATGTTGGTATTTGTATTTACAACATTAAATCTACACGCCCAGCAGCGGGAATTAGTTTACGAGGATGATTTTGAAAGCTATGCGGTTGATGATTTCATCGCTCAGTCTAATCCCGAAATGTGGACAACCTGGTCAAATGCTCCGGGTGGCAGCGAAGATGCGCAAATTAGCGATGAACAAGCTTTTAGTGGAACAAAATCGGTTAAAGTGGATGGGGTCACAGACCTCATTCTTAAACTTGGCAACAAAACCAGCGGGGTTTATGAGGTTAATTTTAATTTCTATGTACCGGTAGGTTTGGGTGGATATTACAATATCCAGCATTATGAAGCACCTGGTGTTGAATGGGCCTTTGAAGTTTATTTCCAGGCCAATGGCACTGGCTTCATGAATGCCGGTGGTGATAATGCAGCCACGTTCAACTATACACAAGGTGAATGGTTTACAATTAATAATTACATAGACCTGGATGCCGACTGGGCGCAGGTTTACTTTGATGATGTATTGATCCATGAATGGCAATATAGCCTTCAGGCACAAGGAGCGCCCGGTCTGCTGCAACTTGGAGCCGTTAATTTCTATGCCGGCGTAGTTACCGGATCGGGAGAAATACCAACCTATTATCTGGATGACATTTCATTCGATGCAAATATTGAACAGGTGCTTTATTACAATGAGTTTGATGAATACACTATTGGCGAATATATCGCTGTTGTGGATCCCGATTGGTGGACAACCTGGTCAAATACCCCCGGCACTGCTGAAGATGCGTTTATCGTAAATGAACAATCAAGTAGTCCTGAGAATTCCATAAAAGTAGATGGGATCTCTGACCTGGTTTTCAAAATGGGCAACAAAACAAGCGGAAAATACATACTTGATTTCGAGTATTTCGTACCTTCAACATTTGGAGCTTATTATAACCTTCAACATTATGAAAGTCCGGGTGTAGAATGGGCTGTAGAAGTCTATTTTGCAACAGATGGAAACGGCTCCGTAAATGCCGGGGGAGAAAATGCCGCAACCTTCACATACAATCACGACGAGTGGTTACAAATTACCAACGTTATTGATCTGGATGCTGACTGGGCGGAGCTTTATATCGATGATGTGCTAATCTACGAATGGCAGTTTAGTCTTCAGGCCACCGGAGAACCCGGAATGTTGCAATTGGGAGGCGCCAATTTCTACGCCGGAGCTCCTACAGGTGAAACACCAACCTATTTTCTTGATAACCTCTCCTATGTTGCATTGGTTCAGCCTGCACTAGGGTCAATTATCGATATTGATGACAGTGATATCCTGAGTTTATTGTCGGAAGGCGAAATGGAAACCATTAATCGTTCCCTTACAAACGCTGGTGACATGCCTCTTATCTATGATATTGTTGTTTCGTTTGATGATCCTACTGGTGCCAAAACATCACCATGGGTTTCAAATACCCCAATTGGCAAATTCATCGACACACCGGCACATGCTCCAAATTATACTCCTGGAATTGTTGCCCCTGCAAACCGCGATGTCGTATTGAACTATGACGGAGAGAATGCTTCTGCCATTGGATCAGCAGTAGCCGCACAATGGCGAGTTGCTGCCATGTTCCCGTCAAGTATGGTTGCACAGTACAATGGTATGTATGTTTCGGCAGTCAGTGTATTTATCAATGAAGTAGCCAGTTCAAATAAAATCCAGATTTACGATATGGGTTCTATTAATTTGCCTGGACCTGGTGTATTACTTTACGAGCAGGATTTTACCCCACTTCCTACAAGCTGGAATGAAGTTATTTTAACTACCCCGGTTTATGTTAGCGGACGCGATTTGTGGGTAGGATACCGTTTTAACAAACCAGCAAACATGTATCCTGCCGGGGTTGATGCAGGTCCGGCAAATCCAAACGGAGACTGGCTTGCTACGGGTCCGGGATGGGGACACTTATCAGACAATCCTGCACTTGATGCCAACTGGAATATCCGTGCTTTGCTTACTGGCGAGTCAGGACCAGTCTGGTTGTCAGTTAATCCTAATCAGGGAATAGTTGAAGGAGGATCATCGGATGTATTGGATATTGTAGTGAATTCTGCTGGCCTGACTCCTGCCAACTACTTTGGAAAATTGCACGTAAGAAGCAATGATCCTGAAAATGAACAAGTTGATATTGCAGTCACACTCACGATTGTTACAGGAATCAATGACGTTGGAGAACAAACGTATGTTTCTGTATATCCTAATCCTGCAAATGATGTATTGTTCCTCAAAGGCAATACCGACATTAAAACAATTACACTGAGGAACATCCTTGGTCAGGTTGTTTATGAAAGTTTTGTTGGTCAACGTGATACCCGCATTGCAACAAGTAGCTTTGAATCCGGAATGTACATTCTGACCATTCAAACCCAAAGGGGAATTGCTACTCAAAAAATCATGATTCATTAATCACTGATATTGCTCAAAGAAAAAGGGCTTCCATTTGGAGGCCCTTTTTGATTTTATCCAACTGATGATCTTTCAAAGCGTATAATATGCCGAAATTACCAGTGCATCGCTAAACTGTCCGTGATCCCAAAAACGCCATACATCTCCGGTTACACGTCTTTTACGTAAGGAAAACAGCGAATTGTCAGTTCTTAAATTAACCCGGAGATTATCATTTATTCTGACAGATAGTCCGGCCAGAAAACAGAGATTGGTTAAACTGAATGGTGATTCTACAGTTTCGTATCCATTAAATTTCTCATTGCTGTGGATCAGAATATTCAAGCTTAGTCCGGTTTCGAAACTGAGAAGTTCATTGTATTGAATTCTGTAAAGTAATGGCATATTGATATATCCCAAACGCATAAGGTATGCATCTAATTTATCTTTCTCGTAATCCGGATTTTCACGGCTACCTTTCTGTATGTATCCCAACTCCATCTGCATTTTTGATCTTGCGCCAATAGCAAGGCTGATCCACCCTCCGGCGTTGATGCCGGCTTTGTTGTAGCCCGAATATTGATCGCCTGCAACCTGACTGCCCACCAGGCCAAGCATTACGCCGCCCTCAAACTTCTGGGCGTTAAGGTTAAAAATACAGAGAAAGCAAAAAAAGGTGAGTAAAAATCCGAATTTCATGGGTGTATTTTTTTGTTGTGCTGATGTTGGGTTTATCGCACACTAAAATACAAACAAATCCCACATCAACGGCAATTTTCAGGAGGACCTGCCATATCCTTTAATTCGCCAAACCATACCACAATAAACTGATCGTTGGCTCCGATGCCCATGGCTTCCCAGGTGGCGGTTTTCCATTTCCCCCGATTCATCATTACTTCGTGGTGTCCACGGCTTTTCTTCCAGCCTTCAAGTGCATCTTCAACAAACGACTGATTATCGGAATAATCGTGCGTAGAGTAAAATGCAATTTCAAATCCATCTCCTTTATAACTGGTGAGCTCCCGGGGTTTATCCCACATGCAGGCAGCCTTACTGTGATCACTGCCATAGCAGCATGAACTCCATCCGGGATTCTCTGACCAGCTATGAAGGTTACACGATGTGCCATACGTATAGTGGCCCTTCAGATCATTTACATGAATGCGTGCCACCCACGATAATGAAGTTGAAAGCGGAATCGGCTTAAGACCCTGTTTTCTGCGGTATTGGTTGATTGCGGTTGCCATTTTCTGTTCAGCGTCATTCAAACAATGTGTTCCGGAAAGCTTTGCAGAAACGGGTGGAATTGACTGCCCGTATGCAGTCACTTCTATCAACATCAGCAAGCTGAGAAGTCTGAGTAAGATCATAGTCAATTGTAGTTCAACGTATTTTTTTCCTTTAAAAACCGGAAAGGCGTTAAAGTAATTCAGTGAAATTTCGGTAAAGTTACAAACCAGAATTATAACGCAGATTTTGTTTCAAAAATTGCACCAGAAATTTCATGTCAGTTTTTCGGGAAATACTGTAGTTTACTCCAGACATCGACTTATTCAACCCAGTGAATGAATCTATTTTTCTCAACCACTGAATAAAGTTTTATTATTCAACCGATTTCGCGTAATTTTGGTACGGTGCAATTTATTCCTTCATGCCCACATGCAATAATCAGAAAATATTATGGATAATAACCAGTTCAAAATTCTATTGGTCGATGATGAACCCGATGTTCTTGAGTTTCTGAGCTATAACCTGAAAAAAGAGGGTTACACAGTTTATAAAGCCAAGAATGGCCGTGTCGGACTCGAACTGGCTGTGCAGGAAAAACCTCAGCTGATTATCCTCGATGTAATGATGCCTGAGATGGATGGTATTGAGACTTGCCGTGAGATAAAACAGATTCCCGGTCTAAAGGATTCTCTGGTTGTTTTTCTGACTGCACGTGGTGAAGATTATTCTCAGATTGCTGGTTTTGATGCCGGAGCAGATGATTATATTACAAAACCAATAAAACCCAAAGTGCTTACCAGCAGGGTGAAAGCATTGCTGCGACGCTATAAATCCGCGCAGGAGGAGTCTGTCATTCATACATTGCCTGAAATGATTATTGATCGCGAAAAATATGTCATTTTCAAAGATGGCAAAGAAATTACCCTTCCGAAAAAGGAATTTGAATTGTTGTTACTGCTTACTTCCCGACCCAATAAAGTATTTTCGCGAGACG
>Ga0351883_1109_pt1 | contig 27736 bp, 24 predicted proteins | sample BONcelFGM3001F14_FD_206772 | JGI IMG/M metagenome (GOLD analysis project Ga0351883, IMG submission 206772) | Enriched cells from coal bed in the Powder River Basin, Montana, United States - BONCAT cells FGM rep3 HSBNCT.FGM.300.1.F14 ...
GGCGTTGATAAGCATCTTCATCAATCGTAAATATCAATCCGCTAATGTTTATGGAAATAGTTTTTTTCATTTCGTTTTTTATTAAAGTTCTTTTTTAATCAGTTGATCTACTGCCGTCACCAGTTCATTCCAACCGGTAGTCAGCTCAGCAAAGAGTGCATCACCCTCAGAGGTGATTTGGTAGTATTTACGCGGAGGCCCTGATTTGGATTCCTCCCATCGGTAGCTAAGCAAGCCATCGTTTTTGAGGCGTGTCAGCAAAGGATAAAGGGTTCCCTCTACAACGATGAGCTCTGCTTCCTTTAGTCGGTCAAGAATGTCGGTTGCATACACATCACCACTGCGGGATATTATCGCCAGAATACATAGTTCCAGCACCCCTTTCCGCATCTGTGATATATTTTTTTCTGTATTCATGCCGCAAAGATAATACAATTTTAGTACTATGCAACACATAGTAGTAAATATTTTTTATTTCTTTTGATAACAAGGTAATGCTATTATAAAAGGATTGAATTGCTTAATTGGAAAAAGCTTGAAATAAACAGATAAAAATGTTAAATATAATTGTATTTCAACTATTTACAATAAATGTTATAATACAATCAATGCAAGAACCCAGCTTAAGCAATCAGAAATATTTTAAAGGTCTGATGCCAAATCTAAGCAGAGATGGTAAAAAATGTAAATTAAATCCGCTTATACTACGAAGGAAAGAGTGCCGAAGCTTACTTTCGAACAGGTTTACAGCTCTTGCAAAAATCAGAAAGATCATCAATTTCATCCAACACTTCCTGATGAAGCATTTTTAGTAGCATGCCTTCAACTCCCAGATTGGTTTTTTCGCCAGCATCAGTATATCGTGCTGTAAGCTCCCGTTGGTTTTCCTGAAACAGCTTTTCAAAAAAATTGGGCTGACTAAAAGCTCCTTTCGATTCATAGAGTTTCTTACGCAGCTTACGGGCATATAACTCCGATAAATCAAAAGAGTAACGGGCAAATGCAAGTAAATTATTGGCTGTCAGTGTGTCAGGAGCTATAAGTGATGCTGTGGCCTGATCGAAACTACAGCTTACTTTGCTGTTGAAATTTTTGGTAAACATAAATACAGCGCTATTCATAGCATATGCAAAATCAATGTTTGATGCTGTATGCAGGCTGTATAAATCAGTTCCACCAATGCGCGACCCCTTTGATTGAAAATCGCTGATTTCCAGCTGATAAACTCCATCCCACTCTACTATTTCCTGCGCATGAAGCCCTTGAAGCAACAGCAGAAAAGACAGAAGAATATATTTAATGAAATGAACTCCCTTCAGAGCTTTAATTGTTAAGAATTCTTCGAGATGTTTATTAAAAATGAATGAACTGCTTCGTTCCATGACATCATTATGAGTTGCATTAAGAAGATGTATTCACATTTCTCAGCTATTACTTTGTGTAATAAGTCATAGCTTCGGGAAGCCATTTTTTAATTTGTTCGATACGTGTGGCATCAGATGGATGTGTGCTGATAAACTCCGGTGGTGCCTGACCTCCTTTCATTTCGGCCATGCGTTGCCAAAAATTTAATGCTTGTTGAGGGTTATATCCGGCCATAGCCATAAAAATCAATCCAAGCCGGTCGGCCTCACTTTCATGCAAACGACTGAAAGGCAACATCACACCTACCTGACTACCAACTCCAAAGGCTGTCATCCATAAAGCCTGTGTTTGTTCAGGTTTTTCCTGAATAGCAACGGCCAATGCCATGCCTCCCAACTGTGTCAGCATCCCCTGACTCATTCGCTCATTACCATGTTCAGCAATCGCATGGGCTACTTCATGTCCCATCACAACTGCCATTCCTGTTTCATCTTTTGTTATTGGCAAAATCCCTGTGTAAAAAACCACCTTTCCTCCGGGCATACACCATGCATTGGCTTCTTTACTATCAACAAGATTGAACTCCCAGACGTAGCCTTTCAGCTCGTGAGCCATACCTTTGGAAGCAAAATAATCTTCTACAGCCCGTTGAATTCTGGTTCCAACACGCTTAACCATAGCTGTTTGTGTAGCATCCTTGGAGATTTTATTTGCTTTTACAAATTCATCATATTGCTGAAAACTCATACTCAACATTTGTGACGAGGGCAATAGGTTCAGTTGTTGGCGGCCTGTGATTGGTACACGACTGCATGAAAGCAGCATAATAAGTACAAATAGAGCCCCCAGATTGAAAGGTTTAAAAAAAGTGTTCGTATTCATCATTTACAATATTTTGGTTTTTGCTTCTTTAAAATTGATCCCGAAAAAAAAACGGCAACTAATGGCAAATTTACAACAAATGAAGCCCTTGCAGCAATCTAATCGGCTCAAAACATTTTTTTGATGCTGTTTTTTAAGTCACTGCTTGCTTAAAATTGCTCAAATCATTTAGTTGCTTCTTTATTTTTAACATAGGTGTCAAGCCATTTGATCCATTCCCAATGCATATGTAAGACTGATTCTCTGGCCCGATATCCATGACTTTCATGTGGCAGAAGCACCATTCGTGATGTTGCTCCCAAACCGCGTAAAGCATCAAAATAACGTTCTGTTTGAATTGTGAAAGTTCCTGAATTATTATCTGCCGCGCCATGAATCAGCAGGAGTGGACTCTTCATCTTATCGGCCTGCATGAAAGGCGACATATTCTGATATAAATCAGGCGCTTCCCAAAATGTGCGCTCTTCTCCCTGAAATCCAAAAGGTGTAAGGCTGCGGTTGTATGCCCCGCTTCGAGCAATTCCTGCTGCAAATAAATTGCTATGAGTGAGTAAGTTGGCAGTCATGAACGCTCCATAGGAATGCCCTGAAACTGCTACTCTTTCCCTGTCGGTGACCCGCATCTCAACGAGTTTATTGATAGCTGCTTCAGCATTGGCAACCAATTGTGGAATAAAACTATCATTAGGTTCGTTGGTTCCTTCGCCAACAATAGGAAAACTGGCATCGTTAAGCACTGCATAACCTTGTGTAACAAGCATGATTGGTGAGGTTGCCCCAACACGCGTGAAACTATAAGGTGAACCACTCACCTGCCCTGCTGCATCAGCGCTTTTGTATTCGTTAGGATAGGCCCAAAGTAAGGTAGGCAGCGGTGCATCCACACCAGGCTTGAAGTCGGCGGGTAAATATAAAGTTCCGATAAGAGGGATGCTGTCGTTGCGTTTATAATGGATAAGCTCCCGTTTCATGGTTTTAAGTGCCGGCATCGGATCGGGGAAATAGGTGATTTGACTGAGCTGCTTCTTTCGTAACCCTCTAAGAAAATAATTCGGCTGTTGCTCAACTGATTCGCGGCGTGTGATGACAGTAAGCTTTTTTATATCAATGAGTTTGATAGGATTCTCATAATAAGGGGCTTCACTTTGCCACAAACGAGTAATCTTTCCACTTTTTAATTCATAGCTATCCACAAAAGGGCGATTGCCTTCGGGCGAGGCACCCTGTCCGAAAAGAAAGAGCGACTTTCCACTTGCGTCAAACTGTAAAACAGGAAATCCCGAAGCGTTGTCGATCGTTTGAAACCTTCCGGGATTATTATATTGATCTTCTGATGAACGCTCAAAAACTGTTTGAAGGTTCCCATTTTCCATTCCCGGATGAAATGATGATGTTCGTGTTTGACGATCTTTACGCCAGTACTCGTTTATTAATGCAAAATCCTCCGAACCCCACTGAATGCCTCCGAAACGAAGTTTGAGCTGTAACGAAGGTATGGGATCACCTTGAAACGGCGCTTTCATAAAATAAAGCTGTTCACGATAAGTAGCTTTTGCGGCAGGATCACCTCCATCAATGGCCTCTACCCAAAATAGTGTGGATGCAGCATCTGAGCGCCAACCGGCACTGCGCATTCCTTTACGTACTGCGTCAAATCCCTTTGGCAGATTATCAGCTAAAGGGATTTCGGCGAGCAAACGAACAATTTTTCCTTCGGCGTTTACTATCTCAAACACTTGAGGAAAACGGTTATAGGGCACATTGTATGAATAGGGCTTCTGATAACGTGTTAGGAGGATATACTGCCCATCAGGCGAAACACTGAAACTTCCGTAAACGGCTTTTCTTCCGATAGAGCTTATGCTGCCGTCGAGTTTCATTAACTTCAGTTCAGTTGTAGCATAATAATCAAAAAGGGCTTCGTCAGCAGGACTTTTCAATAAATCCTGAAAGGTTGGAACCGCTGCTTTACGCCCAAGATTCTCCTGCACCACCGGTCCTTTAGGTATTTCATTTGCCAAAGGAGCCTTACCTCTGTCGTCAGGACAAACCCTAACAAGGAGCGAATGGTTATCAGGCATCCAGGCAAATGCACTCCCAAGCACCTCATTCATCGACACTTCACTAAGCCGTCGTGCTTTGGCCGTAACCACTTCGATCACCCATAATTCAATGGAATTACCTGTAGTATGGGTAAAAGCTATGTGCTGCTCATCAGGCGACCAGGTAATGGAACGGATGCGGGCTTGCTTTGGAAGATCGCTAACTTTCACCTCGTTCGTGCCATCAAGATTCATCAACGATAAGTTAATAAAATAAGAAGACCGTGATGGCCCCGAAGTTAAAGGGTCGATCCTGATTCCGGCCAACCGTAACTCAGGTGCAGCTAAATCGCTGATATCCGGCAATTCGCTGCTATGCATCAAAAGTAACTTACCTGCTTTTGTTCCAATTGATACTGAAGGGGTAGCAGGTGCATCCACCAAATCGATAACAGCCTGAGGGGGTAGCTGATAGTTGAAATCTTGTGCCAATGACACGTAACTGATTAAAAAACATGCGATCGTATTAAAAACGGCTTTTCTTATCATTTGTGTTTGTGTATAAAGATGTTACAAAAATAACTTTGGACCCTGACTACTTTCAGTTTAACTAATTCTAGCAGTGTCACGACTGTAAAATTAATGTAACAATTGAAATGATATCATTTTTATTGTGAAATATGTTTCTAAAGGTGATGTGCATCAAAGCAAGTAAGCTATACCTTTGCACCACAAAAAAATACCACCCCATGGAGGGAAAGAAATTCAACGAGCGTCGGCAGATTATCACCCTCATCATCCTGATTGTTGGGGGCATTTTTATCGTCCGCTTGTTTTTCTTACAGGTTATCAATCAGTCGTATAAGCTATCATCTCAAAATAATGTACTGCGTTTTGTTACACAATATCCTGCAAGGGGTACCATTTTTGATCGTAACGGCGAATTGATGGTTTATAACGAAGCTGCCTACGATTTACTTGTTATACCACGTCAGGCCAAAATTGGTGACACCCTGGCTTTTTGCCGCCTGCTGAAGATCGATATTGAATCTTTCCGTACACGTTTCGAAGCAGCGCGAAAATACTCTCGTTATCGCCCTTCGGCATTTCTTGAACAGATTTCGAAGGAGGACTACGGATATATCATCGAAAAACTATACAACTACCCGGGTTTTTTCTTTCAGGCCCGTACCCTCCGTAAATATCCCCGTCCTATTGCTGCTCATGTTTTGGGGGATGTTGGCGAGGTGAACAACAATGATATGGAACGCGACCCTATCTATAAAATGGGTGACTACATCGGAAAATCAGGTCTTGAGAAGTTCTACGAAAAGACGATGCGCGGACATAAAGGAATGAAGATTATGATGGTTGATGTGCATAATCGTGAAAAAGGCAGTTACCATGACGGCATCTATGATACGTTGCCTGTAACGGGTAAAAACGTTTATCTCGGTATGGATGCTCGTTTACAGGAATATGGTGAAAAACTCATGATAAACAAAACGGGTAGTGTTGTCGCTATTGACCCCGAAACTGGCGAAATACTTGCCCTTATCAGTAGTCCGAATTACGATCCAAACCTGCTCGTTGGTCGGGCCCGAGGCAAAAACTTTAATGAACTGCTTACCGATCCTATGAAACCTCTCATCAACAGAGCTATTGGTGGCACCTATCCTCCCGGGTCTACTTTTAAGATGGTTAATGCTCTTGTTGCGCTTCAAACAGGTTCTATCGATGAAAATACCCGATTTTCTTGTCAGGGCAAAAACAGCTCTCCCATCAAATGCACTCATAGTCATGTGACGCCATTATCGGTGCAACCTGCCATCGAAAACTCCTGTAACCCCTTCTTTTGGAACACTTTTCGCAGCATTTTAACCAACCCATCGCTTCATGGACAAAAAAAAGCCCTTGAATACTGGCATCAGAAAATGCTTGACTTTGGCCTTGGACATCGTTTCAATACCGATATCCCATTCGAGGTAGCAGGAAATATCCCTTCCCGCGATTTCTACGACAAAGTTTATCGTGGCAGTTGGAATGCCATGACCGTGCGTTCGCTTAGCATCGGGCAGGGAGAAATACTCCTTACGCCGCTTCAACTTGCAAATTTGGCTGCTATCATTGGTAACGAAGGCTATTATTATCCTCCCCACCTGGCGCGTCGTATCGGCGAGGATAACGATAGCTTACCTGCGCATTTTACAAAGAAAATGGAAACAGGAATCGATGCGCGTTATTTTCGCCTTGTCAAAAGTGCCATGCTCGATGTGTTTGAAGGTGGTGGTGGTACCGCACGTCGATTTAAAATTAAAGAGTTTCAAGCTGCCGGCAAAACCGGTACAGCTGAAAATCCACATGGAAAAGACCACTCCCTCTTTATGGCCTTTGCCCCTTACGACAAACCAAAAATCGCTATCGCTGTGGTAGTCGAAAATTCAGGTTTTGGTTCAACATGGGCTGCCCCTATTGCCAGTTTAATGATGGAACTTTACATTACAGGCGAAATTAAACGACCCGAAATGGAACAGTTTCTATTGGAAAATTTCCCTGACCCTGTTGAACAATGAGAGAAAATAAAAGCATATTTACACAGATAGAGCTGCCTGTTGTGCTACTGTACCTCGCGCTGACACTTATTGGGTGGCTTAGCATCTATGCTGCTGTTTATGACGAAGAACACAAAAGCATCTTTGATATTTCACAACGCTATGGAAAACAACTCCTTTGGATTGGTTTGGCTTTAGTACTCGGACTTTTTGTGATGCTCACGGACACCCGTTTCTTTAATGGTTTCGCCTTCATCATTTACCTTGCTACTATTGGTATGCTTGTTGCTGTCTTGCTTTTTGGAAGCACCATCGCTGGAAGCAAATCATGGTTTCAAGTAGGAGGTTTTGCGCTGCAACCTGCCGAATTTGCAAAATTCAGCACCGGACTCGCACTTGCCGCTTTTCTGAATCGTCTGGACACTTATGTCAGCCAACCACGCACAAAAATTATCAGCATTGGGATCATTGTATTACCTGCTTTGTTAATTCTGGCTCAGTATGATACCGGCTCGGCCTTGGTTTTCAGCGCTTTTGTTCTTGTACTTTTTCGCGAAGGCCTTTCAGCTATTCCCCTCATCCTGGGATCTATAGCCGTAGTATTATTTATTCTTACATTATATTTTAGTCCTTTATATGTTATCATTGGCATTGCTGTGTTGTTGGCTTTATCACTCTTTTTTACCCGCAGAAACATTCAGGTAATTATGCGCCTTTTGGCTGTTTTTGCTGTCGCTTCTCTCTTTGTGATAAGTGTCGGATTCGTTTTCGACAGCGTCCTCGAACCGCATCAGCGCTCGCGTATCAATGTGTTACTTGGTTTGGATGAGGATTTAAGAGGGGCTGGTTACAATGTACATCAGTCGAAAATTGCTATCGGATCGGGTGGGTTTGCAGGAAAAGGATTCCTCCAGGGAACACAAACAAAATTTAATTTCGTGCCTGAACAAAGCACCGATTTTATCTTCTGTACGGTGGGCGAAGAATGGGGATTTCTGGGCACTACTGTTTTGATTGGCTTGTACATGATGCTCTTTATGCGGCTCATTCGTATGGCTGAACGACAACGATCGACCTTTTCGAGGGTGTATGGTTATTCTGTTGTATCTGTTTTATTCTTCCACTTTGCTATAAACATTGCCATGACTATTGGGCTGGCACCAGTGATAGGAATTCCGCTGCCTTTTGTAAGTTATGGAGGATCAAGTCTATGGGCTTTTACTATCATGCTTTTTGTCTTTCTTAAGCTGGATGCTAACCGTTTGAATGTACTTTAACATTTTTGCAATAATCACAGTTTCTGATTGCGCATCCTTTTCACCAAACTTTCCTGTTTTCTGACTTACTTTTGGTCGACCAATAATAAGGATAGCGTATCCGATATTATCATTTGGTATAAAATTGCTATTATATTTGCCAAAATATCTTGTAACAATACAAAAAAATGAATCGGGATAATAAAAGAATTGCTATTGTAATTATTTCATTTATTGGCTATTACTTCTTCAATAAATTTGCTTTTGCTGTTTTGTTTCAAACTTTTTCTGCTTGGTGGGGCGAGCGCATCAGTGCCTACCTTATAGCCTATATATTGGTTGGCGCTCCACTTTATATCGGAACATTATTGCTACACCGGAAAACTTTCTTTGAGAGACTGGGCCTGAACGGAAACTTTTTAAAGGCAATCATTACAGCATTCGTTTTCACTTTACCCATGCTTGTTGGCTATGCGGTATTTTACGATTTCAACAACGAAATCACAACCGGAAAAATCGCACAAGGGGCTGTATTCGCAGCATTTTTCGAAGAATTATTCTTCCGTGGTTTCTTTTTTGGATTGTTATTCAGGTACACCCGGCTTGGTTTCATCCCTTCGATCGTGCTTGGTGCAGCCGTTTTTGCTTCCTTGCACCTTTATCAAAGCGACGACCCATCCACAATGACAGGGATTTTTATCACTACGCTTATGGGCGCAGCATTATTCGCCTGGACTTACGCCGAATGGAATTTTAACCTGTGGGTTTCTGTTTGGTTGCACCTTTTTATGAACCTCTACTGGATGCTTTTTGATGCAGGTGATAATGCACTTGGGCCATTGCTTTCCAATGTTTTCAGGGCTTCAACAATTGCTTTTATCATTATTGGAACGCTCATCTATAAACGCAAGAAACAAGAAAAACTCGCTGTTTCCAAGCCTACGCTTTGGATAAAATCTAACGTAACAACGGCACCCTGAACTGCTCTTCTATGTATTTAAAATACCAGTAAAGCTTCCGATTGACCTCCAATCCATAGTCAATGCCCGGTTGATAATCGAGGTAGTTGGAAATGATCCGGAAATATTTTCCTGTATTGTAGTACTGATTCCAGTTGAGTGCACCTATTCTGTTCATCGCTTGATAATATGAATCGCTGCGATCCATCGCTTGATTATATCTGCTTAAATACCACCGATCGAAATCGGGATCAATAATGATTATCTCATGCTGCAGACTGTCGTCAGCAATGACAATAGGTTCATTTTTTTGTGCAGTTTTCAGCGATTTTTGAGGAGCACAAGCCACTAAGCTGCTTGCTACAGCTATTAAAAAGATCCACTTTTTCATCACTTTAAAATTTATGTTCACTTAAAAACTGCAATTATTATGCCATGAAGAAAAGCAAAACGGATAATAATCAACCTGTTACCACCTTCAAACCAACAATGGAGGCTATGAGTGTGCTGATAAAGAACAAACGCCAGAATCCCATAGGTTCATGGAAAAAGAAAATGCCCATAAGTACTGTGCCCACTGCCCCTATTCCCGTCCAAACGGCATAAGCTGTTCCGATTGGAAGGCTCTGACTGGCCTTGTAAAGCAGCAACATGCTGATGGTGAGACTGAGCAAAAACCCTCCCAGCCACCAATACGACTCAGGAGCCTGCGTTTCTTTTGCCTTGGCAAGACAACTGGCAAAAGCCACCTCGAATAAACCTGCAATAATGAGTAAAAACCAGTTCATATTGCAAAAGTACGAAACTCACAGTCCAAAGACCAAAAGTTGATTTGTTGGTTTAGAGTTTAGGATTTAGAGTTTAAGGTTGACACGTAATATTCTAATTTACAGATTTTTATATACCAAAGACAATAGCTAAAGATAAAGTCCAAAAGTTAATTCGTTGATTTGTTTATTTGTTGACAGAATATCCTGCCGTTAACAATTCAGTCTCCTAAGCAAGTCCTGAAGTTTTCGCTTTGAATCCTTGAATCCTCAAAACCGAAAGCCTTCGGGTCGAATCTTTGAATCTTTAAATTTTCCTTAACCTGAAAAAAAACTTGACAAATGTTTGAGAAGGTTGTATCATTGCATTTTAATTAACTAATTATTTAGTTATACAACTATAACAATAGTCCATGAAAGAATTAACAAAAGCCGAAGAGCAAATAATGCAGGAACTGTGGGAGCTGAAACAGGCCTTTGTGCACGATATCATCGATCGCCTGCCCGAACCTAAACCTGCCTACAACACTGTTTCGACAATTGTAAGAATTCTTGAGAAAAAGGGTTTTGTTGGTCATGATGCTTTTGGAAAAACACACCGTTACCATCCGCTTATCGAAAAGAAAGTGTATTCCAAACATCTTGTCAAAGGCTTGATGAGCAATTATTTCAGCAACTCTTTTCACCAATTGGTTTCGTTTTTCTCACACGAAAAAACGCTTACACTATCTGAGCTGGAAGAGATCAAACGCATGATAGAAGAAGAAATCCGTAAAAAAGAATTAACCTAAAGCGATCAGATCATGGAACTCTTTGTCGGTTATATGCTGCGTGCTTCCGTTTATTTGCTTCTCTTTGCAGTAGCATATAAAATCATGCTGAGTCGTAAGGTTAACCCCTCTTTTAATCGTTTTTTTCTGCTGGGCTCCGGTTTCTTTTCCTTAGTGCTTTCACTGCCGCACAACATCGAACTTGCTCTGAATTCAGCTGAGAATACGTTAAGTACAACTTATACACTTCCCGAAATCATTATCACTGCTACAACTGGTTACAGCCAAACAGCTGGTCATATTGCCACAGGTATTAGCGCTGTACCTCCTGCACGCTGGCTGCTCCTAATTCTGAGTTTTGGCATGGGAGCCCTGTTATTGTGGCAGTTAAGTCGTTTGCTTATGATCATCATCCGTTTCAAAGGTAGAAAACATCAAGGTCTGACACTCATCGAATTGCCCTATGAAACGCCACCATTTTCGTTTTTTCACTGGTTTTTTGTTCCTCAGAAAGCCTTAAATGTTGTTGAATTTGAAACCATACTAGCTCACGAAAAGGCTCATTTTCGGCGACTGCATTCGCTAGATGTGATATTCTTCGAGTTGCTGCGCATTTTGTTCTGGTTTCATCCTGCCTTTTATTATTTGCGGCATGAACTTCGCGCAATGCATGAATTTGAAGCTGACAGCATTGTTCTCGCTCAGCACGACAAAACTGCTTATCAGCAAAGTCTGCTTACAATTCACCTCACCGGAGGTTTGATACCTGTTACAAATCCTTTTAATGTTTCACTGATAAAAAAAAGAATGCTTATGATGAATCAACAAAAGTGGCAGAAACCGGCCCGTAACTGGTTTAAAATCATGTTTCTCATGCCTTTTGTGCTGGCTGCTGTGGTAATACAGTCGTGCCAGATGAATTCAACAGAAACGACTTCCTCCGATGCAAAAGAGAATCAGGCTGTGGTTGCTGAAACTGTTGCCGATGAGGTTAAAACAGAAGAATTAGCAACAGTTACATCCGATTCCATTACTGATGAGGTTTTCACCGTGGTTGAAACAATGCCTGAGTTTCCAGGAGGTGGAGAAGCAATGATAAAATTTATGGTTTCCAACATCCGATACCCAGAAAGTGCTCGCAAAGACACTGTTCAGGGAAAAGTATTTGTCAATTTTATTGTTGACAAAAACGGGAAAGTATCCAATGTCAAGGTGATACGCGGAATTGGACATGGATGTGATGAAGAAGCTGCTCGGGTTGTGGCTATGATGCCAGACTGGACTCCCGGTCAGCAACGTGGCAAAAACGTCAATGTCAGCTTTAACCTTCCGGTTACCTTTAAACTTAATTAGTTACGCTATTTTTTTGCTTTGTATAACTAATTTTTTAGTTGATTTTTTAAATCAAAAACTGCTCAACTGACAGGCCATAAAAGCCTGTCAGTTTTATTATGAAGGGTCAAATCTCCGGTAATTCCTGACTTCGATACTCGTCACCTAATAAAAACATAATCGTTTATATATTAGAGTGTTATATATTTCATTTTTTCTGTTAGGGTGACGCAAAGAAAAAATAATCATACCTTTGTGTATGTTTGGGCGCAAAAAGAAAAACCGTTCAGGGACTACAAGTGTGATAGTCATTAACAAGAGCGGAGGTGTATTCCTGACTTCGAAAATTAAAAAAAGATTTGTTTGTAACTAAATGACATTTAGTGTGTTAAAGCTTTTGTACCACCGATCTCGGTGACGCAAGCCTCAACCATGATAAAGAATGGCTGCTTGAGGCTTTTCACTTCGGTTTTTTCGCTGATGCCGCGATGCCGCAGACTTCTTGTTAAATTGTGGAATGAATTTGATGGTGGTGGGCACACATTGCTTGCTAACACTGCAAAATGATACTGATGAATAACTTCGGTTACTAAGATTCACATCTATCCAGATGGGCTATACCGGCAATAAGCATCACTAATGGTTCGTTTTCTTGTACTTTCCCTTGATGGAAAGTACCAAAGACTGTGTCCGCCTTTGGTGGATCATGTGCGCCCCAAACGGTCAGCCCGCTCTAAAAAAACAACGTAAATCCAGGCAAGGAGTGTAAAACGCAATGCTTCAGATGGTTCTTTGGTTTGGATGGGCGGGAGCTCATGTTTCATGATCATTTTTTTTGCCGCATTGCATTTTACAAACAGCCCCTTTTGAGGAGGGGCTGCCTTGCCGGATTTTCTGTTGTTTTTTTATTCACCCGACCGCTGCCCCGCGGGGCGCACAGGCCTGCCCACCCGGCCCGGTGATGTTGGGAAGTGTTTTATAGATATGTGATTCCCGAAAAGTCTCTGAATCCAGAGGTAGTGATTCGATTAGGCCTTTGGCATTTCGGTTTTGGGTGATGCATTGTCGAAGTCAGGAGGCCATAAAAGCCTGTCAGTTTTATTATGAAGGGTCAAATCTCCGTTAATTGAAGCATTTATCCGTCATTTTTTGCGAAATTTGCAGCCTGGTTTTAATATGAGATAAAAAACATGGAACATTACCAATTACAACTACTTCAGACTGTTGCAGTCATAGCCTTCTTGTTAATCATAAAGGTGCTGTTGCGTTTTATTGTCAACAATATTGTGCTTAAGTTTCATTTTGCGCCAGAGCGTAAACGCATCATTTCAAAAATTATCAATCTGTTAATCTTCCTGGTTGGTATTATTCTTTTGACAGCCATTTGGGGTGTCGATTCCCAACAGGTGACGCTGTACATTACCTCCGCATTGACCATTTTGGGAGTTGGATTTTTTGCACAATGGTCCATTCTGTCGAATCTGACTTCGAGCATGATTCTGTTTTTTAATCATCCGGTGCATATAGGTGGCCGGATAAAAATCCTTGATAAAGACTATCCAATTGAAGGTGTTGTTGAAAACATTTCACTGTTTTTCATGTATATACGCACCGAAGACAATGGTTTGGTTACGATCCCAAACACAGTGGTATTGCAAAAGACAATTGCTTTGGAAGATACAACTTTAGCTGAATAAAAAGGTATTGTATTTTGTAGTTGACGTCAACTTAAAGATTGAAAAAAACAGCTTTCAAAAGTGGCTGCAATTCATCCCTTTATTTTTTTTCGACATGTTCAAGATCTTCTGGAATCATCTCATTGAGACGGCCCTCGCGCATCAACTGATCGTTGTAAAACTTTCGGTTGCGTTCCAATCGCCTTTGTAGTCGCGCCATATCGTTGAACAAATCATAAAGGGCTTGAATGGGTCCTTTGAAGGTCATTGGAGCTGGCTTCATATACAACAAAATATCTTTCAACTCATCATTGACATCAGTCAAAGTCAATGGCTTGATGGGTTCCATATGCACAAACAGATGTTTGAATGTTGGCCAGTCGTAAAACGATCGCACAACAACTTCTTCCATCATCACTGTATCTTTATGCAATAATACTGTCCAGGACTTCCCATCTGGATGGTCGGTCAATCTGTATTTTCGGATGCTGTAACCATAGCCTATCACGCTGAAATAGACCGTGTCAATGGCAGTTCCACGAAGGATAAACCTGCCATCGTCGTCGCTTATTGTTCCACTACGAGCCATCCTGCTGATGATATGGACATTTTTCAGAGGCAGTAAACTATCTGCTGAAATTACCTGACCTTCAATCCAGATACGCTCCTGTTGAGCAAAAAGACTCACCGAAGCTAATACCAGACAAATTATAATAACAGTTATTCGCACGTATTTGATTTGAATGGCGAAAGTAAGACGATCTTATCAATACAGCTCTATTTGCTTGTTTAAAAATTGTTAAAGTGTTTAATATCAATTTATTTGAAAGAATTATATGAGTAATTGTTTCTTATTGCTTTTTTGTAACTTCGCCCTTTCAAAGTACTTATGATACCAAACGAAGAAGTTTACACCAAAAGAAGGCTCACCGGCTCTTACATTACCTCGGTTGTGAGTATTTCGCTTGTGCTTTTCACTTTAGGAATGTTTGGTATTATCGTGCTCAATGCCAGTAAATTATCTGATCTTATAAAAGAGAATATAGGCTTTGAGATCATCATGAAAGAGGGCGTTCGGGAGGCTGCAATCATTCAGATGCAAAAAATGCTTGATGCAAACCCACATGTGAAATCAACCTATTACATCACCCGTGAGGAGGCAACAAAACGTTTGGCTCAGGATTTGGGTGAAGATTTTATACAGTGGCTTGGAAACGATGAAAATCCTCTGCTTCCATCGATTGAGGTGAAATTCAGGGCCGAATGGGCAAACTCCGACAGCCTGAGAATGATTGAACAACGGCTTCTCCAAAATTCCGACATCAAAGAGGTTTATTATCAAAAATCCCTCGTGGATCTTATCAATCAAAACATCCGACGAATAGGTCTGGTTCTTATTGTTTTTGTTCTTTTGCTACTCACAATCGCTGTTGCACTCATCAATAATACAATCCGTTTGACGGTTTATGCACGCCGGTTCCTCATTCGCAGTATGCAACTTGTTGGTGCAACTGAGGCTTTTATCCGAAAACCCTTCATTATCAATGCTATGATTCAGGGTTTCGTAGGTGCTGTTTTATCTTTATTGTTGCTTTCGGGGATGTTGTATCTCGCTGTTCAGAGTATTCCTGAACTAGCCCAGCTTCAGGATAGCACGATGATTGCCATACTTTACGGAAGCATACTACTTCTTGGTATATTGCTCACCGGCTTTTCAACCTTTTTTGCCCTTCGCAAGTACCTTCGTACTCAAACTGACAAGCTTTTTATCTAAAAAACTCCTATCGTATTACCGGCAATACAATTCGGAATTCTTCTTTTGTCTTTTCAAACGTAGGTTTCTTACCTGCAAATAACCTGTATCTTTCAGTTATGTTTTGTAACCCCAGCCCTGTCGAGGCTTCAGTAGTTGCTTTTGTCTGTATTGGGTTCGTTACTATGATCTCATTTTCAGTACAATCGATCTTCAATAATAAAGGTTTGCTTTTTGAGGCTACATTGTGTTTCAGGGCATTCTCGGCCAACATCTGAAGGGTCATTGGTGGAATTTTACTGTCACGGATGGCTTCGCAGCTATGTATCTCGGTCACGAAACTGCTGCCATAACGTTTCTTCTGAAGAAAAAGATATGTTTCAAGCAATTTCATTTCTTCATCAAGTCCGATCAATGTGGCATCACGGTATTCGAGAATCTGCCTGAAAAAGTCGCTAAGTTTTTCAACATATCCAATAGCCTCATCTCCCTGCTCTTCTACCAACGCGATAAGCGTACTAAAGCTGTTGAAAAGGAAATGGGGGTTTACCTGACTGCGAAGGTTACGGTATTCGAACTCCGATTTTTCACGTAATATTTGCTGACGGGCATTGATTTTACGCTCACGTTGCCTTATCCACCCAACGATAAAAGCAATCAGGCCCAGCACCGCAATAGCAATTACCCACCATTGTTGCCACCAGGGCATTTGAATGAAAAAATTCAGAAGGATGGCTTTTTCGGCTGAAACGCTGTCCTTTTCATGGATCTCCACCGAATAGTTGCCAGGTTGCAGATTTCCGAAATGCAATGTCTGATCGCGTGTTTCAAAATGTGTTGATTCTTGTCCATTTAGAGTTACCTCAAAACGCAATTGCTCCGGCTGAGGATACCAGAGTCCTGCATACGAAATACTTATTTGCCGCTGATCGTGCTTCAATCGGAGGGGAGCTTCAAAATCGAGTGCCTCCAGGTTAGCCGTTAGTAAACGAAGACGCATCAACGGTTTCCGATTAGCAAGATCGCTGATGGATTCCAGACGTAAAATACCTTCGTTGGTTCCAATATAAACACCCCCATCAGTTGTGGAGGTAATGACACCCAATCCACTCTGGGCAGCAGGCAATCCATAGTGGTTGCTGCCGTGGAAAACTGTCTGATCCCATGCATTGATGAGATCAAATCCATCGTAGCCCACTGCCAGCAGATATGGCGTGTTTGTTTGTAGCAAGGATGTGATAGTTGTTGAACTAAGTCCCTGATTAGCAGTAAACGACTGCAATCCATTGCTACTCCAGCGTAGCAGACCTTTCCCCGGCGAAGCCATCCATATGGCACTATCGGCTGCTTCTGTCAGCGTATAAAAAACCTCATTACGCAGGCTGTCGGGAAGAACTTCAACAAGCTGTCCTTTGTCAAGCATCTGAATACCATTGCCATCGGTTGCAAACCAAACCCGTCCGCGGCTATCGGTTAGGATGTCGTAAATGTAGTTACTCCCAAGATTTTTTTCCTCTTGCGGTTCAAAACGAAGACTAAGGTCGGGCTGTAACTTAGCAAGTGAAGCCCCTCCCAAAGTTGCAAACCAAATATCGTTGTTGTTTCCTGTGATGGATAGGATATTGTTGTTGACCAATCCATCTTTTTCGGTATAATTTTTCCAGATCATCCTATCGGGATCAAGGGCAAAAACTCCTTTGTCGAGCGTTCCTATCCAAATGGTACCATTAGAATCCTCGTAAAGACACGAGGCAAAGAATCCGGCAGAAGTTTTCAGAGGGCGAATTTGCTCTGCTTTGTGGCTTGCCTCCATTGGGTTATTACTCATAAACATGCCCGATTCGGTACTCCACCATAACCTGCCTTTACTGTCGGCAAGTATAGCAGTAGTCGCTTTAGCTGTAAAACCACCTATAGCTGCAAATAGCTCAATTTGACGGCCTGCTGTCCACACCAACCGATCGCTTCCAACCACCCAAAAACCTCTCAACTGACTCTTAGCCAGTGCTATTGTGCGAGCTGGAAAGTCCTGCATTTCTGAAGAAGACCACATTATAAGCTTTGCTTCTGGCAAATGGAAAGCAAGTATTCCATGCGTTTGGCTACTTATCCAAAGGTAATCATCCATTTGCAGCAAGCCTGTTACAGGACCTTTTTGCCAGTCTTTAGAAGCAGAAAAAAGGATGAATTTTTCATGATCAATATCATAGGCGCAAAAACCGCCATCATGAAAGCCAAGCCATAAACGGTTTTGAGTATCAAGATGCAACTTCGTTACGATGAGATCGGGCAATCCCTTTTGTTGATCAATCATTTGAACATGTGTCTCTTCGGATTGATTGATGATTTTAGCCAGCCCTGCATCGGTACCGACCCACAAATGTCCGGCATCGTCTATCTGAAGATCATAAATAAAATCATCGGGAAGTGAAGTCACCTTTTCAACTTTCTTTTTTCCACCTGATTGTATTACCGAAAAAAGCCCATTACCATAGGTGGAAATCCAAACTATTTCCCCTTGAAGTTCGATATCGGTAACGGCAGCCTTGGCATCAAGCACAAAAACAGGAGGCTTCATGGTGCGCAATTCTTCCCAACAAAGAACGGCACCGTTGTTTAAACCAGCAAAAAGCATTAAGTTGTTGGCTTGTAGAACTGTAACTTCAGCTTGTTGAAGGCTATCGGGAAATGGCAAAGCAAAATAGTTTTGCCCGTCGAAAAGGTAAACTGCACCTTGTGTCCCTAGAAAAACAAAGCCTTGTGGGTTCTCAATCATGCTGCTGATTTTCTTCCCATCGATTTCATAACCGGGATAAAAAATTCGTGAAAAAAGTTGTTGTGCCACTAACGTATGACTAAATAAAAGCAACATCAGCAGCACTATTAAAGGAACTTTGGGTTTCATACCTTTCAGTTATTGGCACGCATTACGGCATCAACGGTCACTTGAATTTCAGGTGCGATCTTTTTCGAAACGACCTTTGGAATTCGAATGGCATGGTCTTCCAGAAAAATACTGAAATCGGCTTTGATGTGTATTTGACCTTCTTCATAAATGAGTACTGCCTTGATAATCCATTCAGCCTTCACTCCATGGAGATCGAGGATGCCCTTTGCTCTTACTGTCTGAGTTGTTCCATTCATGGGCAAAGGCAGTTCAATGATTTTTCCTTTGAAAGTCGTCTGAGGATAGGTTTTAGTTTCCATATAGTTCTCGTGGAAATGCTCTTGCTGCAGCGGACTGTTAAAACCTTTGAAGCTGGCATTATCGAGTATAAAAAGAAAGCTTTTCTGTTCAATATCGATAGCACCTTTAAGTGACGATGAGGCAGCACGGATGATCTCGAGCGGGGCTTCGGAGACAAATCGAATACTCCCCTCCTCGGTGACATATGTTGTTTTTGTTTGGGCGATGACATCGACTTCAGACCAATGAAACAGTATTAAAAGCCAGAAGAAAACGATCATACCGCCTTTTATTTTTCTCATTCCTGCAAAAGAATTTTAATTCGGATGGGGTTGTGGTCGCTATGAACAAAACCCAGGTCGATGGCTTCCATATCTACCACACTGATATTGGGTGAAGTAATGAAAAAATCTATGGTAGCCGTTGCATTATCTCCTTTTACATAAGATTGATGGAGTGCACGGTTCGTTGGTACAGACCTGTCGAAATTAAACTTCCAGCCTTCGGGCAGGAAAGAAGCATCAAACTTCACAACTGCTGCCTCATGACGATGACCACTGTAATTATCTGAAGGGATAAAAACAGGAGGATTCATATTCCAGTCGCCACCGGCTATCACATAATTTCCCAGCTCATACTCCCGTTGCATTTTATCACGAATCACAGCAAGTTCCTGATCCATAAGGCGCTGATTATCTACAAAAGCTGAGTTATGGGTGTTGAGTACAACAAGTTCGCGTCCTGGTGCGATGGTAAACCGCAACTCAATGAAGCAGCGGTCTAGCAAGAACATCCTGTCGGGCCAACCTGCTATCAAAGGATAGGCATAACGGCGGCTCATTCGTGGCGTAAAGGCAGATAAACTCATCATCCCTGCCCGCACCTGACCCATTGGTGAGGTGACTGGCACCGGAACAAAAGGCACTTCATAGTTAATGGCTGTTACATAATTGAAATCGGAGAGCGTATGCGCCAGCTCAGAGCTTTGATCCAAGCCATAGGTGCGGCTGGCTTTGAAATCTACTTCCTGAAAAAGCCAGAAGTCGGCTGTTTTCTCACTGCTGATGAATGCTTTGATGCCTTCGAGATAGCGTTGCATTTCAGGCATGGTGCTTCGGGTTTTTTTACCTCCATCGTAAAAGAAGTCCATCTCTTTTCCAAGTCCTGCATAACCAATGTTCCAGCTGATGAGCTCAAAGGAGTTGCCGGTAATCGGACGGTTTGTCTTATGTATAACTTGCAGATCTTCAACGGCTTCAGGCAGATAGTCTTTATAATTGATATAAAAAAGAAAGACCCCCAGTAAGAATAAAACAGTGATAACACTACCCAGTATTATTTGCAACATACGTTTAAGGATTTTCATAAGGTATTGATTAAAAAGTGTGCATAAAAATAGTTTTTTTTCTAATGAGCCCGATTTTTAAGTTGATTTGTTTAGTACGAGGACATTAATGCATTGCTGGCTGAATAATATTATTCATTCTCCATAATGTAATGATATTCAATACGAGTATTGTTTAACCGCGGAGGGCGCAGAGGAGGCGCGAAGAGCGCAAAGGGTTTGCACATTTAAAATTTTTGATGATTTATAAGATTTCTCTGCGTCCTCTGTGCCTCCTCTGCGCCCTCTGCGTTTAAAAAAAACGTCACTGAAGCAAAGTTAGATTCAATTTCGATATCGAATTTTGACCGAGGTGCAAACTTTTCGTGGTGAATGGATGCTAATGCTTGCACAAAACGTATAGAAATCAAGTATAATTAAATGATATTGATATTGTTAATAGTTTTCAGCAGCCCCTGGATTATACTATTTAAAATGTAGTACCTGAGTAAATACCTGTCTCAGTATGCTTTCGATAGCAATCTTTGTTCATCCATCGAATAAGCGTCATCAGTGTTCCAATAAAGACAGGGAGTGAAACAAACACCTAAGCCCCACCACCAGACACCTAACCTCTATCCCCCTTTTTCTTCAGCACGATTCGAAACGTTGTGCCTTCGTTGATGGCTGAAGTTCTCACAAAAATCTTTCCTTTATGGTAGTCTTTGATGATTCTCTTTGCCAATGTAAGCCCCAGACCCCACCCACGTTTCTTACTCGTATAGCCCGGCTTGAAAACTGCTTTCAGCTCCGACTTTGCAATACCTTTGCCGGTATCTGAAATATCGATAATCACCTGACTACCTTCTGTTTTCACAGCAATCACAATCTTGCCCTGACCATTCATGGCATCGATGGCATTCTTGCACAGGTTCTCAATCACCCATTGAAAGAGGGCCTCGTTCATGGGAAGGATGATGCGTTCCTGCAGTGGTGCTTGCAAGGTATAACTGATCTTTTTTGATGTACGTGGCCGCAGGTATTCCACCGTTTCTTCGAGCAGTTTTATTAGATCGGCATTTTCCAGTACCGGTGTCGACCCGATTTTGGAGAATCGTTCAGTGATTGTTTCCAGCCGTTCCACATCTTTTTCCATCTCCCTGATTCCTTCGAAGTTGCTGTCTTCCATCTTTAGCAGTTCGATCCAGGCAATGAGGCTCGAGAGTGGTGTTCCGATCTGATGGGCTGTCTCCTTTGCCATTCCAGCCCACACCTGATTCTGTTCTGCTTTGCGTGCATAACTGAAAAGCAGGTAAGCGATCAGCAGAAAAAGTGCGATGATAAGAATTTGCATCAACGGGAAAAACTGCATTTTGAGCAGTAAGGGTGAACTTTTATAGAAGATGAGGGTCTTGCCCTGATCCAGAAATGTGATTTGTATCGGTGTGTTTTCTGAACGCATCAAAGCTATCTGCTCATGCCAGAAAGTACTGTCTTCATCTCCCGAAACATTCAGGTTGCCAAACTGCAGCACGTTTTTTCCTGTGCTATCGGTAATGATAACAGGCACACTGGAAGCGTTGGAGGCAATATCGATCAGGAAAGAACTTACCAAATCATCAAGCACACGCTTCAACTCACTGAAAATGATCGACTCCCTGTAATACAACAACTGACGTGTGTCGCTTATCGGGATAGGGCTATAAGCCGAAAACGACTCCTTCAGCTCACCGTCAAAAACATTCTGACTCTCATACCGCTTATCTACATTCTGCCTTTCGAGAATGTTGCCGCTCTGATCAACAATGAGAACTGGGATACTTGTATTGTTACTGATGATCTCGAGGTAAAAGGTAAACTCCTCTTCCAGCGAACCATACAACACCTTTTGGTAAGTCTTGGCCAATAGCTCTACCCTGTCACGCTCCTGTTTACGAAGGGCAACAAAAAACTCTTCCTGATACTTCATCAAACTCGCCCTACGCTCCACAGCATCGGCCCATGTACGCACCTGATTTCGTTCTTCGTTGGCAAACTGATTCACAAGATCGTTGGTATAATAGATCGATGCACTGATGATGATCAGCGCAATTGTGGCTAACACAATTTTCCAACGTTTTTTTCGGCTGTAAAGATTCACTCTAGCGGCTTTTTTTTACACAACGGATCTTAAGCCGTAAAAGTATAACTATTCCTTAAATTGACCATATACCGCAAACGACTACCTCATAACAAGTGTTCTCATTTGTAAAAATGCGGTATTTATAAATTATTAACATCCTTTTAAGAGTTTAACCTTCAAATGAAGGCCTTACTTTTGGCTGTTTTTTCAAAAAACCTATCTTTGCAGCTAAAGCTAAAAAGTGCCCAATCGGGCCGGTATCAATTCAATTCCATTTTATATGAAACATGTATCAATGACCGGTGTTAAACGTTTACACCTTATCTTATTAGGTATTATGATGACAGCAACCCTCATGGCTCAAAAGCCACCTACCATCCCTTTGGAAGATTTCTTCAAAAATCCTGAAAAATCTTCCTTCAATATCAGCCCTGATGGAAAATACATTTCCTACATGGCACCCTACGAAAGCCGTATGAACATCTTCGTTCAGAAAGCAGGAAGCGACAAAGTAACACGCATCACTTCGGAAACCGACCGCGACATCGCCGGCTACTACTGGGCCAACAATAGTCGTATCCTTTTCCTGAAAGATAATGGTGGCGACGAAAACTTTGCCCTCTATGGCGTTGACATGAATGGCAAAAACCCAAAATGCCTTACCTGTTTCGAAGGCGTTCGCACACAGATTATCGACGACCTCGAAGATCAGCCCGATTTCGTAATCGTTGGCCTTAACAAACGTAATGCGATGGTTTTCGATCCTTATCGTCTCAATATCAACACGGGAGAACTTACCATGCTGGCCGAAAACCCGGGTAATATCCAAGGTTGGATGACCGATCATGAAGGAAAATTGCGTGTGGCAATGGCCATCGTCGACGGTGTGAACACGCAGATACAATACCGCGACAACGAAGAGGAGGAGTTTCGTCCTATCCTCACCACCAGCTTCAAAGAGTCGCTCAGCCCTGAGTTTTTTACCTTCGACAACAAAAAACTTTATGCCACCTCTAACTTAGGTCGTGATAAATCAGTGGCAGTCATTTTTGACCCTGCAACCGCTACAGAAACTGAAGTGCTTTTTGCAAATGATGAATATGATCTCTCGGGTATTAGCTACTCACGCAAGCGTAAAGTTATCACTGCAGCCAGCTTTGTTTCATGGAAAAGAGAACGTCATTTCTTTGACGAACAGACAAAAAACATGTTCACACAGCTTGAAAAACAGCTACCCGGCTACGAAATCTCCGTTTCATCTTCTGATAAAGCCGAAGAAAATTTCATTGTACGCACCTATAGCGACAAATCGTTAGGTGCTTATTATTTCTACAATCTTGAAAAAAACAGCCTGACGAAAATTCAGGAAGTTAGTCCCTGGATCGACGAAACACATATGGCCGATATCAAACCTATCAGCTACCGCGCTCGTGATGGCAAAATGATACATGGCTACCTCACACTCCCAAAAGGTGTTGAAGCCAAAAATCTTCCTGTTGTTGTTAACCCACACGGTGGACCGTGGGCCCGCGATAACTGGGGCTTCAATCCTGAGGTTCAGTTCCTTGCTAACCGTGGTTATGCTGTCTTGCAGATGAACTTCCGTGGCTCAACGGGCTATGGTAAAGATTTCTGGCAATCAAGCTTTAAACAATGGGGTCTAAACATGCAGAATGATATCACCGACGGTGTATATTGGTTAATCCATGAAGGCATTGCCGACAAAGACAATATTGCCATATATGGTGCAAGCTACGGAGGTTATGCAACACTTCAAGGACTTGTAGTGACCCCTACTCTTTATGCTGCCGGGGTTGATTATGTTGGTGTGTCGAACCTCTTCACCTTCATGCAGACCATCCCTCCTTACTGGAAACCACTGCTCGACATGATGTATGAAATGGTGGGTAATCCTGAAACCGACAAAGTGCAGTTCGAAGCTACATCACCTGCCCTTAATGCTGACCGCATTATGGCCCCACTTTTTGTAGCTCAGGGCGCTAAAGACCCTCGCGTTAATATCGCTGAGTCGGATCAGGTTGTAGCGGCCATGAAAAAACGTGGTATCGAAGTGGAATATATGGTCAAAGATAATGAAGGCCATGGTTTCCATAACGAAGAAAATCGCTTCGATTTCTACCGTGCGATGGAGAAATTCCTAGCCAAACACTTGCTAACGAAGTAATTAATAGATCTTCCAAACTGAAAAGGTTGTCCTTTAAAAGGGCAGCCTTTTTTTATGTCATTCGTGTATCTTTGCTAAAAAAAGCTATGAAGCGTATTTGTGTTTTTTGCGGAAGCAGTATGGGACAGTCACCTGTCTATCGTGAGGCCGCCGCCTCGTTGGGTCGTCTGCTTGCCGAAAAGGGTATTGGTCTTGTTTACGGTGGCGCAAATGTAGGCCTCATGAAGGAATTAGCCGATGCTACCCTGGCTGCCGGAGGTAAGGTAATTGGCGTTATGCCCCATCAGCTCATCAGTAAAGAGATAGCCCATCCCGACATTCATCAGCTCCATGCAGTTAAAAGTATGGCTGAACGCAAAGATTTGATGGTCAGTCTTTCGGATGCTTTCATTGCACTCCCCGGAGGCTATGGAACACTTGATGAATTGTCGGAGATTCTTACCTTCAACCAACTTCGAATCTCTGATAAGCCGCTTGGCTTACTGAATATTGAAGGTTATTTTGATCTGCTGCTTCAGTTTTTCGATCGCGGAGTAGAAGACGGCTTCGTACGCAAAGAACACAGGCAGAACCTTATTGTCACCCATAATAATGAGGAAATGCTCACGCTTCTCAACATCTGGAAACCAGTCGAGACGACCAAATGGATCGCAGATATCCTTCATGAGAGCCGGAGCTGAGGCCTTAAATCGTAAAAACACATTCATCGCAATAAGGCAAGGTAATAAAACTGTAACCCTATGAATAACACATCCTCCGGTTCAAGCAACAGAAAAATCATTGGTATTACAGGCACTCTCGGTGCTGGTAAAGGTACCATTGTTGATTATCTGGTACAGCAAAAGGGATTTTTGCATTATTCTGTGCGTTCTTTCCTCGTTGCTGAGATAAGTCGCAGAGGATTAACAGTCAATCGCGACAGCATGACCTCTGTGGCTAATGAATTGCGCGCCAGCCACTCACCCAGCTACATCACCGATCAGCTGTACCTTCAGGCTGTCGAAAACCAGCAGTCTTGCATCATCGAGAGCATCCGTACACCCGGCGAGATTGCCTCACTTCGTAACAAACAGGGATTCCTGCTTTTGGCTGTTGATGCCGACCAGCACTTGCGTTACGAGCGTATTACATCCCGAAAGTCGGAGACCGATGCCGTCGACTTTGCCACCTTTCAATCCAATGAAGCGCGCGAGATGCACAGCACCGATCCTAATCACCAAAACCTTGCTGCCTGCATCAGAGAAGCAGATTTTGTACTGCAAAACAATGGCAACATGAATGATTTACATGCACAAATAGAAGAAATCCTACAACAAATTCAGTGATATGTCAAACGCTCCAAACCCTCATCACCTGCGTCCCAGCTGGGATGAATACTTTCTTCGTCTCGCCGATACTGTTGCAAGCCGCGCCACCTGCGATCGTGGCCGCAGTGGCTGTGTGATTGTCAAAGACCGTCAAATCCTTGTGTCAGGCTACGTTGGTTCACCACGCGGACTGGCTCACTGCGATGATGTCGGTCACCTTTTCAAAAAAGTCATTCATGAAGATGGCAGCGTCACCCAGCATTGTGTGCGTACCGTCCATGCCGAACAGAACGCTATCACTCAGGCTGCACGTCGCGGTATTGCCCTCGATGGCAGCACCCTTTACTGCCGTATGACTCCCTGCCGCACCTGCGCCATGCTCATCATCAACTGCGGCATCGTGCGTGTGGTTTGCGAAAAGAAATACCATGCCGGGGCCGAATCCGAAGCCATGTTTGCTGAAGCAGGCATTCAGCTTTATTTCGCCAGCGAAGAAATACAACAGTATGAGAAGCAGTGAAGTAGTTGATTTGGGGCACGGATTGCAAATCCACCCCAACTTTGATAAGATGTCCAAATTCAGGATAAATCAGAACGATATTGCTTCACCGATGAATTTCTACAGAAGTAATACAAGCTTTTCGATATTTATGGAATAGAAACATTATTTTTCTGATCTATAATTATCTGTGCAGAATAGAATGCAACAAAAGTTTGAACTCACCACACCTGATTTTCCCGAAGGATCACCTCAATAGCATACATTGAAGACCACACCTGGCTTTTTGACTTTCAGTTGTGCAATTCAAAACAACCTGTTGGTGATAAAATAATGAAATCCGAAAATCTGATTTGATTTAAAGAAAATGTCTGAAAACTAAGGATAGGAGCTTTGATTTGTTGAATCGTTTAAGGAATGACCAAAGACAAAAAAACCAATCTTGCGCCAGCCTTTGAATCTTTGGTAGCAACAGATTCCTGAAAAGTGAACGAGAGCAGTTGGCTAAAATTTTGTTTAGCTACGAAAATCCTCCCGGCTCTGCTTACATAAGAGGGTCACAAGATTCGCTTGGGATCGTGATGCCCGGCATAAACAATCTTTGGGATGATGCAGGTAGTTACAGGCCTGGCAGAATCGAAGGTTTCACTCATACACCTACTGAAAGATGGCTCGAAGACCGGTTATGCCTGTTGCCACTTAGCCTGCGTGAAAGCGGATATAGTGTAAAAATTAATACTGATATAAATCCATTTAAAGCAAAAGCGCTTGCTCAGGCATCAGGACCCAAACTCCTACCATCTAAGGCCTATCAACCCAACATCTTCAAACAAAAATAACACCACCTTCTTGCTATTCTCATTACATTGAGTAATTTTGCTACTCTGTTTTAAACGACTAACAGGTAAAAACACAAGAAAAAGAAAATAACTTTGGAGTTTCATATTAAGCCTATACGTTTGATCTGGAACCATTAGTTCCTCAAAACCAATAAAATGAAAAAAATCGCTATCATCGGTCTTGGCTACGTTGGCCTTCCTCTCGCCGTCGAATTCGCTAAAAAACGTGCCGTCGTTGGATTTGATATCAAACCTGAGCGCATCAAAGAACTGAACGAAGGTCATGACCCAACACTGGAAGTAGAAGACTCCGATCTCAAAGCCGTGCTCAAAGCCAACAGCCAAGAGTTAACAGGCAATGGCCTTGTGATTACCAATCAGCTTTCACTCATCGCCGACTGCCAGATATATATCGTTGCTGTGCCAACCCCCACCGACAAAAACAACCGACCCGACCTCACTCCTTTGGTCAAGGCTTCGGAAACTGTGGGTAAGGTGCTCAAAGACGGCGATATAGTCATATACGAGTCGACAGTTTATCCCGGTGCTACCGAAGAAGATTGTGTACCTGTGCTCGAGCGCGTCTCAGGGAAGAAGATGAACGAACATTTCTTTGTCGGCTACTCACCCGAGCGCATCAATCCGGGCGACAAAGTACACACCCTCACCACTATAAAGAAAGTAACAAGTGGCAGCACTCCAGCTATCGGACTGGAGGTGGATGCCCTTTATAAAGAAATCATCACTGCAGGCACTTTTCTTGCTACAAGCATCAAGGTGGCTGAAGCCGCTAAGGTTATCGAAAACTCACAGCGCGACATCAACATCGCTTTCGTGAACGAACTCAGCAAAATTTTCCACCGCATGGGCATCGACACGCTTGAGGTGCTTGAAGCCGCCGGTACCAAATGGAACTTCC
>Ga0351883_1086_pt3 | contig 27406 bp, 23 predicted proteins | sample BONcelFGM3001F14_FD_206772 | JGI IMG/M metagenome (GOLD analysis project Ga0351883, IMG submission 206772) | Enriched cells from coal bed in the Powder River Basin, Montana, United States - BONCAT cells FGM rep3 HSBNCT.FGM.300.1.F14 ...
AAGGGCGAGCCCGGCGGCGACCGCCGCCACCTCGAGCATTGACCTGTCCGCAGTACGGGTGGTGAGCCTTTGAAGGAGAAGCCCGGGGGGCGGAGAAGAACCTTGCCACGGCAGATGTTTCAAGGTGACGGTCAGCGATCTTCAGGACCTCGTAGGAAAGCCCCATGACAAGGGGAACCAGGGGAAGGTGGTAGAGGACCCTGACGAGAGGGCCGGGGGAAACATTGAGAAACGCAACGACAAGTGAGTCGACGATGGTGTAGAAAAGAATGGTGATGATCATGGCGTACAGGAGGAAGCTCGTTCCGCACCTGGGGTGCACTGGATTCCGGGTGCTGCCCGCCGCGGCTAGGTCGCTTTCGCCGTCCTCCCACGCGTGAATGACCTGGTGTTCGGCGCCATGGTACGCGAACAGCCGTTTGACATCGGGCATGAGTGAGATCCCGGCTATGTAGAGCAGGAAAAAGACCATCCGCAGAAGCCCCGCCGCGAGGTGAACCACGAACTGTCCCGATGTGTCCGCCCCCGGGAAGACCCACTGGGACAGCCTTAGCGGGAGCCACGAGAAGAGGGCGACCGCGAAGACAACCGCGACAAGTGTCGTAAGCCAGCCGCTGCCGCTTTTGCCCTTCTTGCCCTCGGCGGCCTCGGCGGACCAGTTCAGCGCAGTGAAACCAAGGCGCATCGAATCGATGAGTGAAGCGGCGCCCCGGAAGACCGGTTTTTTCCAGATGGCCGCGCTTGCGGAGAGAAGGGGCACGTTGAAACGCCTGGCAAGGATCCTGCCGTCAGGCATGCGGACGGCCGCCGCGGAACCCGCCGGAGAGCGCATGAACACACCCTCCACGAGAGCCTGGCCGCCAAGGGAACTCGAAGCAGGCAAATTGCCCTCCCGTCCATGAGAACAAGCGGGGGGCGCGCACGCCCCCCGCCACAACTCTTCTCCGCCGGGCTAGTTTCCGCCGGTGCTTTCTTCCTTGTTCAGACCGTACTTGCGAAGGTACTTGTCCACGCGGCCGGCGGAGTCGATAAGCTTCTGCTTGCCGGTGTAGAAGGGGTGGCAGGCCGAGCAGATGTCATACTTCACGTCACCCACCGTTGAGTGGGTGCTCACCGTGTTGCCGCATGCGCAGGAGAACACGGCGGGCTTGTACTTGGGATGAATGCCCTTTTTCACTTGAGATCCTCCATGGAAAAACCGCACGAAATCTATTCCGATGTGACCAGATTGTCAAGGAAGCGCTTGTTGGAATTGTGTTTGGAAAGTTGCTTTTTAAGGGTTTCCATCGCTTCCACCGGGTTCATCTCGACCAGGATCTTGCGCATGACCCAGACCCTGCTGAGCGTGTCTTCGGTGAAGAGAAGGTCTTCCCGGCGGGTGCCCGAGCGGGTTATGTCTATCGCGGGGAAGATCCTGCGGTCAGCCAGGCGCCTGTCGAGGATGATCTCGCAGTTGCCGGTTCCCTTGAACTCCTCGAATATGACTTCGTCCATTCGGCTGCCGGTATCGACCAGCGCTGTGCCCACGATGGTGAGGCTGCCGCCCTCGACTATGTTGCGGGCCGCGCCGAAGAATCTTTTCGGGCGCTGAAGGGCGTTGGAGTCGACTCCGCCGGAAAGGATCTTGCCCGAGTGGGGGACGACCTGGTTGTTGGCCCTTGCGAGCCTGGTGATGCTGTCAAGAAGGATGACAACATCCCTGCCGCACTCCACCATTCTCTTCGCCTTCTCAAGTACGAGGTCGGCTATGTGAACATGCCGTTTGGGAGCCTCGTCGAAGGTGGAGCTTATCACTTCAGCCCTGACGTTGCGCTTCATGTCGGTGACTTCCTCGGGGCGCTCGTCAATCAGAAGGATTATGAGGTGGGATTCGGGGCTGGTGGCAGTTATGGCGTTGGCTATGTGCTGGAGGAGGATGGTCTTGCCCGCCCTGGGAGGCGAGACGATGAGTGCCCTCTGGCCTTTGCCTATCGGTGCCAGAAGGTCCATTATGCGTCCGCAGTACTCGTCAGGGGATGTTTCGAGGGAGAACTTCTCTTCCGGGTAGAAGGGGGTCAGATCGTCGAACTTCCTGCGGTTCCTGCTGGCTTCGGGGTTAAGCCCGTTGATGTTCTCCACCCTCACAAGGGCGAAGTACTTCTCGCCCTCGCGGGGCCTTCTGGCCTGCCCCGTAATCGTATCGCCGGTGAGAAGCGAGAATTTCTTGATCTGGGAAGGCGAGACGTAGACATCTTCAACGCCCGGCAGGTAGTTGCACTCGGGGGACCTGAGGAAGCCGTAGCCTTCGCCCAGGACTTCGAGAACACCCCTTGCATAGTCAAAACCGTTCTTCTCGGCCGAAGCCTCGAGAAGGCTCTGGATGAGCTCGCCCTTTCTCACCCCCGAGACCCTTTTTATGCCGATCTCTTTTGCGAGGGCCTGCAACTCTGCGATAGTCTTGCTTTCGAACTCGCTGGATGTGGGCCCCGTGAATGCCGGATGAGTGCCCCTGGAAGACGGCCTGGCCTGGGTTTCAGGTTCCCTGTAGTCCCGGGGCTCCCTTGGGGCTGCGGGATCCTTCCGTTTCTGCTGTCGGTTGTTTCTATACAATGGCATGAGATTCTACCGCGATGAAGGCGGAATACAGGTTGACCGAACAAGGTTGAGGCTGAAGGCTGAATTGGGTTGTTGCGAAAATGGGCCTGCGCCAAACTGACATGGTAATCATCTCAGCTCATGTCAACCGCGTCAACCCCCTCCACACGCCTGGGCGTTTTCGTTACATTCAGCATCTATGGAGACAGCTCTGTATGCAGTATCCCATCTGACCTTCGCCGTTCTGGCCGCGGGTTATCCGGTTTCGGGCACCCTTCCCGGCACGGCGGTGGGCGCTGTTCTGCTTGCCGCCACGCTGCTTTTCGCCTGGCACCTCCATGTGCGCGACAGCACGCCACGGCCGGGTCTGGTGTTGTGCGTCGTCGCCGCAGCCTCCCTTTCGGTCAGGCTTCTGGGGGGCGCCTTCACCCCTGCCGTTGCCGTTTATCCGCTTCTCTTCATCTGGATGCGCATGCCCACCATTGAAGGACCCTTGTACCACGCCGGGATCATTGTTTCGGTTACCGAGCTGCTGGGGCACCTTTCGCCGGGGTGGGGAACCCCCTTTGCCCTTCTCAACCTTCTTCCCGGTGGGCTTGCCGCTTTCGCCGCACCCTTTCTGAGCATGTTCGGGGCCGACCTTCTTCTCGAGCGCCATTCGCGTCCCGGCGTTCACCAGAATGCAGCACGAAAGGAATCGCAACCCGGGTTCTTTCCAGAGGATGTTGCCAGAAGCATGCTTCCCCTGCTTCACAGGGCAACCGGCGCCAACGGGGTTTTCCTTGTGGTGCGGGACGGTGCGGGCGCCCTCAGGCTCTCCGATTTCCTCGCGTCCTCCGGATCAGTGCCCGAGTCGTTCCTGCCCTCGCCATCCGATCCCTTCATGTCGGCCGCCCTGATGTCCGTGGGGCTCGTCACCATGGAAGCAACTGTGGACCGGAGGCTGCCCTGGTACATTGAAGACCCCGGCACAGCAAGCGTGGTGATGATGCCACTCTCCCGGAACGGTATCGTCGGGGGGTTCTACGCGTGCGATTTCCACAGCAGACCCGCTCCATCCGAGGCCGGGGAGGTCCTGCTCGACGCAGCCGGTGTCCTTTCCGCGGCGTGGGGGGAAACCGCCGGCCCCACGGGGGGAATGCTCACGGACATCTGCATCGAACTCGGCTCGGCGGGAGGGCTGAAGGCGGCCGTTCACTCAATGGTTGTCAACCTCGCCAGGCACATCCACAGCTCCACTGTTACAGTTGCGGTGCTCACCGAAGACGGCAGGGAGCTTCAGGCCTACGAAACCCTGGGCTCAATGAGTTCTGGCCGCAGGGGGCGGCTTTTTCCGGCGGACAAGGGCGTGGCCGGCTGGGCCGTCTCGAATCGCCGGGTCGTACATCGCAGGGCCGTGGGAAGGGGCGATTCCTCGATAAGACCCTTCATCTCCGATGACGATCCCCAGCAGCCCGTCGGTTCCTGCTGCGCCGTCCCCCTTTTCTCGGAGAGGGCTGTCTTCGGCGCGCTGGTGGTGGAAAGCGCCGGAGAGAACGGGGTGACCCCCGAGCACGCGAAGCAGCTCGAGGCTGCCGGTGCGGTGTTTGGCGTATTCTCAGCCAGGATGGCCGCCCTCGAACGGGTGGAATCGCTCTCGGACCGGGACAGGCTCACCGGCCTGCCTTGCTACGCCGCGTTCCAGGAAGAGCTTCTTGGACTTGTCAACGATGTCAGGAAGGGGCTCTCGGTGGCGGTACTCGCGGTTGACATCTGCGGGTTCAGGGCGTTGAACGCCGAGCACGGACCACGCATCTGCGACAGCCTGCTCGGTGATGCCGCTAAGCGGATCGCGGACACCCTTGGCGGAACCTTCGGGATGACAAGGTTTTCGCCCGGGAAGTTCCTCGTCTGCATGCCGGGAGCCGACCGCGCCGCGGCACAGGCTTACGCAGTGAGGATAATGGAGGCTTTCAGCGTCACCCCCTTCGCGGCGGGGGAAAGGGAGGCTGCAATGTCGGTCGCCGTGGGCGGAGCGGTTTCCCGGGTGGACCGCATGATCCCAAGGCTGCCTTTCTTTGCAGAAGACGCACTGGGCGCCGTGCTCAACAAGGGCGCCGGGCCGGCGGTCCTCTCCGTCGACCAGTTCGGGAAGACCCGGTGCTGACAGCCCGGCGTCTTTTTCTCGGAGCAGTTGCGCTCGGGATATTTTGGCTCAGCAGCAAACCGTCCCTCGAGCCCCCCTTCATTCTCTTCGCCCACCAGGACAAGGTCTTTCACTTCCTCGAGTTCGCGGGGCTTGGGTTCGCCCTGCACCTCAACCGCGACATGTGGAGGAACAGACCCTTCCTGTGGTCGAGCCTTTCGGGGCTGTGCTGTGCTGCCCTTGATGAAGTGCATCAGCATTACGTTCCGGGAAGGTATTGCGACATTTTGGACTTTTCGGCCGATGCCGCCGGGCTGTTGACCTCCCTTGCCCTTTTTCGTTATCTATCCACTATTGGGAAGTTTCGACCCGGCACCGATCCTCCCGAAAAACGAATGGAAGAAAACCAAGCTTGACAGTTGATTCCATCCGCTTTAGGGTACAGTTCCCAAGAGAGGTTCAAGTGTTATGTTGATTCAGGGGATGAACCCCTCCGGGGGTTCGAGGGGAAGAAAGTGTTAACAACCAAACGCAACCGGAAGGAGGTATCGGGGATGGTCAGGACTCGCAGCATTTGCCTTGTGATCCTTGCCGTGTCCCTGCTGCTCACTGCCTGCGGCCCAAGCCAGGCGCAGATCCGCGCCCGTGACAACGCCCGTTCGGCAGCACTCGCCGCTGAAGCCAGGGTAGTAAGCCTGCAGAACGAGTACGAGCAGCTGAACCAGCAGATTCCTCAGCTTGAGCAGCAGATCCCGCAGCTCCAGCAGGAAAAGGCAGAACTCCAGGCCGAGTACGAAAGTCTCGGCGGGACAGGCCGCTAGGAAGGGATGAGAAATGCGTAATCTTTTCGTATTGGCTCTGATCCTCGTGGCGGCCGTGGGCTTCGCCCGCACCTGGTCCGCCCAGGAGCTGTCCCAGCTTACCCAGGCCGAAGTCGAAGCCTGGGGCAACAAGAACATTGCCCAGCAGATCGCCTACTGGGAGTGGCGCAAGGCCGAGGCCGACGCCCAGGTGGCCGAGTGGGAAGCCAAGGTCCTTCCGCTTCGCGCCCAGAGGGACCAGCTCCAGGCCACTGTGAACCAGCTCAACCAGGACATCTCCTGGCTCCGCGGCGAGATCACCCGTCTTCGCGGCTCCGGTGTTCCCCACCTCATCGTCGAGGGCGAAAGCCTCTGGCGCATCGCCAGCTACCACTACTACCTCAACGACGGCAGCCAGTGGCCCAAGATCTACGACCGCAACCGTGACACCATCAGCGACCCCAACCTTATCTACGCCGGCCGCACCCTCATCGTTCCGGTTCCCTACGCCAGCAGCTACACCGTCATCGAGGGCGACTTCCTGGGCAAGATCGCAGGCTACGGCATCGTCTACGGCGACCGCGGCATGTGGCCCCAGCTCTACGAAGCCAACCGTGACAAGATCAGCAACCCCAATCTGATCTTCCCGGGCCAGGTTCTCACTATCCCCCGCGGCACAACCCGCGGTACGACCCGCTAACCAGCGATAGTGAACCGTGTTTCAGGCTCCCTGTCCCATACGGGCGGGGAGCCTGTTCACTTGAAGCACCCATGAAGCCCGCGACGGGAAGGCGCATCCCACTACCTCCCGAAGACGCCAGGCACATCCTTGGCCCCGGTGACGTTCACCTGCGCGAGATATGCCGTGAACTGGGCGTCAGGGCTGTGTTCCGTGACTCCACTCTTCTGCTCAGCGGAAGCCCCGGGTCTCTCGACAGGGCCCAGGCTACAGTCGAAAAACTGCTGTCAGAGATCAGGTCGGGCGGAGCAGTGAGTTCGGCGGCGGTCGCCAAAGCCATGGAGTTTCCCGGGATGAAGGCTTCAGCCATTGTAATGGACGTTCCGGGAAGGTCGGGCAGGATAGTTCCGCGCTCGCCGGGACAGGAGCAGTACCTCAAGGCCATGCTGAGCAACGAGCTGGTCTTCGGCATAGGCCCGGCCGGAACAGGAAAGACGTTCCTGGCGGTGGCCGCGGCGGTAAGTGCCCTTCGGGACGGAAGGGTGGAACGTATCATACTCACTCGCCCCGCAGTCGAGGCGGGGGAAAACCTGGGCTTCCTCCCCGGCGACCTTCAACAGAAAATAGACCCTTACCTGAGGCCCATCTACGACTCACTCGACGACACGCTCACGCCCGCCGGAACGGCCAGGAACATGGAGGCCGGCATTATCGAGGTGGCGCCCCTTGCCTACATGAGGGGACGCACGCTCAACAACTCTTTCGTTATTCTTGACGAGGCCCAGAACACAACCCTCACACAGCTCAAGATGTTCCTCACCAGGATGGGTTACGGTTCCAGGCTCGTGGTGACGGGCGATGTTACCCAGATAGACCTGAAGCCCCCGGCAGCCTCGGGTCTGGTACGGATCCAGAAGATACTCAGGCAGATACCCGGCGTGGCGTTCATCTATCTCGAAAAGGAAGACGTGGTCAGACATCCCCTGGTACAGAAAATAATCGAGGCATTCGGTAGTTCGGAGGAGAATGACGGGTAGCTGGGGCAGGCAGAGCATGGCTGTTGTGGTGGCAGCCGGCTTCCTTGTGATCTGGTTCGCCTTTTTCGGCGGGAAGGCCGTTCTCTCCGATGTCAGCCCCGTTCTGGGCCAGCCGGTCCCCGAGGGCATAATCACACCGGTCGGGTTCGAACTCGAGTACAGAGCCGAAACGCTCGATTCACTGAGAAGCCTTGCCCGAGACGCGGCGCCGGTTTTCGTGATCCACGCCCCCGGGATACGCCGGGCTTCACTTGAGAACCTGCAGCACGCGCTTGCTCTGTCCGGGGGCGATTCGATATTCCTTGCGGGCATTTCCAGGAACGACTACTACGGAACGGGCCTGATCGACGAGGCCCAACTCAGAACCCTTGGCTCCAGCGATTCGGTTGTGCTTGTGATGAACGAGGAAAGCCTCGTCCCGGGCACATGGGAAAGCCTGACCGATGTCTCGGAAGCCAGGGAGTTCCTGAGGCGCGACCTGTTGCCGGTTTTCTCCGCGTCTGTCGCAGAGAGCATATCGACGCTGCTTCTTGCCGACCTTGTTCCGGCTGTCTCCTTCCGTGAAAGCGCCATGAGAGAAGCGGAAGAGCGGGTGCCGGTGGTCGAGCGCCATTTCGCGCCGGGCGACACCCTCCTCTATCCTGGCGACATGCCCGATGACGAGTTTTTCAGGGTGTTCGACGCGATGAACAGTTCCCTCTCATTTCCCGGACCCCTGCGCACCGGTGCGAGGTTCATCCCCGCGGCGCTCCTGGTCCTGCTGGCCGTGATGTACGGCGCCAGGGCCATGGGAAGGGTTCTCACCTCGCCGGCGCGGGTGCTGCTGCTGGGAAGCATCTGGATTGCCTCCCTTGCGGCAACCGGCCTTCTGTGGCAGATGACGGGCTCGGCGCGGCTTCAGGTGATCTCATTCAGTGTTTTCGGCGCGTGCATGACCGCCGTCTTCTTCGACTCTTCTGGGGTCTACCACGCCTGGTTCCTTGCAATGATCTTCAGCGCGGTCGCTGCTCTGGGAAGCGGAAGCCCCTTCACGGCATTCCTTGTGTCGGCGGTTCCCGCCGCATTCGCTTCAGGGGTCTTCAGGCAGCTCACCGAGCGCGACCTGTCACTCTCGCTTCTGATCTCCGTGGCCGGCAGCCTGCTTGTCTACTGGGCCCTGCACACGGCTTGGATCGGTCCTGGCTTTCCCTTTGACGCACCGGTCATCGTGATCCTTTTCGTGGTGCCCTTCGGATCTCTGGCCATCGCCAGGATCCTCGTCCATCCCGTCGAGATGACTTTCAGGGTCACAACAAGGCTTACTCACGCGAGGCTTCTCAGCGACGGCCATCCGCTCCGGGTCAGGATGCGCGAGGAAGCCATGGGGACCTACACCCACTCTCTGCAGGTGGCCGAGCTGGCGGCCGCGGCCGCCACAAAACTGGGCGCCAACCCCGAGCTTGCAAGGATGGGCGGCTTCTACCACGACATCGGAAAACTCAAGCAGCCCGGGATGTTCATCGAGAACATGATGAATCAGTCATATTACAACCCCCACGACTACATGGACCCCCGCGAAAGCGCGGCCCTTGTCATCGATCACGTGCAGCAGGGGGTCAAACTGGCCAGGAAGCACCATCTGCCGTCGGAGGTTATAGACATCATCCGTGAGCACCACGGCATGGGACTTACCATGAGCTTTCTGGCCAAAGCCCGGAAAGAGGCGGAGCCGGACGAGGTCGTGGACGAGGACGACTTCCGCTATCCCGGGCCCAAACCGAGAAGCATCGAGGCCGCCCTGGTGATGACCGCCGACTCGGCCTCCAGCGCCGCAAGGATGCTGAAAAGCAAGAGCGAGATAGCGGACACGGTGAAACGCACGATAAAGGAAAAGGACGCCGAGGGTCAGTACGACCTGTGCGGCTTGACAAGGTCCATGCAGGAGGATGTCTGGCATGTGTTCCTGGACATTCTTCTCAAGGCGGACTATGAAAGGGTGAAAAACTACCCCCATGGAGTTTGACCAGCATTCGTCCCTGATCATCGAAGTGCTCCTGGAGAAGCCCGATCCTTTGCTTCAGGGCCTTCATGAAAGGCTTGCACCGATCCTCGAGGGCGACGGCAGGATCGAAGTGGTGGTCTGCGACCCCGGCATGATGCGCATGCTCAATCGGCGTTTCAGAATGCTGGACAGGCCAACCGATGTGCTCACCTTCGATCTTTCCGATCCCGGCGGCCCCCCCGAAGGCACCATCTTCGTTGATGGCAGGATGGCGCCGCCGCTCTCCGAGGTCCTTGAACGGATCATCCACGGATGGCTTCACCTGAGGGGTTTCAGCCATCACACGCCCGAGAAGGCGGAACTCATGGAGCAGTTGACAGCCGAGTTCCTTGCCGGGGTGTCGAAATGAGCCCCGGCTCTTATCTCGGCCTTGACATCAGCCCCACTCCCGTCGAGGTCGCTGTTCTCCTGACAGGTCTTCTGCTTACTGCCGCCGCCTCCTCGGCGCGGGCAGCCCTGCCCGGCCTTGTTGAACAGGAGGGCCGCGATCCCGCCCAGAGGCGTCGCGAAGCCGGTTCAAGGCTTCGCATCCTCTGGCTTTCCCGGGTCACGGGCCATACCCTTCTGGGCTCGGGCTGCGCCCTGCTGGCCGGGGCACCGGACGGGGGGTTCGCCCCCCTGAGCTGGCTGGTCCTGCTTGCGGCATCGATCCTGCTGTCCGAGGTCCTTCCGGCCTGGCTTGCCCACAACAACCCCGACAGGGCTGCCCGTGTCCTGAGATTCCCCATGCTGATCATGCAGGTGCTTTTCACAGTTCCAGCGGCGCTTTTCCTTGGAAGGAACCGTTCCGACGAACCGGTGCCCGAAGAGTGGGCCTTCACGCCGCCCGACATCATGTGGCTCGAGCAGAGACGGGAGAAGGGTGACGCCGGCGACCTTGAGAAGGAACAGGAGATGGTCGATTCGGTTCTCTCCTTCTCGGACAGGATAGTGCGCGAGGTTATGGTTCCCCGCATCGACATGGTATCGCTGCCGCTTTCCGACGACCTCACCGACGTGGTGGACAGGGTCAGGAAGGCGGGCCACTCACGCATTCCGGTCTATCGTGAGAAGATCGACGACATCGAAGGTGTGCTTTACACCAAGGATCTCCTTGATGTACTTGCAGTCGGCGGCAAGGGGTTTCACATGAAGGAGCTGCTGCGTGAAGCCTATTTCGTGCCCGAGTACAAGAGCATTGACGAGCTTTTCCGCGAGTTCCAGGCGCACCGCATACACATGGCCATCGTGGTGGACGAGTACGGCGGCACTGCGGGCATAGTAACCATGGAGGACCTGGTGGAGGAGGTGTTCGGCGAGATCCGTGACGAGTACGACACCGAATCGCCCCTTTCGTTCTCCCTTGGCAGGGGCGCGTTCAGGGTGGACGGGAGGCTTCCCGTCGACGACCTGAACGACCTTCTGGACACATCCTTCGAGGAGGACGACGACTACGAGACCGTGGCCGGCCTGGTCTACCGCAGTCTCGGACACATCCCCCGTCCCGGCGAGACGGTCACGGTGGAGGGGCATGTCTTCACGGTCGAGAAGGTCAGGGCCCAGCGGATACTCCTTTTAAAAGTCGCTCCGTCGGAAAGGGCCGATTGAGGCTTACCACCCCGGCATTCGTGCTTAGAAGGGTACGCTGGAGCGAATCATCGCTTATACTTACCCTGTACTCCCTTGATCTTGGAAGGGCCAGCGGCATGGCCAGGGGTTGCCTTCGTCCCAAGGGCAACTTTCTGGGCAGGGTGGAGCTCTTCAGCGAAGGGGAGTTCTGCCTCTCCCGCAGGGAGGGGCGTGAACTGGATACTGTCGTCGAGGCATCCGTGCTTGCTCATCGCGAGGGCCTTCGTGAGGACCCCCGAGCCTTCGCGGCAGCTGCGGTGTTTTCCGAGTGGCTTTTGTCGGTGGTCAGTTACGGCAACGAGCCCTCGGAACCTGTCTACCACCTGCTGGACAATGTGTTCAGCCTCCTGGAGGGCGGGGCTTCGCCAATGCCGGTGCTGTGCGGCGGAATCCAGAGGCTTCTGGCGCTTTCCGGCCACGGGATGCAGGTCGAGGCCTGTGCCCTGTGCGGGAAGCCCGATCCCTCACCGCCCCGCTGGAACCCTTCCGCGGGGGGGGGTAGTGTGTTCGGGGTGCGCGCCGGGAGGAGAGCCGGTGGCGCCGGGACTTCTGGGATTTCTGGCGAAATCCGCCGGAACGCCCCTCGAAAAAGTTGTGAAGGTCAGGCTGTGGGCCGGCGGGTTCCGGCAGTGCCTTGACCTTCTCAGGGAATACACCGAAACCCACCTTGAGAAGAGGCTTCCACTGAAGGCCCTTCGGATCATGGAGGACATGCTCGATGCAACCTGAAAAGGAAACCGGGATCGAATCGCAGGAAACCGGCCGCGACCTGATGCGTGATGTCATAAGCCTGTGCAAGAGGCTTGGTTTCGTTTACCAGTCCGGCGAGATATACGGCGGGCTGCAGTCCGCGTGGGATTACGGCCCCCTCGGCGTCGAACTGAAGCGCAACATCACCGACCTCTGGTGGAACGGGATGGTGCGCACCCGGAACGACGTGGTGGGCGTGGACACAGCCATAATCACCCATCCGGGTGTCTGGGAGGCCTCCGGGCACCTCAAGAACTTCCACGATCCCCTGGTGGACTGCAGGAAGTGCCGGGGCCGCTTCAGGGCCGATCAGCTCAGGGGCGACTCCTGCCCCGAGTGCGGGGGCGAACTCACCGAGCCAAGGGATTTCGGCCTGATGTTCAAGACCTTCATGGGCCCTGTCGAGGAGGACACCGCCGTGGCCTACCTTCGCCCTGAAACCTGCCAGTCCATTTTCACGCACTTCCAGAACATCGTCACATCCACCCGGATGGTGGTGCCGTTCGGCGTGGCCCAGACCGGCAAGGCCTTCCGCAACGAGATAACGGTGCGCAACTTCATCTTCCGCAGCCGCGAGTTCGAGCAGATGGAGATGGAGTTCTTCACAAGGCCTGAAGACGCCGAAAAATGGTACCGGTACTGGATAGACAGCAGACTGGGGTGGTACACCGATACCCTTGGCATAAGGAGCGAAAACCTCAGGCTCCGGCCCCACGAGCAGAGCGAACTGGCACACTACGCCGCGGGCTGCACCGACATCGAGTACCGCTTCCCCTTCGCGGGGGGCGACGGCTTCGGTGAGCTCGAGGGAATAGCCAACCGCTCCGACTACGACCTCAACGCCCACATGACAGCTTCGGGAAAGGACCTGCGCTTCCACGACACCATCTCGGGTGAGAAGTTCATTCCCCATGTCGTGGAGACGTCGGGCGGAGTGGGAAGGACCTTCCTCGCGGTTCTGCTCGACGCTTACCGCACCGAGGAGGTCGAGGGCCGCGAGAGGGTGGTTCTTTCACTCGACAGGAAACTGGCACCCGTGAAGGCCGCCGTCCTGCCCCTGTCAAAGAAGCTCTCCGAGGGCGCCGAAAAGGTGCTGGAGGCCCTTCGGCCCCACTGGCCCGTTCTGTTCGACGTAACGGGCTCGATAGGCAAGCGTTACAGAAGGAACGACGAGATAGGAACACCCTACTGCGTCACCTTCGATTTCGACAGCACGGAGGACGGGAAGGTCACCGTGAGGGACCGTGATTCCCTGGGCCAGATCAGGGTTGACATCGAAAACATCGTGGAAGTCATGTCCCGGCTCATGAGCAGGGGCTGGGAGGAATAGGAGGCACCCCGGCATGTCCATGCCGAAAAGGTACGATCCCCGGGAAGTCGAAGCCCGGCTTCAGAAGACCTGGGCGGAAACAGGCATTTACAGGTACACACCCGGCCAGGGCCGGCGCGTGTTCTCGATAGACACCCCGCCGCCCACTGTAAGCGGCATGATCCACATGGGTCATGTGTTCAGCTACGTCCAGGCCGAGGTCATGGCGCGTTACCGGCGAATGCTGGGCGACCAGGTCTTCTACCCGTTCTGCTTCGATGACAACGGGCTTCCCAGTGAGAGGTTCACCGAGAAGGTGAAGGGGGTCAAGGCCACCGACATGTCCCGGGCCGACTTCGTGAAGCTCTGCCTCGAAGTCACCGCCGACGCCGAAGGGCAGTTCAGGGACCTGTGGACCAGGTTCGGTTTCAGCTGCGACTGGAGCCTTCTCTACACGACAATCGATCCCTGGGTGCAAAGGCTCAGCCAGCGTTCCTTCCTCGACCTGGTCAGGAAGGACAGGGTGTACCGCAAGGAATCCCCCACGCTCTGGTGCCCCGAGTGCGGAACGGCTGTTGCCCAGGCCGAGACCGAAGACAAGGACATTCCCGGCTTCTTCCACGACCTTGTCTTTCCCCTGGCGAGCGGCTCGGGAAGCATTCCCATAGCCACCACCCGGCCCGAACTGCTGCCGGCATGCGTAGCGGTCTTCGTCAACCCCGAAGACAGAAGGTTCAGCCATCTTCTGGGCCGAAAGGTCAGCGTCCCCCTCTTCAACCGCCAGGTGACCATTCTGTCCGACCCGGCCGTGAGCAGGGAGAAGGGTTCCGGCGCCGTGATGTGCTGCACCTTCGGTGACACGACTGACATCCAGTGGTGGCAGGACTACGGGCTCGAACTCCGCATTATCCTGGACAGACGCGGTCACATGAACGAGAAGGCCGGGTTTCTCGAGGGCATGTTCTGGAAGAAGGCCAGGCAGGTCATCGTCGAGAAGCTCCGGGAAGAGGGTTTCGCGCAGGGCGGCAAAGAGATAACCCATCCGGTGAATGTTCACGAACGGTGCGGCACACCCCTCGAGTACCTTGTCAACCAGCAGTGGTTCGTAAAAATACTGGACATGAAGGAAGAACTTCTGAAGAGAGGCGCGGAAGTTGACTGGCGCCCCTCCCACTTCCGGGTAAGGTACGATCACTGGGTGGAGAACCTGAAGTGGGACTGGTGCATATCCAGGCAGCGGTACTTCGGTGTCCCCTTCCCGGTGTGGTTCTGCGCCGGCTGCGGCGAACCGGTTTTTGCCTCGCCTGACCAGCTCCCTGTCGATCCCCTGGCGGACTCCCCGGAAGAACCATGCCCCGGCTGCGGTTGCACCAACTTCCTGCCCGAGACCGATGTCATGGACACATGGGCCACCAGCAGCCTCACTCCCCAGATCAACGTGAAGTGGGGCGAGGAGGATCAGCGCGACATCACACTTCCCATGAACCTCAGACCACAGGCGCACGACATCATAAGGACATGGGCTTTCTACACCATAGTCAGGGCCCACCTTCACAACGACTCGACACCCTGGAACACCGTGATGATCTCGGGTCACGCCCTCAACCCCAACCGCGAAAAGATGTCGAAGAGCAAGGGCAACGTCGCGGGCGACCCCCTGGCGGCGCTCGAGGTCTACAGCGCCGACGAGCTTCGGTACTGGGCATGCTCGAGCAGGCTTGGCACCGATGTGGTCTTCAGCCAGGACGTACTGGGCGAGGGCAGACGCCTTGTCACCAAGCTCTGGAACGCCGCCCGCTTTGCTGCGGGGCATCTCGAAGGCTTCACTCCCGGGGAAACACCCGATCTTCACCCCTTTGACAGATGGATACTTGCCAGGCTTACCGTCTCCATCGCAAGGGCCACCGCGGGCATGGACCAGTACGAATACTCGTCATGCATCGCCGAAGCCGAGACCTTTTTCTGGAAAGCGCTGTGCGACAACTATCTCGAGATAGTGAAGTCAAGGCTTTACGGCGAAGACCAGAAAGCGGCAAACGCCGCCCGGCACGCCCTGTACACGGCCCTTTACGGTGTTCTCAGGCTTTTCGCCCCGGTGATGGTTCACATAACCGACGAGCTTTACAACCTGGTGTTCAGGCCGCACGAGAAGCACGACAGCATACACACGGCGCCCTGGCCCGAAGCCGGAACGCCCGACCCCGAAGCGCTCAAGTACGGTGAGATGGCCCTTCTCGTCATCGAGGAAGCCAGACGCCACAAGAGCGAGAACAACCTCTCGATGGCCACCGAGCTTTCCGGGATGAATGTGTGCGTTCCCGAAGCCGACCTTGCTGCCCTCAGGGGGTTTGAGGCCGATCTCATGGCGGTGACCCGGGCGCTCCGCATGGAGTGGACGATCGGGGAGTTCTCGGCAGAAGTGGGAAGGTAGCTGGCCTCTGCCCCACGGGCAGTCTATATTCCGATTTGGCAGCGATTTCTGAGGTGAACCTGCAGAAGGGTGTGCCATGATCGGGGTGCTGAGGGCGGCACTGGATGTGGGGAGAGTGTTGCTGGAGGGGGGCTCTCCCGAAGAACTCCTCGAGAAAACCTGCATCATTCTTGCTTCAGACGGGGTGTTCCCTCGCAACTTCGCGTTTCTGAACGGTGATAACGACCACCCCGTATTCTTCTGCTCATCCACCTCCGACAAAGAGATCCGAAAAAAGATAACCAAGGGCGACTATCCGTCGTTCGTCCGGCTGACCCTGGACTCGGCGGAAACCGTGAGTTCGGATGGTTGGACGGGTCACAGGCTTTATGACGGCCCTTCTGTCGCGGGGGGGTTGTTCGTGCGGCTCCCCGGGGATGACCCGGACGCCGGGAGCATCGTCGAGTGTGTTGCAGGCGACCTTTCGCTGGCCCTTCTTAAAAGCCGGGAGACAAGGGAACACCGGGAGACCGAAATGCTCCTCGCAGCGGTCTACCAGAACGCCCCTGTCCTTATTCTCCTGGTGAGCAGTGACAGAAGGATACTGCAGATCAACGGCGCGGCGTGCGAGTTCACGGGCAGACCCGCCTCGGAGATGACTGGCCACGCGTTCGGCCAGGCCATGCGCTGCCTGAACGCCCTGGATGCTCCGCTCGGGTGCGGCCACGGCCCGAACTGCGCGGAATGCACGGTCAGGAACGCTGTTCTCGACACACTGGAGACCGGCCGCAGCCACTACCAGCTGGAAGCCGTGCTTCCCTTCGAAGTGGAGGGGACCAGAAAACCGCTCGCACTTCTCGTCTCAACCTCAAGGATAGGCCACAAGGGCGAACCTGTGGCCCTGGTGACAATTCTCGACATCGCCGGGCGCAAGGCCGCCACGGACGAACTGTGCGAAGCCCACTCCAGGCTGAACACGATCATGGAGATAACGAACACGCGCATCGACATAATCGACGAGCACTTCAACCTGGTCTACGTCGATCCCGGCTGGAGGAAGGTCCACGGAGACCCGGCGGGAGTGAAGTGTTACTCCTACTTCATGGGGCTGGACACTCCCTGCGGGAACTGCGCCATTCCCCGTGCTCTCGAGACCGGCGAGACCCAGATCGCCGAACAGGTACTCCTGTCGGAAGACAACAGGGTTGTCGAGGTCCACACCATTCCCTTCCGTGATTCCCACGGCAGAAGGCTGGTTGCCGAGTTCAACATCGACATCACCCGAAGGAAGAAGCTGGAAGAGGAGCTCAGGGCGGGAGAGAGCTACCTCCGAAGCATTTTCAGGGCTTCGCCCATAGGGATAGGGATGGTGGCGGACAGGGTCCTTCTGGATGTGAACCCCACCATGTGCGCCATGACAGGGTACTCCCGCGAGGAGCTTCTGGGTTCGAGCGCCCGGATGCTGTATCCCGATGAGGACGAGTTCGTTTTCGTTGGAACCGAGAAGTACAGACAGATCGCGGAGAAGGGCACAGGCACGGTGCAGACCCGATTCAAACGCAGGGACGGCGCCGTGATCGATGTGCTTCTGAGCTCAACGCCGATAGACCCTTCCGACCTTTCCAGGGGGGTAACATTCACCGCCCTGGATGTGACGGGCACAAGGCTTGCCGCGCAGACGCTTCTTGAAAAGGACGAGTACCACAACGCGGTGTTCCACTCCATCAACGATGGTGTCTTCGTCGATGACGCCGAGACCATGGAGATCCTCGACGTGAACGACACGGTGTGCCGGATGTACGGCTACACCCGGGAAGAGGTGATACGCAGGCGTATCGCCGGGATGAGCGTGGACGAGCCCCCGTTCGACCAGCAGAGCGCCGTGGAGCACCTTGAAAGATCCAGACAGGAAGGCCCCCAGGTTTTCGAGTGGAAAGCCCGGCACAAGTCCGGAAGGACGTTCTGGGTCGAGGTCAACGCCACATACGCCGAGATCGTGGGCAAGCCCCGGTTCATAGTCACGGTACGCGACATATCGGACAGGAAGGCCGCCGAGGAGGAGAGACAGAAGCTCGAAAGGCAGATCAGCCAGACCCAGAAGCTCGAGAGCCTGGGTGTCCTCGCGGGCGGGATCGCCCACGACTTCAACAACATACTCATGGTCATCCTGGGCAACGCCCAGATCGCCGCGGCATCCCTGCCACCCGACACTCCCGCAGCGGAAAGCATCAGGGACATTGAACTTGCCACCCAGAGGGCATCCGAGTTGTGCCGGCAAATGCTTGCCTATTCGGGAAGGGCCACATTCACCAAGGAGAGGGTGGACCTGTCTGCTCTGGTGAGGGAGCTTGCCCACCTTCTCGGAACGACGGTTTCCAAGAAAGCCGACCTGCGTCTGGACCTTTCGGAAGGGATCCCGGCCGTTCTCGGCGACCCGGCCCAACTGCGCCAGGTCGTCATGAACCTGATCATCAACGCCTCGGAAGCCCTTTTGGGGAACCCCGGGGTGATCGGGGTGAGGGTCGGCCGGGCAACGCTCACCGAGGAGGAGCTTTCGGTCTACGGTTTCAGCACCAGACCGTGCCCGGGCGACTACGTGAGCCTCGAGGTGGCTGACAACGGCTGCGGGATGGACGAGGAAGCCAAGGCGCGGGTGTTCGAGCCCTTCTTCACGACCAAGTTCACGGGCCGGGGCCTTGGTCTTGTGGCTGTTCTCGGGATAATCCGTGGCCACGGGGCGGGAATACTCGTGGAAAGCACTCCCGGTGAGGGAACCGCTGTAACGGTTCTTTTTCCACCCCTGCTCCCGATCCCCGAGTACGAACCAAGTGGAGCCCTGTCCTCTCCCGGCACCTGGAAAGCCCACGGCGCAATTCTTCTGGTTGACGACGAGGAGAACCTCAGGGTTCTGGGTGTCAGGATGCTTTCAAGGCTGGGCTTCGATGTCGTGACCGCTTCGGACGGCCGGGAAGCCGTGGATGTCTACACGAAGAAGAAGGGCGGGTTCAGGGGGGTCATCCTCGACCTCACCATGCCCAGGATGGACGGGCTCGAGGCCTGGACCGAGCTGAACCGGATCGACCCCGGTGTCAAGGTGGTTCTCATGAGCGGCTTCAGCAGCGAGGACGTTGTGGCCAGGTTTGAGGGGAAGGGGATTGCGGGGTTTCTGCAAAAGCCATTCACCTTCGAAGACCTCAAGAAGCTTATGTCCCGGGTGTTCCCCTAGCCTTTGTTTCTCACCAGCCCCTTGAAGGCGGCTGTTTTTCATGGGCAATGCAATGCTGAAGGGCCGGGAGCCGACTCCGCGGGGTGTTTCGGGTGTATCACCGCCACAGGGAGGATTTCATGAACTGGGTCTTGATTCTGCTGGCAGCGGTCGCCGTCGGAACCGTCTTCGGTGTCGGGATGGGTAACCACAGGAAGGCCAACGTGGCGTTCCAACTTGTAAAGAACCGCAGGGAAGACATCCGGCGACTGCTTGAAAGGGTCGAACTCGAGGAAGCTCCCGCATATGTGCCTGGCGCAATGTGCTACGGACCGATGGCCCATCCTGAAAGGGCCGAGTACATCTGCCCCGTCTGCGGAGAGAGAACGTTGTACGGCTCACCGGAAGCATGGTTCCTTCAGAATGACATACACAACATGCGGAGAATGGCTGAAGGTCTATCCGAAACGGGGTACTTCGAGGCTTTTCTTGAGGAGACCTTCTGCAGTTTCTGCAATCCCGGTGTTCAAGGCAGTGTGCGGCTGGTAATCGTGTACGAAGAGGGGGACACGGTCAAAACTGTCGTGAACCTTCAGGACCTGAGTATGATCCAGGGTTTGCTTCGCGGTGGTCTTGTCTTCCCGGGCGGGACGGATGACCTTCTTCCCCTGAAGGACAGGGTGGACCGCCTCCGGACGATCCTTGGCATTGAGTAATGTCTGAAGAGGACAACCCTTGAGCCGGATGAACGTGATGCTCATCATCCTGCCGGGGGTAAACGACAACAGGCCGCAGGCTGTCCCGGGCATCGAATGAACCGTATCGCTGTGCCCTGCTTCCCATGAGCGGCCTCTGAAAATCAGTGGTGGGATGTTTCGGGCTAGAACAGCCTGTAAAGCGTGAACAGCCCAAGGATGAGGGTCGCCACGCCGACAATAAGCGTGAAACCCCTGATCTTCATTCGTTTCACCGCCATGGCGCTGAGGGGGACGCTGCATAACGCACCCAGCATAAGTGGGGGCGCCGCGCTCCAGTCGATCTCAACCCCTGTCACAAGGTAAGCCAGAACGGCAACCAGACAGGTGAAGCTCTCCGCCATGCTCGTGATGGCCACGGCGCTCTTCGTCGCAACGCCGCTGAGGATCTGGCCGCTGGTGACCAGTGGCCCGTACCCGCCACCTGAAAGGCCCTTGTTGAAAGCCGCCGCAATCCCGAGGCCGGTTATGCGTTTCCAGCTGAACCGGGGCGTGCTGCCGTGCCGCGCGAGGATCAGGATTCCCATGGCAGTCACGATAAGCCCGATGACAAGCTTGAGATGGAACACCGGGATCGAGATTGCCAGGAAGGCCGCCCCGACGGCGCCCACAAGGCTCGAGACCCCAAGGACCCACGCGATGCGGGCGTCGGGTGACCTTGGGATGTACCCCAGTGCGCCCATTCTCTTCACTATCCGGTGTTCCGGCGTGTTCCTGAAGTCGAAGAATGCGTTTCCTGCACGGTGGTGCATGAACGCGGCCATCGCGCCGGTTACAAGCTCGGAAAGAAGCACCGCCGGCACTATCTGAACCGGGCTGAACCCCATCAGAAGCAGAACAGGAGTCAGGGTTGTGCCGTAGCCCATTCCCAGGGTGCTGTCTATGAATTCGCACACGAAGGCCAGCAGGAATACCGGAACGGCCTGCGGAAGGTTCACGCCCCCAGTTGTCTTTCCAGAACCCTTTTCAGAAGGGTCGCAAGGTCGGGGTCGGCCGAGGGGTCAAATGTGATGTTGAGCGTGAGCGTTACGGGTCTTTCCGCACCCGGGGCCGGCGAGTCGAATGTGGGTTCGGGCTGATGAATCGTTGCCGGGCCGGGAAGCCTGGCAAGGTCGGAGAGGATCTGCAGCGTGAGCACCATGTATGCCGTCTCGGTGTCGCTGGCGCCCGTTTCCGCCTTGAAGTACGCCATGACAGCCTTGCCGTTCAGCCGTGAAGTGCCGTCGCTTCCGCCTGTTCGAAGGGCCTGGGAGTACGTCTCCGCCACGGCCCTGCCAAGGATGGTGAGCTTTGCATCCTCATCGGGCGCCGAGAAGTACTTCCGCCAGATCTCGGTGGGTTGAAACTCGTTGTCCATGAACCCGAGGTAATGAAGGAGTTCAAGGAGCCTGACATCGGACTGTCTTCGAAAACCAATGCCCGCCATAAAATTGGCATCGACTTTTCCGGGAACGGTGGTCTGGGCGAGGGCCTTGAAAAAAGGCGCGATGCTTGCCGGTTCCCTGATAGCGGGAATAACGCTCATTTACACCCCTCTCCATGGATACACCGAGTTGCATTATCATAGCATATTGCAGGTTGCGGACAACCTGGGAGGGATGATGAAGGTACTGCTCTGTGCGCTGTTTATCACATCAACGGTCTGGTCAACCGATTCCGCCTCCTTCAGGTATCTCGGGGCGTCGCGGGGCCGGACCCACGCGGCCTGGATGTCGTCGGGAGTTCAGTCTGAAAGCGGGTTTCCATGGGCCATGGTCGAGATACTCACGACCTCTCCCTACAGGGTCCTGGAAAGATACACAGTGCTTGTTGCCGATGCTGCCGTTCACGAGGAAACCACTGCCGACAGCGCTCTGGCACTGGCTGCGGGCAGTATTGAGCGGTTCGGCATTTTCAGCCAGTACGGCGGACAGGTCCTTCTCGACCACAAGATAACCGATGCGGGTGTTTCCCCCGACACCGTTGTGTTCTGCATGGAGCCCCACTACACATGGTACCCCGCGCTCACCTATACCATGATCCTCGACCAACTGCCTTCAGGCACGGGCGAGCGCACATCGGACTGGCTGCCCGAACCCGTGATCCCCAGGCTCATCATGACCGACGGCCGCTCAAGGGCCCTGGTCTACCGCGAGACCGAACCCCCAGAAGAGTACGGCCAGTCCTTCGCATACAGGATTTCCAAGGTCATCCGGCTCAACGGAAACGTGCTCATTGTCGTTCTGAACGTGATGGAACCCGGGCCGGACGGTCCGAACCTTCGCTACCGGGTCCTCCCGGTCGACTTTCCCATAGCTTGGAGGAACTGATCTTGAACACCAGACACCTGCTCCTGCTGTGTCTCCTCTCCGCAACACTTGTCTTCACCGCGTGCGGCGATGACGAAACCAACCCCGCGGGAACCGGAACCCCTCCCACGCCCTCGACCCTGTCCGCAACCGTGGCGGGAAACACCGTCACTCTTGGCTGGAGCCCCTGCCCCAACACGGATTTCGCCGATTACACGGTCTTCCGGTCCGCAACCGCGGGCATTGCCCAGAACCCTTCCGCGGCGACCATCGTTGCCGTCATCAGCCAGTCCGGAACGGTCACCGCAAACGATCCGGGGCTTCCATGGAACTCGGACTGGTACTACGCCGTCAGGACCACCGACACCGAATCCCTCACGGCATGGAGCAACGAGGTTCCGGCGTCCGTCGCCGACTCCAGCGGTGGCGGTGGCGGAGGGGAGCTTACGTGCTACCAGGTCCAGGGCCAGTCCGGAGCATCGCCCTACGAGGGGCAGGAAGTCAGGGTCACAGGCATCGTCACGGCCGGAGGCGGTGAACTCTACGGGGGCTTCGCGGTCCTTTCCGACGCAGGCGGCGGCCCCTGGAGCGGCCTGGTGCTCTTCGGCGACCAGGCCTCAACCCTCGTCCGGGGCGACAGCATCAGTGTCAGCGGCGAGGTCGACGAGTACTACGGGCTCACCGAGCTCAAGTACCTCGAAGACATTACGGTTCACAAGACCGGGCTCGCCCTTCCCGCGCCCGAAAGCCTCACGACCGAACAGGTCAACGATGAGCAGTGGGAGGGAGTTGTCGTTTCGGTAACCGATGCCGTGGTCGAGGAGGCAGCCCAGTACAGCTACCGTATCAACGACGGCAGCGGCGCATGCCACCTTGGCAACCGGGGTGACTACACCGAGCCCTCGGTGGGCGACACAGTGTCCGTAACGGGACCCCTCTTCTACGAGTACGATCAGTGGCGCATCCAGCCCCGCGACAACCAGGACGTTTCCTCAAGCGGCGGCGGTGGAGGCGGTGATGTCCTCTCCTGCTACCAGGTTCAGGGACAGGCCGCAAGCTCGCCCTACGTGGGCCAGACCGTCAGCGTGACAGGCATAGTAACCGTCGGCGGCGACGAGTACTACGCGTCGGGAAGCGCGCAGTACGCCGTCATACAGGACGCAGGCGGAGCAGAGTGGAGCGGCCTTGTGATCTTCGGATACGACGGCGTGCTGGACGACCTGTCCCGGGGGGACAGCGTGGTGATAACGGGCACGGTTGCGGAGTTCAACGGCCTCACCGAGATAGCATACCCCTCTGTTGATTTCCGGGAACCCGGGCACCCCGTTCCGGAACCCAGGGCACTCACAACGGCTTCCCTTTCGCAGGAGAAGTGGGAAGGCGTGCTGGCGATCATATCCGACCTGACGGTCGTCAACCCCGACCTTGGTTACGGCGAGTTCAGCGTGACCGACGGGTCCGGCTCGTGCGTTGTGGATGACATGGGTATCTATGGGTTCACGGTCACACAGGGGCAGACCTTCGAGTCAATGATCGGCGTGGTCTGGTACTCCTTCAGCAACTTCAAGCTCGAACCCAGGAACCTCGGCGATATCACCGAGTAGATATTGAACCGGGGGGAGGTGGAGAAATGAGAAGGTTTTTTGCGGCGATGGCTTTGGCCATTCTTACGGTTTCCTGCCAGCAGGGGAACCCCACCGAACCCCCGTCTCCCCCTGGTCCCTCGGCCCTCAGCGGAAGAATAGTGGGCGGCAACACAGCGCAACTCAACTGGACGCAGTGCCCCGACGCCAACTTCCTCAGGTACAGGCTGTACAGGTCGGGCTCTTCCGGGATCCAGCAGAAGCCCGACCAGGCAACGATCCTGCTCTCGACCGAAGACATCACGAACCGGAGTTTCGCGGACGCCGGGCTTTCAGCGGGACACTGGTACTACGCCGTCCAGACCGAGAACGACGACAATCTCACGAGCTGGAGCAACGAGGTTCATCTTCAGGTGCAGGCCGGGTCAAAGCGGTTTTAGCCACTCGGCCTCGCGGGCCAGACCTTCCCCGAGTGTGTATTCAGGGAGCCAGCCCAGCACCCTGTGGGCCCTTTCGGTGTCGGCCCAGGTGTCGGGCACGTCGCCGGGGGGCACTGGCAGCCTGTTCACCGAAATGCCCGTCTTCAGGACGACTTCGAGTATCTCGATCACCCGGTTCACCGAAACCCTGACGCCGCCTCCCAGGTTCATCACCAGCCCGCCGGGTGACCGGCCGGCAAGGATGAGGGCGCGGGTCACGTCGTCGACGTAGGTGAAGTCACGGGTCTGGTCGCCGGTCCCGTAGAGGGTTATGGGGGTTCCCGCAAGCGCGCTGCAAATGAAGCGGTTGAAAGCCATGTCGGGGCGCTGCCCCGGGCCGTAGACCGTGAAGAAACGAAGGACCGTCCAGACCAGGCCGTGGTTCGAGCCGTAAAGCCTTACAAGGTTCTCGGCGGCCAGTTTAGTCACCCCGTATGGTGAGTGGGGGACGGGAACGGTCACGTCCTCCCGCATGGGCATCTCGGATGGGATGCCGTAGACCGACGAGGACGACGCGAACACGAAGTGCTCGACAGAACCCCTTTGGACCGCCCACTCCAGAAGGTTCTGCGTAGCGGTTATGTTGTCTCGCGTGTACTGTGAGAAGTCGCTCCCCCATGATTTGCGGACCCCTGCCTGCGCGGCCAGGTGGTAGACCACCACCGGCTCATCCGGGGGCAGGATGTCTTTAATGAAAGCGGTGCCCAGCGAGAGGTCGCCGGGGGAGAAGCTGAAGCCCGGGCGGGCCGAAAGGTCACGAAGGTTCCGTTGCTTAAGGGCAACGTCGTAGTAATCCCGCAGGCAGTCGATGCCCAGAACCTTCCCGCCCAGCGAGAGAAGCGCGGCGCACAGCCTGCTTCCAATGAAGCCCGCGGCGCCGGTGACAATGCCCGTCATTCCCCGCTGTCCTCGGTTATGCACCACGTGGCCTGCCCGTTCTGCTGAAGCTGAAGCAGGTAGCGCATGCTCCCTATCTTCAGGGCAACTGGAAGGAAGCCCGGGCCGAATGGGGCCAGGCAGGTGAAGACCCTGGGGTCGGGCAGCTCATCGACCACAAGATCGATGTGGGGGGGGGGGTACGGGGCATGTCGGGTACTCGGCCATGTGGCTCAGAAGGAGTTCGCGCAGATCGTGCCAGTCCGGGCTTTCGTAGCTGAACCCCGCGGCCCTGTAGTGCCCGCCTGCGCTGGAGAACGCGTCCCGCATGCTTACCAGAAAGCCCGCCATGTTCCAGTCGCCTACTGAGCGGGTGTCACCAACCAGCATGCCGTCCTCGCGCCTTGTCACCACTATGGTCCCCCGGCGGTGGATCCTGCAGAGCCTGCTGGCCAGGGTGCCTCCCATCCCCGGGGGGATGTCGTCCATGAAGACCATTATCATGCCGAAAGCATCGGCCTCGGGGTCTTTCAGGTTCATGGACCTTCCCACAAGCTCGCTGAGAAGCTGGCCCCTCTCCTCGCTGCTTTTGACCATCTGTTTCCAGAGGGTCCTGCACCAGCGGCGGTCGTAGCTGAACATGAAGTCAAGCATGTTCGAGATGCCGGAGTTGTAACCTTTACCGATGGTGCTGGTTATGTGCGAGCGCACCATGGAGCCGGTCCAGTTGCCGGCCCGGCATGGCCACTCCTCCATCAGAAGCTTCAGGCCCTCGGTCAGCTGGTCGGTGCGTATGAGTGAGAAGCAGTGAAGAAGGTAGCGGTTCCACTCGGACAGGGAAACCCTGTCGCTGATGGTTCCCAGGGCCGTGGCAGCCAGAAGCTGGGGGTCGTTCTCGTACCTGGGAAGTATGGAGGTGAGAGCGGCGTATAGAACGGCGCACCCCGCCAGGTCAGCCGCGGGGGGGCCGGAGGGTTGCGGGTCGATTATTCCGTTTGCGTCGGGCAACGGGGGGTTGAGCATGTGGTGGTCGGTGATGACAACACTGGAACCGTTCCGCCTGGCCCAGGCGACGCCTTCGACGGCGCTGCACCCGTAATCAACCGTAAGAAGGAGGTCGCCGGGTTCAAGAATGCCCTGAAGCCTCCCCGGGCGGATCCCGTAGGTTTCGATCTCGCGACGGGGGATCAGGGGCACCACTGTGTAGCCCTCGTTGCGAAGGATCTTCAGGCCCACGAAGAGCCCGGTGATCCCGTCCATGTCATCGTGCCCGTAAAGAACGATCTTTCCCCTGCGCTTCTTCAACGCCCTGAGTTCATGTGTCAGAACGTCCAGATCGGGCAGAACCCTTTCCCACCGTGGTTTGGACGGAAGCCACTTTTTTACGGGATCGGGCGCGTCCGGGAAACGGCTCTTCAGAACCTCGATTGCAAGGGGCGTAAGTTTCGTGCGTTTAATTACGCGCTCGAACTCTAGTGTGCCTGGTAGTGCCATGCCTCCCAATAAGCGGAAAACTAATTGAAGGTTAATAAACTATTCAACGCTATAGCATTACGCCGGGAAGCGGTTTTGTCAAGACAGGTTATTATCTGAAAGGGGCCTCAGCGGATGGAGCGCTCGAGCTCTTCGATCCGGCGACGGGCTTCCTCGCGTTCACGGCGGATGGCCTCGAGGGCCTCGTCGTTCTCGGTGAAGCGCAGCCGCTGGTAGGGATCGAGTTCGGTGCGGTTGAAGATGGGGCCGAACCTGACCTCAACGCCAATGGCCACCTTGGGGGCCTGGCCGGGGTCGGCCGGGTCGCGCTCATCCGCGGAGCGGAAGCTCTGCTCGATCTCGGCGAAGGCAAGCTTCACCGTTACGTTGGGCGTGATGTCGTACATGCCCCCCGCGTTCAGGTCGCGGCCGTCCCACTCAACGATTATCTCGGATTCACGGGAAGGGTGGAACATCAGGCTTCCGAACAGGCCGGGGACCGGGTTGCTGAAGCCGTCGTCGGTGCCTTCGTTCTGGGTGAAGCGGCCGATGCCGTAGCCAAGACTGGCGCACACGGGGATGCTGAGGTAGTAGCTGAAGTCTTTCGTTATGACGGCGTAAGCGGAGAAGTTCTGGCTTTTGCCGTAGTCGTACAGGCTGTCACCCTCGGAGTACGCTTCGTAGTTCTCCTCACCGATGATGTTCTCGCAGCCGATGGCTATTCCGGGTGTCTTGATGGTTTCAAGAAGAAGCAGCGCGCGCGCCGTTCCGCTGATGCCCCCCTCGCTGATGTAGGTCGCGCCGACCTGGCCGCGGTTGAGTATGCCCACCTCAAGGTAAGCGCCGTAGGAGAATTCGGTTGCGGAGGAGCCCGACGAGTCCTCGATGGAGAACGGGGCGAAAGCGCCGCCGACGGCGACCTCGGTGTGCCGGAGGAGATGGGCGCTGGGCGCGTCGATGATGTTGAAGTGTGACCATGGCACTCCGCCTGCAAAAGAAGCAGCGGTGACACAGAACAGGCACAATGCGAAACCGTTTCTCACAGGAATACCTCCATACCCCCCCATTGCCGATGTCAAATAATCATACTCCGGAAGGCGAAGGTCAATCCTTCTTGAAAAATCAGCCCCGCGCGCCGTACTTACACGTATGGGGAAGCTGTTGGTAACCGTGGTCCTTCTTTCCGGGGCGCCCGCTCTTTACGGTGCGTTCGAACCCTGCGCCGAATCACCCTGGCTTTCCGGGTTCGCCGCCGCCCTTTTTCCACGGGCCGCCTCGGCCATTGCGCTGAACCCGGCCGCTCCCGCAATGCTCAAGAGCTGGGGCTTTTCCGCCAGCGCTTCACGCCCCTTCGGCCTCTCCCAGCTCGGGCGCCTCGCAGTGGCGGGCAACACCGTTATCTCCGGCGTGGGTG
>Ga0351883_1113_pt1 | contig 27392 bp, 27 predicted proteins | sample BONcelFGM3001F14_FD_206772 | JGI IMG/M metagenome (GOLD analysis project Ga0351883, IMG submission 206772) | Enriched cells from coal bed in the Powder River Basin, Montana, United States - BONCAT cells FGM rep3 HSBNCT.FGM.300.1.F14 ...
TGTACCGGCTCCAGGGGTCGGCATAGGCTGACTCGGGGCGGTAATGTCGTATATCCGCGTCAGTGTCGTGGCCGCCGTCGAGGTATTGCCTACGCCGTCCTGAGCGACGCCAGCCGGGATATCGATCGTAACCGCACCCTCGGCAGTCGGCGTGATATTGAAGCTATACGTAGTGCTCGCTGTCGTGGTCGTGAAGCCAGAGGCGTTGCCATTCCCAACCAGGATGTCTAAGACATCAAAGCCACTGACGTTCTCGCTGAACGTCGCCACGACGGTAAACGGCGAGATGTTGGTCGAGCTCGTGGAAGTTGAAGCCAAGGTAACGGATGGCTCCACAACATCGTATACGTATCCGGATTCCGTAGCCTGAATCGCCGGATTGCCTGCAAAATCCGTGACATCGACCGCAAGATTCCCGCTTGAAGTGATATCGATCATGCAGTCAACCTGTGTCGAGCTGGTCTGGGTACAGATGAAATTAGCGTAACTTACCGTGGAAGAGACAACGGAAACGCTGGACGAAGCCAGCCCCATATCGTCAGTGACCCTGATGGTGGTATCGGTTATTGCCGAACTCGAACTATGGGTCGGAGCATTAATGGTGATGATCGGAGCCGTCGTATCGTTGATTATCCAGTTGACGTTATTGCCCGAATCCACACTACTCGAATCAAGGACTATCAAGGCGTCGGAATTGTAGTTGTCCTGAACATCAAGATAACCGAGGGAGCGGATGCCTGACGGGACGAGGTATGTCTGCACCCCTGGCACAGAAGACCTGAGACTGAGCAGATTTCCGGATGCGCCGCTCAAATTCAGGCTACCGGCGACAGTCTGGGTCGCGCCAGCGGCGAAAGTCAGCGTATCTGCCGTAGACGTCGTCTTGGTTAGATTACCAAAGACGGTTGAGCCGCTTATTGACTGCCCAGTACCGTTCAAAACCACGGTGCCCAAAGCTCCAGAGAGCGTACCTCCCGAGTTATTCCAATCCCCGCCGACCGACAAAACATTGGAACCTAAAGCCAAAGTGCCGGCGACAAGATTCAAATCACGGGTCGTCGTAGCGTCACCGCCAAGGGTTGCCGTGCCGCCCGACTTATTAATCGTCAAATCGTAGAATCTTAATCCTGCGGCGATCGATTGAGGGGCGTCGCCGATCAGTTCTATGGTTCCGGTTCCGTTTCCGGAAAATACAATGCTACCAATCCAATCTCCCGCAAGATGCAGGGTGTTGCCTGAGCCCAAATTGAGCGTGGTATTTGGCTGTATCACGGACAACGAACCCATGACCGTGGTAGAAGCGGTAACGTATAAAAACGTCACACCCGAAGCCGCAAAAACCAAATTATTGTATGTCGTTGTCGCGATGTTGGCCGACTGGGATGTATATCTGACCGTACTGCTGCTTGCCTGGAAACTCGCGCTCGCCGAAATGAAGAAACTAACTCCTGTGCTGAACAAGTCAAAGGTATCCGTACCGGCATCGAATGTCCCGGCTTGGACCAATAAATTTTGGCCGACGTACCCAATATCCTGCGCTGTTGCGGTACCGCTCGGCTTATTGATGATTAAATCCCAAAAATCCAACGCATTTCCCGAGGTCCCGATTGACTGATCGCCAGCCCCATTGAAGATGACCTTGCCCCTCTGTTCTCCCATCAATGAAGATGAAAAGAAACCGGATGCCGAACGGCTAAAATCACCTCCGACATACATTGTCTGCGTCCCGATAGCTAGCCCACCGGAAAGAACGCTCACGTCGTTAGCCACCGTGATTACGCCAAGCGCCGTCGAGGTACCCGACGGTTTATCGACAACCAGGTTGTAGAAAGATAAGCCGCTAGGTATGGATTGAGCGCCCGCTCCGGCGAATGCGACCGTACTGGAACCGGCATTGAACGTTCCGGCATTGGTCCACGACCGCTTGACGCCGATGGTGTAAGTCTCGCCGGAAGTTCCCTGGATGGTGCCGTTGTTGATGAAGTCATCGTTAAAGGTCAGCGAGCCGGAGTTCAAAGATCCGAACGTGCCGTTGTTGGTTGTCGTGCCGTTGGCGATGAACACGTCAGACGAATTCTGCATTGCGAACGTGCCTAACGCCGCGACGTTGAACAAGCCATTCACGGTGAGGTCTGCGCCGCTGACGAGATGGAGCGTCCCTTGTGTGACCGTCAGGTCGCCGTTGACCGTGTACAGGACGGCGGATGTAGGACGGACATAGCGGGTGCTGCTGACCGTCAAATCATTAAAGGTAATCGGGGTGTCGGAGAAAATACCTTGGATAAACGTTCCGTCGGCCGTCGTGGTCGAGAATTTTACCGTGCCGTCGCCAGCCGTGAACGAACCTGCGCCGCTAAAATTCCAGTCGTTGCCGACCGTGACGGTATTGGAACCTCCGGCGATGAGCGAACCCGTGCTCGTGACCGTGTCCTCGACGGCCAGGTCAAACCCGGTTGTGGTCAGGGTGGCCGATGTGCCGATGAGGAGACCGGAGACGTTTGCCGGCGCCGACAAGGATGTTGTGGTCGCCGCTGGGATAACCGCGTCATCCGCCGGACCAGGTACCGATGCACAGTCCCAATTAGCGGCCGTATTCCAATCGCTGTCACCGACGCTTGCAAAAGTGCAAGTGGCGGCCGATGCCGAACCGGTCAGCCAAACAAATGATGCAAAGACCAAAAAAATCCCTGCAATCCGCAAGGAAATTTGCGGCCAAAATCCGACTCTTACTAACATTGTTTGAAAGTTCATAGGATAAATATGAATGTTTGCGCTAAATAATAGCATACCGACTAGCGCTTGTGGAAAATCTCTAAAAAACACAAGACCCGCCAGCCGAAGGAGTCGGCCAGGCGGGTCAGACAAAAAGGTTCAACGGCGGCGCTTGGCGCTTTCGGGGTAGAGCGCCTTGAGCGACTGCTCCGAGGCGTAGACCTCGTACCAGTCTAGTATGCATCCCAGCATGCATATGACGCTCATGAAGAGCATCCCGCCGACGATCCAGCGCCCCAAATCGTAGCGGTACTCCTGGTAGTAGGCGATGCCGTAGACTACCATGAGGGTCGCGAGAACCAGGGAAAACAGCCTTTCGACAGTGCCCATCGAGTCTCCTTTTGGGTTAAAAGGTTAAATATAAAAATACCACAAATTTCGCATTTTGTCAAGGGTTTTGAGGGTTTATCGCAAAACAAAATCCCCCAGCCTTAGCCGGGGAATTTTGGTGATTCGTTTGGGTTATTGGGCCAGTATCGAATCAATCGCCGACTTGAAATCAGCAAATGGCCTGGCGCCGCCCGTGACTTCTTGACCGTTGATGAAGTTTGCCGGCGTCCCCTGCACCCCAAAAGTCGTTGCCTCATCGGCCTGTGCCAGGACGACGTTAGCCATCTTGCCCGAGTCAAGGCACTCGTTGAACTTACCTTCGTTCAAACCGATTTCCTTAGCGAGATTCTTGAGACCAGCGACCGTGATGTCTTCGGCCGTGAATATCTTGTCATGCATCTTCCAAAAAGCGTCATTACCCCCGACATCCGCTGCGCATTCCGAGGCCTCGGCCGCTTTTTGGGCGTTCGGGTGGAAGTCGAGCGGGAAGTGGCGGAAAACTATCCTGACTTTGTCTTTGTATTCGGCTTTGATTTGGTTGACCGTCTCAAAATGGCGTTTGCAATACGGGCACTCAAAATCAGAATATTCAATCAGCGTAATCGGCGCATTGGCCGGGCCGTAGACATGGTCGGTCTCATCCGGACCCCTGACCGGTACCGCTGGCTGCTGTAGCGGCGCTTCCTGGTCTGCGCCGGCGACCTGGACTGGCGCCTGGGCTACCTGCCCTGCGCCGACTGCCAACATACCTTTACCTGTCGACACGGACCAGACCAAATATCCCAGCATGACGCTCGAAAAGAGTGCCAAGCCGGCGAATAAACCCATGAAAAACATGAGCTTCGGCAAACCCTGGAATAAATCACATGAGTCTTCTTTTTGTGGCTGTTTTTCTTCTTCAAGCATGGTCATATCCTGTTGTGTCATTAGGAATTTTTAGTCGCTTAATTTTAGGGTACCGTTCAAGATTAGTCGACCCAAAAAGTCAAGAGCCAGCCAACATTTCTTCGATTTCAGCCTCCCAATCCGCAAATTCCATGGCCCCAACGAAACGCTTGTTGCCGATGAAGAAGGTCGGCGTGCCTTCGACGCCCAACCTTTCGCCCTCGGCTTCGTCGTCCTGAACTTTGCGCAAAAACCGCTGGTCAGCCAAGCATGAGGCAAAAACTTCCTCATCCAACCCGATTTCCTTGGCGTATTTTTGGAAGGTTGAGGCCGGCGCCGGCATCGGCGACCATTCTTCCTGTTGGCCGAACAGCTTGCCGTGATATTCCCAAAATTTTCCTTGATCCTCGGCGCAGCGCGCGGCCAAAGCCGCCGGGCGAGCGTTCCGGTGAAGGGATGGAAGAGGAAAATCATTCCAAATGAACCTAACCCTATCGCCATACTTTTGCCTGGCCGCATCGGCCGCCGCCTCCGCCATCTTGCACGCCGGGCACTGGAAATCACTGAAGATGCGGACTTTGAAAGTGGATTCACCCGGTCCAAATCCCGGGTCGTTATCATCGTTAAAGACCAAGCCCTTCTCGACCGTGCCTTTTGGCCGCTCGGCCGAGTCCGGTCCGGACAGGATGGCGAGCGCCAAACCGGCGACGATAATGGCGCCCAAGCCAATCGAGCCGAACAAGAAATATTTCTTCACTTCTTGCTCTGTCATATGTTTGAAGTCTGGAAATGCCGAATTATATCCAACGCCGCCTTGCTCCCCTCCCCGACCGCGACGGCGATCTGTTTTTCCGAGATGTCGGTCACGTCTCCGGCGGCCCAAATCCCGGCGACCGATGTGCGGTTATGCTTATCAACGATTATTTGGCCGAATTTATCTTTCTCAACAAAATCAATAAAGCCCGAGATGGGGACCAAGCCGACCTCAATGAAAACACCCTGTGTCGACTCGCTCCTTTTGGCCCCGTCAGGGCCTACCAAGCTGATCCCTTCGACAAACGCCGAACCCGTGATGCCGAGCGTCCGCGTCTGCGGGACGAATCTAATTTTGGCGCTGGCCAGGCATTTGTTTTTCATTTCGGCATCGCCCTTCAATTCCGGATTGACGCTCACGATCGAGACTGAAGCGGCGTATTTTTCGAGGAAGAGCGCGGCATCCATGGCGCTGTTTCCGCCGCCGACCACATGGACGGCCTTGCCTGAATAAAGCGGGGCATCGCAGGTTGCGCAATACGTCACCCCCTTGCCGTAGAATTCTTTTTCGCCCGGGATGCCGAGTTTGCGGTTTTCCTGCCCGGTGGAGATGAGGATAGTATGCGCCTCGTAAGTCGCCTGGGCGGTCACGACCTTAAAGCCCTGGTCGCCTTTTGTGACCGTCGTCGCAATTTCGCCCTCTTTTAGATCGAATGCTCCAGCATAATCATCAAGATGCCGCCTGAACTGTTTGACCAAATCGGCGCCGTCGATCATGTGGAAGCCCAAATAGTTTTCGACATCCGAACTCCACAAAGCCTTGCCGCCAAAGTCGCCGGTCAAGACCAAAAATTTCATCTTTTGCCTGGCCAGGTAGACGGCGGCCGCCAATCCAGCCGGTCCGCCCCCGATGATAATTGTGTCGTACATGGGTCGTATGAGTATACAAGTCGATTATCGGCTAGTCGATAGCCTCAACCACGACCAAACTATCGACTATTCGACTCCAACCTCCCCCGCCGCGTCCACACGAACCACAGGCTGAAAACCAAAAGCGGAATCGCCAGCCACTGCGTCGGTGTCAATCCAGCGTACCTCGCATCGGCCAGGCGAAAAAAATCAGTACCCAAGCGGATGATGGACTCGGCCGCAAAAAAAGCGCCGATGAAGAATCCCCGCTCCCGCGGCCGGCGTCCTAACAGCAAAAAAACCAAACCCGTCGCCAGCCCGCCAAGCAAAAGGTACAGCCCCAAATCATGGCGCGCGCCTCCCGGATACCCTACGGCTAAGACGAAATCGGAGAGCGTACCCGGATGGTCATGAATTAAAAAACAGCCCATGCGCCCGATGAAGATGCCCCATGGCAAACCATAAGCTCCAGCATCGCCATAAGCCACCCAATCAATTTTTTTCAGCCGACAATAGCCGATGAATGCCGCGGCCGCTCCGGCCAACCCGCCCCACATGGCAAACCCCGGCAACATCGGATTAATCAGGTCAATGGGACGTTCGATAAAATACTGAGGCTCGTAAAAAATCGCGTGGAACAGCCGCGCACCGACGAAGGCCGCGATAAAAACCCAAAAAGCCATGTCCCACAGCACAGCTCCTTTCTGGCCGCGTTTTTCGGCGAACCGCACGGCTATCCAGCCGCCGAACAAAAAACCGGCCGCGACCAGCGTGCCCCAAACTTGTATATTGATCGGCCCGACCGAAATCGAGTGGAGTTCGTAATATGGAATCACAGCACGTTCAAAACCTTTAAAGCTCGCTCAAATTCATCCAGCGCCCGCTCGGCTTCGCGTCGGGTCAGCTGGAATGATGAATCATGAGCCAGCTGGTTGCGCAGTTTGTGCGCCCACCAGACGTTCCGCAGCCTGGGATATTTGTAGCACGCGACTTTAAGCCTTTCGCCTAAAGTCTCACCCGGCATCATCATGGATTTTAAGCCGGAGTCAAGCAGCGTATCAGCTTCAAAAATCGCAAGCTTGGCTCCCATGATGCCCTGGCGCCCCGTCTTTCGGACCTCTTGCCAGCGCCGGAGGACCTGTTCGCGCGTCATGCCGACCATCTCGGGCCGCGTCAATAAACGCTTAAGCTTCCAGATGCCGTAGGCCGCGATACCGATGACGAAAAGGGCGACCACAAACCCGACCACAAGCAAAAACAGATAGCCGCCCCAGGTAAAAGACGAGGATGTATCCACAATATATTCATCCATACACCTATTCTACCCCATCCGCATGGATTTTGGCGGCCGCAAGGATGCTCGCCTCGTCAAAATGGCGTCCGATGAGTTGCATCCCGACCGGCAAACCTTCGGCCAAGCCGCACGGCACCGAAACCGCCGGCAGACCAGCGACATTGACGCCTACCGTGAACACGTCCTCGAGATACATAGTCAAGGGATCGGTCGTCTTTTCGCCCAAGCGGAAAGCCGGACTAGGCGCGGTCGGCGTCACGAGCATGTCGACTTCTTCGAAAGCCTTGGCGTACGCCTCGCGGATGAGCGTCTGGACGCGCTTGGCCTTAACGTAATAGGCGTCATAGTAGCCGCGCGACAATGCATACGTTCCAAGCAGGATGCGGCGGCGCGCCTCGGCCCCAAACCCCTGGCCGCGCGATTTTGCGTATGTCTCAAAGAGCGGCAGATCGGCCACTCGCGCGCCAAAGCGCATGCCGTCAAAACGCGCCAAATTGGCCGAGACTTCGCATGGCATGATGATGTAATACGCGGCCAGCGCTTCTTCGGCATACGGCAAATCGACTTCTTTGACCTGCGCACCGCGGGATTTCAGGATCTCGACGCCCTGCAAGACAGCGGAGCGGACTTCGGCATGCATCCCGGCGCCCCAGGCTTGACGCGGCAATCCGATGCGGACGCCGGACAAATCACTTTTCCAGTCCGGAACAAAAGGCGCGACGTCGGCTGTGGTCTGGTCCATGGCATCTGCGCCTTGGAGAGCTTCGAGGACCAAGGCGGCATCTTCGGACGTCTTAGCGAACGGACCGATCTGATCGAGCGACGACGCCATGGCCATGAGCCCAAAACGAGACACCCGTCCGTACGTCGGCTTGAGGCCGACTATCCCGCAGAGCGCTGCCGGTTGACGGATGGAACCTCCAGTATCCGAACCTAAAGCCGCGAGGCACAAATCAGCCGCGACCGCCGCCGCACTACCGCCAGACGACCCGCCAGGCACGCGCTCCAAATCATGCGGGTTTTTGGTCGGCCCGTAGCACGAGTGTTCCGTCGAAGAACCCATGGCGAATTCATCCATGTTGGTCCGGCCCAAAATGACCGCCCCCTGCTCTTTGAGCTTCCTGACGACCGTCGCGTCGTAAGCCGAGACGTGGCCCTGCAGGATGTTCGAAGCCGAAGACGTCTCTTTGCCCTGGTTCAACAGATTATCCTTCAGCCCTATCGGAATGCCGTCCAAGGCACCGTAGCATTCGCCCTTGGCATGGCGCTCATCCGAACGCCGCGCCTGCTCCAAAGCTTCCGTCTCGTAGACTTCGATAAAGGCGTTGAGCGACGGGTTCAGGTTCTTGATTTCGTCCAGGCAAGCCCTGGTCAAATCCAACGACGCCAAATCCCCGGCATCCAGCCTTTTCCGTGCTTCGGTGATCGTGAGTTCATTCAATTTCATATCTTTTTTTCTTGAGTGAAGCCGTCGGCGCTTTCTGCCGCGAGGCTTCACACCTTCCCTCCCTTAGGCTTCTCAAACACCCCCGGCGTCTTAAGCAAGTCACCGTTGCGTTCCGGAAAATTCGACAGGATGATTTCGCGCGCCGCATGGTCGCAAGGCAACGCCACATCCTCGCGCCATTCGGTGCGCGCCGGCATGCTGAAAGGCAAAACACCCTGGGTATCGATGCCTTGCAGGCTTTCGACATAGCCCAGGATATTGTCCAAATCCTGCTCGGCCACGGCCAGCTCGGCGTCAGAGAGCTCAAGCCGCGCCAAATCGGCCAGTCCTTGCACTTGTTCGCGCGTTAATGCCATATGGCCGAAAGCTTACAATAAACGCTATTTTTAGGCCAGATGCCAACCTTGACCTCATCCTATATACATGCTAGATTCCCTAATCGCCAGAAGGAGGTCTGAATGGATGTGACGAACAGACTCGTCCGGGCCGATACGGCCCTTTGCACAATCGACACCGGAGATGCTGACGACAACATCTTCAGGAATTTCCGCCGGGTGTTCTCGGCCCGCCGTTGCCGACGCCGCATGGTGTTTTGGTTCGATGAAAGATTCGGCCAGACCCGGCTCCGCCAGCGCGTCCTCGCGGACCGCGCATCGAAAAAAGACGACGCCATCGTCGCCGTCATCCCGGGCAAGCCGAACCTGGACATCCTCCGGTTCGCCATCGCCGCCCGCTTCGCGGAAAAGCTCATGACCGGCATCCGCTGGGAGCTGTATTCCGATTTTGCCTGCCGCGAGCTCGTCGCCATGGGCCGGTTTGACCATCTCGACCTCATGGCCGACGCCGACATGCAACTCGTCCGGATGCAGGCCGCCTTGGGCAACCTGACGATACCCTCGTGCGAGGAGGACTGGGACTTTGACGCCATCCTCATCACCCACCGCTGTCCGACCTGCCACCGCATCTTCGGCCGCGATAACTTGGCTTTCAATCCAAGTTTCACCGCCTGCGGGTACTGCGCCGCCGGCAAACGGCAAAAGGGCACCAAATCGGACGCCGGCCATTTGTCCGACGCGCTGACCACGGCATCGCGCCTGGTACGGAAGATGTCCTATGGGCCGCAAGGCATCCTGCCCGCCGCCAACCCGTCCGCCGACATCGAGCCCATCGAACTCATGCTCGATGTCCATGCCACACCGCTCTTCATCTGGCTCATGTGCGACTACTTCAAGGATACGATATTCACGAGCCATGGCGCGAGGCCGGGCCGCGACCACCTTGCCGGGTTAGACACATTCAGCGAGAGCAACCTGCGCGCTTGTTACCAGCAATCCATCTTGCCCCAGCTCAAGATAGACTTCGTCGCCAGGGCATTCGAGGATTTCTTCGTCGCCAAGACGCGTGAACTCATCGAGAGGATCAAGGGTCGGCCCAAGATATCGCGCGGACCGGACGGGTTGTTCGACCGCGAATGGTCAATCCGCCAGAACTTGGAAAGCATCGAGGACACCAAAAAGCTCATGGTCGCCATCCGGGAGCTGAACGATATGGTGTTCTTGCCCTACTCCGCCCATCAGAAAAGCAAAACCGACCTGGGTAGCATCTTCGAAGCAGTCAGGTTCTTGCCGCTCTACCTGGACGAGGCCCTGATGGAAATCGGAAGAAACCTCAACGACGACGGAACCCCCAAGGAGACACCCGCGCGATGAACCCACTCGCCCTGTATGCCCCGTCAGCCTTGCCCGCCCTGCCCGTCAGGATCGGTTCGCTCGACGGCCTGAACCTCGATTTGTCCGCCCTCAAGCCGCGCCAGCCGGGACAAAACGGCGAACGGGCCATCGTCATGTTCCGCAGCCGCTACGCCCCCGAAAGGCTACCCTTCCGCCGCCACTACTGGCTCAAGTCCTGCGAGGGCGGCTACACCGTGATGTACGCCTGGAACCTCGACAAACCGCGCACCGACATTCCCTTCGGCAAGGTCGAAGGCGACGACTTGGCGGCCATCCGCATCGTCATCGGCAACCAGGCCGCCGACCACCGTATGACGCCCATCCGCTGGGAGCTGTACGAAGACCGCGAGGGCGAGGAGCTTGTCGCCATGGGCCGGTTCGACGCCTGGAGCCTGCTCCAAGGCGTCGCCGAATCCGACATCCACCGGCTCGCGGCCAAGGGGCAAGTCCCCAACCTCGAGCGCTGGGACTATGACGACATCTTCATGGACAAGCCCTGCCCGGGCTGCGGCGCATCGATGTCGGTCAATACCTTGGCGTACAACATCGACTCGGCCCGCTGTGCCAAGTGCGGCAAGCGGCCTTTTCTCTCGCCGCTCATCACGGGCCGGCTCGAACGCGCCCTGCCGAGCTTCACGCGTGGCAACTCGGCCAAGCAGGCGACTGAATGCGTCCTCGACATCGTCGACTACCTCGGATTCCTCGGCGCCGACATCGCCGATGTCGTCGGCGAACTGCCCGGCGGACTCAACCCGCATGCGGCGTTGAAACAGCTCCACGCCTCGAGCACGAACGCCGAGGCCCCAAGCGCAGGTCCGGCGCTCGCGCGCCTCGAAGCGCGCCTGGCCGGATGCGACCAGGCGACCCGCATGACTGCCATGGGCGCGGCCATCCTGCTCAGGCAGGCGGTCGAACGTGGCCGATTCGAAGAAGCCGACGCAGCCGCCGTCAACCTGCTCCGCACTATCCTGCGCCGCAACGCAGGCTAGGCGCGACACATCTTGCCCGATCCCCTCCTGGGATCGGGTTTTTGATTTCAGCCGCCAATCAGCTTCAAAAATCCTTTCTCGTCCAAAACCGTCACTCCGAGTTTTTGCGCTTTGTCGTATTTAGAACCTGGGTTTTCGCCAGCTACTACATAGGTCGTCTTTTTGGACACGCTCTCCGAGATGTCGCCGCCTAGCGCCCGAATTTTTTCTTTCGCCTCCTCGCGCCCCAACGAGTCGAGCGTGCCCGTCAAGACCCAGCTCGTCCCCGCCAACCTGCCGGCGACCCGACCATCGAGCGTCGACTCCTTGACCCTGACTTCCCTCAACAAATTATCGACGCGCTTCGCCTCGCGCGCGTCCCCAAAGAATCCGACGATCGCCTCCGCCACCTTTGCGCCGACGCCATCAACGGCCACAAGCTCTTCTGCGGAGGCCGTGCGGAATCTTACGAACGTCCCGAAAGCTTTCGCCAAATCCCGCGCCGTCTCTTGTCCCACATGCCGGATGCCGAGCGCGTTAATGAATCGATGGAGCTCCATCTCGCGATGCGCCTGGATTTCGTCGACGAGCTTTTTGGATGAAACATCGGCGAAGCCCTCCAACTCCAATAGGTCTTCTGGTTTCAGCCGATAGAGGTCGGCTGGTTCGCGCACCAAACCGCCCTGGAGCATCTGCTCGGCTATCTTGTCGCCCAAACCCATGATGTCGGCACTGACCACGAAATAGAGAAGGCGCTGGAGCTCCTGCGCATAGCACGACCGGTTAGAACAGACGGTCGCGACCTCGCCTTCTTTGCGCTTGACGTCAGAACCGCAGATTGGACACTGCAGAGGCATGCGGAAAGTTTTTTCCTTGCCGGTCCGCAGTTTTGGCAAAACCTGGATGACTTTAGGGATGACATCGCCCGCTTTTTCGACGATGACCGTATCACCTATCTTGAGTCCCAGGCGCTTGATTTCGTCTTCGTTGTGGAGCGAAGCATGGGTCACGGTCGTGCCAGCTAGCTGGACCGGCTCCATCACCGCCACCGGCGTGAGCGCACCGGTGCGGCCGACCGAGACGATGATGTCGCGGACGATGGTCGTCCCCTGTTCGGCCGGATACTTCCAGGCCAAGATAGCGCGCGGCGTCTTGCCGACGACTCCCAATGACTTGAACAACCTGTCGTCGTTGACATTGATGACTACGCCATCTATCCAGTAATCCAGCTTGTCGCGCTTCTCCCCGACCTCTTTTTGGAACGCCGAGACTTCTTCCAGACTGCGGCACGCTCGGCAGAGCGGATTCGTCGGGATGCCGAGGAGCGCCAGCAACTCATGCGCCTGTTCGTGGGTCGTCGTGCCATAATCCCCGACCACGGCGTAGCCAAAGAACGAGAGGCCGCGCTCGGCCGCTATCTTCGGATCAAGCTGACGAATGGAGCCGGCCGCCGCATTGCGCGGATTGGCCAGCTCGGGTTCGCCGCGCTTCTTGAGCGCCTTGTTCAGCTTCTCCAACTGCGACCGCGTCATGAACGTCTCGCCGCGGACTTCGATGCGACCCGGGTGTTCGGTCAAGACCGCTTTGGCTTTTGAGGCGTCGATCTTGCCATGATGCTTTTTGAGGAACCTCTCGACCTCCTTGTCCGTCGGCACGCGCAACTTGAGCGGCACGGCCTCGATGGTGCGCACGTTGTGGGTGACGTCCTCGCCCACCGTGCCATCGCCACGCGTCGCACCTTGGACTAACGCTCCATCTTGGTAGATAAGCGAAACCGCCAGGCCGTCCATCTTGAGCTCGGCGAAAAAATCGAACTTGGCGTGCGGCTCAAGCTTTTGGAGGCGCGCCAGCCATTCCTCTACTTCGGCGAACGAAAAGGCATCCTCGATCGAAAGCATCCTCGCGGCATGCGTGACTTTCTTGAATCCCGGCAAAGGCTCGCCGGCCACGCGCTGGGTCGGCGAATCCGGCGTTATCAGGTCGGGATAAAGTTGTTCGAGACGATAAAGCTCATGCTTCAAATCGTCCAAAGCCGCCTCAGATATCTCGAGGGCATTCAGCACATGGTATTGATAGCGGTATTTGTCGATTTCCTGCCGTAATTTCTCGATACGGATTTTTGCCTCGGATTTGCTCATGGCCATAGTTTAGAGGCTTTTTCCTCGCCTGTCTAAACAGGTCGGCCGCAAGCCTGCCAAGGGTCAATCACCAAAAAGAAACTCTTTGCTTCAGATCTTTTCGATGGCGCTCATTTCCTTGTCGTAATAGTAGATGATCCCCAAACCAATCAACACGCCCAAAAAAGCCGTCCCAAAATGACTGTCGCCAAAAAGCCATTTATCCATGAAATCCAGCATGTACCAGATGCCGCGCCAAACCAAGACGATGCCGGAAACAATGGCCAGGTTCCTTAAAAAATTCGTTTTTCGTTTACGGAATCGAGACAAAAAACCCATATTTTGCAGCTTGATTAACAAGCAGATTTTTTTCCAAGCTTTGATTATGGGGTTATTTTAATGGCTAATCCATCAAGTGTCCAAATACTATCGATTGACGAACGGGCTAACATCTGTTACAAGCCCGATAAGCCCTTTAACCCCGAGGAGAACCGCATGCGGCACGAACTCAAAGAAATCAAGCGTCGGATTGATGCGCTCGTCAGCGTCTTGCCCGAACTCGACGCCGTAACCCGCAAGCTCAAGGATGCCGGGTTCGCGAATGAAGTCGAAAAGCCGATCGCCGACGGCCCTGCCTTTGTCTTTTCGCTCGGCCTGACCCCGGCCTACCGCGAGGACGGCAAACTGTTCGGCCTTTCGATCAATTGCCCCGAAACATGCGACAGCTTCGACCTGACGGACAGGCTGTTCGCCTATGGCTGTCGGATCGAATTGTTTGAGCTGTTGGCCGAAGAACTCCAAAAACGAGGCGTCGCCTTCAGGACCGTGACGGTGAACCGCCTTCCGGAACAATGCATCTACGCATATCTTGCCACTGCGAGCGGAACCGAACTGGAGCTTGAGCTTTTCCTGGATGAAGCGGTTTTCATCCAGCTGACCATCAGGTCGCCCGAAGGCGACGAGCTGTACGTCGAATTCGACAAAATCGGCTGGTCGATAAACCGCGAAGGCATAATCGACGATAGGGGCACTCTTGCCCAGCTCGGCCAAACCCTCGCCGAATCCGACCCCAAGTCGACCGAGGGCCAAGCCAAAATCCTCGACGCCATCGCGGCCCACTACCTTGCCCCCAAACCATCAAAGCCCCCGCGGCGAAAAATGCCGTGGCACAAAACATAACCGGCCCTCATTCATGCCCCCAGCCCGTCACGCTTGACGGGCTTTGTAATTAAGGGCAAACCACGGCGCCCGTGCCTTTGACGAGCGTACATTCGGAGAACAGAACAAAGCCGAACACCCCCGAAAGGACGTCGAGCTTGGGCATGGTGACCGCTATCTTTTGGGTCGCCACGCGATAGGTGCCCTCGGCCGCGAGCGTGATGTCGCCGGGATAGGGGCGTTGCGTACCAGTGCCGTCAAAAAAAGCAGCCGTCACGTTGATGGCTTCGCAATCGAACGTCTTGAGCCTGATGCGGTAGCGCCGGTCAGGGTCGAGGACGACGACCAGGTTGCCCGTGCCGTTCTTGGGTTCGACCACGAATTGGTTGTTGGTCGGGAATTGCGGCACGCCCGCGACCACGTCCCAATAGGCATAGCTCACTTCCATGTTGGCCGCCGGTTCGGTGCAAGCCGGATCCTTTGACCAGGTGAGCCGCATCTGCGAGATGTTCAAAGCCGCCGAAATATCGTCCGGGTCGAACAAGTCAAGGACGGCAAAACTCGAAGTCGAGACCCGAGTGATGGTTTTAGACATGGTCTGCTCGAGCCCGCCGGTCGAAACCCATTTGCGGCCATCGCCGTAATCCAGTCCCAAAGTATTGACGTAAGCCAGCGTCTGGTAGTTTTTGCGGATTTCGTAGAGCTGCTTTTCGACGCCCGAGTCGGCCAAGTAGTACGCTGTCACCGATTGGTCCGAGATGGCGGCCCGCTTGGACCCCTCCATCACGACGACCCCGATGCCGATGCCGCCCATGAGGATAATCATCATCATGATGAGCGCGAGCGGCAGGATATTGCCTTTGGCCAAGGGCGACGGTTGGTTTGCCATAATCATCTTTGGTAGACCCTCGATGAAACAGTCGACTGGGCCTGCAAAAAGACCTTATCCGTCGGATTCGGCGCCATGTATTCGAGCCCGATGTTGAAGGTCAAAAAAGGCTGCTGGTCGTTGCTCGGGTCGGTGAAAGGATTGTTGGGAGGCCGGTAATACACATCAAAAAATTTGACGTTGACCCGCTTGGCCGTGAGTTTTTCCCAAGAGCCGCCGTTCTCCCGCATCATGAGGCAATTGGTCACGGTCGTGTCGCCGCAAGTCGCGCTGTCTTGGGGCATGACCTCGATGACATCGCCATTGGGCTTGAGCATCCTGAAGGTTGAAGTCCGGTTAGCCAAAGGCTGCGACGAGTAATCGATGAAATTATTGCGCCCCGACCTGACCGCCATCTCCATGATGAACCGCATATCCTGCGAGAGGATGGCGTTATACGCGATGCGGCGCTGGAGGCGCGTGATGTTGACGAATATCTGGGCCAAGGCGGCCGAGGTCAAAGAAAAAATCAAAACGACCAGGAGCATCTCCATCAGCGTGAATCCGGGCTTGTTTCGTTTAACGCCAGTCATACAGATCGCTCGTCATGGAGATTTCACGGTTCGTATTCTTGAGCGCCCACCGCACCTGGGCAATCGCCCGGATGCCGATTTTAGTGCTCCCCACGCCAGCACAGCTGACGCCCGCGCCGACGATGGAGCCATTGGCGCAAATCCCGTTGAACGTCATGAGCCGCGAATAGGTCGAGGTCGTGCCGGTGATGAAGGTATTCCAGTTGACCATAAAGTCAGGCGCCGAAACCGCGTCCGAGAGCATGACCTTGGTCCGCGCATCCGAAAAATCATTCGCCGTAAAATCGACGTAGGCCAAAGTCCCGGGCCAGCCGGTCCAGACCCACGTCCCCGTATAATCCGTGCCGGTATACATCCCATCGTCAAAGGCCGCGCCCGCCAGCCAGTTGGAATCACGCTTGTTTTTGGCGAGCTCTAAGTATTCGCGCGCCAGATTAATGGCCGTGATCTCGGTCTTGTCGCGGTCCGAGAGCATAAGGTTGTAAAAAACCAGGGTCGTGGCCGCCAAAAGCCCCACCCCGATGACCGCGATGGCAAAGATGAGTTCGAGCATGGTCTGGCCGGGGCGGATGTTCATAGCGTCATTCTTCGATGGAGATGCGTCCGGTCAGGCGGTTGAGCGAAACGGTGATGACTTTGAGAGACGTGTTATGGCGGAGCTGGACATTCAGGTACGATGCCTCGGTGCACGAAGAGCAGGCATTGATCTTCATGTTGCCGTTTTGGCGCTGGAAGGCCACATCGACCTCGTCGTAGCTAATCGCGGACTGGAGTCCGATTATCGTGACGTTGGCGGCGCCGGAGCGGGGCAAGGCCCGGATGAGCAGGTTTTCGCCTATTTGCGTCCTGCGCCAATCGGTCGCCTCGGTGGTGTAGATGGAATAGACGTCGTAGGTATCGGAATTCTTGTAGAAATGCACGCCAAAACCGCCGGCCGGCTGAGCCGTGCACGTGGCCGGGTCAGCGCAAAGAGCGGTCCCGTTTTCGCATACGATATTGTCGCCCATGCTATCGAGGCACCACTTGATGTTTTCGCCCTGCAAGGCCCGCGACTGCGCCGACCGCAAATCCGCGGCCAAAACCCGCGAGGCTGTGCGTAGTTCATCGGTCATGCGGGCGCTCCGCAGGTTATAGAAAGCCGCGACCGAAATGATGCCGACGATGGTGATGGAGATGAGCGCTTCGCCAAAACTGAAGCCCGGTGCTTTAGTTGAACGCATATGAAAAATATTTGGCCACAGCCGGTCCGTACCACATTGCGACCATTGTACCTGCCGCGAGCGCCGGTGCGAAGGGCAGCTTGCTTTTGCGGGTCAGCCGCCCCAGCGCAAAACCCACCGCCGCATACGTGCCGCCCAACACATAAGCCGTGTACACGGCGACCGCGACGTTTGGCCAGCCAAGGATAAGGCCGAGCGCAATACCGAGCCAAAAATCCCCTTCACCCAGCCAACGCCCCCGCGAAACCAGGATTTGCGCGCCAAAAAATATGACTGCCGCCGAAACCCCGTAAACTATCGCCCCCACGGCCGGCCAGCCGCCCGGTAACCACGCGGCAAAACCGAATAATCCGGCAAGCGCCCCAGCCGCACCCAAAAAAACCATGAATTGCACCGGCAATTCTTTCCAACGGATATCCATCGCGACCGGCACAAGCAAGCCCACCGAAAGCAAAAATTCAGTCCAAAATTGGGGCTGACCAAAAGGATCAAACCGCCAAGCCGCAATAATCCCCAAGACCACGGCCGCCGCCTCGACCAAAACATACTGGGGATGCACCTTGCGGCGGCAATAAGCACACCGGCCGCGAAGCATAAGCCACGACACGACCGGCACCAGATGCCGAGGATTGATCGTTTTTTTACAGCTCGGACAACGCGACCGCCCGCCTAGCGATTTGCCCTCGTGCCAGCGGATGACCAAGACATTCGCAAAAGACCCCAAAATGCCGCCCAAGACGGCGGCAAAAATAAAGCCGAATATCCTCTCGATTTCCATCTACTGTACGGGCGCATGGTCATGCGCCCTGGGTTTGCTCTCACCTCTCCGCATCCTCCGTATCGACCCCTCCCGAATGCGCGTAGTACGTGCCTGGCGGGCCATAGGCGGTTTCGCGTTCGGTCGTGAATTTGAGCGAGTAGCCTTGGGTCGAACCGTGGTAACGGTAGTATTCCCCGGCCTTAGGACCGGTTGGGATGCGCTGGAGGAATATCGGTTCAAACGCCTGGTCCTGGGCAACCCAACCATTCCCAGCCAAAACCTCGGCCCCGGTACCGGCGCGCCCCAGGTCAACCGGTTCAGCCATGGGATAGGTCGCCTTTTGCAGCCAGTGCTGGGTCAAAGCCGCGCGGATGACGCTCACATCCGATACCCGCTTTGAATCGCGACTCATAGCCCGCGTGACATTGAGCGAATAGATAGCCACCGCCGCCAAGACGCCGACTGCCGCGATGACCACCAAGAGCTCAAGGATGGTAAAGCCCCTCAATTTCGAGATGCGCATATATTTGTGATAAGTATATCGCATTTTCCCCGTAGGGGCGAATAATCATTCGGTCTAGGTATATAAACCAATGTCGTCTCGACCAACGCGGAGAGACCTTCAAATAGGAAATCGACATGATATTTTTTTTAGCATACAAAAACGCCCCGGTCGTAGACGGGGCGTTTTTTGGAAATGCTGTTAGCTTTAGTTCACCAACCCACTCTGATTAGCCGTATGTGACACGCCACTCGCCAATCCCTGAACCGCAGTACCCTCGGTCACGAAGCCAATGGTGAATGTCGCCGGTGTCGCACCAGTGTATATGGTGTAGTCACAAGGGGCTGCTGGCGTGGCCGCGCAAACACCTGCAGTTACATTCGCGGCAAGCGGATCCTTCAAGGTGCCGAAATTGATATATGTCTCGGTCAAGTTAGTGCCTCCAGCGCATGTCCCGTTGCGGAACTTCAAACTCGACAGTACCAAGCCAGCAGCAGGAATTGCGGCGTCGCTGTTAGTGCAAAGACTCAACGAAGGATAATCCTGCGAGGCTGTGCTGATAGCACCGATAACAGCCCGAATATCCGCCACGCGCTTAGCATCACGAGCTTTAGTTCGAGCACTCCCGAAAGCGACCACGGCCAACGTGGCCAATAAGCCGATGATGGCGATGACCACCAAGAGCTCGATGAGGGTAAAACCTTTCTTGTTATTCATAGGTTGTTTTTACCTATTTAGTTTTTCGGCCTTATTGGCCGTGAATTAATGAATGATGACGGAATTATAGCATACCTGCGGACTGGCAATGAACTTATCCACACGTAAACATCAAACCCCGCTCGACAAACTATACATCGGCAACAAAATAGCCGAGACCATAATGCCCACGCCAATGCCCAAAATGATGAGCACGAGCGGTTCGATGAGCTTGGTCAGGTTGCCTATCATGTTGTCGATTTCGCGGGTATAAAAGGCGGCGACGCGGTTCAGGATGTCTTGCGTCCGGCCTGTGCCTTCGCCGACGCTAAGCATCTGGGTCATCATGGTCGGCACGAACTTGTAGCGCTGAAAGGCGGTGACGATACTGTTGCCGTCGTTGACCTCTTGGATGGTCTCAAACACAGTCTGCTTCCAGACCTCGTTGCCGACGACCTGCGCCACGATCTGCAAAGCCTCGACCAAATCCACGCCGCCTTTGATGAGCGTCGCGAGCGAGCGCGTGAACCTGACGACATAGATTTCCTGGAACAGCTTGCCGAATATCGGCATGTGCATGAGCGCCCAGTCAAACCGGTAACGGCCAATCGGGGTCTTGATATAAAACCTCAACCCGACCGCGGCGATGATCAGGCCGATGATGATGAGGTACCAATAAGCCACAAAAAAGTTGGAGGTCGCGATGAGCATCCGGGTGGTTATCGGGAGTTCGACCTGGGCTTCCTGCAAGACCTGGACAAGCTTGGGGACGACGAACGTCATCATCACAAACCCCACGATGAACATGGCGCCCACGATGAACGCCGGGTAGATCATGGCGCCCTTGAACTTGCTCATCAGGTCAAAATCCTTTTCTTGCTGGTCAGCAAGGTATTCGAGCACATCGGCCAGCTGGCCCGAGGTTTCGCCTGACCTGACCATGTTGATGAAGAATTGCGAAAACACCTCGCTATGCGTCTCAAAGGCATCCGAAAGCCGCGCGCCGCCCTCGACCTCGGAAGCGATATTGGTGATGACCAGCTGCATCCGTGGGTTGGAGCTTTGGCGGGCGATATTACGCAGAGCCTCGGGCAAAGGCACCGCCGCCGAAACCATGACCGAGAGCGAGCGGATGGAAACGACGATGTCTTTGGTCGTGATCCGGTTGAGGAACGGCAGGTTGATTGCCCCGCCCGACGAGATCATGACGTTCTTGTGCGGCTCAAGCATGAGCAACTCCCAACCGCGCTCGTCGATGGCCAATTGCGCTTGTTCCTGGTCTTCGGCATCTATCAAACCCGCCTGGATGCGGCCATCCGGCGAACGCGCGCGATACTTGAATGATGGCATGTTATCCCAAAATCTCTTTTATCCGTTTGACCGTCTCTTCGGGCAACGAATGCGCTTTGATGATGTAGCCGACGGCGCCAAGCTTCATGCACCGGTCGACATCCTCTTTTTGCCCCAGGTTCGAGAGCACCAAAACCTTGATGCCCTGGGTCGCCGGGTCGTTCTTGACCTTTTCGAGGACTTCGAACCCGTCCATCTGCGGCATCAAAAGGTCAAGCAGGATGATGTCGGGCATGTCTTTTTGCGCCAATTTCAGGCCATCCTCGCCGTTGGTGGCGAACGAGACTTCGAACCCTTCCAGCTCGAGCTTTTGGGCATAGATGCTGGCCAAAAACCCGTCGTCTTCGATTATGAGTACTTTCTGTTTCATAGATTTTTTTATGTTCCCTCTTGGGCTTCTTGGCTGACGCGCATAACCTCGCTTAGGCTGGTGAAACCATTCAAGGCCTTAAGCAAACCGTCCTGGCGCAAGGTCAACGCTTCTTGCTTGACGACCTGTTCGCGGGCCTCGGGCAACGGAAAACCCTTTTCGATCAAACGCCGCATGGCATCGCCAAACTCGAACATCTCGACGATGGAGATGCGTCCTTGGTAGCCGCTCCCGCCGCATTTGGCGCAACCCTTGCCCATAAAGAACTGGATTTCGCCGTCGGGATTGAAACCTTCGGGAAAATAGCGGGTCGGGATACGCTTGATTTCGGCTCGGACTTTTTCAATGACGGTCGGTTCGATGGTTTGCGGCTCTTTGCAGTATTGACAGACCCGCCGCGCCAAGCGCTGGGCGATGCCGAGGTTAATGGTCGCCGCGAGCAAAAAGGGCTCGATGCCCATGTCGACCAGGCGAGGGATGATGCCGAATGCGTCGTTCGTGTGCAGGGTCGAAAAAACGAGGTGGCCGGTGAGCGAGGCATGGATGCCGAGTTCGCCCGTTTCTTTGTCACGGATTTCGCCGACCATGATGACATTGGGGTCCTGGCGCAGGAGCGACCGTAATCCGCTCGCGAAAGTATAGCCGATCTCGGGTTTGATTTGCGATTGGTTGACCCCCGCGATGTAATATTCGACCGGATCCTCGAGCGTCGAGATGTTGACGCCTTCGCCATTGAGGCCGTTCAAGATGGCGAACAAGGTGGTCGACTTGCCCGAACCTGTCGGGCCCGTGACGAGGAACATCCCAAAGGGCCGCTTGCTCTGCTCGCGGATGATGTCGACATGCTCCTTGCGGTAGCCCAGGCTCTCGAGCGTCGGGGCGCTCGACGTGGTATCGAGCACGCGCATCACGACTTTTTCGTTGTCGACGACCGGCAAGGTCGAAATACGGAAGTCGATCTTGCGCCCGCCTATCTCTTGGGTGATGCGCCCGTCCTGCGGGATGCGGGTCTCGTCGATCTTGAGGTTGGCCAGGACTTTGACGCGCGAGATGAGCGCCGGGTGGACGTAGATGGGCAAAACGAGCGAAGTCCGCAGGACGCCGTCGATGCGGTACCTGACGCGCGACTCTTCGCCGATGGGCTCGATGTGGATATCGGAGGCGCCACCTTCGACCGCATGCCGCATGATGACCGAGATCATGCGCGACACCGGAGCCCCCTTGATGATCTCCTCCAGTTTGCCGACATCATCTATCCTTTCTTCTTTTTTGGTGAACTTGCCCTTGGCCTGGGCCAAGGCGGTCGCGACCTCGGTCCCCAAGCCCTTGAGCTTTTTGAGCAGGCTTTGAATCTGCGAAGTCGGCGCGATGACGTATTTGAGGGACCAGCCCCTGTCGGACGCCAAAAATTCGATGGCATTCGTCGCCTTGATGTCCTGCGGGTTGAGCATGGCGATCTGCAGGGTCTTGCCGTCGAATTCGACCGGCACCAAGTTGAACGAATCCTTGATGTCCTGGCTAACCAGCTCAAGCGTCCCTTTGGGGATGACTCTCTCGGTCAAATCGACGAACGGCAAGCCCATGGCTTCGGCTCGGGCTTTGGCAAAGGCGACATCGTTCAGGTAACGACCGCCGACGACCGCCTGTTCCAGGCTTTTGCCGCGCGCGAGCAAATCCTTGACCAAAGCCACGGTTTTTTCGTCGAGAGACTTGTTCTTGATGAGGATTTCGAGAATCTGTTCGTCCATAGCTAGGGCGCAATTACGGGCGTTTCCGGTTGGACTGGCTCCTCTGGCTGAGGCGCTACTATCGGTGGCGCCGGTTGAGCCGGTTCTTCAATCTGCGGTTTTGGAATTTCGTACGGAATCATGACGGGTAACCCTCCCGGTTCGGTTCCCGTTGCCATCTCGCCAGGCAAAAGCTCGACAGCTTTCGGCACCGGCATGAACGGGTTGGGCCGTCCAAGATTCTCGGGCTCGACCGAAAAGTCGCTGATCAAAGGCCGGAGCTGGTTGAATGTTTGGTTTTGGCTGACATCAGCCTTGGCATCAAACTTCAATGGTCGGCGCTCAGGCGGCGGAGGCGGCACCTCGACCGGACCAAAACTCGTATAGATGAACCAAAAAACCCCGGCAGCCGCGGCCAAGGCCCCTAGCAGGACCAATATCTTTGAGAAAATGGATGATTTTGCGGCTGGCATAGGCTTTACTCTGCCTGGATCGGCGTTCCGGCTTGCTCTAATTGCGGCGTCGACTCGCCAGGAACGCTCGGGCGAACCTGTTGAGCAGCTGGCGGCTGGTAAGTATAGACCCGGAGCATGATAGAAAAAGCGGTTTCGCTCTGTTCGACGCCCGAGAGGGTGATACTCTGCACGTCCATCAGGCGCAAGCTGTTCTCGACCGAACTCAAAAAGCGTTTCATCTCAAAATATGACGGCGCCCTCACGACCAAACTGATATCCATCGGCACGACCACGCCCTGGACCGGCACTTGCCCATTGGCCGTAAGCTTGGGTTCGACAAAGGCGATGGTGTCGATATTGACCGAATTGTCCAAAGCCGCGGCTCCGAGCTGGACCAGGAGCGACGGTATATTCTGGTCTGCGGGCAAGGCGTCATCAACCTGCCTAAGGACGTCCGGCGGAATGGACTGCGCGGCCGCTACCGACCCCTCGACGCTCTTGAGGTAGCCCCGTTCGTTTTCGGCGATCGCCAGCTGGTTTTGGGTCTCGGCGTTGGTCGTCTTGATTTGGGTTATGAGCGGCCGGTGGATAAAAATTGCCGAGCCAACAAAAGCCGCCACCAAAAACAGGTAAACCGCGACGTAATAATCAGTGAATACTTTTGACGAACCTTTGCGTTTTTCGGTCTCTTTGACTGCCCCAAAACGCTTAAGTCCGCCCGTGTTCTCCGCGGTCTTTTGGTTGCCGTTCGATAACAGGTTGGCTGCCATATCATTGGGTCGCCTCGACGCTTGCGGCTAGGGGTTTAAGGGCACTGTCCGACAAGGTCAACGACATCTGGAACCTGACGCCCGTGACCCTACGGGTCTGTTTTTGATCGTATTCGATGGAATAGCTCGAGGCATCGGCCGATTTGACGAAATCCGCCTGCCGGAAAGCCACCAATTGTTTGGCCGCGGTATCGAGCGAATCGGCGATAACCGAAAGCGTCACCTTCCGATCAGACGTGACGGAAAAATTTTCGTAATACACGGTCGGCAAAGTCGTGTTCTCGAGGTCCTGCAAGAGCTTGGTCGGACTCACGTGCTGGTCAAGCAATCCCGCCAAGGTCTTGAGTTTGGGCTCGAGGCTCTGGAAGCTCGACCAAGTACCCAATTGTTCATTGATGCCGCGCTGGGCTTGGTTGACCTGGGCTTGGGCCTGGGTCAAACGGTCTTGGGCCTGTGTCTTTTGCCAATCCAAGAGCGCATATCCGCCGCCGCCCAAGAGCAAAAACAGACACAACGTGACCGCAAAAGTGAACTTGCGTTTGCGCACGTCGACATGCATCAAGCGCAAATCCTCGTCCGAGACGAAACTCACCCGCACGGGCTTGCGGACGCGCCGGATGACGCGGACGCGCTTTGGAGCGACCGAAAAAGGTGCGACCTGGACTTTGGGCTTGGCGGGCACGCCCAAGGGTACGGCCGCGGGCGCTCCGGGTATCAACGGCTTTTCGGTAACTGGAACAGGACCTGCCCCGGGCGCCAGTACTGGCAAAGGCCCTGCTGGTGGCGCGCCAGGCGCTGGCTTTTTGGATTCTGGCGGCTTAAAGAACTGTGGAGGAACCTTGGCCGGTGCTTCGGCTGGCCGCTGGGCGAAAAGTTTGGCTTTGATGTCTTCGACAAAGCTCGTAGCGTAAAATGCTAATTTGGTAAGGGTCGGCTCGCCAGCCAGCACCTGGTCAATCTCGCCCTCATCGACTTCGATGACTTCGATGTCCTCGCCCTCTTCGGCCGGAATGAAGAATTTCATGCCCGCGCCCTCGTCTTTCGGGGGTTCCTGTTTGGCGGAGTTTTTGAGCGCTTCCTCCTTTTTCCGCATGTCCTCAGGGAGAAGCGAGATGTCTGATGGCATTTGATTTTACCCTACTCAATATCCCTCATCGCGCACCCGATCGAGACCGTGAACCGCGGTCCTATCTCGTCGAGTATCGGACGCAAATCCTGCGGATAGATGACGCGCGCCCACGGGTCGCCCAAATACGCGTTGACGTTCATGAGCTGGGTCACGAATTCGGGCAGGCGCGGCAGCAAGGCCGAGCCTCCGGTCAAGATTATCTTGTCGATGCGCTTGGCTTGGCCGTTTTCCGTTTGCCCCTGGTACATGTTGAACGAATACCGGATTTCGTCGATTATCGGCTTAAGCAAAGCCGAGAGGATGACCGAAACATCGCCCGTCTGGGCGAACGACTGCATCGAACGGATGTCGCGCTTCATGCTTTCGGCCTGTTCCTGCGAAATCGACAGGGTCTTTGAGATGGTTTGGGTAATGGCCGTGCCCCCGGTCGCGATCGAACGGTTGAGGAACGGGATGCCTTTTTCGATGACCGAGATGTTGGTGCGCATCGAACCGATGTCGATGACCATGATGCTCGACCTATCTTTGCCGATGAGCGACCTGATTTGGGCGAACGCCTCGGTCTCGAGCGAAATGAGTTCGAGCCCGGCTTTTTTTGACAGGTCAAGGTAGCGTTGGACCAGACTTTTGGGCGCGCCAGTCAGCAGTACGCGCGTCACTTTTTTGGAACCCTCGCCGGTCGACTCGGTATCGATAATCTTGTTGTCGAGCGATACTTCATCAAGCGGCACCGGGATGAGCTTTTTGGCCTGAAGCTTGATGGCATCCTGGATTTCCTTATCCGTCGAACCCGGAACGCTGATGATGGACGAAAAGACCGACGAGATGGGCAGGGCCGCAATCGTCATCTTGGTCGTCGACTTGGCCTTATCGAGCATCTTTTTGAGGAATGCCGCGGTTTTGTCGATATCTTCGCCCAAAGCCTTGTCAAAGCTTTCGGTCGGCAATTGGGCATAGGCATAGGTCACAAGCCGGGCGCGGCCTTTTTCGTTCTTGAGCTCGACGATTTTAATGCCCGACTGTCCGATATCGACGCCCAGGTAGCTTTTCGAAGCCGGTGTCTTTGAGAAGAGTCCCATATGGATGTTTAGAATGCGTCGCGCGAGGTGGGTAAGGATTTGGTCACGTCGCCCATGCCCGGCGGCGGATTAGCCACAGCCCGTCCGTCGAATATCACCTCTTCGGCCGCCGTGACCGTCGAACGGTAGTTGCGCTGTAGATTGATGCGGTAGGCAGCCATGAGGCCGTAGACTTTAAGCGCCTGGTCGACGCCGCCGGTCGCGCCCGTGTTAATGGTGTCTTCGGCAAAATAGGCGCCGACGATTTGGGTCACATTGGGATCGATATTGATGTTGCCGCCCACAAAGACACCCGGCGAGATTTCGCGTTTTTTGACGATGACGCCGAATGAGGCAAGATTGCGCAAAGACGTGACATTGGACAAGGCGGAATATCCAAGCACCGAACCGGCACCGGTAATCGTCAAATTGCCCTCGACTATCAGGAGTCCGTTGCCGCGGTCGGTCGCGGTCGTGCCGTTCAGGAACGTCCTGGCCCCAAGCGTCGCGTCGCCGTTGACGCGGTAGACTTTGCCAGCCAAAGTCGTCGGCAAAGCGGCTGTGATATTGCCTGGCGTCAAATTAACCACCTGCCCGTAGCGCCCGGCTAAGATGCCATAAATATCGATGCTACCTAGGCTCCCCTGGTATTGCGTCGTTCCCTTGGGCAAAGAAAGACTGACCGCACCTTGTTCCGAGCATCCAGAACCACTGGTAAAGCCGGTAATCGAACCTTGACTCGTCAGGCAATAGGTCGACTGCGATTGTTTGCCGGAGCTCCCCGTGATGCCTTGCTGGGCATAAACATTGCCGAATTTAGCTTCGAGCCAAGCTGGGGTACAGAGCGGATCCGCAACCTGGCAGTTGGCGTCGTCGCAATCCTTGAAACCGTCGCCGTCATCGTCGATGGCGTTGTCGCAGGCCACATGCGGGTCAGGGTCAGCGGCAGGCTCTCCCGCAAAGGGACAACCAGGATAACCGGTGCATCCGCCATCCAAGCAATCCATGGGTCCATCCCAATCATCATCAAAGCTATTTGCGCAAAGCGGCGTACCGTTGAACTGGGTGTTGGCCGGAATCTCGGCGCACTCCGGAGCCGTTGCACATCCGCTGTCGCGGCAATCGGCCGTAGCATCTCCATCATCATCTATCCCGTTACGGCAAAGCGAGGTGCCCCAAAAATCGGTCCTGCCCGTAACCTCCTGACAGACTGTTCCGGCGCCCAGCCTAGCGGACCGGCAACGGCTTATATCAGCTCTGTATATTCCCCGAACAGCATGTTCGCGGTCAATGGATGGGCTAAAGTCTGCAATCAGGGTTCAAAAGGTTGGATATCTTTAAATTGCGCTAATCCTGGCGCCTGTGCGGTTTACGATTACAAAGTTTATTACAACCCGGCCAACAAAACCTTCAACGGCGAACCTGGCGGCGGGCATCCTATCCCCAACATCAAATCCTTGGCCTGGAACGGGAATACCGACGGCTCCGGGTTCGGCTATATATCTTTTCAATACGCCACGCTGAATACCCC
>Ga0351883_1117_pt1 | contig 27031 bp, 20 predicted proteins | sample BONcelFGM3001F14_FD_206772 | JGI IMG/M metagenome (GOLD analysis project Ga0351883, IMG submission 206772) | Enriched cells from coal bed in the Powder River Basin, Montana, United States - BONCAT cells FGM rep3 HSBNCT.FGM.300.1.F14 ...
ATAACGGCGCAATCTCATCCTTCGGAGAGACCACCGGATCGTTGATTCCCCAGTCGATGTTTAAGTCGGGATCATTCCACCGGATAGCTCCTTCCGACTCTTTGTTGTAAATGTTCGTACACTTGTAGAAAAAAATCGTATCATCTTCAAGAGTCAGGAACCCGTGCGCAAACCCGGTCGGGATCCAATACATCCATTTGTTCTGCCCTGATAGAACGATGGAAGACCACTTTCCGTATGTAGGTGATTCCTTTCGGATATCCACCGCCACATCCAATACCGAACCACGCATCACCCGAACCAGCTTTCCCTGAGCAAAAGGAGGGTTCTGGAAGTGGAGTCCACGCAAAACTCCCCGCTTCGACTTTGACTCATTATCCTGCATGAAGGTCACATCGATTCCGTGTGCCAGAAATTTTCCCTGGTTGTATGACTCAAAGAAGTAACCCCGCTCATCCTCAAACACATCCGGTTTAATGATAAGAAGGCCTTCCAGTGGAGTTTTGATTATTTCCATAAACGCTAAATGCTAGATCATGGATCCTGGATATATTGATTCACGAATTTATCAAAGGTGCACACACTCCCCGTAAGCCTGCGCCACAGCCTCCATAATCGCTTCCGACATGGTAGGGTGGGGGTGAACAGCCTCGATGATCTCTTTTCCTGTGGTCTCCAGTTTACGGGCAACCACCACCTCGGCAATCATCTCGGTAACGTTGTCGCCGATCAGATGCGCACCAAGCCACTCTCCATATTTGGCATCAAAGATCACCTTAACAAACCCTTCGCGGTTTCCTGCTGCTGTTGCCTTCCCGGAAGCCGTAAAGGGGAATTTTCCAACACGAATCTCGTATCCGGCGTTTTTCGCCTGCTGTTCAGTCATCCCAACAGAGGCGATTTCGGGATTGGTATACGTACAGGCCGGGATATTACCATAATCAAGGGCTTCAACATTTTTACCGGCAATCTTCTCCACGCAGATGATCCCTTCATGGGATGCCACATGAGCCAGAGCTGGACCGTGAACGATGTCGCCGATTGCATAATACCCGTCAACATTGGTTTTGTAGAAATCATCTACTGCCACTTTCCCCTTCTCGGTGTTAATGCCGACCTCTTCAAGACCAATCCCTTCAATGTTTGTGGCAATTCCAACGGCACTTAGCACCACTTCAGCTTCAATCACTTCGTCACCTTTTTTCGTCTTGACAGTAACTTTACAAAGTTTCCCTTTGGTGTCGACAGACTCTACGTTCGCGCCTGTCATCACTGACATGCCTGCCTTTTTGAACTCACGGGCCAGCGTTTTTGAAACCTCTTCGTCTTCAAGTGGAACCACATTCGGCAACAGTTCAATCAGTGTCACCTGGGTCCCGATTGAATGATAGAAGTATGCGAACTCCGAGCCGATCGCTCCTGAACCAATCACAACCATGGATTTCGGCTGCTTCGGCAGATTCATCGCTTCCCGGTATCCGATAATTTTTTTGCCATCCTGTTTGAAATTTGGAAAATCCCGGGAGCGTGCACCAGTGGCGATGATGATGTGTTTTGCCGTATATTCTTTGACTTCAGATGGCTCTTCCGATTGTCCAGCATGCCCCGCCTCTACGGTAACAATCTTCCCAGGTCTCACCCTTCCCGTTCCTTTCAGCACATCCACCTTGTTTTTCTTGAGCAGAAACTGGATGCCTTTGCTCATTTGATCGGCAACACCGCGACTGCGTTTCATAATGGATTCAAAATCGGGAACAGATTCCCCGGCTGTAATACCATAATCCGAAGCATGTTTCAGGTAATTGAACACCTGGGCGCTTTTCAGAAGCGCTTTTGTTGGGATGCATCCCCAGTTGAGACAAATGCCTCCGAGTTCGGCGCGCTCCACAACGGCAACTTTGAATCCAAGCTGAGCAGCCCTGATGGCAGCCACATATCCACCCGGACCGCTACCAATGACGATAATATCATAATTCATATAGATTCTGTTTTAAAAGACAAAGGTATAAAAAAAAGGCTGGATGCTGGATGCTGGATACTAGATGCCGGATAACAGGGAAATTTGAAATTAGAAACCGGACAATAATTTCGCCATTTCGCTATTTCACAATTTCACTATACTTCCCCCACGCCCTCATGAATCGTACTGCCGAGAGAAGCAATGGTGTGGACATAGTGATGAAAAAGAGGTAGGTCCATTCCTGGCCGATCAAGCCGCTTTTGCGAACCAGTATTCCAGAGGTGATCATGATGGCCATGAGGAGATAACTCTTCCAGTCAAAGAAAGAGAAGATACACGGACGAAGAATCTCCAGGGACCGGATGCGGGTGATATGTTTCAGTGAAAGGTGCAGAAAAAGCAGGTGGAAGAACAGAAGACCGGCAACCACTGCGATTGGGATCTTAAGCCAGAGGTAGTTCGTTTCGGGTAACATCCTGATCCCCCTGAATAACAGAAACCCTCCGGCAAAAAACCACACAGCTGCCGCAATGAGTAGCAGATGCCGTCTTGGGATCCCAGGCTTCAATTCAAACATTACTCTCTGAACTTTTTTCAACATTTGGCTTATGGCTTATGGCTATTTAATTTTCTCCAGCAATAGCCCGTTAAACAAAAGTTTATATGTCGCCTGCGTCGAAGCCCTGAACTGTGGATTAAACCCGTACAGAACAATTTGCCCCTTCCCCTTCTGCAACCATACCATCACACTCTTGTCAGCCAGCTTCTCTGGTTTTTCACAGAAGCCGCTCATCAGGATACCCTCTTCCGGAAATTTTCCGATTACCCGACGGTCCATGTCAAAATTTGGCAACTGCGTTTCAAAGACAGGAGTACCTCTGAAAAAGACACCGATGCTTTTGGGCATCCCCAACGTCAACGGATGATCCTGTTTGAGATCGATCCTGACAAATGAACCAGGACAATAGACACCGGCACTTTTGATCGATTTGGAAATATCTCGCACCGGAAGCCGGAACGATTCAGTAGTGTCACCGCTTTTCATGGAAAGAAGTCCGGTAAACAACTCAGTGGATTGCCCCCATGAGAGAATGATGCCTCCTTGTTCTAAAAATGACATCAGCTGTTCCATCCCCTTTTTGCCCATCCCTTTCGTAAATTCAGGTGGGTAGCTGGTTGGGTAGACTTCATTTTCGGTGCGGTATTGTCCCTCCATCAGGATCGACTTGTTATTACTCGGGAAAACCACCACATCAAAATCAGTGGCAAAATCCTTCTCCTCAAAGTCCCCTGGTTTAACAACAGTAAAGGGAACCTGATAAGTGTCAAAGATAAAGCGTGTCCACCCGGCATCCATGTCGTGCATGTTGGTTTCCACCAGGGCAATCCGTGGAACGGTGAACGGGATCAAAGCCATTCTTGATTTTTCTGTAAGGATTTCTGGCATCACTGTGAGCTCCGAAATCAGCTTGTCCAGTTTCGGGCTTTTGCCTCCGTCACGCGGGATGATAAAATCACCTCCGGGAGTCCTGGAAACCTCCAGCCCCAGCTTATTGGCCATAAATGCTGCTTTGTAACTCTCGTTATGGTCCACGCTGAAAACAGCTGCCAAGTAATTCTCCGGAAGCGGTTCCACCAGGGAGAACGAACCTTTGACTTCTGTCATGTGTTGCTGAAGAATGTCCATGGGTTTTACAACTTCAACGGAAGTAACTCCCCGATGGAGTGGCAGTGACCAGGAGGTAATGTCGTATGGCTTGATCAGTTCTCCATCCGGCGTGTAATGTCTTTCAGGAAACTTTTGTTTTTCCATCACCTCTTTGATAAATGCACGGTAAGGTTGGGCCAGTGGAATCACAACAGTTCCCTTCTCATACATGACATTTTCAGAGGTGATCGCTTCATCGGTTATGTATACCTGAACTCCGTGTTCAATCAACAGGTTAACGATCCCAGCCATTTCCCCCGGATCATGCTGATTGGTAGGGAGAAGGTAATAAAAGGGAGCCTCCGTTTTCCCTTTGGTTACTTCCCGCCGGCATAGATCGTTCTGGAATTCAAGAATTGAGTTTTTGTTTGCAGAGGCGGTTTTCAGAACCGATAACATTGAGGTAATCTCATAGTCAACGATATCCTTCAGTTTCCACCATCCTCCCTGCCATGGATCCGGCATGTTGATGCTCTTTTTGTGCTCACCCAGCCCTTTTCCGATCACACTAAGCTCATTCTCCTCTATATAAACGGGTGTTGCTGTTTGCACACTGGCACATTCGGTGAGGAATCCGATCACATTCTTCCAGATGCATGTCTCGGTTGAACCTGGCCAGTAATCATCAAAAAGATAGTGCTGGCTTACACCCTTTTCACCTGCGCGGGTCATGTCTTTCATCATGTTTGAACCGAAAATCCCGATCCAGTTCCAAATGCCGGCATCAATGTTCTCTGCAATGGGGTCGTGCGGTGGCGGAACAAAATACCTGACACCTGATGAACCCATCTGGTGTTTTTCAACCATCACCTGGGGATACCAGCCGGTATTGCAGATGGCTGCAATGGCTTTTGTATCCTCCTGTGAAAGGGTGATAAAATCGCGGTTGTTATCATGACCAACATATTTATGATAAACCCCAGGAAGCGAGGATCCTTCATACTTCGTCCCCAGATATTTTTTATAATGAGTTACTACTTTGTCCATACCATCCGGATTGTGACAAGGAACGATCATCAGCACAACGTTATCGAGCCAGATAAGAGTATCGGGATGAGATGCTGTGATCAGGTCATATGCAATGATGGGCGCAGCCTGAGAAGGACCCACCTCCGTGGAATGCATCGAAAGTGTAGCCAGCACGAAAACTTTTCCATCCTTGAACATCACTTCTTTTTGATCATCACTAAGATCAGGATTCGTAGCCAGCTGTTTATTGATCCCCCTCAGGTTCTCCAGGTTTGCGATATTCGCTTCCGAGGAGATCAATGCCATATACATTGTCCTGCCTTCTGGTGATTTTCCAATCTCCTTCATCAGCAATCGGGGAGAATCCTTATCCAGAAGGCTGAAGTAGTCAATCAATTTTTCATAGTCAAACAGGTTCCTGTCAGATCCAGGTTGAAATCCAAAGAAATTTTCCGGACTCTTAGGATGTTCCTGGGCGATACAAGGATCAGATGAGAGCATAAGCAAAACTATCATCACCATGGCAAGACGAAAAGAGATCATATATCAGGGATTAGATATATGCAATATTAGGAAAATATTTTACAATTCCATCGTATCCTTTCGCCCCGATCTCTTGTTACCTCTTTCACAATTTTAAAAAATCATTACCTTTATCCCCTGAAAGAAACAACCACCGTGAGGTCGGGCCTTGCTCCGTCCCTGCCTGCAAAACAAACCACCGTAAGGTCGGGGCATGCCCCGACCCTCCGTCAACTAAAACATTAGACCCATGGGAATAAGCCACTACAAAGATGCTGCAAACCGATCGATGCAATGGCATGCCGAATACCGCAGAGAGATGATGAAATGCCGGTTCGACACCATTGCCGTCCACGGGATCTACTCCATGCAGGAGTCCCTCGACTTTAATCAGGGATCGACCATTGAACCAATCTATATGTCGACGTCCCAGGCTTACCGGGACTCGGATGAGATGGAAGCGGCATTAGGTTATGAGATTCCCACTTGGTGCTACTCTCGGATAGCCAATCCAACGATTTTCTATATGGAAGGAGTGATGGCGATGCTGGAGGGATATGGCTCTGGTATTGAGACAAGCTGTATCGCTACTTCTTCGGGAATGGCTGCCATCCAGAGTGCAGTAGATCAGTTTCTCGTTGTGGATCCAAAACATCCATCGGCTCCAATGAATTTTGTTGCGACAACACAGGTTTATGGTGGGACCTACCAGCAGTTTTCCATTCGAAAAGATGCCGAACGTTCTGTGGTGTGGAGAAAGGTTGTGAACTCGGCCGATTTGAACGAATGGGAATCATTGATTGATAAGAATACGCGTTTCCTTTATGGTGAATTACCGAGTAACCCGGGACTTGCATTTTTCGACCTGAAAGCGGTGGCCGACCTGGCTCATAAGCATGGAATCCCGATGATTGTGGATGCAACTGTTGCCTCTCCCGCATTGATGCGCCCCATCGAACATGGCGCCGATATCGTTATTCAGTCAGTGACCAAATCGATGTCATCAGGTGGCTCCAGCATTGCCGGAGCAATCATCTCAAGGAAAGATATAACCTCCAATATCGATAACCCGGAGATGAAGGCCGACTTTGCTACCTATCTCAAATTGCTTCCCAATCGGGATAACGGACCAAACATCTCTCCAATGAATGCCTTCATGGCATTGAATGATATCAGAACCCTCCGGATGCGGATGGATGTCATGAGCCGGAATACACAGAAAGTTGCAGAATTTCTGGAGACACATAAACATATAGAAAAGGTTGCTTATCTCGGACTAAAATCCCATCCATTGCATAAGCTGGCATCAGAATACCTGGTGCTGGTTGATTCGGAGTACGATGAACTCTATGGCAAGAAAGTAAACAGGTTTGGTCACCTGATGTCATTCAATGTGAAAGGTGGCGCTCAACCCGCACGTGATGTTTTCGATGCATTTACCCGCATCTGGCGCGCCACCGATCTGGGTCGGATCAAATCAGTAGCCACAATTCCTGCTATCTCCACGCACTCTCAACAAGGGGAGGAAGGCCGGAAGATGGCGAATATTCCTCAAAACCTGATTCGTCTTTGTGTTGGCGCCGAACATCCTGACGATGTGATCAACGACCTGGATCAGGCACTCTCTGTCCTGGACGGTAAAAAGGTTTTTGTCACTTCACCCGAATATTCAGCTGGAGGCGCTTCATCGGCCAGGTTAAGGCAAGAGTGATCCTTTGAACTCGAAGTTCGCGCAATAACAATGTTGAACCAAATGGAAGAACCCATCCTGTTTTATTCCACCAATAATAGTTCAGAACCGGTCACATTTAGCCAGGCTCTGCTCAAGGGACAGGCTCCCGACCGGGGGCTTTATATGCCTGAGACAATCCCCTTTATTCCTCTCGACGAGATTTACGGATATGCAGATAAGACCTATTACGAAATTGCCTATGAAGTTACCCGGCGGTTCATCCAGGGAGAGATCGGCGATCAGGAACTCTTTGAGATCGTAAAGGATGCTTATGATTTTGAAGTTCCACTTGAGTATGTTTATGACCGGAATTACGTGATGCGTCTCGATCAGGGTCCAACAGCCTCCTTCAAAGACTTTGCCGCAAGGATGATGGGACGTTTGATGCAATATTACCTGAAGCGGGAGAACCGGAAGCTTCTGATTCTGACAGCTACCTCCGGCGATACCGGTAGTGCAGTGGCCAATGCGTTTTATGGTCTTGACAACATCGATATTGTGGTTCTCTTTCCCCGAAATGAAGTAACCTCCAGGCAACGGAAGCAGATGACAATCTTAGGGAAGAATGTCAGAATACTTGCTCTCGATGCCAAGTTCGACGACTGCCAGGCCTTGGTCAAACAGGCCTTTTCCGATCCGGAACTGGCCCACCTGCCACTCTCCTCTGCCAACTCCATCAACATCGGGCGACTGGTTCCCCAAACGGTGTATTACTTCTATGCCTATGCAAGACTCCGGGAAAGGAACCAGGATGAAAAAGTGATTTTTTCTGTCCCCTCCGGGAACTTTGGCGATATGATGGGCGGTGTTCTTGCAATGAAGATGGGATTACCAGTGAAGAAATTCATCATTGCAACCAACGCAAATGATGAATTTCCAAGCTACCTGTATTCTGGCCACTACAGCAAAATTGAACCAAGCCTGAATTGCATCTCCAGTGCCATGAATGTTGGCCATCCGAGCAACCTTGCACGGCTGGTTTCTCTTTACGGAGGGGTGATGGATGAAAAGGGAATTCTCCATAAACCTGCTGACCTTGAATCGATGAGAAAAGAGATCTGGGCAGTAAGGGTTTCTGATGCCCAAACCCGGGAAACAATTGCGACGGCCTATCTGAAATATGGAACGCTGCTGGAACCCCATGGAGCTGTGGGATGGGCGGGGTTGATGGATTACCTCCAAACTATTCCTGAATCAGAAGCCGAAAACCAGTTATGCATCTCCCTGGAAACGGCACATCCGGCCAAATTTCCGGAAGAGATCGAAAAGATCCTGCACATCGAACCAGAACTTCCAGGAAGCCTGGCAGGGATTGACCACCTGCCCGAACATGTTGAGAACCTGGACAACAACTACCAGGCATTTAAACAATATTTACTTCAAACGTCTAACTTCCAGTTCTGACTTCTAACCTCAAAAATCTAACGATATGTTCATCGTTTGTTCCGATCTCGAAGGCGTCTTTGTTCCTGAAGTGTGGATCAATGTAGCCGAAAAAACCGGTATCGAGGCTCTTCGCCGCACCACTCGGGATGAACCGGATTATGACAAGCTCATGCATTACCGGATGAAGATCCTCGATGAATATGGGTTGAAACTTCATGATATCCAGAATGTCATTGCTCAGATTAAACCTCTTCCCGGTGCATTGGAGTTCATCGCTTGGATGAAAGAGAGAACCCAATTGATTGTGGTATCCGATACGTTTATCCAATTTGCCGATCCACTGATGAAACAGCTCGGCCGTCCAACCCTCTTCTGCCACACCCTGATCATGGATGAGGCCAACCGTATCACCGGCTACAAATTACGCCAGAAAGACCCGAAACGGAAAACTGTGGAAGCGCTCCAGAGCCTCACCTACCAAGTGATTGCCATGGGCGACTCGTACAACGACACCAGCATGCTGACACAAGCAGATGTGGGCATCCTCTTCAATCCCCCGCAAAACGTAATCGATGACTTTCCGCAATTTCCGGTGACATGTGATTATGAACAGGTGAAGGAGATAATAAAGGAGTATATTTGAGGTCATGGGGTCATGAGGTGATGAGGTCATGATGTCATGAGGTGATGGGGGTGATGAAGGTGATGGTGGATCCTTTTAAAATGAATTGCCGGCTGCCTCAACTGCCGGATTGATGGGGTATGGTAACCAAGGGCTTTAGCCCAAAATCTGAAACCAACATGGAAATAGAATTCAACGGTAAAATCGTACTTGTCACCGGTGCCTCCAGGGGAATCGGAGCTGCTACAGCCCGGCTGTTTGCCGAATCAGGCGCAACGGTAATTGTTCATTACAACAAAAACAAGCAAGCAGCTGAATCAACTCTTACCTCCCTGGCCGGCAACGGTCATTCTATTTTTCAGGCAAACATGGCTTCTGTCGATGACCTGAAGATGATGACACAAGGAATAATCACTAAGTACGGAAGACTTGACATTCTGGTTAACAATGCCGGCATCTATGAAGAGCACGATATGGTGCAGATGCCTTTTGACGAGTACCTGGAGTACTGGTATGAGACGATTCGGGTGAATCTGACGGGACCTGCCATTCTCTCAAACCTTGTTGCCCGGGAGATGATGAAATCAGGAGGGGGAAGAATCGTCAACGTAACCTCGCGCGGAGCTTTCCGTGGAGAGCCTACAGCATGGGCCTATGGTGCAAGTAAAGCGGGGTTGAATTCAGCCGGACAAAGCATGGCCAAATCATTGGCAAAATATGGCATCTATGTCTTCACCCTGGCTCCTGGATTTGTGGAGACCGACATGGCCGGACCTTGTCTCACAGGTGAAAAACGGATGGAGATAGAATCCCAGACACCTCTCAACCGCCTTGCCCAACCTGATGAGATTGGCCGTGCTATTCTTTTGCTTGCAGCCAATGGCAACGAATACATGACAGGTTGTGTGCTGGACATGAACGGGGCCTCCTACCTGAGAACGTAAGATGTGGGACGTAGGACGTAGGACGTTTTGATGGTATCCTGTTATAGTTAATTCGCTGAAGATGGAGTTTTACAAAAGGATTCTGCTTTTCTTTCCATAGTAATGAGTTGAGCGATGATGTGCTCGTAATATTCATAGTTTACTTCGAATTCTGATTGAGTTAAATAGCCACAAGCAAAGGAGAACTCCAACCATGTTTGAGTCTCTGACGCTTCTTGAACCGCATCCGTAAGCTTGTGTATGAATGCAGCGATGTATCTCCTTTTATGCCAACCTTCAGATAAATTACTACATACCGATCTTGAAGCTCGTCGGATTTGATCAGTCATCGAGTACTTCTCTTCTTTTGGAAACTTTTTCGATAACTTGAAGATTTCCATCGCGGCTTTAAAAGCAGCCTGATAGACGTTCAAATCCCTTACTTTTTTTGCTAATTCCTGTTTTTTCATCTTATTAATTATTTGGATTAGTCTGTTAATCCGAAAAAACAGAAAAGGTTATACCTGTCAAAGTAAATATTATAAAACTATCCCATATCCTACCTCCCACGTCCCACGTCCCACGTCTTACGTCTCAACGGGCAACTGCCGCTGAAACCCCACCTCCAGCGATATAAACGTCTCGGTATTGGTGATCTCGGGGATAGCCTGGATTTTATCCGTGATCAGCTTTCGGAGATGCTCATTGCTCTTTGCGTAAATTTTAACAAAAAGGGAGTATTTTCCGGTGACATGGTGACATTCTGTAATCTCAGGAACCTCCGATATCTTCTTAAATACCTCCTGATGCGTATGAATTGAGGCTAAGTTTATAACAAGTCCAACAAAGGCACAGGTTCCATAACCAAGTCCTGACGGATCTACATTGAATTGAGATCCACTCACAATTTTATTGCTAAGCATCTGGTTAACACGCTGATGAACAGCTGCTCCCGATACATTGCATTTTCTGGCGATCTCAAGAAACGGGACTCTGGCATCCCGGGTTAGGAAGGAGAGAATCCGTTTATCCAGACTATCAATTTTTAGCCCCATAACACACTTTTTTATTTTTCTGTTACCAATGGAATAATTTTAGTCAGTTTGGATTACAAATTTAAAAAATAATGAGTTAAATTATTATGAAATGTTACAATAATAGTTTATCTGATATCAGATTGTTAATTTTGTAGCTCTATTTACGATATAGGAAAACGACATAAATATGAATACTGATCCCTCCAGTCGCATTTTTGACCTCCTGCAGTTTGGTGAGTTTGGCGATGTGAATCCATCTGTTTGTGATTCAGCGACATTCACCTTCATGCAGGCGAAAACCATGCTGGATACATTTCATGGAGAATCTGAGGGTTGTTTTCTTTATTCACGGCATTGGAATCCCTCGAGCCGATACCTGGCTGATGCCATGGCTGTAATGGAGGGAACTGAATCGGCTTGGGTTACGGCATCGGGGATGGCAGCGATCACCTGCTCGATCCTTCAATTGTGCAAAAGCGGAGATCACATCCTCTGCAGCCTGACAACATATGGTGGTACATTTGCATTTCTTTATAACTATGTTCAGAGATTCAACATAGAAGTTTCCTTTGTTGATATTACAAACCTGGAGAGTGTACGTGAAGCGATTCGCCCCAATACGAGGATCATCTACACAGAGAGCATGACCAATCCCTTGCTCCAGATATCGGATATCCCGGCCCTGGCTGAGATTGCAAACACCCATGGGCTTAAGTTGGTAGTAGATAATACGTTCACACCCATGATCCTCTCTCCTGCTCAACTGGGAGCACATGTTGTGGTACATAGCATGACCAAATTTATCAATGGGAAGAATGATTGCGTAGCCGGTGCAATTTGTGCTTCTAACGAATTTGTGAATGCATTAAGCGATGTAAATGATGGTACGGCCATGCTGCTCGGACCGGCACTGGATCCATTACGTTCCTCAAGCATCTTAAAAAATTTACATACCCTGCATATCCGGATGCAGCAACATAGCAGAAATGCCATGTTCCTTGCCGAGCGATTCAGGGATTACGGCCTCCATATCATGTACCCTGGGTTACCTGAACATCCGGGTCATGAACTGTTGACAAGCATGATGAATTCCGGTTTTGGTTTTGGCGGAATGATTGCGATTGATATGGAAACATCCGAACGGGCTGCCAGGTTGATGGAATTGATGGAACTCGAAGGAGTCGGGTACCTGGCAGTCAGTCTCGGATATTTTAAAACCCTGTTCAGTAACTCCGGAAAAAGTACTTCATCGGAAGTCCCTGATGGAATTCAACGACAGATGGGACTCTCACAAGGTCTCGTCCGATTCTCGGTTGGCCTCGATAACGATATTGCCCAAACGTGGCAAAAGATCTTACGCTGCCTGCAAAGGCTGTAAGTTAGTGTTTCTCTTCATAGGTTAGGTTGCTTGGGCGGTCTCGTGGTTGGGACCGCCTTTTTTATGCTTCACACGTGCAAGCCAGATTCCGGTCTCCGAAGGCGTCGTCAATCCGGGTAACAGTAGGCCAGTATTTGTCCTCTTTCAACCCTTCAACTGGATAGGCTGCTTTTTGTCTGGAGTAGGGGAGTGCCCATTCGTCCGCAGAAACCATCAGAGAAGTGTGCGGAGCCTTCTTGATCACGTTAATTTCTTTATCGGCCTTACCTTCCTTAATATCGTTGATCTCCTCCTTAATGGCTATCATGGCTTCGATAAACCGGTTGAGTTCAAAATAGGGCTCGCTCTCGGTAGGTTCAACCATCAGGGTCCCATGAACGGGGAATGCAACAGTTGGTGCGTGGAAGCCATAATCCATCAGTCTTTTGGCAATGTCAATTGCCCCAATGCCGGTCTCACGGGCGATCCCGTTACAGTCAACGATCATTTCATGCGCACAATGGCCCATCTTTCCTGTATATAAAATCGGGTAGTAAGGTTGAAGTGCAGCTTTTAAGTAATTGGCATTCAGGATAGCAATCTTTGTGGCTTCTGTCAATCCGGTACCTCCCATTAATTTGATGTACGCATAGGAGATAGTTAATATCAGTGCACTACCGTAAGGGCTTGAAGCTACGGCATGGATCCCTTCGGATCCTCCTGTATTTACTACAACATGTTTGGGCAGAAATGGAGTCAGGTGTTTGGCCACACCAATAGGGCCTTCGCCAGGACCGCCGCCGCCGTGTGGAATCGCAAACGTCTTGTGCAGGTTCAGGTGACAAACATCTGCGCCAATAATGCCTGGATTCGTCAGGCCAACCTGTGCATTCATATTCGCCCCATCCATATATACCTGGCCCCCGTTATCATGAATGATCTTGCAGATCTCCAGGATCTCCTCTTCAAACACACCATGCGTTGACGGATAAGTTACCATCAGGGAGGAGAGGCTGTCCTTATGCAGGATTGCCTTCTCTCTCAGATCGTTCACATCAATATTGCCTTTTTCATCACACTTGATCACGACGATCTCCATGCCGGCCATCGCAGCACTGGCAGGATTGGTACCATGTGCACTGGATGGAATCAGGCAAACATTCCGGTGTCCTTCGCCACGACTGATATGGTATTCGCGTATCACCAGCAACCCGGTGTACTCACCCGATGCTCCGCTGTTGGGCATAAACGAAAGAGCATCAAAACCTGTTATAACACATAATTGTCTTTCAAGCTCCCTGATAAGATATTGATAGCCTGCAGCCTGGTCTTTCGGAACAAAAGGATGGATATTCCCAAATTCCGGCCAGCTCAATGCAAAAAGTTCAGCGGCGGCATTCAGCTTCATGGTACATGATCCCAACGGGATCATCGACCTGTTTAACGAAAGATCTTTGATCTCAAGTCGTTTTATATACCGCATCATCTCTGTCTCAGAATGGTAGCTCGAAAATACCTGCTGGGGAAGAATCTCCGATTTCCGGGTTAGATCAGCGGGTATGGTTGTAATCTTCTCACACTCCCTGGGGTTACAGATGAACTCTGAACAGAGCCTGCCTGCAGAACGTGCAAGGATGCAAAGGATTAGATTGACGTCGGCCAGAGCAGTGGTTTCATCGAGGCTGATGCCGATATGTGTTGATCCGATGAACCGGAAGTTCACATTGTTCTCTTCGGCCAGATGCCGGAGTTTCTCCATGTCGGTTCCGTCGGGAACTTTAACATAAAGCGTATCAAAGAAATAGGGGTTCAGTTGCTCATACCCGTATTTGACCATCTCCTGAGCAAGCACTCCCGTGAGAATGTTGATGTGACGGGCAATCTTTTTAAGTCCTTCCGCACCATGATACACAGCATACATACCTGCCATCACGGCAAGCAGAACTTGTGATGTGCAGATGTTGGAAGTAGCACGCTCACGCTTGATATGTTGTTCCCTGGTTTGGAGAGCCATCCGCAGAGCCCTGTTCCCATTGGCATCAACGGAGATTCCGATGATCCTTCCCGGCATGTTGCGCTTGAATTCCTCCTTTGTGGCAAAATAGGCTGCATGCGGACCACCATATCCCATTGGAACACCAAATCGCTGGGTGGAACCAAATACCACATCGGCACCCCATTCTCCCGGAGGTGTCAGCATTACCAAACTCAGAATGTCTGCTGCAACCGCTACCAGCGTTCCGTTCTGATGGGCTTTCTCAACGAAATTCCTGTAATCTGTCACTTCACCTTTCTGATCGGGATATTGTACTACAGCTCCGAAAACGGCATCCGTGAAGTTAAATTCGGCATAGTTTCCAAAAATTAATTCTATTCCAAGTGGAACCGCCCGGGTTTTGATCACATCAATGGTTTGCGGAAACATCTCCTCAGAAACGAAAAACTTATTGGCTCCGCGCTTAACAGCATCCCGGCTGCGGGAGTTGTACAACATGATCATCGCCTCTCCGGCAGCAGTCCCTTCATCCAGAAGAGATGCATTGGCAATTGGCAAGCCGGTAAGGCTGCAGATCATGGTCTGGTAATTCAGAAGGGCTTCAAGCCTTCCCTGGGAAATCTCAGCCTGGTATGGCGTATATGCGGTATACCAACCCGGATTCTCCAGGATATTTCGAAGGATTACCCCGGGAATGATTGTATTGTAATACCCCATCCCGATAAAGGTTTTGAACAGTTTGTTCTTTGAAGCCAACGCTTTTAGATGGGTTAGGAACTGATACTCGTTCAGGCCTTCCGGCAACTTCAGCGGGGCTTTTAACCGGATGGAGGCCGGAACAGTCTCATCAATGAGTTGATCCAGTGAGGATACTCCGATTTTATCAAGCATGGAGCTGATCTCAGAAGCATTCGGACCATTGTGACGGCAAACAAAATTATTTGTGATCATAGGGATTGTGAATTAATAAACAGTAGTGTATCGAATAGGTCGCAAAAGTACCATTTTTTTTATTTTGATGTTATCCCGATATTTGCATTTATTATAATTAAGGGATAAACATAAGGAAATCGCCATGGCTGATATTGACGGATCAAACGCACCCAAAGAATTTTATACGGATATCCCCCAGAAGTCGGAAAATTTCTATCTGAAAGGGTCCAATTCCCTCGACTGGGGAATGAAAAACAGGTTAAGCCGGATTTTCAATCCGGTTAGCGGAAAAACGGTCATGCTGGCTGTTGACCATGGCTATTTCCTCGGACCAACCGCCGGACTGGAGCGAATCGATGTGAATATTGTCCCACTGATCCCCTATGCCGACACATTGATGATTACCCGTGGGGCCTTAAGGACCATGGTCCCTGCCGATACACAGAAGGCAATCGTGTTGAGGGTCACAGGCGGAGCCAGTATCCTGACCGAACTCTCCAACGAGGATCTGGCAGTTGATATCGAAGATGCTATCCGGCTGAATGTTTGCGCCATGGCTGTTCAGGTGTATGTTGGAAGCGAGCATGAACACCAAACCATCCTTGGCATGACGAGAATGGTGGATATGGGTCTCCGTTACGGAATGCCAACCCTGGCAGTTACAGCTGTGGGCAAGGATATGGTACGCGATGCAAAATATTTCAGGCTGGCAACGCGGATCTGTGCCGAACTGGGAGCACAGTATGTCAAGACCTATTATATCCCCGAAGGATTTGAAACTGTCACAGCCGCGTGCCCCGTGCCGATTGTGATTGCAGGAGGGAAGAAACTCCCCGAGATCGACGCACTTACCATGGCATACCGGGCTATCCAGGAAGGAGCGGCGGGAGTGGATATGGGCCGGAACATATTCCAGTCTGAGGCCCCCATCGCCATGCTCAAAGCAGTTCGAGCTGTTGTTCATGAAAATGAAACCCCGGAGAGGGCGTTTGAGCTTTATTCGACGCTGAAGAGCGAGAAAAAGTAACAAACAGTACTGCTGAAAATCAGTTTTACCCCATCCCTAAAGGGAACCTGATTTTCAGCATTTTCTGCAATTTCTCCCTTTAGGGTCGGGGTAGAAAGTTGCTGAAAACAAAATAGATAGAGAACAATGAAAGTTTCCGTCTGGTATAACAACAGCGACATCAGGCTCGAAGAGGTCCCAACACCCCAACCTGGAGCAGGAGAGATGCTGGTTAAGGTTATCTCCTCCGGCATCTGCGGAAGCGATGTTGTCGAGTGGTACCGGTTACCGAGAGCTCCTCTGGTGATGGGACATGAAGTGGGGGTGGAGGTTGTGGAGACCGGAGAAGGTGTATCCAAATTCAAAAAGGGTGACCGGCTTTTTATTGCCCCCAAGGTTCCCTGCCTGAAATGTTCCTACTGTAGAAAGGGTCATTTTCCTCAATGTACTGAGATAAAGGACCGGCTTCCGGGTGGATTCGCCGAATACATCCTTGTACCGAAAGAGATTGTCAACCACGGCTCATACCTGCTCCCCGATACCATGACCTTCGACCAGGCGACATTTATTGAGCCCCTGGCCTGTGTTGTCCGGGCACAACGACTTGCCTCCCTTGGTGCAGGTGACATGGTTTTGATTCTTGGATCCGGGATGTCGGGATTGCTCCATACCAAGCTCGCCAGGCTCCGCGGTTGCCGTGTAATGGTTACCGACATCCATCCCTGGAAGCTTGAAATGGCCAATGAATTCGGGGCGGATGCTGTTGCAGATGCCAAATCTGATCTTCCGGGCCAGTTGATGGCTGCCTTTGGCAGAAAAGCTGATGCCGTGATCGTGACAACCTCTTCCCTCAGTGCCCTGACCCAGGCATGGGCATCCGTCGATATGGGAGGAGTTATCGTTCTTTTTGCCGTTCCCGATCCCGATAAAGGAGTAACGGTTCCCGTCAATGACTTCTGGCGAAAAGAGATCCGTATCATCACTTCCTACTATTGTGGCCCACCTGATATTGAAGAGGCTATTGATCTGATTGCATCCGGGAATATTATTGTCGACCACCTCATCACACACCGGCTGCCACTGAGCGAAACAGCCAAAGGATTTCAGATGCTGCTTGATGGTGACGAAGCGGTGAAGATCATCATCAAACCGCAGGAACGTTTGAAAATTGCAAAATAAATCCGGAACATCAACATGTTACATCATTCAAATACAAAAGAGGAGTTCGAAGACTTGAAGTCGCAATTTACGACATCAAGTTGGGGTGTCAGACGAAAACTTCCTTATGCGTTTACCGAACACGGCGTATTAATGTTATCCAGTACCAGTTCTAAATGGGGTTTCACCACCCGCCATCCGGTTTCTTATATCCTGATAAGGCCGCACGATAGATGGATTGGTATTGTTGCACCTTAATGACGATTCTTAGTGAACCTGATCATATTTCCTACTTCTACCTTCGTACTTCCAGTTCTACATTCGTACCTCTAACTTCTAACTTATAAAAAAGGCTGCCCGGGTCAGAGGGCAGCCTTGAAAAACACGATGAGTAAGGGGAGGTTATTGGGATTTAAGGAGCTTCCGTGTCAGGTTAAGCCCTGAGTTGGTATAGATTCTGAGGGAATAGAGACCGTTTTTGAGTTGATTTGTGGGAATGGCGATCGTTGTTGTTCCGGCATTCAGATTTTCAGAACGCTGGTAAACCATCTGTCCCGTTAAGTTGAATAATTCTACATGAACCTGGGTTCCTTCTGCCAGGTTGATGGAAATCTGTGCCTGATCTCGAACAGGATTCGGATAAACAACACCGGCTTCCATGGTTTGCTTGTTCTCCTTCACGCCAAGGATATGATTTCCGCTCAAGGTCAACACGACATCCACAACAGGGTTCCCGGCTGTAATGGTTACCTTGATGATGTCGCTTTCACATCCGGCCATTTCGGCCTTCAGATAGTAGATGCCATAATCCAGGTCGCTGAAGTTAAATACGCCTTCAGGATCCACCTGGCTATAGGATATTCCCTCTCCTGTTTCATTCATTAGCAGCATGGTGATCTTGTCCACAAAGTCGCCCCGCAGTCCGCTGTTTATCTGGCCATTGATGCCGCCGTTTCCGGTATTGAAATTATAGGCTTCAATGAGGTTGATGTTGTATGGATTGTTTGCCTGTCCAAGAGTTACCACCGTTGCAGTTTCCCAATAAAGTACATCACCGTAGTAAGTTGGAAGGTATCCGGTTGGAGTGAACGGAATAGCATAGATCAGATATTCTCCGAGGGGAACCATAGAGAAGTAGTAAATTCCTGATGAATCGATCATACTGATATCAATGAAGGGCACGAATGCGCTGGAGGAGGTGTCGAGCGAGAAGATCATAACCATCCCGGTTTCCAGGGGGAAGTTGCCTGCAAATACCTGTCCGTATATCTGGTTCCACTGGGTGCTGTCTCCTACAGTAATTGACTGGGCTGTGGAGAACGTGCATGCCGTGGGGTCAGTTGTGACAGTAGTGAGGGAGACAAAATAGATCCCTGAGGCCTGATAATTGTGGATGGCGCTTTGTCCCTGTCCCGACTGACCGTCACCAAAGTCCCAGTTGTAGGTTGCCGGTTGTCCGTTCACCATATGGCCTGTGAAACTGACTGCCAGTCCGTTTTTCTGGAAGGTGAAATAATTGGCGCAATCGGATCCTGTACCCACCGATACTTCCGCACACCAGGTACTCTGACAGATGGCACCGGAATTATTCCCGGTTACTGTGAGGCAAACGTAATAGGTCCCTGACTGGGGATATATGTGAGAAGGATTCTGGAGGGTGGAAACGGGTGTGCTGTCTCCAAAGTCCCAGAGCCAGCTGGTGATGTCGCCAACTGAGAGATCCATGAAGTGGATGAGGTTATTGGTAGCGGTTGAATCGGGATAGTAAGTGAACTGCGCCTGGCAACCAGCACCTCCACCAACGTTCAGGATATCACAATAGGTGTCGAAACAAAGGGTGTCGACTCCCTGAACAGTAAGACACACAGTATAGAACCCTGGGGTAGTAAATGAATGCGTTGGGTTTTGGGAGCTTGAAGTTGTCCCGTCTCCGAATTCCCAGTACCAGCTGTTGATGTTGCCAGAAGACTGATCGATAAAATAATAGGTGTTGGTTGTTCCGGTTGAATCGGGGAAGTAGTAAAAATCGGCATCACAGCCTCCGGGAGTATTGCCCACTGTTACTGGCATGCAATAGGTGTCGTAGCAGGAACTGTCGACCCCCTGGATGGAAAGGCACACAAGGTAGGTCCCGGCTTGCGTGTAAATATGCACAGGATTCTGAATGGTTGAGACATTATTCATCCCTGAAGCTGGATCGTCGAAATTCCATGACCAGTAAAGAATGTTCCCGAGAGACTGGTCATAGAAATAGACGGTAAGTCCTCCCGTGCTGTCGGGATAGGCTTCAAAACTGGCTTCACAACCTCCGCCGGTGGAATCAATAACATGGACTGTTTGTGTGATCATATCCAGGCAGGTACTGCTATCTCCAATTGTCAGGGAAACAGGATAATACCCTTCCTGGGAAAATGTATGAGTAGGATACTGAAGCGTTGAGGAGGTTCCGTCTCCAAAACTCCAGGCCCAAGGGCCCGTCGTTCCCGTTGAAAGATCTGTAAATTGGATTGTCAGCACTCCAGCATCATAATAGTTGAAATTTGCCTGACATGGAGATGGTGCGTTATAGCAGATCAGAAAATCCTGGATCAGGTTCATATTGGAGGGACCGAATATCAGGTTATATGACATGGACATTTGATTGCAGTCATAGGTTGTGACATTAATAAGTCCCGTGTCAACTCCTAAAGTCAGAGGGATGGAATCCTGATACCATCCAATGGAATTTGTATAAACGGTACTGTTATAAACAAATCCGCCCGACGAGTCGGAATTAATGTATACTGCCTGATTGACAATAGGTTGACCGGTTGCACTGTCGGTCACTGTCCCTTCCAGGAAGATATTGTTTTGTGATACAACCGAGAAAGTAACTAGAAAGAGGAGCAGGGGTAAGATGAACCGTTTCATAGGATTTATTTTTTGAAGATTAATACTGGTTATAAAACACATGGTTGCAGTTTGGTTGCCTGAGAGAACTGATTTTAATTAATACCGGATGGAGAAAGATGCCCGGAATCCCACTGACCATGGCTTCTTTGATGCATCTGATTTTTCATACACCGAGTTAAAATAGTATTTGATATTCGGTTCGATTTCGAACCCTATCCGCTTGGAGATAGGCAAAGATACGTTGATTCCTCCCATGAGTTGCCAGTTGGTCTGAACCCGGTCTGGGGTGACCTGATTGATACGTATAATCTGGTTCTTCCCAGGATCGTATTCGCCTGAAAGTTGTTTCGAATGAATTAATAAGGATAAAATGGGTCCTGCCCTGAAGCCCAAACTGATCCGTTTCTTTTGCAGGACATCATATCCAAGGACCAATGGAATCTGAAGATATGTATAGCGTTTAACCACTTTGGGATAATCAAGCTGAAGAAGGCTATCCCACACATCTTTAGTGGATGTGTAATAGGTTGGCAGCAGGTGGTAATTTTTTTCATCCCAGTTAAACCCGATGGAATCCAGCTCATTAAACGAGCCAAGGTAATCGTTGTATTCAACCATCAGCTCATTGGTGCCTTTGGCAATGGATAACCCGATGCCAGTTCTTAAAACATACCGGCCATACCTGAAACTCTCTTCAAAACCAAAATTAGAGACAAACTTATCTCCTTCCAGTGTATTAAACATCCATTCAGGAGAATAATAAACCGAAGTAGCAAACTGCCAGTCGGAGGCCCTCTGCCTCTTTTTTATCTTTCCAGTGATGGCAGTTGGTTCGGGTACAACTATAGTATCTTCCGCAGGGAAGTCTGCCGATGAATTTATTTGGCTCTCCTCAACCGGATCAGCTTCGGTCTGGAAAATTGATTCAGATATCAGCAGAGCATTTGTTCCTGGAGTATTAACGGACTCGGAAATATCAAGTGTTACCGGAACTTCAATAGTTGCTCCATCACGGATTAAAGTCTCAGTTTCCGAACTAGGAAGTGTAGCGTCGGGAAGTGCAGAGCCGGGAGCTATGGAAGAGGGAGTTGCCGGGGGAGGAGGGGGTGAATATTGCTGGTTGCCAATTGTTGCCTGCTGATTGCTGACTGCTGACTGCTCTCCATCATAGAACCAAAATATCAGTGCCACTAACGTAGCGACAAACAGACTGCCAAAAAGCAAGAGCCAGCGTGACCGGGATCGGTTCCCGTTGATCTCTATGGTTGCTGCTTCGTTGAGGAATCGTTGCCTCCCTGCATCAGATGGTTTCACCTGGTGTTCATGCAATGCCTCCTTAAAGAAATCATCAACCGGATGTCTTTCTTTTTTCATACTATACCTTTTGTTTCTCCATCACTTCATAAATCTTCTTCCGCAGTAACGCTCTGGCTTTCGAAAGTTGCGATTTGGAAGTGTTTTCCGAAAGCTGTAACTCTTTTGCAATCTCTTTATGCGAATATTCTTCAAATACATACAGGTTGAAGACAGCACGGTATCCTGGTGGTAATTCACAAATCATCTGCATAATACGCTCGTTTCCCAATGATACGTGAAGATGCTCCCAAATAGTTGCTTCATCAGGCTCATCAGGGATTTTTTCCTGCATTGGGTCGATATCCAGCAACTGCCTGGCGCGGGTTTGGTCACGTAGTGAATTTAGTGCGGTATTTACGATGATCCTCTTCATCCAGCCTTCAAATGAACCGGAAGATCTGGCTTCGAAGGTGTGAATATTTTTCAGAATCTTGATGAATCCGTCGTGCAACACATCTTCAGCATCCTGACGATTTCCACAATAACGCAGGCAAACACTGAGTAACATAGGAGCATAGGCATTGTAGAGCGATTCCAGAACGCCATTTTTTCTCCTTTTGAGATCTCTTACCAACTCTTCGTCGCGACCCATACCCATGTCTTCATTATTAATAACACCTCAATAGCGGATAGTTGCCTCAGTCACTAATAATAGTAGAAATAAAAAAAGGCTGACTCAAATTGAATCAGCCTTTTAAATCAGGTTTAATGCGTTAACTCTTTTGAGGAATTCTCATGTTATAGAAAGATCTGTAAACAAAATACAGGGCGATCACGCCAAATACGATTCCAATGTAAGGAGCCATCCGGTAGAAATCTTCCGAAATCGCGATCTCCATTGCCAGAAGGCCAAAGAGAGTCGTGAACTTAATGATCGGATTCAAGGCAACCGATGAAGTGTCTTTATAAGGATCTCCAACAGTGTCGCCAACAATTGATGCTTCATGCAATGGAGTCCCTTTCTCTTTCAGGTCAACCTCAACCACCTTCTTGGCATTATCCCAGGAACCACCGGCGTTAGCCATAAAAATCGCCTGGAACAATCCAAAGAATGCAATGGAGAGCAGATAAGCTACAAAGAAGGAGGCAGCAGCATATACATTTGGATCATCAGGGGGCAGCCCCAGATTCCGGTAGCCCGAAAGGAAAGCGATCGCAATTGCAAAGGAGAAGATAGCTACAAAGATGTTCAACATTCCTGTTTGCGCATATTGTGTGCAGATCTTCACTACCTCTTTTGATTTCTCAATGGATGCCTTTTTCTCGCCTGTATCATCCAGAACGATGTTTTGTTTGATATACTCAACGGCACGATAAGCTCCTGTTGTTACGGCCTGTATGGAGGCGCCTGTAAACCAATAAATTACCGCTCCGCCTGCAATGAATCCAAGGATTGTATAGGGGTTTAAAACATTCAGGACCTGTTCTGGTTCAATTCCGAAATGTTTCTTGATGATCAGGATCAGAGAGAAGATCATCGTGGTGGCGCCAACAACAGCGGTTCCAATAAGTACCGGTTTGGCGGTGGCTTTAAAGGTATTTCCGGCACCATCATTGGCTTCAAGGTAGTGCTTTGCTTTCTCAAAGTCGGGTTTAAACCCAAACTCCTTCTCAATCTCATCAGTTACCTCTGCCTGGTTCTCTTCGATCAGGGACAACTCATAAATGGATTGCGCATTGTCTGTAACTGGGCCGTAACTATCAACGGCGATCGTAACTGGGCCCATTCCCAGGAAACCAAATGCAACCAGCCCAAAAGCGAAGATAGAAGGATAGATCATCGTTTCTCCCAGGCCATACTGACTGGCAACAAAAGCGATGAACATCAGAGCAAGAAACACCAGACCTTGCCAGAATGCACTGAAATTACCAGCTACCAGCCCTGAAAGGATGTTGAGGGAAGCACCTCCTTCACGGGAAGCGGTGACGATCTCATTCACATGTTTGGATTTGGGGCTGGTGAATATCTTGGTAAATTCGGGGATCAACGCGGCACCTAAGGTTCCACAACTGATGATGATGGAAAGAACAAGCCACAGGTTATTTGGCAAAGCTCCCAGTTGCCAGTAACTGGCCCCAAAGGTAGCAAGGATGGATAATACTGATGTAATCCAAACAAGGCTGGTCAAAGGCTTCTCAAAGTCGAGGTCGTCAGCGTTGCTATATCTGGCCTGACTGATCATTTTGTTGATATAGAAGGCAGTAATCGATGTGACAACCATCAGGATACGCATCACAAAGATCCAGGTAAGCAATTGTTGCTGGTAGGTAATATCGGTAATAGCCAGCACGATGAATGCGATTAATGCAACTCCGGTAACTCCATATGTCTCAAATCCATCAGCGGTCGGGCCCACACTGTCACCAGCATTGTCACCAACACAGTCAGCAATAACACCAGGGTTTCTGGGGTCATCCTCCTTGATTCCAAAAACAACTTTCATCAAGTCTGATCCGATATCAGCAATCTTGGTAAAAATTCCTCCGGCAATACGAAGGGCTGAAGCACCCAATGATTCACCGATGGCGAATCCGATAAAACTCGCACCGGCATACTCGCGTGGAACGAAAAGAAGAATGATCAGCATCATGATCAGTTCAACAGATATCAATGCAACGCCAATACTCATTCCGGCATTCAACGGAATGTTTAAAAGTTTGAGTGGTTTTCTCTCCAAAGAAGCAAAAGCCATCCGACTGTTAGCCAGCGTATTCATACGGATTCCAAACCAGGCGACCCCATAAGAGCCAAGAATACCAATAATGGTCCAGGCAAGGATCAGCAACACTCCTCCGAATGAGTTCTGTTGAAGATATCCGAAGTAAAAAGCCATACATAATCCAATGATGACAAACAGGATCACCAGGAATTTTCCCTGCTGGATCAGGTATGTTTTGCAGGTTTGAAAAATTACATTAGCCACATCAAGCATCGATTGGTGTGCTCTGATTTTTTTCACTTTTGCATACTGATACCATCCGAATAACAAACCCAGGACACAAATGATAAAGCCCAGGTATAATAAATTATTCTGCGCGGCTGTCAGTTCAGGTATAACCAGGTCTGCTTCGCTGGCCATACTTAAAAATGGAACAAGAAGTGCAATCAAAACTGTTGTAATTCGCTTCATATGAAAGTATTTAAGTTTAATGATTTAAATTCCGGCAAAAATAAGACATTTTTCAAAAATAGAGCGGAATTTTTCCACAGTTGTTTGCCGGATTGATAAAAATCACGTAGGTTTGTGTAAGAGAAACTAGGTAGGGAAATGGAGAAAATCCGGCTTGAGATTATTGGCATGTCATACAGCCAGTCGCAAAGCGGCGCCTATGCGATCATTCTGGGAGAACAGGAGGGCAAAAGAAGATTGCCAATTATCATTGGAAGTTTCGAGGCTCAAGCTATTGCCATTGAAATTGAAAAAATAAAAACACCCCGTCCTCTTACCCACGATCTTTTCAAATCCTTCGCCGATGTATTTCAGATCAATGTGACGGAGGTGATTATCAATAAATTTAGTGAAGGGGTCTTTTATGCCATACTCCTCTGTTCTGATGGAAAAACTGTTAAAGAGGTGGATTCCAGGACTTCTGATGCTATAGCATTGGCATTGAGGTTTAGCTGTCCGATATACACCTATGAAAGCATTATGGTTGCAGCCGGAATTATCATGGACGAGGAGACCGCTGAACCCATTCATTCTGAAGAAGGAAAGGCTGATACCCCCACAAGCCTCGAAGGCGACCTGTCGGTTTACACAATGACCGAATTGAAGCAATTGCTTAAAAAAGCAGTCGACGGTGAAGAGTATGAGAATGCATCAGCAATTCGGGACGAAATCAATAAAAGAAAAAGGGAGACTTAGGTTTGACTTCAATGATTAAACCTTATAATTGCATGTTTCATGCCTGAAAAAACTGTATGGATAGATTTACCGGATTACTTGGTTTAGTCCTGATTTTTGGAATCGCATTTTTGATGTCGAATAACCGCAAGGCGATTAACTACCGCCTGGTGATTACAGGCGTCATTCTTCAGGTGGGAACAGCTATCTTTGTTTTAAAAGTCCCAGTCGGGCAACTGATTTTTGAAAAAATTGGTTTCGGAATTCAGATATTGCTGGACTTCTCCATGGAGGGTGCCCGGTTTTGCTTTGGATTTCTGGCAAATGGCGAAGTACTCAATTCGGTTGTCGGTCCAGGCAATAGTTTCATTTTTGTATTTACACTGATTCCAACCATAATTTTCGTTTGTGTACTTGTTGCAATCGGATATCACATCGGGCTTTTACAGAGAATTGTCGCGGTCATTGCCATCGGAGTCTACAAAGTGATGCGGGTTAGTGGGAGTGAAGCCCTTTCAAACGTAGCCAGCGCTTTTGTTGGTCAGGTAGAAGCCCAGATTTTAATCCGGCCTTATATTTCCGGGATGACCATGTCGGAACTTCTTGCATCTATGAGCGGAAGCATGGCTTGCATTGCCGGCGGGGTACTGGCAGTATATGTTGCGATGGGCGTACCCGCTCCTTACCTTCTGGCAGCCAGTCTGATGGCAGCTCCCGGCGCCTTGGTAATCGCAAAAATCGTATTTCCTGAAACACAGGAGTCAGAAACCAAAGGGCGGGTGAAGCTGGAAGTAAAGAGAACTCATGCAAACCTTATGGATGCGATCTCCCACGGAGCAAGCGACGGAATGCGAATCAGCATCAATGTAATAGCAATGTTAATTGGTATGATTGCTCTGATTGCACTTGTTGATGGACTTCTGGGATGGCTTGGGAGTTTAGTGGCCACAACCGGATTAAGTTTGAATGTAATAGGATGGAACCTTGAGGATCTTCGTCTAAAAGATATTCTTGGCTCCTTCTTTTCCATCTTTGCCTGGGCTATGGGCGTTCCATGGAAAGAGGCTCATACAGTCGGAGCCTTGATGGGAACGAAGTTGGTTATCAATGAGTTTGTAGCCTACACGGATCTCTCGCCCATGATTGCCGCTAAATCGCTTTCCCCAAAAGCTCTGGTCATTGCCAGTTTTGCGCTCTGCGGATTTGCGAATTTCAGTTCGGTAGCTATTCAAATAGGTGGTATTGGGGAACTGGCCCCTAACCGGCGACGCGACCTTGCCAGGCTTGGGATCAAGGCAATGATCTGTGGAACGCTGGCATCTTATGTGTCTGCCACACTAGCCGGTATTTTATTATAATGATATCTTCATGAAACAGTACCTCAACCTGCTCGATCATGTATTAAATAATGGTGTAACCAAAGCCGACCGCACTGGGACCGGAACAATGAGTGTATTCGGATACCAGATGCGGTTTAACATGGATGACGGATTTCCGGTGATGACCACAAAAAAATTACACCTCCGTTCGATCATTCATGAGTTGTTGTGGTTTTTGAAAGGAGAGACCAATATAAGATATTTGAATGAAAACAGGGTTACTATCTGGGACGAATGGGCTGATGAGAAT
>Ga0351883_1123_pt1 | contig 25775 bp, 17 predicted proteins | sample BONcelFGM3001F14_FD_206772 | JGI IMG/M metagenome (GOLD analysis project Ga0351883, IMG submission 206772) | Enriched cells from coal bed in the Powder River Basin, Montana, United States - BONCAT cells FGM rep3 HSBNCT.FGM.300.1.F14 ...
CGGTACTCCCGACGTGATCCATCTCTCCGGGGTGCAGCCCTTCGGCTTCGGCAGGAACACCGTGGTAACCTTCTTCGACGACACACCCTGGACGGCACCCGATTCCCATGCTGAACAGACCCTCTTCTACTCCCGAAGGCTCGAGGGTCTTGTAAGACGGGGGGCTTCGGTGGTCGCCATAAGCGAATGGACCGCGAACAGGGCGATCAGACTTTTCGGTCTTCCGCCGGAGAAGGTCTGTTCAGTGGGTGGCGCGCCGGATGAGATGTTCACACCTGGCAGGCCCGATCCCGGGTCGCTCCTTCGTCTGGGGCTTGAGCCCGGCCGTTACCTTCTGCATGTGGGCAGTTTCGTTCCCAGAAAGAACATCCCGTTCCTCGCGGAGTCCTTCCTGAGGGCAGCGGTTCCCGGAATGAAGCTTGTTCTGGCGGGGCTGGAGAGATGGGGGGATCAGCAGATCCAATCCTCAGGCAGTATCGTCTGCCGGGATGACCTTTCCGACGCCGACCTGCTTTCCCTCTACAGGGGGGCCCGCGCGCTGCTTGTTCCAAGTTCGGAGGAGGGGCTTGGTCTTCCCGTGCTCGAGGCCTTTGCCTGCCGCACGCCTGTCGTGTCATCCGATGGAGGGGCTCTTCCGGAGACGGTTGGAGAGTGCGGGCTGGTGCTTCCGGCGCTGGACGGAGACGCCTGGGTCCGCGCCATCCGTGACCTGGCGTCGGATGCAACCGCGTCCGACCTGAGGTCCATGGCGGAAAAGCACCGCGGGATCACCTGGGAAGACGTGGGCAGAAAGACCATGATGTTCTACTCGAGGGTGGCAAAGACGGCCGAAAGCCTGTGAGACAAGGTTTTCAAGGCTTGCCGAAAGGTGTATGTATCCGGTGAGTTCAGGCAACACATGTTGTTCCGGATTGCTGCAATATCTTTCGGGGAGGACACTTGCGTTCGCTCGCGCTGCATGTCGATTTCGATCTGAACAGGCCCACGGGCATAGGCAGGTACGGGTTTGAGATACTGAGGTCACTGGACCGAACGGGTCGCCTGTCCGAGGTGTGGGTCAACAGGGATCAGGTGAGCACCGAGCTCTTCAAAGGTCTGGAGAACGCGGAAGTTGTTCCGTTTCCGTTCCCCAGGAAGCTCTCCGAACGCCTGTTGCCCGCGCTGGCGGCCCGGCGCGGCATATCGATCGTTCACAACCCGCTGGGAGGATTGCTTCCCGCAGGCATCCCCCAGTCAGCCATGGTGCACGATATGGGCCCCTTTCTGTTCCCTGACCAGAAGGATGCCTCCGACACGGCGGCGTGGCGGGCGAGGCTTGCCCGCGTGGTCCAGAAGGCCCATGTCATAGTAACCAATTCCCGCACCACCGCAGATGACCTTTTAAACCTTCACCCCGAACTGGAGGGAAGGGTTCGGGTCACGTACCTGGGCGTGGACCATTACACATGGCACCATGATCAGGTTCCGGGCGGGAAGCACATCCTCCTCGTGGGGACAGTTGAGCCAAGAAAGAACTACGGGGCGTTCATCGAAGCTTACGGCGATCTTGTGGCAGGCGGATTGGAGCCGCCCGTGGCCATTATTGCCGGCGGGGACGGCTACCGGGCGGAGGGCGTCAGGCGCCTCGTGATTGACAAGGGTCTTTCGGAAAGGGTGCTGTTCACCGGTTACCTTGATGACAGACGCCTGAGGGATCTTTACTCGGGGGCAGCCTGCCTTGTTCATCCCTCACTCTACGAAGGCTTCGGGCTCACCATTCCCGAAGCCTTCTCATGGAACCTTCCGGTCGCCTCATCCGACAGGGGCTCACTGGGAGAGCTGTTCAGGGGCTCGGTCTGGTCATTCGATCCAGGGAACCGGGAAAGCGTTGCGCAGGCCATTCGTGATGCCCTTCAAAAAGGCGTGACAGCCGAACAGACAAAGGCCAGGAAAGAGGTTTACCACCGCTTCACCTGGGCAAACTGCGCCGACCTGACGGTCAGGGCGCTACTGCACGAGGCAACATGAGCCGAGTCGCCCTGTTCGGGAACACCCCCGACAGTTTTTCCCCGGGTGCCGGCAATGGCGCCTGCATAGCCCGCACCGAAAGGTTCCGCTCCGCAATGGAGGCCGCCCGACATGAAGTGATTGTCTGTTCCCCCCCGCAGACGGTCCGTCCAGGCGGTTCCGTGTCAGCATTCCTCAGGGACATGGGTCCTTTCGATTGCATTGTGGCAATAAGCCCGTTCCCCGCCGAGGCCGTGACTGTTTCGGGCTGCACGCTGCCCCTCTGGATCGACATGAACGGCATGCATCCCGCTGAGATCCAGCTGGCAGGAACCGATGTACATAAGAACCGCATGGAGATGTTCCGGATGCTCGCCCTTGAGCACTGCCTTCTTACCCGGGGGGACAGGTTTTCGGCACCCTCGGCGAGGCAGACCGACTCGATTCTCGGGCAGTTGTTCCTGCTTGGAAGGCTTGATTGCGGAAACAGGGATGTAACAGTTGTGCATCCATTTCCACATTGCGCTCTTGAGGTGCCGCTTTCCCGGGGCCCCGAAACGGATTCCCCCCCCAGGATCATCAGCACCGGCTCGTTCAACAGATGGTTCGACCACATCACGCTCTTCAGGGCGCTCGAGTACGTCATGGAACGTGACCCGCGAGTGGTTTTCTCCTGTTCGGGGGGTGCTGTTCCGTTCTGGAGCAAAGGCATGGAGGAGTTCACCGCCCTTGCGGCGTCAAGCAGCCATAAAGGCCGTTACGACATTAGGGGCTGGGTGGGGTGTGAAGAGCTTGATAACATCTACGATACGGCCACGGCAGCGGTTCTTGCAGACATTCCATGCAACGAAACACGTCTTGGAGCCAGAACGAGAATGATCGACTGGGTTTCCAGGGGAATTCCGGTGGCCTGCACAAGGGGAGCGGAAGTATCGGAGGACATGGAAAAGGCCGGAACCGCACTCGTAGTTCCGCAGGAAAGCCCAGAAGCGCTTGGTCACGCCCTCGAGACACTGATTTCACGGGATGAAGCCAGGTCTGCCATCAGAAAGAACCAGATCCGCTGGTGCTCCGAAGAGGGCGACCCTGTCAGGGTCTTCCGCCCCCTCAACGAGTGGTGCGCATCGCCTGAACGGTTGCGGGGCGGCATTCCGCCGGGCTTCGTCCCCAAACCCTTCGGTACCCTCCGGTACCGTTTGGCCGCCTTCGCCCTCGCAGCGAGGGGAAAGGGTTTTTCCGGGGTTCTTGGCGGGATGGCCGCAAAGTGCCTTTTTTCATCGGCCAGGCGGAAAAACGAATCCTGATTGATCTCCATTTCCGCAACCCACTCAGGGCAGCCACACCAGCTTTCCCGAGCAAGTTCCGGCACCGGATCGAACAACCAGGAAGTACATCCCCGAAGGCAGCCCCGGGGGGATCTCAAGGGTATGCTCCCCGCTGCCGGGGTCAAGCGTGACGGGGCTGTTTACAACTCTGCCCGCAAGGTCCGTCACGAAGACGGTAACAGGGTTTTCGACCGGTGTCATGGAGAACACGACAGGGCCGGCCCCCGCGGGTGAGGGCGCGATGTACCGGATGGCGGGGGGTTCGAATACCGGCTCGCTCCAGGATGGGTTTGGCAGGCCAGGTGTGCCCGGGTACTCGACGGCCTCCCACGATTCAGGGCTCATCGGGGGGGCAAGGGGGTACATCAGTGAAAGCACCGCCTCAGAGGCTTTCGCCCATGGGCTGTCTGAGCCGTAGGCGATGGCTGTGGCCTGAACGCCTGTACGGCTGATGAAGCGGACCGTATCACCCTCCGATGAAAGGTTGAAACCAAGTTCGGCAATCTCGCACGGTACTCTGGGGTGCTCCCTGCGGAACAGGTACGGCTCCGAAGCCAGTATCAGAAACCCGCCCGGGGGGATAACGGTACCCGAAGGGAGTACCGCGTAACCTTGGCCTGAGTCGGAAACCCCGGTATGGGAGATATCCAGCCATTCAGAGCCCGGATTGTGACATTCAATCCAGTCCCCCGAGCTCACTCCCGGTGGTTGAGAATAAGACAGCTCGGTTACCAGGGGAAAGCCCGTGGCAGACTGAATGAAACGCTCCCGGGCGGGAACATCGTGGCTGGCTGCCACCGTCCAGGAGGGGTCGAACAGCACTGCGGGATAACCCGCCGACGAAGCTGCGGCGCAATCGCATGCCACGTTTCTTCTGCGGAGTTCAACGGAGAACGCATCAAGATCGTTGGTTACGAACAGGGTTTCACCGGGCGCGAGCGAAAGGCTTTCCGGGAAGAACACCCGGTAAGCGGGACTGCCAAGCATGACATGGCAGAGCGACAGATCCATGAGAGAGCCGCTTTCATTCACCAGGGGCAGCGCCCAGAGGGACGGCCCCAGTCGAAGCTGAATCCCGGGGACAAGCGACTCCGCCACGGGAGTTTCGTCCACCCGGACTACCGCGGGAAGGGCCTCGTTGCGATACTCGTTCAAGAACACTCCGTAGAGGGGGAAGAACATTGTGGGAGCGGGTTGGGGAAGGTTCGCCTGCCGGTAAAAAACGAAGAAACGCATCGTTCTGTCAAAGTGGTCGCGAGTTGAAACAGCTTCAGTCCATACAGTTCCGCCCGAGCCCTGAACCGCGTGCATTTCTGTCATGCGCGGCGCTCCGCTGTCGGGCACCATCCAGAGCAGGCACCATTTGAGTGAGTCCGAGCTGTTCAGGGTGATCATCACATTGCTGTCATCCCGTATTATCCAGCCGGGGTTGACATGCAGTGAGATAAAGTCCGGAGGGTCGTGGTGCGCGATCAGACCTCTCACCACATCGGCTCTCTCCGAAACGAACATCGCCAGGGAGTCGCAAGCATCTTCAAAAGCAGAGGGAGTGCCCTGTCTGAGAGGGTCCTGGTAAACATCATCCCTGATGGCGGTTCTGACAGAGTCAATGATGCCGGGCAGATCGAACTCCATGAAGTCGGCGGCCAATGCCAGCTCAGAGCCGAAAGCACTCCGACCGTTTTCCCCGGATAGGACCCTGTTGAACAGTGAATTCATGTGCATGGGCTGGTAGTAGACGGTGTTTACCCGGCTGAAGTCGAAAAGCCCCTGCCAGTCGTTGCCGAAGGAGGCGTCGTGGTCCCAGGGGAAGTACCGCCACACACCGTCCGTGCCAAGAACAAGGTAGTAGTTCTTAACACAGCAGTCCAGGTCGACCATGGCAAGGTTGGCAGCCATGTTGCCGATGAAGTGACCGGAATCGAACCTGCTTGCGAATTCGCCCCCCCAGCACACATCGCCTATCAGACCGATCAGTCCGGGAACACCGTCTTCGTCTCCGGAGCGGCACTGGAAGCCATCCAGCGGCGGATGCCCCGAGAGAAAGGGCGCAAACCTTGCAGGGCTCTCCACGGCCTTGAAGAAGGCACCTTCGGGCAGACCGTTCCTCACAAGGAAGTCATGATCGATCCTTTCGGTCTCAAGGTACACGCCCATGTTCTCTCCGTTGATGGAGAGCGTGACATGCCTGCTCAGGGGCGCGGGGTGCCCCATTTGTCTTACCATCTCCATGGCCAGGTGGTTGCGCATCATGCTGGGGTCTCTGTAATGGGCGTCGAGGTAGAGGTGGCTTCGTCCGATCAGGTTGCGGTCCGGAAGCTCGAACCGCCAGGACTTTTTCGGAAGCAGAAGTGATGTGCTTCCCCGGAAGCCCGCAAGGCAGTCGCATTCACCTGCGGGGCATGATACGTGGCCCGGATACAGGGTTTCAGTGTTGGGGTAGCCGTAGAGGGCTTGCAGGTCTTCGGGAGCCATTGTCAGCTCGTAGTGCCAGAGGTTCCCGATCAAAGCCGCCGCAACGAGTATCAGCATTGCTGCCAGGATCGTCCCTCCTCCAGAAGCGGCCCCCGAGGATTGGCTCAATAAATCATTAGAGCGCCTTCGGTATCACCTCAATACCAGATGGAATGCATCATACATTCTGCTCTATGGCTGGTCAACGACATTAATCAATGACCACCAGTTTCGTTGTCTGTCTGATGCCGGTGTTCGTTGTGAGCTGAAGCAGGTAGGTCGCGCTTGGAAGGCCGGCAACGGACAGATGTCTGTCGGATGGGGTGAGGGAAGCGGTTCTCACCATCCTTCCGCTCATGTCAAAGATCATTGCCTCGACTGTCATTTCAGCGGTTCCGGGCCATTGGACCAGAATGTTCGCGCAGGCGGGGTTCGGCGAGACAAAGGCGGTGCTCACGCCCTGAGGGGGAAGCTCGAAGTCTTCGATGCCGGTCAGTATGTTGCCGCAGAGGATGTGATGGTAGGGGTCGAAAACCACCCCGACGGGCTCGAATGACAGCTGCCAGCTTTCGCTCTGCGTCTGCTGATCGTTCCACATGACAACAACCGTGTCTTCCGAAGTTCCCTGTATAAGGAACTCCAGGGGCATCTCGAAAATGGTCGGAGTGGACTGGGTCTGGGCAAGGTCGATTGAAAGCTCCCAGCCTTCTCCGGAAGGCTGCGCAGAGTGGGTCACGTCGTAAATGGGGTACCCCCACCCGTGGATCCAGGTGTCGAAAAACCAGTCGATGTCATTACCTGTATGGGCCTCGATGTCGTTCCTGAAGTCATCGGTCCATACCAGGCCGAACATGTGGTTCTGGAAGTAGAAGTTCAATGTGTTGTAGAAAACATCGTCTCCCAGCACGTAGCGAAGCATGTGAAGGACCGCTCCGGCCTTGTCGTAGGTGGTCGCGCTGAATATCTCGGCCGGGGTGGAGGGCTGCGAGATCGGGAAAAGCTCTCCGCTGTTGAGGTAGGGCTTCATTATCTGGTTCACCATGTAGTCGTCGTAGGCCTCCTGGCCGTAGGTCTCCATCCACTGGGCCTCGCCCAGGGTCGCAAAGCCCTCCTTCAGCCAGATGTGCTGCCAGTCAGCGGGAGTGACGCAGCATCCCCACCAGTGGTGAGTCATCTCGTGGGCGATCAGCCAGTCGTAGTTGGTGTTGCCGTTTACCGCCTGGGCCACGTGGGTCACGTGGGAGACATGCTCCATATCCCCCTTCGGGGTTTCCACCAGGCTGAAACGGCAGTTCCAGGGGTAGTCACCGTAAAGCCCCTCGAGATTTGCCATCATCAGGTCAACGTTCACGAAGCTTCCCAGGGCGTCCTCTACATCCCACGAATAGACGTAGTAGTAGATACGTGCGTCGGTGGAGTCGTGCAGGACCACGTAGTCACCAACGTTGAGGGCCACGAGGTAAGTGGGCATCTGCTGCTCGACTGTCCAGTGGTAGGTTGCCTTCCCTCCCGAAAACTCCACCCCCGCGGAATCGCCGTTGGCCACGGCGTAGTCCCACTCGTCGCATGTGATATGGAAGTCGAAGGATGCCTTGTCGTTCTGGTGGTCCCAGCACGGGAACATGCATTTGCCCATGTTCTGCCCCGGGGTGTAGATGCCCACCCCGATGTGATAGGTGAGCACGTTGGCGAACCAGAAACCGCCCCAGCTCTCGTGGTAGGGGGTTCCGCCGTACGAGATGAATACCTCGGTGGTGTCTCCCGGGTTGAGCGGTTCGCCAAGGGTGATGAAGATCGAATCCGCATCATGGTGGAATGTAAGGGCTCCCGTGGCGTCCCAGACCGAATCGGCCTCCAGCTGTCGCAGATCAAGGCGCACCGCGTCCACCGGTGAGCCTTTTGCCGCCATCAGAATGGTGGTTGTCCCGGCTATCTCCTGGATGTCCTCGAATACCTCGAGCGCAATGTCGTAGTGGAGGATGTCCACGGGATTCTCCGGATGGTCGAACTCCTGGATGAAGGCTGCGGAGGATATGGGACGGGCCAGGGCCGAGAAGTCGAGGTAAAACTCGGGATCGGCTGTGAAAAGGGCCAGAACCGCGAACAGTGCCATGGTGCATCCTTTCTCGGTTAAGGAACACGGCAGGTTTCAGAGCCCCGCGACGGCGAAGAGACTCATTTGTCTGTCCGGATGAATATAGCAGGGACCAGCGGGTCCGAACCCCAAAGGCATTGTCCCCTCAGATGCTCAGAGCAACGCTCCGTCCAAACGAAACGCACTCCCCGACTCCCGCTTCGTCCGGGTTCCAGAGGCATTTCACCCCTTCGCCAAGCACCTCGAAGCCAGCCTTTTCAAGCCATGCGGTTATCTTTGGGACCCCCTCGCCGCTCCAGCCGTGGCAGCCGAAGGCTGCGGCTTTCTTGCCCTTGAAGCGCAACCCTTCGATCTCCTCGAGAATGCCTGCCATGCCGCTGGTGATGCCCCTTCCGATGGTGGGCGAGCCCACAAGGATGGCCTTCGATCTGAAAACCTCGGTGATCACGTCGTTCTTGTCTGACTTGGATATGTTGTAAAGCTTGATCGTCACACCGGGGTTTTCCAGACGGACTCCTTCAGCGATGCTTTCCGCCATGGTCCGGGTCCCGTCCCACATGGTGTCGTAGAGTATCGTTATCTGGTTCTCACTGTAGCTGTCCGCCCAGGCCAGGTACTTCTCAACGATCTGAGCGGGGTTTTCCCTCCAGATCACTCCGTGACTCGTGGCTATCATGTCTATGGGAACGCCCAGTGCAAGGACTTCCCCGATCTTCTTCATGACCAGCAGGCTGAACGGCGTCAGGATGTTGGCGTAGTACTTCATGCACTCTCCCATGAGCTCGGCATGGTCCACCAGGTCGTTGAAGAGTAGTTCCGTTGCGAAGTGCTGCCCGAACGCGTCGTTGCTGAAGAGGATGTTGTCACCTGTCATGTAGGTGGCCATGCTGTCCGGCCAGTGGAGCATGGGCATTTCCACGAAAACCAGCGACTTGCCGTTGCCGATGTCCAGGGTGTCTCCGGTCTTCACCACGACGAAGTTCCAGTCCTGATGGTACTGCCCCTTCAGTGACTTCACGGCGTTCGCCGTGCAGTACACGGGAGTGGACGGGATGTGTTGCATCAGTTCAGGCAGTGCGCCGCTGTGGTCGACCTCTCCGTGGTTGGCGATCACGCAATCTATCCTGGAAAGATCGATCTCCCCCTTCAGGTTTTCAACGTACTCCTTCGCATAGGGCTTCCAGACCGTGTCTATAAGAACGTTCTTCTCCTCCCTTATCAGGTACGAGTTGTATGTGGAACCCTTGTGGGTGGAGTATTCGTTGCCGTGAAACTTCCGAAGCTCCCAGTCGACCTTTCCAACCCACGTTACACTGCCCTTGACCTGCCGACCCATTGCGAACCCTCCTTCTGTCCTGGTCATCATCCACGGTGAAACCGTCCGTACACAACCATTAAACGGATTAGTACGTGGTGACCCCGCCGCTGTCAATCACCCTCGATGCCGGCTCAGGCACTCAGTGCCCTGGAACAAGCTCCCGAAGCTGTCTTGACACAGAGCGACAAAGTGGCCATTGATTAACAGTCATGTGGAGCACTCGCCCTGGAGCCTTGGGAGGAGCATGAGCGCACTCATCCTTTGTCTTGTCATCCTGCAGGAAGCTCCCCTCTCAGCTCCCGCAACGCCGTCCGCCGTCAGTGATGTCGGGCATCAGGACCTGCAGATCGCATCGGAGGACTGGCTCTGTTCCCAGGCCTTCACATATGAAAGCCTTGAGAATGGCCTTGGCTTCTCGCAAAACAATGGCTGGATGATGGCCGATGATTTCTACAGCATGTACTCATGGAATTTGTTCCGTGTCGAGATCTGGGCAATCTACTCGGAATCCAGTCCCCAGAGCATTCTGATACAGATACGCAGTGACCTTTCCGGACCGGGGTCCGTCATTGATAGCGGCACCTCGAACAGCATGAACCACCAGGATACCGGCTATTCTCAATGGGGTTACCCCTTGTGGTACAGCGATATCTCCGTTTTCCCCCTTGAATTTCCAGCCGGAAAGAGCTGGCTCGCCCTGCAGACGATCGGCACCGGCAACAACTTCTGGCTGGCCGCCGACCAGCAGTGGGCCGACATGTCCTACTTCAGCTCAAGCAACGGTGGCAGCTGGAGCAGTTCCCAGTCGGTATGGGGAACCCCCTACGAGCAGTTCATGATCCTGAACAGGTACAGCCCGGCCCTTGAGCGTAACTCATGGGGTGGAATCAAAGCACTGTTCTGAAGCCCGCTCCCGCAACCCCGAAACATTGAGGGTGCACTCACTCTGCGGGTATCAGCAATCCCGCCTCCACAAGGTAATCCGCCATGAAACGGCCCACCAGGCTTCCTGTCAGGGCTGCACCCGCCTCGGTCATGTGCATTGCATCATAGAAATACATTTCACTGTGCGGAACGTTGGACGCGAGATCGTACACCGCAACCCCCTGCTCACGGCATACATCGAGGAGGTCACTGTTGAGGGTTCCCAGCATCAGTGCGAATGTTGCTGCGGAGATGGGTCTTTCAGTTCCCTGAAAGAAGATCGCGGATTCCCTGAGGGACCTCCAGTGGCTGTTGTCCTCGTACAACAGCGGTTGCGTGAGGAAAACGGGAGTTATGCCCTGTTCCCTGCATTGCGCTATGAGACGGATTATGCGATTCCTGTAGAAATCCGGGTCCGTAAGCAGATCGTGAAGGTCTTCCGGCAGCGGTATCTCAGGAGTGGTAAGGGGCTCGGGCCTGAAGGGCGGATCGGAGACGGTGTTGATGACCTCTACCCCGTCAATGTGTACTTTTTTAATCTTGTAGATCAGTTGCAGTGTCATGCTTCTGCCGAACAGCCATGATCTTGGCCCGGAATCCTCGAGCCTGCCCTCTCCCCCGTCGCCGCCGCGGAGGAATGGCCCCATGTCGTTCACACCCACAAGGAACAGGGCAACGTCGGGTTTGATATGGGAAAGAACCTCCTTGACAAAAAGCGCGTGCATATCCGCAGTGTGCCTCGGTATGCCAGCGTTGCCGACCCATACCATCGGGTTCACGGACCTGAGCTCGTTCTGAACAAGATTAGACCAGGTCTTTGAATCATCAAGGTAATAATCTGCGGTTGTGCTTCCCCCCACAGTCACCACTGTCAGATACCCGTGCCAGTCCGCAGGGGGATCCTCTCCCCTCAATCCCCACCTGTTTGTTGAGAGAACCCCTCCTGGATCGATGCCGGGCAGGTCGATCTGAAGATCCCACCGGCAGTAGGGCCGAAGACCGAATCTTGGATTGAAGATCTGAACAGGCAGTACCCTGCGAAGGACGAGTTCCCCCGCAGCGAAGGTAAGCAGAAGGGAAGCAGCAATAACGGCCGTTCCGGCAAAAACATTCCTGAGATCGGAGTTGTCCCTGGCCAGAATGAGCAGGCTTCCCGGCACCAGCGCCAGAAGGAACGAACCGGCAGTGAACGAAAAGCGCAGGAAAAGAAGCGAGAGTGAGAGGAACCACGCGAGGAAGACGACCGACGGAACTGCGAAAAGAAGTAAGGGTCCCACAAATCCCGGTGTTCTGCCAGCGCCCCTTGTCAGCTTCGCGCTGATCCTTCTCCAACCCGAGGCCGACAAAACGAAGAAGATCAGGATGGCGAGGGTGAGGACGATTGCAGCAGCGATGGCATTGGACCAGGCTCCCAGGATCACGCCGTTTTCGCTGCGTGAAGTGGCGAGGGAATGAAGAACAAGCAGAAGCCCGGCACATGCGATTCCGGAGACGACACGAACCCTTCTTTCAGGTGTGGCCAACAGATTCACAACCTTTCATCTGCAGTCCCCCATAAGTATCTTTCCAGCGTTTTGTGTATGAGGTTGCTTCCGGCCTGACCATTTACACCTGCCAACCGTTCTGAATCGTTAAGTAAACATAATCGCAAACTGTTTCATGGCGTATCTCGATGGGAAACGCGAGGAAGGTTCGAACCCTCCCAGAACCTTTGCCAGGATGCCGGAATGGTTTGGGTGTTTGGCCCCCGAGCAACGGGTTTCCTGTCCTTCCGACTCTAATGCGAAGCTTGTTGAAAAGATACAGAAGGAGCTTCACCCCTTCGCTCTGTTCGGTCCATGGACCCAGGATTTCACGCTGACGTCTGTCGGTTGACGACACCTGTCCGTATTAGATTTCCTGTGAGACGCCGCGGGATGACCGGGGCACCGATGCCGTTCTAACGCCGCTGCCGTTTGGCGTATGCGGAACGGGTCCGGGGTTTCTGCCAGACGACTGAAAGGGAAAACGGGATGAACATGCTGATCAGGGTGAGTATGGTTTTGACGGTGCTGCTCTGGAGAGCTGCGCTGGGCATGGATTTGGAGGTGCCGGGAATGAAATTTGTTCACATACCTTCTGGTACCATGCAGATGGGGGATCCTTCCGCTGATGAGTGGGATGACGCGGTGCCGGTTCACCAAGTGACGCTGGACGCTTTCGAGATCATGACCACTGAGGTGACCCAGTCAATGTGGGAGGCAGTTCTCGGCATCACGATCCGGGAACAGCGAGATATGGCCGACCCGACGAGGATGCTCTACGGTGAGGGATGGTCGTACCCGGTTCATTACATCAACCGGGCCGACTGCATTCGATTCGCTGAGAGGATGAACCAGCTTGACCCCAGTCATCTCTACAGGCTTCCCAGTGAGGCCGAGTGGGAGTATGCGTGCCGGGCGGGTTCAGAAACCCAGTTGACCACAGGGGATGAGGCTTCGGGCTTCTGGTTCCGGGACAACTCTGATGACCGACTGCACCCGGTTGCTGAACTGATGCCTAATGGATGGGGTCTCTATGATATGCTGGGCAATGCACTGGAGTTGTGTGAGGACACCTACCATCCGAACTACGAAGGCGCCCCTTCCGACGGTTCCCCATGGATCCAGGGGAACGGGTCGTCCTCCTTCCAGGTCTCAAGGGGGGGCAGTTTCGACCTCGGTGCCGGTGTTTGCACTCCCTTTGCGCGTTTTTACGAGATAGAGCAGGAAAGACAGCACTACCTTGGATTCAGACTGGTGAGGACCCCAAGGTAGCATCAGCAGCAACCTTACCCGTGTTCAGCTCGGGCAACGTCGCTGAGTCACTTCTGACCGGATCACGCAGTGGCTCTGCCTGTTGAAGCTGCCTGAGGAGAAAAAAAGTGAGTTCGAGGTCCTGAGGGATCACTGGGACCGAAGGCTGGTGACGGAGAGGGAGTTGAAAAGACACCAGCAGTGTCGCATTCAAACCGGCGAATCTTCATCATCGTATGTGGCGTCAAGAGTCATTCGACGATAAAACGTCCTCGTACAGACAGCACGTGTCACTCTTGCCCATAATATAGGGAATCAATGTCCATTGACGAGCTCGCCACACAGTCTTATTAAAACGTCATGTATTCACAGGACTAGTTTACGATGCTACGGAAGGGGCAGGCTATGAAGGTTTGCTTGGTGTTTCTTCTTTCAGTGTTCGCTTCGTTGGCATTCTCCGAAGCAAATCAATCCCCGGCAACGGTATTGACTCCCGAAGGAGTCATCAGTGAGGGAGTTTCAGTCAGCTTCGATGCATCAGGGTTCCGCATGGTCGGCGGTCCCGGGGGTGAGCCGTTGTGTTTGTCGGATGATGCCTTTTGTCATGAGCCCATCAATCCCCCGGGTGAGCAGTATTCGAATGGCGCCTGGTTTACATTGGGAAGTGGTGTGAACAACTGGGTCTATTCCATCGCTGGAAGCGGCTCAAGTGTATATGCAGGAGGCATGTTCACCCAGGCCGGCGGGAATCCGGCCAACTACATTGCCAGATGGGATGGCACTTCCTGGTCGGCGCTGGGAAGTGGTGTGAACAGCGATATCTATACTGTCGCTGTGAGCGGATCGAATATCTATGTGGGAGGCATGTTCACCCAGGCCGGTGGAAATCCAGCCAATTACATTGCACGATGGGATGGCACGTCCTGGTCAGCTCTCGGAAGCGGTGTAAACAGCCCTGTCGGTTCTATCGCCGTGAGCGGCTCGGATGTTTATGTCGGAGGCGATTTCACCATGGCTGGCGGCATCCCGGTCGCCCGCATCGCAAAATGGGATGATGTGAATGATACATGGTCCGCCTTGGGAAGCGGTTTGAACGGCGCTGTTCACGCAATCGCCATCAGCGGATCGAATGTTTACGTGGGTGGCTATTTCACCCAGGCCGGAGGGAACCCTGCCAACCACATCGCCCGATGGAACGGCAGTTCCTGGTCGGCGCTGGGAAGTGGTGTGAACAGCACGGTCTACTCAATCGCTGTGAGCGGTTCTGATGTGTATTCCGGAGGAGGTTTTACCCAGGCCGGAGGGAACCCTGCCACCCGCATCGCCCTTTGGAACGGCAGTTCCTGGTCGGCGCTGGGAAGTGGTTTGAACAACATTGCTGCATCAATCGCGGTCAGCGGAACAAATGTTTATGCGGGAGGCCTGTTCACCGAGGCCGGAGGGAACCCTGCCAACCACATCGCCCTTTGGAACGGCAGTTCCTGGTCGGTACTGGGAAGTGGCGTGAACGGCAACGTCAACTCCATTGTTGTAGCAGGTTCGGATGTGTTTATGGGAGGCCTTTTCACGATCGCTGGCGGTAACCCTGCCAACTACATAGCCTGCTGGGATGAGTTGGCTACGACAATTGAGCCACACTCCGAAGAACAGCCTCCAGCACTCCAGGCCTCCCCGAACCCGATGATGGCCGGTACGAGCCTTTCGTTCCAGAGCATCGGAGCATCCCCGCTTGCCCTGGATGTCTACGACAACTCAGGGCGCCTTGTGAGATCGCAGGAACTTGGAACCCTCCCAGCAGGTTTCCACACCCATTACTGGGACGGGCGCGACGGAAGCGGTTCAGCCCTGGCTTCAGGTGTGTATTTCGTAAGGCTTTCCAGTACCGAACAGCAGGCTTCCACCCGGGTGGTATTGATCAGGTAGAGCGACACGTGAACAAGGGGAGGGAAGTCTAACCATTTACGGCGAAGCGATCACCCTTACTCTTTCCGGTCCGGCGTGATGGTGAAACCGAAACTGCCCCGGGACCCGTTCCGTGATCCACTCATTTTCGCCCGGAGCTTCAGGCAGAGATTCTCAGGCATAACTTACCCGTGTTCAGCTTGGGCAACGGCAGGGCGTCACTTCTGACCGGATCACCCAGTGGCTCTGTCTGCTCAAGTTGCCGGAGGAAAAGCAGAGAGAAATCGAAGCATTGGGGGACCACTGGGACCGGCGGGTGGCGACGGAGAGGGGATTGAGAAGGCAACGGTAATGCTGTCAAACCTGCTTTGCTGTTGTCCTCCGAAAGGGTTCTGACCCTTGGAAGGCTTACCTCATCAGAAGATGCCGGTGGAATGGCCTTACCGCTCCACTACCGCGAATCTCCGGGCTTCGGCGAAGGCTCCGGCCCTCATCCGGATGAAGTAGATGCCGGGAACAAGTCCGCCGATGGAAAGGTTGGAGATGCCTGGCGGACTTTCGCCATTGAAGCGCCGGATGATCCTTCCCGACAGGTCGAAGACCGAAATCTCCACCGAAGCCGGCTCAGGAACAGAGAATCGGATGGTGACAATCCCGGAGGCAGGGTGGGGCGACACCGGGTGAAGTGCGTATGTGGGAGGAACGGTCTGCTGGGGGTCACTTGTTCCCAGGGGGTTCCAATCCACCGTGATGCTGGTGAGTTCCGGTGTGGACAGGGGGTCTTCGGTACTGAGGATGACCCGGTACTGCAGATAGCTGGCATCCGGTGCGAGGATATCTTCCAGCGGATAGGGGGTCATAAGGGTATCCGACCAGGACCCCATGTTCTCTGGATCGTCGGAAGCCCGTACCTGGAATCCCGTAGAAGTGCCCGGGGGCGTGGTCACGACAGAGGTCATCATGCCCCATGAAGGGTCGCAGTTCAGATACAACACACTGGACTCCACGAACCCGTCAGGGGTGTATCCGCCTTGCAGGTCCCACCAGAACAGATCTCTCCCCGCTGCGATGGATCCTCCCGCGGTCCCCACCACATCCAACACGCCGTCCTGGTTCACATGACCCGCGCATAGGGCACCTCCACCCGGGTGGTCTCCGGTCAACGGATGCCGCACCCAGTTCAGCCCTGTCCCATGGGTGCTCTCGTACCAGGAATGGCCATGGGTCCAACTGTTGGTGCCGCCCAGGAGATCCATGTCACCGTCACCGTCAAGATCGGCGGCTTCCACCTTGACCATGTTCGGGGTGCCCTCCTCCACCACGTGCTTGACCCATGATGTTCCTGTGCCGTCCAAGTTTTCCCACCAGACAAGGACTTCACCGGAATCTGAACCCCGGGTGTCCGGCCATCGGAGCAGCGCGGCGGCAATATCCATGTCCCCGTCGCCGTCGATGTCTGCCGCGCAAACTGACAGCACAGGAGGGAGTCCGCTCTCCACGGCGTGTCCCAGCCATGCGGTTCCGCTCCCGTACAGATTACGGTACCAGGACACATGCCCATACCCGCCACCTGCCACCACATCCATGTAACCATCCCCGTCAATGTCTGCACAATAGACGGATTGGGGATCTGAAGCCCCGTAGGTGATCCAGAACCGTGACCATTCGGTTCCCGACCCCCCGTTGTTCCTCCACCAATAGATGTTGTCGCCGGCAGCTGCGGCAACGACGTCTGTGAAACCGTCTCCGTTGAGATCCCCGGTATGGAGCCCATGGACGAATTGCGTCATGGTCGGATCCAGCGCGCGCAGGGTCCACGGAAGCCCGCTGCCCTGGTTCTCGAACCAGTACATGCCCTGGATTGCAGTGACTGCATCAGGATCCCCATCGGTGTCCATATCGCCTATCGCGATTGCTTGAATAAGGTACGGAGAATTTTCAAGAATGGGGACACGGTTCCAGATGATGCCCGGAGCAGTGTCGCTGTTCTCCCAGAGCAGGATCTCCCCCCCTTGCCAGGTTCCCAGCAGAATGTCTTCATAACCGTCATTGTTGGTATCGAAGCAGTGAATGCTCAAAGGCCCCTGAAGACTGTCGTCCACGGTCGTGATGGAACCCTGCTCCAGAAGCAGGCGGCCTGGATCAGACCAGACCAGTCCCCATCCAGATGAGAAGGAATCGCCCCAGTCCACCACCGGGCCCGATACTCCGGGACCACCGGACCAGTCGGACTGGATGGCGCTGTCGGCGGAAGAGACTGATGCAACCATCAAAAGGATGATTAGAGTCTTCGTGTTTCCCTCCTGTGAACTTTTCGTGCACCCTATCATACAGGTGCCCCATCCCGCCGCAAGGGTCCCCTTGGAATGAAGGTGCCAATCATCCCTCCAGTCGAAGGATCAACACCGTAGGCTTCCCCGTTTGGAGGACATTCATTGGAGTGAAACATCCTGACAACCAAGGAAGTCTAGATTAAGTAGTTTGACTCACAGAAACGCAGATCCTGGGAATCCCGACAAGGCGGACTTGAGGGTCGCCGTCACAGAGACTTCCTCCAGGTTTTTGATCTATCGGGCAGGCTGGTTGATGAGATTGCAGGGAGTGTTCGCAGCCGGAGACTTGATGCCTTCCCCCCGGTTTTGCAGCGGGATGTTACCTTGTAAGGGTTGCTTCCGAATGTGTGATTGACACAGAGACCTGTGTTATGCTGAACCTATAGCGTGTTTTGATGCAGGGGGTGCCCCCCTTAATGGTGATGAACCGAACCCCGTTCGAATGGGGTTTTTGGTACGCCAAAGCGCGGATTGCTCGAACCAGATCCGGGGCCATTTTCTCCCTGAAAACCTTTCGCCTGGACATTCCCATACCCCACAGAGGTCCCGACAGGAATCCACTTATCTTCGCCAGGGAACTCCATGAGGAAATGCTTCTGCACAACCTATCCCGGGTTCAGCTCGGGCAGCGGTACGGCGTCACCTCTGACCGGATTACCCAGTGGCTTCACCTCCTGAAACTTTCCGAAAAAACAGAGGAAGATAGAAGCCCTGGGAGACCACTGGGACAGGCAGGTGGTGACCGAGAGGGGACTGAGGAGACAACAGTAATGCCGTCAGACAGGGAAATGTGTCTCATCTGTAGTCGTTGTTGAACACCAGCACCCACGACCAGTCATCCAGGAACAGCTTATTCGGAATGCCCGCAAGTTCTCTATTGGAACCGAACCCTGGAGGGATTCATGGGTTATGGTTGTAACGGAGGATGCGATGGAAAAAACAATTGAAAGGGATCTGGTTAAGTCCGCTCAGGATGGTGACCTCAGTGCCTTCGGAGCACTTGTGGGAAGCTGCCGAAAGGGAATCCTTGTCGAACTCACCAATTTTCTGGGGAGCCATGACGAGGCCGAGGACGTTTCCCAGGAAGCATTTCTGAGGGCTTTCATTAAGATCTCAACCCTCAGGGAGCCCTGCAACTTCGGTGGCTGGGTCAGGCAGATCGCAAGGAACATTGCCCGGAACAGAATTGCAAGGTGCAAGGTTTTCCTTCCCCTGGAAGAGTACAACACAGGGTTTGCGGAAGAGAACACCCATGAAGGAGACAAGGATTTCGACCCTGGAGAGGTTCCCGCCATTGCAGCCCTCTCCAGGCTCTCCTCCCGGTTGAGGGAGACAGCCAGACTGGCGTACCTTATCGACCTGCCTCAGCAGCAGGTTGCCGATCGACTTGGTGTTCCGCTGGGAACTGTTAAGAGAAGGCTCTGGGAAGGTCGTGACAGAATGAAAAGGGAGGTTCTCGGAATGTCGCGGATCGGAAGACAACCTGAAGCGCTTGAAGTTGCGCCGAAGATTGATGTGCGGGATCTGCCCGGCGGGAAGATGCGGGTCACGACCATGGGGCCGGGACTCTACTTCGGCTCGATATTGGAAGAAGGTCGTTCGGAAGTCTGTGACTTCTTCGACTATCCCGGCGGAATACTCACCCAGTCGGTCCAGACACAGGCTGTTCGAAAAGTGGACATCCCCGGCGGGGAGTGCTTTGAAATGCTTGTGGAGCATACGGACTGTGAACCCACCATGCCCAATCATCTTGACTATTTCCGCAAGACGGAGAAGGGATTTCTCTGGATCATGAGGGTGACCGCCGACGGGCAGTACCCGGCAGTGAGGTTCATGAGCAGTGAAGAACTCTTTCCCCTCTGTTATTCCAGCGGTGAGCATCGCGACTATTCGGCGAAGGCTGTCTCTCTCAGGATGGGAGAAAGGGATTATGGGCACTGTCTGGCGGTGTTCTGGGGATGGGATAACGGAACACCGGCGGAGAGCTTCTACACTGAACAGGGACAGCAGATCCTTCATCGAAGGTATGTCGGCCCGGATGCTCAGGTTTCTCAGAACTACTGCTTCGACAAGCTGCGGGAGGAGGAGAGAAGGGCATTCAGGGGAACCGAGTACCGACTCTGGTACGATACGGTGATCAGGGAGTAGGTGAAAACTCCCTTTTCGAGCTGTTCCTGCATTCTGAACTCAATGAAGGACACTCAGCTGCTCTCCATCGGGGGCGACACTTGCCTTGACACCAAGACACATATGTGTATACAATTGTGCTACGATGGAGGTGACAAATGAGATTCATAAGCGTTCGGGATCTGCGGGGAAACTCCGCTGCAATCTGGCGTGACCTTCCCGATGAGGGTGAGATGGTAATCACAAGCAACGGACGTCCGGTTGCCCTGCTTGCATCGGTGGATGAAAGTGACGTTGAGGAATCCCTTGCAGCCTTCAGACGGGCAAGGGCGGAACGGGCGATAGCCGACCTTCAGAGGGCTTCAATTGCCCAGGGTACGGATTCACTGTCCATGGAAGCCATTGACCAGGAAATCAGGGAATCAAGAAAAGCACGCCCCCGATGATGAGAATTGTCGTTGATACCAATGTACTGGTGTCAGGGTTGTTGACCCCCTTCGGCATGTGTGCTGATCTGGTAAGGGTTTTTGCAACCGATGAGGTAACCCTCTGCGTCGATTCGCGTATCATGCTGGAGTATGAGGAAGTCCTGGGAAGAGAGCGCTTTCGTCTTGATCAAAAACTGGTATCGGTTCTTATGGAGTACATCAGAAGAACGGCGGAGTTTCACTCATGCAAGCCACTGAGCGAACCACTCCCCGATTCGGATGACTGCTGCTTCCTTGAAGTGGCCATCGCCGCCCATGCCGATTGCCTGGTCACAGGAAACACGAGACACTTCCCCCCCGGTCTCCGATACGGAGTCAGGGTGCAAACCCCGTCAGAGTTTCTTGCAATGCTGAAAGAGTGTTGATTCTTGCATCAGGGTACTGCTCAGGAGTGAAACTGTGGTTCAGGGCAGGGGTTGCCACTCTTAATGGTGATGAACCGATGAACCCAAATCGTTCGACGGGAGGGAAGACTGGTACGCCAAGCCACTCGTCTCTCGAACCGGAACCGGCCAAGTCTTTCCTCTGAGGTTTCCTTGTCCTGACATCCCAAACCACGCAGAGGCCCCTGCCGTAACCCACTAATCTTCTCCAGGGAAATACAGGCAGAGATGCTCCGGCATAACCTCACCCGCGTCCAGCTCGGGCGAAGGCACGGCGTCACCTCGGACCGGATAACCCAGCGGCTTTGCCTGCTCAAGCTGTTGGAGGAAAAGCAGCTTGAAATCCAGGCCCTGGGGACCACTGGGAGAATAGACTGCTGGCGGAAAGGGAGTTGAGAAGAGAGCAATAGCGTCGCACACAATCCGGCGAATCAGTCGCATCTGTAACCGGCGCTGACACGCAGTAGCTCTTCACAGGACCAAGACAGATCTGCTCAAGCGCAAGATCATCCAACTCATCGGGAAGCGGCCCTGGGGATCCAACGCGCTATGTCTCCCGGTCTCCGCGGTGGCATGCGGCTGTTTAACCCGGACAGCAGCACTTCAGTCCACGCTCGGATGACAGGGCTCATGGCCTTCTTTTCTACGGGGAAGGTAAGCAGTGTGCGTCGGATGAAAAGGTGTCAAAAACCTTCCCAGGCGTCCATCCGTTCAGAAACCCGGCTCCCCGGCGAGGGAGGGAACATCCCGCCAGGCGAGGATACGAGTGTTTCCCCGGCGGTAAGACTGCCCGCCGCCGTAGACGAGTACGGACTCCTCCGTCCCGGTAAGGCGGCACCACCATTCCAGACCGGATGTCGTGTCCCCGGTCAGTGTGGCGCCGGACTTGACCTCCACGGGTAGCAGGCCGGAGGACCTCTCCAGCAGGATGTCGACCTCGTGACCGGTGCTGTCCCTCCAGAAGAAGAGGTTACCCCGCCTGCCCCGGTTGAGACGCTGCTTGAGGAATTCCGAGACGATGAGGTTCTCGAAGAGGGCACCCCGCATGGGAGAGAGGTTCATGGCCTTCTCGGATTCTATGGAAAGAAGGGATGCGGGAAGGGCGGTGTCGTGGAAATAGAGTTTCGGGGTTTTGCGGATGCGCTTGCTGAAGTTCCTGTGATAGGGTTGAAGGAGGAAGACGATGTACCCCGCTTCCAACACCGAGAGCCACTGCCTGGCGGTATTGTGGGTGATGCCGGTTTCGCAGGCGAGATTGGACAGATTCAGCATCTGTCCAGTTCTTGCAGCGGCCAGCGCGAGGAATTTCCGGAAGGCGTTCAGATCCCGCACATTCACCATCTCCCGCACGTCCCGCTCCAGATAGGAACGAATGTAGTTCTGAGCCCATACCCCTGCGTCCAGGTTCCGGTCATGCACCGGTGGGTAGAGGCCGGAAAGCAGTACCGCATCCAGAGACATCTCCCCCAGTCTGTCCCGCAGTTCCCCCAGGCAGAAGGGCAGAAGCTCCAGATAGGCCGCCCTTCCCGCAAGGCTCTGGCTGATCCCGGAAAGAACCCGGAACCGCTGACTTCCCGTGAGTATCCATCTCCGGGATGGCATGAAGTCCAGGATCTCCTGCAGGTAGGAGAGCAGATCCGGGGCGTGCTGGACTTCATCCAGCACGGCGCCTTGGGGAAACCGGTCCAAAAAGCTCCTGGGGTCTTCCCGGGCATGGGTACGCACATCCAGGTTTTCCAGAGACGCATACGCCATCTCCGGAAAGGCCGCCACCGCGAGGGTGGTCTTCCCGGATTGCCGGGGACCGGTCAGGATCACGGCCGAGTACTGGGATGCAAGGTGCCGAAGCGTCTCCAGTGAATCTCTTTGAATCATCATGACAAGAACTTACGACGATTCTTGCAGATTGTCAATGCAACTCTCAATCTGCAAGAAGTGTTCTGGAACTCCTTCTTACGGGGATTTGGGCGTTCCCCGCCCGGGTGCGGGCTTCGGGAGAATGTCCAGCACGATGTCCCCGCCGGAAGAGACGGCCCGGTAGAGTTGGGAGAGTTTCTCCAAGTCCGGAAAGGATCTGCCCAGTTCGTACCGGGCGAAGGTGTACGGGACCAGGGGGGCTTCCCGCTGACACCTCGTCGGGCGGACTATCTCTATGCCTGAGACCGTTATGAACCTTGCACACGGGCAGAGGAAACTTCATGAAGAACACTCCCATTCCAGTGCAGTTGTTGGTGATGGCCTCCGTGCCGGCTGCAGATGCCGTTTCTTCCACGCCAGCCGCATCGCCCGTTGGGTGACGGAGCCCACGGGGATTGAACCACCCCCGGGTGTGGAAGAAAGTGCTCTTCTTGCCTCCCCCAACCCCATGGGAACCGTGACGAACATATAACTCCAGAGTATTGGTTCTTCCCCGGTGACCATTGAAGGCAATGACATACCGGGACTTTTTGTGAGAGCACAGTATCTGGGAACCCTGCCGGCGGGTTCCGATTCCCACTACGGGGATGGTCGTGACGGGAACGGTTCGCCCCTGACCTCCAGTGTGTGCTTGTTAAGGCTCTCCGGAGCGGAACTCAAAGCTTCCACACGGGTGGTTCCAATAAGGTAGAACGACCCATGAACGAAGGAAGGGGAGTCGAAAGGCTCCCTTTCTCTGTTTCGTGTTCTAATGGTGTGATTGGTACACCAACCGGGTCTCCCAACGAACCACTTTGTGGTACTTAACAGGGTTTGACAAACCAATAAAACAGCGCAAAACCAGGAAGACGTACCGGAATCCCATCATCCAGGCCCGCGAAATCGCCCTTGAGATTCATCTGAAAGAACTCACTCAGGGTCAGATGGCAAGGAAACTCGGCTGCTCACTCTCACGGGTGAGCCAGATGCTTCACCTACTGAAGCTCCCCGAAGAAAAGCAGAGGGAGATCGAGGCCTTGGGTGACCACTGGGACCGGCGGGTGGTGACGGAGCGGAGGCTAAGAGGGCGTTGAGACAGTTGAATTAAAGCCAGTAAAATGTGGCGACTGTTTCTGTTCAGGGTGACACGTCATAATGTAGAAGTGTGGAACAGCCAACAGGAAGGTAGCTAACAAACTCAAAACTATTCGTAAATAGACTTCACATGTCGGACATATATCGCGGTAGATAACAATAGTAAGATGTAATGTAGTTATGGTGTGAGATATACATAATCATCATCATTGTCTTGTTACACTCATATTTCTAACCTGTAACCGAATACTAGTCCCGTATATCTTTGTGTAGCGACATAGTATCCATTACCATTCGTAGCCACTTTTCCAATACCTGAATCAGGAAAGCAGAAAGATGCAAGGTACTCACCTGATGGGCTGTATCTATCGACACATGTGACAGGAGCTTGACTTTGGACGTCAGTGCTGCCTGACATTCTTCCATCGGACATTATGTTGTTTAGTACAACACATATTTCTCCTTGAGGACCTTGGAAAACTGCACTAAAAACTGGATAGTACGAACTATAGATAGATCTTGTCTCGTGATCTACGGTGTTATTGGTGACAGTAAGAGTGTAAGGAAGATTACGGGCGGAATAGCAGCTTGAGGTTCCATCGAAGGTGTTACAAACAATCAATTTATTCTCGTACTGACTAACATACACAAGATACTCTGAACCTATAAAAGTGGCCCAGATGTCCCAAATAGATCTGAAACTGGCGTACTGCGATTCCCAGTTACCATTTCCAAAACTCGAAGTAATGCTATCAGACTCAATGCGAACCAAGTGAACATCTCCACCAGGGTGCTGCTTCGAGAATACAGCAATAACATCGTTATTGAGAAAGACAGCATTCTGCGGAGCGTTAACTGATGTTAACCTTCGGCTGAAACAACCGTCTCGTGTAATCAAATCAACATAGCCAAATCCACTATTAATAACCGAGATTAAAGAATCACCAATATTTAGGGAACCAATTCCAAGCAAGAATCCAGGCCCTTCTCCCGCTCCGCCATACTTCCAAAGCAGAGCTCCGGTGCTGTCAAAGCAGACCACTGTGTCATTCGCACGATCTGCTACAACGATGGTATCGCCGGATACATCAATAAATATTGGATCAAAAAAGATAGGATTGAGGTCTTCCTCACCCCCAAATGAATGCAGTCGTGTTGTCTGAATATCATGTTGACTGGAGTCTTCCCAGATGCCCTGTGCAGAAGACTGAAGATAGTTTTGCCATTCGATGAGAGTATCGGTAGAAGACATAGAAGTAGTCCTACTCTGTGGCTCACTACTATTATCACAAGACAGTACTACAGTTACACATAGTAATATGTACTTATAAGGATTATATATCATAATATTTGCCTGTTAACCATCTTTCTAATATTGTTAAGTATTCGTCTTTTGTACAGTGCACAATAGTAATGCCCTATATACCCATTAAGACTATTGCAATTCTGATAAGCAATTGCTCGACATCCCCCTAAACAGAGCCTTAGTAGGCTGCACTTCTTGCATCCATTTATGTTATTAAAATCAATATTGCGGATTTGAGCCAATACTGACGAATTATTCCATATAAAGCTTATTGTACTGTCGTATAGATTGCCACATCGCATTTCACTAGACAGAAGTGATCTACAAGGATACACCTCACCAGAGGCATCAATAGCAATCTCACTTCGTGCAGCCGCGCAAGGATTCCCAAACTTCCTATCGTTAAAATCAGCTGATAGTTTTTCGAGACTGGCATTGGACATTCTTTCACAGTATAGTGCATACACTACAGCTGCCATGCTCAAATCGTCGGCGCATTGTCCAGACAGAAGTGAAACATCGAACTTTTTAGCCCCTAAACCGAGAACATAATCCCGAACATCGTAGAGTGGTCCAACGTTATCTGGCTGAAACACAGCTTTTGCTGTCCACTCAATTCCACACAAGGAGAGAAGCTTTGCTGCGTTTGTAGCTAGCGCGTAAGAGCCATTACCACGATAGCGATCATTGACAGATGCAATATGCGAATCAATACTTAAGTATACATCAGTAAAAGATTCTTTAATGAGTGCTGCATCATCAATACAATTGATTAAGGTACCATTAGTCAGTAGTGATACTTTTGCACCACCACTTTTTAGGCTCTTATAGACAGGCAACAAGTCTTTTCGCAGTAACGGCTCACCTCCAGTTATGTCAAACTCTGAGATTCCAAAGGAGATAAGATCGCTAAAGACTTTTTCCCATTCAGCAGCAGAATGCTCGTCACTATTCATGCTATTCCTGTCAGAGGAGTTATAGCAATAGGTACACTGCAGATTGCATCTAGTACTAATGTGAACTGCCGCTCTTTTCGGATTAGGAGGAAAACTCGAGAAAGTGAGACTATTAACATCATTAGAAGAAGCAGTTGTACCATGACATGACTGAAGAAATGAACCAGAAAAAAGAGTATTAATCAAAGTATCAAAATCATCAGGAGTTAACTCTTTGACTGAAAGTGAGTCAAAGAAGTTGTTTTGCCATTCACTTTTTACAATACCTACAAAATCAGGATATAAAAAGCGAAGAAATACATGCAATCCTAAATTACTTACTTTTACTGCATGTTGACTAGAAGGATGAAAAAGAAGCCAACCATCAGTATCGAAAATGAATTGCGTATCACGGCATGATTGTAACAGACTGC
>Ga0351883_1098_pt2 | contig 25550 bp, 19 predicted proteins | sample BONcelFGM3001F14_FD_206772 | JGI IMG/M metagenome (GOLD analysis project Ga0351883, IMG submission 206772) | Enriched cells from coal bed in the Powder River Basin, Montana, United States - BONCAT cells FGM rep3 HSBNCT.FGM.300.1.F14 ...
GTGCAAGATCCACTATCTCGGCAATATCGGGTGTGGATTTTCCATTTCGTTTAAGCATATCCCTGCGTGGCTTGATGTGCAGTTGCTGAGGTTCGATCAACATCTCCACGTTCAGGTCGGCAAGACCGGGTACATCAGCGATTTCATCCCTGATCTGGTTTGCGATCCCGTAAATCAGGTTGAGGTCATCACCAAAAACCTTGATTGCAATATTCGACCGGGTCCCACTCAGCATATGATCGATCCGGTGAGAGATGGGTTGCCCTATTTCAACGCTGATACCCCGAATGGAGGAGAGCCGTTGACGGGCATCTGCGAATACTTCATAACGACTTCGGTCCGTCAATTCAAACGGCACTTCGATCTCCGACCCGTTTGTCCCCAGTGCATGTTCATCCAGTTCGGCTCTGCCTGTCTTGCGGGCAACCGTTCTGGCTTCAGGGATTTTCATCAGTTCCTGCTCTAACAGTTGGGCCAGTTTGTCAGATTCCTCCAGGGAGATCCCTGGTTGGGTATTGGCCATGATGGTCATTGAGCCTTCGTTGAAAGGGGGAAGGAAACTCCTCCCCAGCGAAAAGAGAAATCCCAGGGAGATGCCAAAGAGGATGATGCCCGAAATGACAATCTTCCATCGGTTGTTCAACGCCCGGGTCAGACCGGCTTCATACCCCCGTTTCAGTAACTTTACAATCCAGGCATCCCGATCGGCTTTTCGGGCTGTACGCTCATCAGAAAGCCAGAAGCTGCAAAGAACAGGTGTTACCGTTATGGCTACGAGCATTGAAGAAAAGAGGGAGACGATGAAAGAGATACCAAGCGGTTTAAGCATTCGACCCTCCATACCACTAAGAAAGAAAAGCGGAATGAAAGTCACGATGATGATCAGTGTAGCATTGAATATCGATGAGCGGATCTCGGTGCTTCCTTTGTAAACGACCTCCAGGATGCCGGTACGGTCACCCTCCGGCTTCCGGAAGTTCTCCCTGATGCGCCGGTAAACATTCTCCACATCGATGATGGCATCATCGACCATGGCGCCAATAGCAATCGCTATCCCTCCGAGGCTCATGGTATTGAGGGTAAAGCCAAACCAGTTCAGGGTAAGAATAGCCATAAAGAGCGACAGAGGTAAGGCCAGGAGGGAGATAACAGCAGATTTCCAATTGTTGAGAAAGAGGAATAGGATTATAACCAGGAAGAGGGCTCCCTCCATGATCGCTTTTTCCACATTGGCAATGGCGTTTTCGATGAAGGTGGACTGCCGGAAGATGTTTGTGGAGAGATGAACATCAGGTGGGAGGCTTTTCTGGATATCTTCCACTGCCGCATCCAGGTGTTTCGTCAGCTCCACCGTGTTGGTATGTGGCTGCTTGTTGACAGAAAGAAGTACTGCGGGCTTCCCAAGTTCCGATGCCGTTCCAAGCTTTGGTGATTTTGCCCCGATTTTTACCTCGGCTACATCTTCAATCTTCACAGGGATCCCTTTCACATTCTTGATCACCGCTTTACCCATTTCAGCAGGATCTGAGGTCCTTAGCAGGGCACGTATCGTATATTCGCTGCCATATTGGTTCAGGATTCCACCCGAAGCATTGATGTTCAGGTTTTCCACCGCATCCAGAAGTTCCTGGAGTGTGACGTCGAAGTAGTTCATCTTTTGTGGATTGGCTTGAATCTGGTACTCCATGATATCACCGCCAATCACAGTGATCTGGGCAACACCAGGGATGGCGAGCAGGGGAGGGCGAATCTGCCAGTCGGCCAGGGTGCGAAGTTCCATCAGGCTGGTGGTATCGGCCGTAAGTCCAATGATCATTGCTTCGGCCAGCAGAGAGGATTGCGCACCCAACGTAGGAATACCAACCCCTTCGGGCAGTCGTTCGGAGACCCCGGTCAGTTTTTCTGTTACAATCTGACGGGCCCTGTATATATCTGTGCCCCAGTTGAACTCGACCCAGATCACAGAGAATCCGGTGGTTGAGGATGAGCGGACCCGCCGCACATTGGTTGCTCCATTTACTGATGTTTCGATCGGGAGTGTGACAAGTCGTTCCACCTCTTCGGATGCCATACCGGAAGCTTCAGTCATGACGACTACCGTTGGTGCTGTCAGGTCGGGGAAGATGTCAACCTCCATATGCCAGGCGGTAATTGCACCGGCAACGGTAAGGATGATTCCGGAAAATAGTGTGATAAACCGGTTATCGAGAGCTAATTTGATGAGTTTGTTTACCATCGCTGCCTCCTGTTAATGTGCATGACCGTGAGGAATAGAAGATGAGAGCGAAGCCATTTTTACCTGGATGGCACCAGTTGCCACCACGCGTTCGCCTTCACGGATGCCATCTAGTATCGCAACATCCCTGCCATCGTTTTCTCCAGCCTTCACCTCCCTCTTCTCAAACAGCTCCCCGTCAATCTGGATATATACATACATTGTCCCTGCTTCATCGATAAGGGAAGTCAGCGGAATTGTGAGTGTACGGGGTTTATTGGCCAATTTCAGGTAAACTTCGGTAAATGAGCCAGGGATAATCTCGCCACCGTTATCGAACTCGAAGAATACGGGAGTATAAAATGTATAATTGTCGGCTGTCTTTCCAAATGAAACCAACTTTCCTCCCAACGCATTGATATCGTGTACTTCGTTATTGTAGAGGGTTTTAAAAGTCGCCGAGACCACTCCAGGGAGCTCTGATGAGTACCTGGGCGAAACATCGGCTTTCAATACAAGCCGCTGGTTTTGTGAAATCATTGCCAGAGGTTGGCCAACAGTCACGTAGTCCCCTTCATGAACATAGACAGTTTTAAGATAACCGCTATTAGGTGAGAAAATATGTTTTCCTCCAGAGGTAACGTTGCGTGTAAGGGCTTTGTAACGGGTAGTGGCTTCTGCGAGGACCGTCTGAGCCTCAATATACTGTTTTTGTGAGATGATGTTCTCCCTGATTAACTCTTCGGCCCGATTGAAATCAGATTGAGCCTTTTCAAGTGTTGTCAAAGCAAGCGAGATTTGGGTCTGCAGGTTATCTTCCGACAGATCGCTTGTCATGATCGAAAATAGCCATTGACCTTTCTGAACCCTGATGCCGGGAACCAGGTCAGCCGGCCCCGATTTCACCATCCCCGATGCAGTGGCAGGCACCATCATTTCATCGCCTCGTGCAGGGAGCACCTGTCCACTGGTCTTGATGATCTGGTTGAAAGGGCGTTGAACAACAGGTTGGGTTGAGAAGTCGGTCTTCCATGCCTGCTCTTTCGTGTAGGCAATGAGATTTTCATGTTCCTGTACCTTTTCTTGGACATCATGATCGCAATGATATACAGGAACTGTATCAAGGTTAAATACAACCAGTTTATTATGAAAAACAGCTTCCACTGATATCATTGAGAACCCTTCTTCTAACGGGTTGTATACCGCATGATAAATTCCGGCAACATCTTTGGCTTCAAAAGGGATTACCTCTGTTTTCCCAGCAAATGTAACATTCAAAACAACTGATGATCCTTTCAGTGGCTGGTAATCATCATTCAGGATTGTAATGTGCGCCAGGAATCCCGCTTCCTCATTGCAAACAAGCGGTCCGTATTCCATGAAAAGCTCCAGGCTGTCGGCAAAGATCGTTGCGCGGGAGGAGGCAGCCTCATGCCCGCCAGGTTCTCCTTCGTGTGCACCCGATGCAGATTCATCAGCGTGGGTGTCGGCTTGTTTGGGCTGGCATCCAGCCATCAACCCTGCCAGTAATAAAATAATTCCGTATTTCATTTTCAAGATATTTTCGATACGTTCATGTCCTTCGTGTCTTTGTGCCTTCTTGTCATTAGGCTTCAATACAAAAGCATGAAGGGCGCAACGTTCACAATGGTTAGTGATAAAAACTTGGTTGAACGGTTACGAAACGGGGGGAGCGCGGGGGCCTGATTGAGAGAAAACCGGATCGGGAAAAGCTTGGAGTGTGTGATAAAAAAGTAATTTTAACGGGGTGGATTCGGGTGCAAGCCTGATATGCATAACAACGGGCAATCCTGCCTGGGAAGATACGTTACTGTTGATCTGCATCACGTCGGGTGTTATTTCCCGTTTATTAGCCGGAGCCAGGTAAAATTGCTTCAGTGAGCAGTTGAAATCCAATGGGTGTGCGGGCCCGTGGGAGTGGGATGATTCCTGTGCATGGTCGTTCCCTTCATCATGATGATAGCAGACAACCCCGTCGTGATGGTGGTGGGGAATGGCTGCATGGGAAACCAGGATCGCGGTTCCAATGCTCAGGATCAATATGGCCAGCCAGCGGTTCAAGGGAGCAAATATACAGAAAAAACAGACGTAAACCGGCAGGCGCTGAACCCGATGAAAGGAATATAGTTTACGAACTCGCTAAAAGAAATTTGTTTCAGGTCATCGTATCGGAATAATTATTACTTTTAGCGTATCTTTTCCCAAACTAATGGATGCAATTTATTCTTTGCATTGGAAATCCTTACGATGATTATGAAGAACGTTGGCATATATTCCAGGATACTTCTTATGTTCCTAATAACCGGAGTGGTTTTTATGCTTCTTTTATCTGCATTGTATCTTATTACAAAACAGCAGGAAAGACTGATTAAGGAGGGAGACAAGAGCCAATTCGGCAATGAAATCAATTCGTTGATCATTCTCAAAACCACTACCCTGAACCAGGTTGTTTATGACTATACTTTTTGGGATGAATTCGTAGAAATATTAAATAAATACGATGCAAACTGGTACGAAAATAATATCACAACTATTCTCAGATCCTTTCATGTTGATTATGTCTGTGTTTATGACACTTCTTTTAAAATTGTACATGAAGACTTTTCAGATGAATTTGTTTCCCGGGAGTTTATTCCCGTTGAAGTGTTGGTTAAGTTGAAAAAACTGAAGTTTTTAAACTTTTTTCAGATTACATCTGATGGAGTTGTTCAGATAAGCTGTGCATCAATTCATCCCGAGAATGATCCCACGCACATGCTTACCGAACCAAGTGGATACTTGTTCATTGCAAAACGATGGGATCGGAACTATTTGGACGAACTAACAAAACTGAGTGGAGCTTCTGCAAGTTTTGTACAACATACAGACCCACCGCCAAGCGATGACCCTATCGTTATTTCGACCATCAAGGATCTGGCAGACTGGAATGATGAACAAATAGCCCGGATCAACTTTACAAGAACATCAGATTTCTTGGGACTCTATCGAATGATGACTTTTTCTATGCTACTGATCTTTCTTTGTTCAATAATTACCGTATTGGCTATTTCCCATTTTACAACCCGAAGATGGATAAATAAACCATTGAAATTGGTAAAAAGCATCCTTAAATCAGGCAATCGGTCACAGATTAATGAACTTCAGCAATGCCCGGGTGAATTTAAAGATATAGGAGTTCTGTTTGGCGATTTTATCACGCAGAGAGATGAACTCCGGGTTGCCAAAGAGAAGGCAGAGGAAAGTGACCAATTGAAATCAGCTTTTCTATCCAATTTAAGTCATGAGATTAGAACCCCGATGAATGGGATACTTGGGTTTGCCCAGCTTTTAAGGGAACCGGATCTTACAGGCGAGAACCAGCAACAATACATCAAAGTCATAGAAAAAAGTTGTACCCGGATGCTCAATATAATAACGAATATCGTTAATATTTCCAAAGTGGAATCGGGGCAAGTAGAGGTGAAATTGTCAACAACGAATATCAACGGGCAAATCGAAAAAATTTACAGAATTTTTAAACCTGACATTGAATCAAAAGGGATACGTTTTACAGCTACTAATTTAGTGTCTTCAAAAGAAGTCATAATTAAAACAGATGGCGAGAAAATTCATGACATTCTTTTTATCTTAGTTGGCAATGCCAATAAATTTACTCACGATGGCTCAATTGAATTTGGTTATAAGAAAAAGGATCAGTACCTTGAATTTTTCGTGAAAGACACGGGAGACGGCATCTCCCACGAAAAAAGGGAAATCATTTTTGAACGGTTCAGACAGGGTAGCGAGTCACATACCAGAAATTATGATGGCGCTGGATTGGGATTGTCAATTGCAAAGTCCTATGTTGAAATGCTTGGAGGAAAAATTTGGGTTGAAAGCGAGCTTGGGAAGGGCTCGACATTCTATTTCAACATTCCTTATGCAGTTGAACCAAAACAAGACCAAGCGTGTGTTTTTACAGAAGAGGTTCATGGAACCGGACCAGATTGTCGAATAAAGAATCTGAAAATATTGATTGCTGAAGATGACGAAACCTCGAAATCGTTTCTCGCAATGGTGGTAAAAAAGTATTGTAAGGAGATCCACTACGCAGTAACGGGTATTGAGGCTATTCAGGTTTGCCAGAATCATCCCGACATTGATTTGATTTTTATGGATGTCAATATGCCCCAGATGAATGGATATGAAGCTACTCGTCGAATCCGGGAGTTTAACAAAGATGTTGTTATTATCATTCAAACTGCCTTTGGCCTTATAGGGGACAGGGAGAAAGCACTGGAGACCGGATGCGACGACTATCTTGCGAAACCGTTCAGCATAAAGGAATTATTGGGGCTGGTACAGAAACATTTGAACAAATAATTCACTTGGCAGGTATATCGGGTGAGCCTATTCCCGAACATATCTCTGCCCGATGGCAAGATATTGAAACTCTGTTTGCCGTCCATTGTTCCCAATTACTTCATTACCCTGAAGGAACTAGGTTTGGCGATGGTCAATAGCGTGCTTTTTGGCAATGAGAGAAAGGTGCTGGAAGCGAAGGATATTGTCGGGCTGGCGAAGAAACAAAGTGCATAGCGGTATCATTATTCCGTACCTTTGAAATTATGGAGAGGGATCAGCTCGTAGTATTCGATGGCGTATGTAATTTGTGCAACGGCACCGTTCAATTTATAATCAAACGAGATAGAAAAAAGAAATTTTCTTTCACTGCCTACCAGTCCAGTGCCGGACAGGCTATTCTATCGCAGCACGGCTTCCCCGCCACAGACCAATCAACCGTTGTATATGTTAAAAACGAAGTCCTTTTCTTTAAATCCAAGGCTATCTTGGAAATTTTGAAGGATTTGGGATGCTTCTGGAACCTTTTTTACATCCTGATCATCATTCCACCCTTTGCTCGCGATTTTATTTATGGAATCATAGCAAAGAACAGGTACAGGGTATTTGGCATGCGAGAATCTTGTATGGTACCGACTTCCGAAGTAATGGATAGATTTCTCCTTTAGTTTTTGTGATTGCTTCAGGAAATTACCCACCTTAATCCATATTAGCTGACAATTTTAACAGTTTGTTCGAATCGGATCGGAAAATAACAATGTTTGGCAAAATTATCACCAGACAATGTACCTTTGATCATTACTAATTATTTGCAATATGATCCCCAAAATCAAGGCAATCATCACTGGTGCCACTGGAATGGTAGGAGAAGGTGTCCTGCACGAATCCCTGCATCACCCAGCCGTTGAATCCGTCCTCGTCATCAACCGCAAGCCCTGCGGAGTCACACACCCCAAGCTGGCGGAGATCATCCACACCGATTTCTACAACCTGTCCGCCATCGAATCCCAACTCTCAGGCTACAACGCCTGCTTCTTCTGCGCTGGGGTGTCATCAGTCGGCATGAAAGAGCCGGAATACACCAAAGTCACCTACGACCTCACTATGGGCTTTGCAAAGACCCTGAGCAGGCTAAACCCCGATATAACCTTTTGCTACGTGTCGGGCGCTGGAACGGACAGCACGGAGAAAGGAAGAATGTGGTGGGCACGGGTGAAAGGGAAAACGGAGAATGACCTTATGAAGTTGCCATTTAAGGCGGCTTATAACTTCCGTCCGCCATTTATGCTGCCAACCAAGGGGATGAAGAATACCCTGCCGTACTACAAATATGTCACATGGCTCTACCCGATTGCACGTCCAATCTTCCCCAATTACTTCATTACCTTGAAGGAACTGGGTTTGGCGATGGTCAATAGTGTACTTTTTGGCAATGAGAGAAAGGTGCTGGAAGCGAAGGATATTGTCGAGCTGGTGAAGAAAAAAAATAAGTAAAAGGAAAACAACTATCACACTATTGCGAACAGCATTTTCTGAGCAATTTTTTTACGTATCCCCTGAATCAATTGCACGGTCACCATTTTCGCTTATATCTTCTGTGTGATGTGGCATAAACCATTTTTGGGCAATGAACGTAGGAATAACTGCGCTGGCAACAACAACACCGACCAAAACGGAATACTGAACCTGATTAATCAGCCCTGCCTGATAGCCATACAGGCTGGAGATGGTGCCAAAGGTCAAGCCCGTACTCATTAACAAGGTCGTGTACATACTTCCGTGTGGGATGTATTTTTTAGCGAAAAACCATACCCCAGCGAACTTGGTAATAATTTTCACGGCGAACAGTATAACAAACAGGCCCAGCGCAGACAGAATCAACGGGAATGATATATTCATCCCACCAACAATGAAAAAGATGGGCGTGACGATGGCATAAGCAACAGTACGCAGTTTATTCCGCACGGCTACAGTCTTCCGCTGCTCCTTGAAGTGCTTTGACATCAGCAACCCCAGAACAAAAGCGGGCAGAACTGCTTGACCATCGCCCAGCTTGGCGAAGTAGATAAATGCCAACAAGACCAGAAAAATGAACTTTATCTCTGGTTCGATGACCTTATCAGCCCACCGTGGATTACGCAACACAGTAAGGGAATAACGGTATACCAATGCGATTAATACGGTTGAAACTACTACGAAGAGCAGGGTGAACAGGTTCGGTTTGATAAACAGGATACTCAATGCCAGTGCTGTGCCCATATCCGTGACAAATGTCGCGGACATTATTTTTTTGCCTATGTCCGTCTTTGATAACCCTGTTTCTACCAGTACTGAATAAACAACCGCAAGGGATGTGGTGGAAAGAGCGCAACCTGCAATCATTGACGCTTGCAATGACCAGTGCGCCACATAAAAGGTGTATAGAAATACCCCAACAAATGGCGTGACAAAAGAAAATGAACCGATAAGAAAACTCTCTTTGAAGTTTTCCCTCATCATCTTCGTGTCAATTTCTGTGCCTGCAAGAAAGGTCAGGATTATACCGCCAAAGGTGGCAAGGTACATCATCCAATCTTCCGTGCCCAGTCCAATATTGCCAGAAATGGCACCCAGTAAGATTTCGATAATGGCGACGGATAAGCCGACGCGTAGCGATATTAAACTTGCAATCAGGACTAACCCGCCAACGATTAATGGAATGTAATCTGCGCTCATAAACATAACTCCTATTAAACCAGTTAAACTAAATTTAGTAGGAGTCATCAGCCAGTTTCAGGTGGCGGTCAATGGCGAACTCCATCGCCGACGAATGTGGATGCAAAATTAAGAAAAGTCATCAAGGGGGACAAGCCGACAATGTTGACCACCCCTAAGAATTGATTGTTAATAGGTTGAGGTGGTCAACCCAAATCGACAAAGGCCGGTCACATGATCCGTTTTGTCCAATGAGGTTCAGAACTGGATTAAGTGGGGGAGGGATAAAACTGACTGGTTCGATCCATTAGTAAAAAAGGCAGATGCTTTGTTTAATCATTTGGATGTAAACAAGCTTCTGGATTCGTAAAATAAGCAATTTTCACATTTATTGACTTAGAATAATGATATTTCATAAATAATAAGAATTTTTCATACTTTTGCGGTAAGCAATATTCACAATACATTATGAAAAATAATAACATTTCACAAGAGATAAGTGTTTTTCAGGGAAGAACTGTTCCTGAGGAAGGCACATTGGTAGGATATGGAGCAATAATTATTGCATATAAACTTCCAGTACCTACGCCGATACAACTTGCATTAATCAGTAGAAAGCATAGGCAGTACAGAACTGATGGATGGTTGGTTTTTACACCAAGGCACCTGCCTGAGGATACATTGTACTCCCACCTTGTTTTTGCTTTAAAATATGAAGGCGTTAACATGTTAGCATTTAAGAAGCTATTTGAAACGCTACAGCCCAGTATTATCGAAGAGTGGATTCGTAAAGAGCCACAAAGTCAGTATAGCAGGAAGATTTGGTTTCTCTATGAGTGGCTTATGCAAAAGGAATTAAAGGTACCAGATTTAGAATCGGGAAATTATATTCTATTGTTAGATGACAATTTACAATATGCAAGTCAGCAAAGCATCAACTCTCCCCGTCATCGAATAAAAAACAACCTTACAGGTAACATAAACTTCTGTCCACTGATCAACAAGACAGCTAAAATTGAACGCTATATTACCGAAAACCTATCAGATAAGACAAACAAGGTCATTAAAGAGGTCCACAGGGATGTACTTTTGCGAACTTCAGCATTTCTTTTACTGAAGGACTCTAAAGCTTCTTTCAATATTGAAGGGGAGCATCCGACACAAACGAGGGCTTTAAGGTGGGGACAAGCAATTGGTCAGGCAGGAAATATAACGTTAAGTAAGGAAGAATTACTCCGATTGCAACACATTGTTATTGAAAAAAGTCGATTCATAAAAATGGGACATCGCACTGCTGGCGGCTTTATCGGAGAACACGACCGTATTACTGGCGAACCTATTCCCGAACATATTTCAGCAAGGTGGCAAGATATCGATTCTCTTATTAACGGAATGATAGCTGCTAAAATGCAGATGAAGGATGCGTTATTTCATCCAGTGCTGATGGCGACAAAAATAGCCTTTGGTTTTGTCTTTATCCATCCTTTCGAAGATGGCAATGGCAGACTACATCGATATCTGATCCATCACATTTTAACAAGCATGAAGTTCACTCCCCAAGGAATAATCTTTCCAGTTTCGGCTGCAATTTTAGAGCTTATCGGAGATTATCGTAAAGTACTGGAAACATATTCACATCCTCTTTTGGAATTCATTCAATGGAAAAAGACCCCAGATAACAATGTTGAGGTACTTAATGAAACAATCGATTATTACAGGTACTTTGATGCGACCTTACAAGCTGAATTTCTCTTTGATTGCGTCGATTACACCATAAACAAGATAATACCTGAAGAAGTGTCATATTTGCAACATTATGATGCAATGAAGGATTGGTTGGATGATCGGTTCCAGATGACCGACAAAATGGTCGCATTATTAATACGTTTTTTATCGCAAAACAACGGTAAGCTTTCAAAGCGGGCTTTAGGTAAAGAATTTTCTGAACTTAGCGAGGGAGAAGTTGTTGACATTGAAAATCAATATAAATTCTATTTTATGGATGTAAAGAACCAATATTTGCAGTTCGTTCCATTAATGAAGAACTTTTTAGATGATTTAGTGGATATTCCGGTCATATTGACCCCCATTCCGGGATATTGACCCCCCAGAAGGTTTTATTTCAAAGAACAGGTGTCGTATGACATTTTTGCAGTTATTTTTTCCTTCTTAAGCTTTCACCTTTAAGTTCTATTCGGTGTGATGTATGCACTAATCTGTCCAGGATTGCGTCTGCAATGGTTGCCTCACCGATTATCTCATACCAGCTGCCAACCGGCAGCTGACTTGCAATGATTGTGGAGACACATCCATGGCGGTCTTCAATGATCTCCATAAGGTCATATTGTTGTTGCTGTTCCAGGTGTGATAAGCCAAAGTCATCGAGGATTAAAAGAGAAGCCTTTGCAAGTTTATCAAAAAATTTCAGAATGCTGCCATCTAATCTTGCCATCTTTATCCGCATAAGCAATTTTTGTGTGTTATAATAAGCCACATTTTTTCCGTGTATGCAGGCATGATGGCCCAGTGCAGAGGCAATAAAGCTCTTTCCGCAACCGGTGGCACCGGTGATCAGAACCGATTCTCCCTTTGTGATATAATCGCAGGTTGCAAGACTGGTAATGAGATCTTTGCTTAGTCCACGCGTAGCATCAAAATGGATCTCTTCAATGCTTGCCTGATAGCGGAACCTGGCAGAGGTCTTCAGCCGTTCAAACCGTTTTATTGACCGCTCTTCTTCTTCCGCCTGAAGAAGCAATTGCAGTCCATCGGTGAAAGATACTTCCTGCACCCTTCGGGTTTCAACAATGGATCTCCATCCTTTGTTCATACCGGTAAGCCTTAACCGGGTTAGCTGTGATTCAATTTGTTTCATTTTTCTAAAAATTTATAACTGATTGTGAGTAATATTCTTTTCCCCTGAGGTTATCGTGCGGGGGAAGTGGTTTGGGTTCTTCTTTTACAACCACCAGTGGGTTTTTCTTGAGATTTTCAATGGTAGTGAGAAGATACCTGTAAGAGCTGTAACCGCATTCAAGTGCTATTTCACAGGCACGATCGAAGATCACAGGATCTGTCTTTTTATGAAGACTGAACAGCCCGTCGCAGCTCTTGTAGTTCTGCTCCGGAGGTCTGCCACCACTGAAGAGCCTGTCGACAAGGCAAAACAAAAGCTCGGATTTTTCTTTGGCCTTCTGCCGGTAATATTCAGGGCTTCGGTTCAGATAATGGTTGTGGAATGAGCAAAGATGCTCTTTTACCGTAGTATATTTCCCCGGGGTATAATCCCTTTGATGAACTGCAACAAGCTGCCCGCGGACAAAAATCCGAACCAGTGTCCTGGTAAAAATGACCCTGGCTTGCTGTCCAATATGCTGGTAAGGAACACTGTAATAGTGTTTATCAGGATACAAAAGGATGTGATTGTTGGCCATTACCTTGTACTGTCGGTAGTATTTGATCTCGTAAGGCTCCTCGGGCAAGGGTAAGAGTAGGAGCTTTTCATCCGAGAGGAACTTCTCCTCCCTGCAATAAGGTTTGATCTGCATCCTTGTCTGATTATGGCAAATAATCTTTTCAAGGATTGCCTTGTTCATCTCATCAAGACCAAAGAAGGTGACATTGCGCAGCTTTGCAAAGACACGGGTATAAACCAGTTTGACCTGGTTTTCAACCAATGCTTTGTCTTTGGGCTTTCTTACACGCGTGGGCACGGCTGCCGTCTGGTAATGATTACAAAAATCTTCCATGGCCCGGTTTATATCCGGCTCGTAATTACTTGCCTTTATTACCGCCGCTTTAAGATTATCCGGTACAATGATCTGCGGAACACCGCCTAAAAAATCAAGACAGCATTTCAGGGCAAAAAGGAACTCCTCGATGCTCTGGCTCTTTACAGCCATTGCAAAGCAATAATCCGAGTATGGTAAACAGGCAACAAAAACAGGGCATTGAACAATCTCGCCGCTGATTTTGTCCACATAACTCATCTTCTTTCCGGCAAAGTCAATAAAGAGCTTCTCCCCGGGCTTATGATTCATCACCATAGACCTTCTGGATGCGATTTCCTGCTGCGACATATGAAAGCAAAACTGCGTGTAACTGTAGCCATTGGCGTTGGCCAGCCGGTATTCCTCCCACAGCAGTTTCCGTGTGACGCCTGTCTTGTTTAATTCCCTTTTGTAAAAATCAAGGTCCGTTTTCAGTGATTCGTACCGCTCATTGTCTTTGTAAGCAGGATTGCCGGCATGGAACTTTGCCTCCAGCACCGGATCTTCAAGAGCCAGCAAATCGTCTGTATTCAGGTTTAGCGATTGCAGCTTTGCCAGATAGGTTTTTACCGTGTTCTTGCTTATTCTTAGGCTGCGGGCTATCTCCTTGCGCCCTCGCCCGTCCTTGTACAAAAGCAATAGTTGCTTTACTTGGCCCATTGGTTTTATTTTTCCTGCCATAGATCTGTTTGTGGTTTAAAAACCACGAAGAAATAAAACCTTAAAGAAATCTCCGAAAGGGGGGTCAATATGCTCCGGAATATGCCGTCACGGATAAATCATTTTCTTCATTCAGGGGGGCAACATGTTCCGGAATCGAAACAAGCCTCAACCGAAATACAGTTGGGCAGCAATCGAAAAATCTTTTTAGGGGGGTCAATATCTGCCGGAATGTCATGTAATCACAGCAGAAAATCAGGCTTCAACAACCGGATTTGAGGGGGTCAGTATGCCCCGGAATATCCAATTTAGCAAAAATTGAGCAAAGAGGGTGCAATGATAACTCCATTGCAGATTTAGGAACATTGATTCAGTATGTCTACCAGTTTTCAAAAAGGGTAGGATATGACTACTTTGAAAATAATGTTCGACAAACTTTAGAGAAACAATGGTACTTTCTAAATCTAAACAAGTCAAAACCAAAGAAACGCTTGACTGATTGGCATTCGACCATCCGAAATTTCAGACAGGATTTGACAGATACCGTCGCGATGATCGAAACAATGATATGATTTTCGCAACTAATATCTCCCAGAAAGTCACATGATCCTTTTTACCCACCTTACTCCGTTTCCTTACTCCAGGATCAAATGGCAAGATGGTAAAATGTAAAATGCAAAATGGCGGAATAGTTTTCACCATTTCGCCATTTCACCATTTGCTTTGTAGCGGGGACAGGATTCGAACCTATGACCTTTGGGTTATGAGCCCAACGAGCTACCTCTGCTCCACCCCGCAATATATTTTTAAGTACCTTTGTATCTCTAATAGGGATGCAAATATAGCAAAGATTCCAAATCCCCGCAAATTTCAGGAAAAATATGACTCACAAAGCAGGATTTGTTTCGATTATCGGGTATCCCAACGTGGGAAAATCAACCCTGATGAATGCCCTGGTAGGAGAACGCCTCTCCATCATCACACCCAAAGCCCAGACAACCCGTCACCGCATCTTAGGAATTCTTAGCGGAGATGATTTTCAGATCGTTTACTCCGATACGCCCGGTATCATCAAACCACATTACATGTTACACCGTTCGATGATGTCGGCGGTGATGTCCTCCCTCTCCGATGCGGATGTAATCCTTCTGGTTACTGAGATCGACACCCCGTTCGATCATGAACAGATACTGGAGATGCTGAAGGATAGTGGCACTCCCTTGATCGTTGTGATCAACAAAGTGGACCTCTCTTCCGAACTAATTGTAAAGCAGTCTATTGAAAAGTGGGCCAAGCAATTCCCTTCTGCAGAGATAATCCCTGTTTCGGCGTTGCATGTATTTAATCTGGGACGGCTTCTTGACCTGATCATCGACCGGCTTCCTGAAAGTCCGGAATATTATCCCAAAGATGAACTATCCGACCGCTCCGAACGATTCTTTGTTTCAGAAATCATTCGGGAGAAGATCTTTACCCTGTTTGGAGAAGAGGTTCCCTATTCCTGTGAAGTGATTATTGATGCCTTTAAGGAGGAGGAGAACCTCGACCGGATCGAAGCTACGATCTATGTTTCGCGTGAGTCCCAAAAAGCAATCATTCTTGGCAAGCAGGGCAAAGCGATCAAGAAGTTGGGCATGGAAGCCCGAAAAGAGATCGAAACGTTTCTCGGCAAGCACATCTTTTTGGGATTAACAATCAAAGTAGAAAAGAACTGGCGGGAAAATGAACGTCTGCTCAAACGATTTGGCTATATGACAGATAAGGAAGAGGGGCGCGACTAACCAACTGATTTTTAGGAAAGCTTTTGCGTACCTTTGTAGATTATTTAAATAAACGCATGCCGCGTATCGCACATCTTATATCACAAATCCCTTGAATCCATGCCAATCTTAGCCATCGTCGGCCGACCCAATGTAGGCAAATCCACTCTCTTCAACCGCTTGGTTGGAAGACGTGACGCCATTACAGATATTACCAGCGGTGTGACCCGCGACCGCCATTATGGCAAATCGGACTGGAACGGAGTCGATTTCTCTGTCATCGATACCGGTGGATATGTCGACCAGTCGGGAGATCTTTTTGAAAAGGAGATCAAGAAACAGGTAAACCTTGCCGTGGAGGAGGCTGACAGCATTCTATTTATGGTTGATGCACGCGAAGGACTTACGGGGATGGATGAAGATGTTGCGGTTATTCTCAGGCGGTCAAAGAAACCCATCTTCCTTGTGGTCAACAAGGTTGACACCAACAAGCAGATTAATGACATTTCTGAATTTTATAAATTAGGCCTTGGAGAGATTTACAGCACCTCCGCAGTCAGCGGAAGCGGCACCGGGGATCTTCTCGATGCTGTGGTTGCATCGTTTCCTGTAGGGGCTGGGCATGCCCAGCCTCTACAGGGGCATGTCCGGCCCCTGCAGGATGACGAGTCCGATGAAGAGATCCCGGAAATCCCCCGCATCGCAATCGTCGGACGGCCAAATGCCGGAAAATCATCCCTGGTGAATTTGCTGCTGGGCAACGATCGTACCATTGTCACTCCAATAGCAGGAACTACCCGCGATTCAATCCATACAACATACAACTCCTTTGGCCTGGAATTTCAACTGATCGACACCGCCGGCATCCGGAAGAAGGGAAAAGTAAAAGAGGATATTGAATTCTATTCGGTCATGCGGGCGATCGGGTCGATTGAGAACAGTGATGTTTGCATCCTGATGGTCGATGCCGAACGGGGTTTTGAATCACAGGATATCAATATTTTCTCTCTCATCCAAAAAAATCATAAAGGGGTCGTCATTCTGGTCAACAAATGGGACCTGATAGAGAAAGAGACCAATACCCATAAAGACTTTGAAGAGATGATCAGGGAACGGTTAGCGCCGTTTAAGGATGTTCCGATTCTCTTCACTTCGGTTATTCAAAAACAACGCATCCTAAAGGCTGTGGAGACTGCCATTGCTGTTTATAAACGGAAGTCGAAACGAATTCCCACCCGTGAACTGAACGATATCATGCTTCCGATTATTGAACAACATCCACCTCCCAAGGTAAAAGATAAGCTTGTTAAAATTAAATTCGTGACCCAACTCCCGAAACACTATCCGATCTTTGTCTTTTATTGTAACCATCCGCAGTACGTTCGGGAGAGCTATCAGCGTTTTCTTGAAAACAAGCTTCGTGAAAAATTTGACTTTACCGGAGTCCCTATAGAGATTTTCTTCAGGCAAAAATAGTGCATGGAAGAAAGTAAACGGATTGATAAATGGCTCTGGGAGGTGCGGGTATTCAAGACCCGCAACCAGTCCTCAATCGCATGCCGGTCAGGGAGAGTGAAAATGGATGATCAGGTAGTAAAACCATCGCGCGAGATCAAGCAGGGCGATCTGATTACCTTTCGTCAGGCTCCGTTAACCCGAACCTTCCACGTACTTGGTTTCCCGAAAAACAGGGTAAGCGCTAAACTGGTGCCAACCTATATGGAAGATCTTACACCTGAAGAGGAATTGAAAAAACTGTTGATAATCAAGGAGGTAAATTTTGAATACAGGGATAGGGGAGTCGGGCGTCCAACAAAAAGGGAGCGCCGGGATATCGAAGAGTTAAAAAAACACTGGAAAGAGTAAAGATGAAACGTAAGGGGATACGAACAGAATCACTTACTGAGCTTGTTTTCCGGAATCGAAACAAGGACTATGGCTCCTATCAGCTGCGGAGACGATACCTCAAAACTCTGCTCATCTCCGTTTGTACAGGCATATCACTTTTTCTCCTTTTTGTGGTCATCCCCTTTTTAATTTACATTATCCGCGATTTCAATGAAGATCTAGATACGGCTTACATCTATGAGGTAGAGTATCTCCCATTTATCCCTCCCGAAGATACTGAGTTGTTGGATATGGCGAAGGCACACGCACTTCCCCCGATAGAGAAACAACTGGCACCCGTCATCACCGAAGCAGATCCTTCGGAAAGGGAACTGAAGCCGGTTCAGGAGGTGGTTGAGAACGATGAAAAGAACCCGGCAGAAACAGATACCTCCTCCTTTGGAACCGGAGGTGAATCGGTGGGCCGGCAGGCGAACACCGACACAACTCTCGCAACAACCATCGATGTTTACCCTCGCTATCCGGGGGGTGAGGATGCAAGGCTCTACTACCTGAGAAGGCATGTGGCCTATCCTAAAGAAGCCGTTGATAAAGGCATTCAGGGTGTTGTGATGGTCATCTTTGTTGTGGAGGCAGATGGATCTGTTACCAATGTAAAACTCCTGAAGGGCATCGGGGGAGTGTGTGATGACGAAGCCATTCGTGTAACCCGTGAAATGCCAAAATGGAGCCCCGGAAAACGAAGCGGTCGCCCCGTGAGGGTAATGGTGAAGATGCCGATTGTATTTGGAATCCCCAAAAAATCGTAAAGTCTACCCGGCAAAAAACAAGGGCGACCCACTGGGTCGCCCTTACAATATTGAGGGTATCATCATTATTTTTTACCAGGATCTTCAGTAGCAGGTTTTGCTGCTGATTTGCTATGTGAACAGCATGAGCTTGAGGTCTTGGCTTTGGAACAATCTGTTTTCTTTGCGCAATCGGATTTTGATTTGTCAGTTTGCTCAGTTTTTGCCGGTTCGGTTGTCTTGACAGGTTTCTGAGGCTCCTGAGCAAATGACATTCCAACGATAAATAAAAATGAGGCGATTAAGATAGCTGCTTTTTTCATGATAATTCAAATTTATGGTTTAACTTTTTAGAATCATTTTAGATAACGCAAATATATGAATAAAAGTGCATGTAACGGTAAGAAAAAGAATAAAAAATGTTAATCTGTGTTATTTTCGCCATAAATCGCCTCTTTGATGATTGAAAGCAATGCCGCCTTTTCAAACGGTTTGGCAATGTAGTGGGTACATCCCTCTTCCAGCAGCTTCTCCCTGTCCCCGATCATTGTATAGCCGGTTACTGCAATGATAGGAATGTCTTCATACCCAGTGATCGCTTTGATCTTTTTCGTCACTTCAATTCCATCAATACCCGATCCGAGATGGATGTCCATCAACACCGCATCGTACCTCTTCTGCATAGCCATTTTTACCGCGGTTTTTCCGTCGTAGGCATGGTCCATCTCGTACCCTGGTTTCAGGAACAATTCGATCAGGTTTCTGTTGATCATGTTATCCTCAACAACCAGCAAAAGAGGCAGGTCTCTCTTTTTTCCGCCGGAAACTGAACGCAATGAACGATCGATCTCCTTCTTGTCGAATGAAATCTGCTTCGGTGTTTGTGCAGACGGAAGCCAAATGGTAAAGGTAGTTCCTTTGCCTGGCGTACTGTTTACAGAGATCTTGCCACTCATCAGTTCACTGATCTTCTTACTGATCGTAAGGCCCAGTCCGCTTCCCTGGAATTTGCGATCGTACCCTTCACTTGCCTGCCTGAACTCCTGAAAGATCATACCAAAGAACTGTTGCTCAATACCGATGCCGGTATCTTCAATTTCAATCGTTTGCCACTGAATGTGATCCTGAATTACTGTTTTTGCCCGGATAGTGATCCCCCCTTTTTGTGTGAATTTCACTGCATTATCAAAAATCTGCAGGAAGAGTTGTTTGAATAACTGAAGATCGGTATATACGATAAACTCTGCAGGAAGTTCCATCTTCAGGGAGATCTTTTTTCCCTGTATGGAATCTTCAAAAGATTGGCAAACTTTCCCGATGGCAGGTACAAGATCAAGGTGTTTAAAAACCATTGTCACTTTGCCAGCCTGTAGTTGCGAAAGGGTAATGATAGAGTTGAGCGTTGACATCAGCCTTTTTCCCGAAAGATGAATGTTTTCAACCATCGGCAGGTATTCCGTGTTTTTCAGGTCTTCCTGCAGAAGCTCCGAAAACCCCAGAATGCCATTTAACGGGGTCCTTAATTCATGGCTGATATTGGATAAAATGGATGATTTAAGCCGATCCGACTCCTCTGCCTTCTCTTTCGCCAGGATCAGCTGCTGTTCGTAATTTTTTCTCTCCGTGATATCCCTGAAAATACCAAAAGTTCCTTTGAAAACGCCATGAATATCATATTGAGGGCTGGCTGTAACCATGAGCCATCTCGAGGTGTCATCAAGCCGGTGGATCTCCAGTTCGTAGATGCTCTTCTTGCCTTTTTTTCTGACCCTGGATTGAGAGTCGACAATTTCCTGGGCTCCGGGATCCAGAAATTCATTCAGTTTTCTGCCTACCAGCTGATCGTTCGCTAAACCAAATATCTGACAGGCTGCAGGGTTCACATAGGTGAACCTCTCTTCACGATCCACGATGCCGATCCCCTCCCCAATATTCTCCACAAGGTCGCGGTTACGCTCTTCACTTTCATACAGGGCCTTCTCTTTTTCCTTGACTTCTGTGATGTCACGGGCTACCATAAACAGATATCTCTCGCCAAAGAGGTTCACCAGTTTTCCGCTTACCTGTATCTGGATCTGCTTGTTGTCTTTTCTTCTCCACGATGTCTCAATATCGTGAAATTCCTTCTGGTCCCAATCCATTTCATCCTGATTGCCGATTGCATCTTTCAGGTCAGTCTCCTTGATGAACCTGCGTCCAGAGGTCTCCAGGAGCTCTTCCATGGAGTGTCCGAGCATTGCCAAAGCAGCCTGGTTCGCATCCACAATGGTAAGGTCGGCATGGCGGATCAGTAAGATCGCATCATGAGCCGTTTCAAAAACAGCATGGTACTTGATCTCACTACGCCGTATGGTCTCTCGGGTCTTTTCCATTCGTTTCGTGATGCGTACCAAAAGTTCATCGAAATCAATAGGCTTGGTGATGTAGTCGTCGGCCCCGAGGGTCATTCCATATAAGATATCCTCCCGCTCTGCTTTCGCTGTCAGAAAAATAAATGGAATCAGCGATGTGTTAACATCACTTTTCAGTTTCTCGAAGGCTTCATACCCATTCATCTTTGGCATGAAGATGTCACACAGAATCAGCTCTGGCAGCTCTTTAGCTGCCAGCTCCACACCCTGTTTCCCATTCACTGCCATGATGACCTCCATTCCCTCCTCCTGCAGAAATTCAGTAAGGCTCTCCAAAAGAATGGGGTCATCTTCAATAATCAGAATCTTGCTCATAATCTGTTGTTTTTGATGACCAAATAGGAACCCGAACATCGAACGTGGTCCCTTCGTTAACTTGACTTACTACACGGATGGATCCCTTTAAAAGATCTACACATCGCTTTACAATGGACATACCCAGGCCGGTTCCCGGAAACCCATCGCTGTTGCTGCATCTGTGAAAAGGCTGATAAAGTTGGTCCATGTCGCGTTGGGGAATGCCAATGCCCTGATCCGATACAATCAGTTGGATGTGGTTGTTATCCCGTGCAATAGTCACCCTGACAGGCTTTTCCTGCGGGCTGAATTTTCCGGCATTGGAGAGCAAATGAGAGAGGATTTGCCGGAGAAGTTCTTTATCACTGTAGATGTCATCTTCACCTGGCTCAATCTCAAGCTCCAGATGTACGGGCAATTCGGAACTCTTTTGGAGATCCTCGATGACTTCATTAATAAATTCATTGATCTGTATGATTTCAGGATGCACATTGAGGCTCCCGCTTTGATCCTTTGTAATGAGGGTTACCTCCTCAAGCAGAGTGATCATTTTTTTTAAAGCCTCCTGCATGCGTTTCAATACTTCTGCCTTTTTTTCCGGAAGCCACTTTTTCTCATACTTGCTTAGTAGTTGAACATTGCTCGAGATGGCCGAAATAGGTGTCCTGAATTCATGGGAAACCAGGGAGATGAAATGTGATTTCAACTGGTTAAGTTCCTTCTGTTTTGAAAGCATCCTCGAAATCTCTACTTCGGCTTCTTTCCTGATGGTTATATTCCTGATGGTGACCAGGTAGTCGTCGGTTCCTGTTGCAGAAACCATTGCCTCATACGCACGTTCTGATCCATCGGGCATATGCAGAGAGTATTCAAACAGCTGACTTTTATTGGAACTGTTGAGGTCGAGGATGGCCTGGTTATAGGAAGCTACCATGTGAGCAGGCATCATTCCTTCAATACGTTGCCCGAGAAATTTTTCTGGAGGAAAGAGTAATTCAGAAAGGTCGGGGGCATGATAATCTGTGATGATCCCGGAAGCACTGACACGGAACATCAGATCGGGGATAGCATTAAGCAGCGCCCGTGATTTGGCTTCGGATACAGCAACAGACTCAAGAGCCTGGCTCTTCTCTTTCATCACGGCATCGAGCTCGTTTCGCTGCACAAAAAATCGCTGCAGGAGTGTTCCAATTTTCCCTATCTCATCGCTACGGTGGGCGAGAGCGTCAACAAGAGCAGGTTCGTTGAGTGCAAGTGCCCGTACGATCTGGTTCAGAGGCTTGATAATCCAATAGTGAGTTGCCAGTATGAACAAACCTATCAAGAGAATGAAACGGGCAATGGATAAATATGTCCAAAGATAAACTGGCAACCATCCGATCACTTCACTGTGGAACAAAAACAGGTTCGGAACAATGGTAATCACGAAGGCTGCCAGGAAGATAATCAGAAATTTATACTGTATCTTCATGGTAAAAAGTAGCCCGATAAAATATATTCAAAGTTATTTCATAAGCCCCCGCTTTCCTAATAAAATTGTTGTTTTTTAGTAACTGTCAACGGAATCCCGACAGATATGACTGTTTAGAAAGTAACTGTGAAAGAAGAAAAGCGAAATGGAGGATCACTCCCTGTTTTTGGAATCAATGATGATGGTTACGGGGCCATCGTTCACCAATGATACATCCATCATCGCCCCGAAATCACCTGTTTGAACAGCTTTTCCCAGCACAGATCCGAGGCTGCTGATAAATAGATTGTAGAGTGGAATAGCTGTTCCAGGTCTTGCAGCCCTAATATATGAAGGGCGGTTCCCTTTTTTCGTGCTGGCATGCAACGTGAACTGACTAACCACAATGATGTCTCCACCGGTTTCCGCAATACAACGGTTCATCACCCCAGTTTCATCGGGGAATACACGTAAACGAATTACTTTGCCCGATAACCATTCGATATCTTCCGGCGTGTCGGCCTCCTCGATCCCAACAAGAAGCAGAAGCCCACTGTCAATAGAGGCAACGATTTTACTGTTGATGGTCACAAAAGCCTTTGAGACACGTTGCAGAACTATGCGCATTTCACGTTATGAATTACTAATTTCGGTGACGAATTTAACATTTTACTTAGATTTGCAAAAATGTAGCCATGACAAAACTGAGTGTCAATATCAACAAGATCGCTACCCTCAGAAATGCGCGGGGTGGAAACCAGCCTGATTTGCTTAAAGCTGCCATTGATTGCGAACGGTTTGGCGCCGAGGGAATAACCGTCCATCCTCGTCCCGATGAGCGACATATCCGCTACCGGGATGTGCTGGACCTGAAGCCCATTGTCACAACTGAGTTCAACATTGAAGGCTTCCCATCCGAGGCCTTTATCAACCTGGTACTGGGAGTAAAACCGGCCCAGGTTACCCTTGTTCCGGACCCTCCGGAAGCCTTAACTTCGAATGCGGGATGGGATACCGTCACCAATCAATCGTTTTTGCGGGAGGTGATTGATGAGTTCAGGAGAAATGGGATCCGAACTTCTATCTTCATTGAAACCGATCTCAACATGATTGAGCATGCCGGCTCAACAGGAACCGACCGGGTGGAACTCTATACAGAGGCTTACGCACAGCAGTATCCTTCGGGCCGGGAGGAGGCGATCCGACCCTTTATTACCGCTGCAAATCTTGTCCGGGTGCTGGGATTGGGACTCAACGCCGGTCATGATCTGAGTCTCGAAAATCTGAACTATTTCCATCAGCAAATCCCTGGTCTCCTGGAGGTCTCGATTGGACATGCCCTCGTATGCGATGCGCTCTATTATGGTCTGGAGAATACGATCCAGCTTTATTTGAGGCAGCTGAAAAATTAGTTGGCAGTTGGCAGGATGTACTATTAATGATCATTCACTCCGGAAATTATGAGAATGTTATTCCTTTCCATTTTTTTTATCGTTTTTATCTCTGCGACAATGGCAGGTAACACTGATAGCGCCAGGCTGGAACAAAAGGCGAAAAAGATTCACGACCAAATTCTTACCATCGATTCGCATAACGATACACCTTTATGGATGGTTCGTCCGGGCTTCGACTGGAGTGAGCGCCATGACTCTAAAACCGAGCGGTCGCGGGTAGATCTTGTCAGGATGGAGGAGGGTGGACTGGATGGAGCGTTCTTTGCTGTCTTTGTTGGTCAGGGGCCCCGAACTCCCGAAGGCAATGAAGCAGCCAAACAGAAAACGCTTCTGGTATTTGACACGCTCCTGAATGCAATCCATCGGAACGTTGACAAGATCGGGCTCGCCTTAACTCCGGATGATGCATACCGGATTGAAAAACAAGGAAAACGTATAGCTTTTATAGGTATTGAGAACGGATACCCGGTTGGTCGTGATCTTGGGATGATACAGTTACTTTATGACAAAGGTGCCCGTTATATCACACTGGTTCATACAAGGAACAACGATATCTGTGATTCGTCGACCGATACACTTGCTTATGGTGGATTAAGCGATTTTGGAAACGAAGTGGTTGAAATGATGAACCGGATAGGAATGATGATTGATGTATCACATGCCTCCGATTCATCCTTTTATGACATTCTTCGAATCACACGGTCTCCAATCATTGCTTCACACTCCTGCGCCCGCGCATTGTGCGACAATCCCCGAAACCTCAACGACGATGCGTTGCGTGCGTTGGCAAAAAACGGGGGAGTTATCCAGATGTGTATCCTGAGTGATTATGTAAAAACACCTGCTCCAAACCCCGACCGCGATTCGGCCCGGGCAGCCGTGAGAAAGAAGTTCCGGAATTTTGATGACCTTGCCGATGAAGAGATGAAACAAGCCCGAAAGGAGTGGTATGCCTTAGAAGACCAGTTCCCAAGAGAACTCGCAACGGTGAGTGATGTAGTTGACCATATCGATCATATCGTTAAGGTGGCGGGGATTGACTATGTTGGAATCGGAACTGATTTCGATGGCGGTGGTGGCGTTACCGGATGCTATGACGTGTCGGAAATGGGAAACATCACACTTGAATTGGTGAAGAGGGGTTATACCAAAGAGGAGATCCGGAAAATCTGGAGTGCGAACCTGATGAGGGTTATGAATGAGAATATTAAGGTAGCACAGCAGATTACTCAGAAGAGGTGACCAGATGAAAATCATCCTCAGCCTCATACCGGTATTGCTTTTTCTCGGAATGTTGCTTTCCTTCGACAGCTTGCGCCTTGTTAACCGATGGGTGCTGATAATCTGTCTATTGTGGGGATGTGTTGCGGCCTCTTTGAGCCTGGTAGGAAATACCCTGGTTTCAGAAACCTTTCATCTCTCATTTGATACGCTTTCACGTTACGTGGCCCCGTTTACAGAGGAGATCCTGAAGATGGTCATCCTTATTCTGCTGATCTCCCGTCATCGTATTGGGTTCGCTATTGACAGTGCTATCTATGGATTCGCCGTTGGCTCAGGATTTGCCTTCTCCGAAAACCTCATCTATCTCCTGCAACTTGGTCCTGAGCAATCGAATCTATGGCTCTGGATTTCACGTGGTGTAGGTACGGCTATTATGCATGGGGGGGCAACCGCTATAGCCGGTATCATCCTGGTCAACAGACTAACCGACTCAAAGAGGCTCTTCCAGCCTATCCTGCTTGCTATCGTGGTTACTTACTTCATTCATGGAATCTACAACGCGTTTTTGATCTCCCCGATCCTTTCTGCCCTGGTAGTAATCATCCTCGTCCCATTGA
>Ga0351883_1127_pt1 | contig 25390 bp, 19 predicted proteins | sample BONcelFGM3001F14_FD_206772 | JGI IMG/M metagenome (GOLD analysis project Ga0351883, IMG submission 206772) | Enriched cells from coal bed in the Powder River Basin, Montana, United States - BONCAT cells FGM rep3 HSBNCT.FGM.300.1.F14 ...
GACGGCAATCGTCGGCAGGGCAAATTTCTTCCATCCGCTCTCCTCCGCCGGGTTAAGCGGTCGATGCGCGCCATTGGCCACGACATCCACAATGTCCCGCGGAAGGAGCGCCTCATAAACAATCCAACCGGCATCGCGGGAATCCGGCAGGGGCGAGGAAGGCTTGGAGGGATTCAGGAAATGGCTCTTCATTTCGGGCGTGACCGGGGCATCCACGGGGTCGCCATAGTAGCGCGTCACGAAGGAAATACTCTCCTTGAACGCGCCAATGCTGGTCGCTTGAAACGCGCTTAGATGAATGTAAATCGGAATGGTGGACGGGTTCGGATTCCAGATACGGAACCGAATGCGATCGAACGCCAGCAAGGGCAGATCAAAAACAAGAACGCCCTGCCTGTTGCTCTTTGAAAAATCGAATGTGAGCTTGAGCGATTTGCCGGACGTGTCCGGCGCCGGTTCGCTGACGATTTCCCAGCCAGTGGTCGCGGCGGTAACGCGCAGCCTGCGGGTATAGTCAATTCCAGGCTCAAAATATTCCCAATGCACCGGCGTCTCTTCCGCAAAGAGCGTCCCTTGCACCAGCAGGCACACGGCAAAAAATGCGAGGCGTTTCATTACTTTGCGTCCTTCCATGATTTCAGATTTCCGTTGAGATCCAGCAGCCAGTCTCCTTTGGCCGGAAAGCGCCAGGTCGTCCAGCCGCCGGCGTCCGATCGCACCGGAGCGTTGATTTTTGCGTCGGCGACCAGGCGATATTTCTTGCCGGCAAATGCGTATTCGCGCACCGCGGCGTCGTTCCAATCCGGCGGCAGCGCGGGGTGGATGCGCAGGCCGTCCGCCACCAGCTCGATTCCCAGCACACCATCCAGGAAAAAGAGCGGGACCAGTCCCGACTCTGGAAATTCACGCAGGATGCCTGCGATGTCGGAGTGTCCTCGCATATTCGCCGGGTCACGCCGGATCTCATCGACCGCCGCCTCCGCGAGGATGGCATCCATACGGCTCATTGCGTCCACGATGCCGCGCACCCGCAGCCGGGCCATCAAGTCATAGTAGGAGACGTAAAAGATCGCGCCGCCGTTTTGAATTTGCTGCCCAAACGCGGCATTGCCACCCGGACGAATATCGAGCGCTCCATCCCAGGTATTCACCATAAGCGGCGAACCATGCACGGCGTCGACCGTATTGCTGCGCGGCGCAAACCCGAACGCATAGATGTCCCGGCCCGTCGAGTCGTCTCCATCGATCTGGCGTTTGCCATCCAGCCAATCGAGCACGCGCCCGGCCCGGGCCGGGTCCGCAAGGCCCCAGGCAAGAGCGGGCAGATTGACAAAGGTAAATCCGTAATCGTGCGGTTCGCCATTTTTGTCGATCCAGCCGATGTAGCGTCCCTTGGTTTCATCCCAGAAAGTTTCGTTGAAGCGTTTTTTTACGAGCGGGCGGAGCTCACGGAGTTCGTGCGCCCGCGCCTCGTTGCCAAGCGCCGCCTCCAGTTCGGCCATCCAGCGCAGGGACTCGTAGAAATAGGCATTGTTGTAAGCCGAGCGACCTCCAAAGAGCCAGAAATCCCAATAGTTGTCCCCTTTGCTGGCGGCCGTGCCGTCAATTTCGGGGTCCTCGACCGTGAGGAGTCCGCTGCGTCCGCCCAGCGTGTCAATCTGGTAACTCATGGCGCGGCGCGCCTTGTCCAGAACGGATTCGCCGCTTTGGGAGTCCTTCGCTTCCAGAAAAGAGCGATCCCTCGTTTGCAAATAAGCCCGGGCGACTGCCATCGCATAGATGGGGTTGGTCACGGTATGCCGGCTGTGCCCGAGGTGTTTTTCGCTGCCCGGCGAGGGCCAGGCATATCCGTCTTTCCCGACCGGATTATCGCGAATGTATTTTAAAAGCGCGTCCATTTCCGGGTGATCCGGAATCCATGTGAGTTTGCTCGCATCCCAAAACAGCCATTCACAACTCGGGATACCCAGCGCACCTCCATCCAGCGGACGCTCGGTCTGCCACCACGGGCTGCCGCGCGCAATCACTTCATTCGCAGCCAGGCCATAGTTCAACCAAAGATTGTCCCAGAGAGCCAGCCGCAGGGGATTCGGGCCGCCGGAAAAAATAGGCGCAGGTCCCGCAATGGCCTGCACACTGCCGAGGGCCACGCCGTATTTGCCATTCGAGAGACGCGAAGCCCGTGGCGAGGAAATGCGAATCGCGCTGGCGGCAAGTCCACGCAGGGGAATCCAAACCGCGTTTTTGCCAGGATCCGGAAAAAACACAAAAACCGCGCTCATGATCGGCTGCCACTCCTTGCTGGCATCGAGCTTGTATTCGACGGAGAAAAACTCCGGGAATGGCTCCCCCGCATGCCGCGTAAGAACAACCCAGTCCACCGTACGCGGTTCGCCAAAATCCAGCGCGAGCCAATTGCGCTGGAGCGGAGTCCCGCTCTCGGGGCTCTCCCAGTTTGCCATCGTTTTAAGCGGCTGCAATTGCTCCGGGCGGCTCGCATTGATCGCCCCTGATCCAGCGATGATCGCCCTGGGCGCAAGAAACTCCGGCCTGGCGGCAGCCGCGCCATCTTTGATCGTTACGCGGGAGGAATGCCAGGCCGATCCGCGACCGGAAAGACTCATCGCCATCCACCGCACCGTATAGTCGCCGGGAGCCTTCCACGCATGCTCCATTTCCATGCCAGCATCTCCGTAGACCCTGCCCGACGGTGTCCATGTCCCGTCACCCCAATCGTAAATGTAATAAACCATCTCCGGCACATCCCGGGAAAACGCTTTGACCGCCAGAGGCTCGCCGGTCACGCCCTTAAGCGGCGCGGCGGACAATGGTTGCGCGGCCGCTATTCCAGCAACAAGCATCCCCATGCGAAACAGGCCCGGAAGCGGACGGAACATTCGTCCTGGGAGGATGAAGCCACGCTGGGACAGGGCTTGCGGATTGCGAGGACTTTCGATTTCCGGCGGCCGAAAACTCCAACGAAGCGCTTTCAAAGCTGAAAAAAACATGCCTTTCATTCCATTGCAAATTTCAAAAATCCCACCCTGTTAGTGATTGCGGCGCAGGAGCTTCTCCTGAAGCCGGCGATTGCCATCCGCTATCACCTTTACGATTTCAGGATTCAGGTCCAGGGACACATCAAATCGGCCCGGCTGGTTCTGCTCCACTTTCCGGTCGGACTGATAGCACCACCAATACGTAATCGGAACTCGCGCATCGACAAGATCATCCACTGCCTTTTGAACCCATCGGGAGGCCAGCTCCTTTTCTTCAAAACTTTCGAACCACCCGGGACGCAGGCGCTTCCCGGCATTCTCACCGTCCGGATTGTCCCCGTGGGGAAGAGCGCCATACTCCCCAAGGATCATGGGTTTCCCAATTTTTCTCGCGATCTCCATGTAAGACTTCAAGTTAAGAAGCACGGGGAATCCGTTTCCATCCTGAATAAGGTATCCATCCGTCGGCACGGCATAATAATGGATGTCCATCACATCGATCGCCGTGTCGCCGAAGATAAGTTGATAAGCCTGCAAATGCTCGGCCACCGTGTCTGCTTTCCACCCGTTTCCGCAGTAGAGATTCCATGCAGACTCCCTAAGATGAGAGCCCCCGTTGGTCACCAGCCGGAGAGGGTCCCGCTGTTTGATAAAAGCCGTCACCTCATTGTAAAAACCAGCAAGCTCCTTTAGCGTTGGCATCCGCTGATCCCGGCTGATTCTTGTCCCTGGCATAATGTCGGCGCAATTGGTCAGCTCGTTGGAAATGTCCCACATGACGATGGTCTTGCGGTCCTTGTACCGGGCCAGCATCGCGTCGAGATACTCGTAAAGCAGCTTGCGGCTCGCTGACTCCGGATTGGCAACCAGCTCACGCAGATGCTCCTTGCCGGCATCCACCTTGCGGGCATGGTTTGGAATTTCGGAAAAACCTCCACACCCGATACAGGCATAAACACGCATCCCGTTCCGGTCACAAAGTTCATAAGTCTTGTCCAACGCCTTGAAATAAGCCGTCCTCCGGATGGGATCTTCGAAAAATTCTCTTCCACTCCACGGAACGGCAAAAATGCGAATCGTCCGAAACCCCAGGCTTTTGAGTTCCCTGAGAGCCTTATCCTGCCTCGCGACCATCGGATTCGCATCGTCCAGCTCCCGGCCCTGCTCGACCTCGCTCCAAAGCTGCCAGAAGAGATCGAACTTGTTGAAACTGATTTCAGCAAAGGGCCGTCCGTCCAGATAAAACCGGCCGTCCTTCAGGGATAGGACATCGTCCTGCGTCAAGGCGGGCTGCTGGCCGGAAGCGGAACCCGCCAGTGAGGCGAGCAGCGCGCAGGCGACCGGGCGGAGCAGATCAAAAATCCCTTTCATCGTATGGCGTTCCTCATGTTCCATTTTTTCTTGAGAGTCCCAATGGCTTCCAGGATCTGATCCGGCGTGCCGAACAGAACGAACGTCTCGTTTTGCAGAGCTTCGAGAACGTTCGGCTTGCCATGCCCGGGAGCCAGCATGCCGGTGAGGAAGTATCGGTTGCGGATATCCACCTGCGCCGGGATGACGCGAGAGAAAAGAATCTTGCCCTGGGTGCGGCGGTCTTCCTTGTAAACGACCCGGCCGGAGGTTTTGTCGATGCCGAGGATCTGGTTTGTGTTGATTTCGCTGGAGGGCGAATAAAGCGCGATTGCGGGAGATGTGGCGGGGTCGCTGCCTTTGGCCAGCACAAGAAATTCCGATTCCATCGTGACGGACGGGGATTTCCCCGCCTCGGCCGGCCCCGGAAGACGGAATTCCATTTCCTTGCCACGGCCACTTTCCAACTCCGGAAGACTCTGCCATGCGTTGTTCTCATACCACATGGGAACGGTGTATCCGGAATCGGACAAAATCCGGGTGCCGTATGCGGTGAAGATGACGCCGGACAGGTCCTCATCGGTGGCCGGTTGATTGCCCGGCATCGCGGGGGAGACATCCCTGGCCCGGACGGTTTCGTTGATCACCGCTTTCCCGTCGGAAAGATGCGCCTTTTTGCCGAACTGCCGGATCGCACCGGGCGGACGGGCATAAGTGTAGAGGGAATAAAAACGCAGAACCGGGATTTTTCCGCCGGCCAGTCCGGTGGCGTCCTCATAGACCCCTTCGAAATCGAACTCACTGCGCACCTCGTCGTCCTGAGTCAGGTTCGATTCCTCAATCCCGTCGGCATCGGAGTTCCCGTTGTCCTTGTAGCCCTTGAAATCCGGGGCCAAATCCTCGTGCTCGGTGAAATCGAAAACAGGATCCCCAAAAAGCGGGAGGTTGAATTTCGGGATCTTGATGGCGTGCCCGGTCGCGATCACCTCCACCGGCGCGCCGACGCCATCCAGAAAGCCAGCCTGGGTGGGATTGTAGCGTCCACTATGAAGCTGGTCGCGCACGGACCCCTGCCAGCCGCGCCCGTAGTTCGCCGAGACGATGTTCTTTCCGTCGCCGGGATCGACATAATTGAGATAGCCGCCCCCAAGATCGCTGACGCCGATCGTGATCTCCCCGATCTTGAACTTGTGGGTCACCGTGCAGGGATCGCTCGGCTGCACAATAGGCATCTTCTCCCCGGCCCGGCAGAACCCTGCAAGCCCAAGCAGTAAAAGCGCTATTGCCATTCTCATGATTCCAAAGAGGGTTCCCAAAGCGTGCCGCGCTCGGCCGACCGGGTCGGATTATTGCTTTTTAAGGGAAATGGATTTAATGACCGGTAAATACTCCGTGGCACCGGAATCCAGGCCGGTAAAGTCCACGCGCAGAACGCTGAAATCCGGCGCATGCGCAAGCGTGTCCGAGATTGTCTCGGTGGCATTGGATTCGAGATCCGTAATGCCTGCCGTAAAAGAGCGATCGGCAGGATCGTAAGTCAGCGTCATGCGGCAGGTGGCCTCGGGGTTCATCGGCATCACCGCCCCGTGCAAAACCCGCGACTCTCCACTGGTACCGAAAGTCACGTCGACCCGGGTTTGGGAGGACTCCGGCACGACCGCATCCCTCACCGACAAATTGTCTCCAAGGTCCTTGATGCTCGCCAAAAGCTCCCTGGAATCCATATTGGCAAACCCCAGCCACACGCCACGCACACCTCCCGACTGGAGCCATGCATTTCCTGGAATTACTTCCAGCTCTACTTCCACCGGAGCGCCACTCACAAACCATTCCGGATCCACCTGAATGTAGATACTCGCATTTTGAGCCCCCGGCGCGACGGCAAGCCCCTTGCCCGGCGCAAAGACGATTCCCCGGCTGTCCGGCGTCTCCCATTGGGCATCTCCCGTAAAAATATTATTCTTCCTTAAGAAATCCCCTGCGTGGATTTCATCACGATCCGGCACTCCCGGCCCGTAATCGAAGGTTTCCGTAAAGACGGTTTCCGCCGCTCCTGCCGTGGCAAAGAGCGGAAAAACCGCAAGGGCAATCGCGGCGCGGAGGGGGATCATGGTTATTTCAGGGTTTGCGGTAGATAAAATTCAACGCCAGGTCCGATTCCGTAGGTTTGCCATTTAGATAGGCCTGCCCGTCCGCAAAGACATCCGTGGGGTAAGCCCACAGCTGGAGCTCCTGGCGATGCACCGGCTCTTTGGGACTCATCTCGATGTAAAAAGTTTCCCCGGGCTTCACCGGCGCATCCAGCTCCGCCACGCAGGGATAGAGCGAGTAGAGGTGCGTGCGCGGGACGACCGTCGATGCCAGCACTTCTCCTTCCGGCCCGCCACGGCGCAGCTTCACCACAAGATCCGACGATGCGATTTTTTTCATCTGATAGGGCAGCATCCAGCTGATCGCATGCAGGAAATCTCCATCCGCTTTGAAAGATTGCCCGATCACCTTTTCCTTCCCGAAATCCAGCGGCTTATCCATCGCCGGAGACGTAAACGCCGTGGCCACGACACGATACTTGTCATCGTATTCCATGAATTCGGGATCGTTGTCGGGGATCTCCGAGCGGTAGGCTTCGAGCCGGGCACGCAAGCGGTCGAGTTCGGCGGAATATTCCGGATTTCCGGCGAGGTTTACCGCTTCGTCCGGGTCATTCTTTAAATCGAAAAGCTGTTCGTATTTAAACCGCGGGTCCAGATAGCGGATGTATTTCCACCGGGCATCCCGCACCCCGATGCTGCTGGGGATGTCACCGGGGAACATGATGAAATTGTACTCGTAAAACATATCCTTGCGCCAATCCGCCGGCACCTCCCCCTCCAGCAACGGCACCAGACTGCGGCCCTGCATGGTCTTCGGAGTTTCCAATCCAGCGAAATTCAGCATCGTCGGCGCCATGTCGATCGAGAGAGCGAAGGCATCGACCGTTCGCGCCCGCTGTGCCGGGGCAATGCGAGGATCATAAATGATCAGCGGCACGCGCAGGCTGGGCTCGTACATCAGCCATTTGCCATACATGCCGTATTCAAAGAGAAAGTGGCCGTTGTCGGAGGTAAAAATAATCACCGTATTGTCCGCAAGTCCCCTGGATTTCAACATCTCGCGAATCTCTCCCAGCGAACGGTCCACGCCCGTGATGAGTCCGTAATACTGGCGCGTCCACTCTTCCCCAATCGCCTGCCAATCCTTGACCGTTTTTCCGTTGAGCGTGAGTCGATCGGTGCGAAGGAATGCCGGGAATTTCGCCACAGCCTCCTCACTCAGGCTTTCCGCCAGAGGAATCCTGGTCTTTTTATAAAGAGCCAGGCATTCCGGCGCCACCTCGCTCCACGGCCCGTGGGGAGCCTTGTAGCTGACGGAAAGACAAAAAGGTTTATCCTTCGGCGCAGAGTCTAAAAATTCCTCGACCTGGGAGGTCATGATATTCGTCAAATGCCGCCCACTCTTGCCCTCGGGCCAGTATTCCCCCTGTTCCTCCACGGCTTTCCAGTAATCGAATTGTTTCCCATCCTCCTCCATGAAGCTGTTGATCGTCGCTCCGACCCCCCATTTGCCGATGAATCCCGTGTAATAACCCGCCTTCCGCAGCATCACGGGATAGGAGGCTTTCAATTGGGCATCGCTTAATGCTTCGGCAAATCCCCGGATACTGTTCGTCCTCGAATATTGGCCCGTCAGAATACAGGCGCGATTCGGCGCACATACGGAAGTTGTAACAAAGGAATTCTGAAAATTCGTCCCTTCCCCGGCCAGCTTGTCCATTTCCGGTGTAATCACCAACCGATTGCCGGTGGCTCCCAAGGTATCGGCCCGCTGATCATCCGTGAGCAAAAACAGGATATTGGGCCGGCCAGCCGGAGGTTCCGCCCCCAACAGCGGAAGACTCTGGCTGAAAGTGAAAAGCAACCCCTGCGCGAGAAAAAACCAGCGGAGACGGGAAGGAAAAAGCGAACTGAACATACGTTTGGTGAGTTGAGATAAAAGGGAACCGACGAATTATTACATTAACACTTTTTACAAAACTCCAGTCGTTTTGTTTGTTTCATACGTCTCTCCTGCCGGGCCGGGAGGGTTAAGGCGCTCATTGGGTCGTAAAACTTTCTCATCATTTGCTGCTGATTAAGGGTTCTCCTCGTCTGTCTTGTTAATGGCATCCACTGTCTTGCCTGCGCTTTTTTTCCCTTTTTGCTTCTGTCCACCAAAAGGCCTGGTTATGGCCGCGGGACGGGCATCCTTGTATTGGTCGAGTGCGCCTTGCAGCAGCTTTGCCGCCGCGGCAGCTTCGCCGGAAAGCGCCGAGACCTTGAGCGGGTGCTGCTCCTCGATGTCGGTGCGCAGATCATAAAAATCGCCCGTGCAGGAAAGTTTAAAGTCCCGCGTGGCAGCAAACTCGGCCACGATCTCGGCCTTGGGAGCATACCAGGAGTAATACCAGTCCCGCGGATTGCCTTTTTCACCGAGCACCTGCGGCAGGAAGCTCCGCCCATCGACACTCAGCTCCTCGGGCACGGGAATGCCTGCGATATCGCAAAGCGTCGGCAGAAAATCGCTCGTATCCACCAGATCGGTTGAGACTTTGCCGACGGCCGATTTCGCTGGCCAGCTCACGATCAGCGGCACGTGCATGCCGGCGTCGGTCGGAAGCCCCTTGCCTCCGATGAACTTGCGATCGCCCATCATGCTCGGAACCCCGCGCTGGGTGCCATTGTCCCCGAGGAAAATGACGATCGTATTGTCCCGAATGCCGAGTTCGTCCAGCTTCGCGAGTAATTTCCCGACCAGCTTGTCGGTGTATTCCACCATGTCGGAGAAGTGCTCGTGGATGCCATCGGAGCGAAGGAAGTCTTTGACGCCTTTCTTTTCTCCATAATCAGGACTGTCGGGCGTGGCCTGGAAGGGTGCATGGGTCAGCATCAGCGTGTAATAAAGAAAAAAGGGGGCGTCTTTTTCCCGCTGGATGAAATCGAGCGCGTAATCGCTGACGATGTCGGGCCCATATTCCTTATCCGTCCAATCCTTCCGCACCCCGTTGATTTCGAGGCCTGGATTCATATAGCGGGATGGAGCCTCCCTGGCGGCCCGCGTATGTTGCCAGAGGCAATATTCGTCAAAGCCAAATTTCTTCGGCAGTTCCGGATCTGTCCCCAGCTGCCATTTGCCTGCCATGCAGGTCGCGTAACCGGCTTTTTTAAGGATGTTTGCGAACGTCAAGCTCCCGGCATCCATCTGTCCGAAATCCAGATAATTTCGCACATTATACATCCCTGTCATGATCTGGACGCGTGTCGGCGTGCAGACCGGCTGGGCGTAGCAGGCAGCGAAGCGCACGCCATCCGCCGCAAGTTTGTCGAGCACGGGGGTCTTGTAAGATGTGCCCCCATCCGCTCCGACGCATTCGTAGCCCATATCATCAGCCAGGATGAGGACGATATTGGGGCGCTTCGCTTCGGCGGCATGGATAACCGTCACGGACAGAGCCAGCCAGCCAATTAAAAGATATTTATCCATTCGAAATGGGAAATGTATTTTCCATACCCATTGCCTCTCATGAGGCATGGACGATGAAGGCGCATACCCTCCACCATTCTCCTCCGGTTCTCACTCGTTCGCGGCGGAGGTGCCAGCCGCTTTGTCCGCGGACTGCAGGGTCAGATATTTCTCCGCATAACGCGGGCCGATGGTTTGCTGCGACTCCGTATTGTAGTGGAGGTTGTCGCCGATGCTGCCGGTGAGGTCGCGGGCATCCACGCAGGCGGTATGGGGACGCTGCGCTGGCAGGTCCATAAGGACTTCATTAATCTCCTTCACACGCGGGTAAGCCTTTTCCTTTTTCGCAATGAAGGAGCCGATGGTGCAGGCGATAAACGGCAGGTCTTGAATACCCAAATCGGCGCGGAGAGTATCCACCACCTTGAGGAATTTTTCCTGATACTGGGGATACAGCGCTTCCTTGGCATCGGATTCGCCCTGCAACCAGAGTGCGCCGCAGAGACGGGTCCTGCCGGGAGGCCCTTCCTTAAGCGCCAGCTTCGCGCGCCGAAGCGCCTCATCGTACAGACTGCGGGGAACACCCTTCTGCCACTGGCTGACCTTCGAACCTCCGACGGCGCAGGGAATGAGGCCAATCATCACATCCGGCTCCTTCGCCGCAAGAACTTGCGCAAACGACAGTCCCGGTCCGACACCCGCATTGCTCGAGCCATCGATCCGGTCCACCCGGCCATCGACATGCAGCGGATCCCGCGCCACCACCCATTGGTCGTTCTTCATCTGCATCGTCACAATGCGTGGGTTGCTCTCCTGATTTGGAGGCACCTTGCCTCGGCCTTTCATATTCGACTGCCCCATAAGAAGGAACAAATCGAGTTCTCGCACCCCTTCCGGCAGTTTCGCGATATCCACCGGCTGGGCGGGAGAGGTTGCTGCCTTTTGCGGTTCATCGGCAAATGCGATGGCTGCGGCAGCGAATGTCAGAGTCAGGATGTGGCGTATTTTCATGCTGCGGTAAAATTTAAAAAAATTTGAGAACTCGAGACCGTGCGCCATCGTGCTTCTCTTTCCCTATTTTCGCGGTCAAGCCCCTCCCCCCACGCTCTGGAGATGCTTCTCCAGCTGGTCGTGGAACTGGGCCACCAGAGCGGCTTGGGCAGGCTCGTCCGCAAGATTTTTCAGCTCATGCGGATCGGTTTCGTGGTCGTAAAGTTGCCGTCCAGCTTTCCCGCCATCCCATTCGATATACCGATAGCGTCCATCCGTAAGGGCATGCCCCATGAGCTTGGTATGCGTGGAGAGCATGGTGCTGAAAGCCACAGGCTTGCCCTTTGCGGACGGATCGGCCAGCAGCGGCTGCAAATTCATACCCTGCACGCTGTCGGGCACGGAAAGCCCCGCCATTCCCGCGAGGGTCGGGTAGATGTCCACTTGCTCCACCAGTCCTTCGCTCACTCCAGGTTTCACACCCGGTCCGGCAACGATGAGAGGCACATGCGTGCCCTCCTCGAACAACGTCTGTTTTGCCCACAATCCATGCTCGCCGAGCTGGTATCCGTGATCACCGGTGAGCAGGACGATGGTATTTTGGTCCAGATTCAACTCCTTCAGTTTATTCAGCACGCGCCCGACCTGGGAGTCGACCCAGGCCGCCGAGGCCAGATAGGCACGCCGTCCCGCACGCGCCTGGGTATTTGTGGGCGCCGTGTAGCGGAACACATTGTTATTGGGCCGCAACGCCGCGTCAGGAATGTCTGAACGATCCTCTCCATCCGTCTGGTAAAATGCAGGCATGGCGATTTTCTCAGGATCGATCCGGTCAAAAAATGCCTTCGGCGCCACGTACGGCGTGTGCGGCCGAATGAACCCTACCGTAAGGAAAAAGGGCTTTTTTTCGCTCTGGAACGTCTCCATCGTCTCGATCGCCCGGCTGGCAATCTCATAGTCCGTAAAATCCATGCCGGGATGCGAGGACGCGGCAAAATTGCAATTGTAGTCCTTGCTGCTCTCTCCATCCTCCCCGCCCTTTTTCCCTGCCTTCTTTTTCTTTTCTCTCGGCGGATCGGACAGGTCGCCCTCACTCGCCTCAGCCAGCTTCGCTTCGTCGAGAATCGCGCTGTCCTTGGAAAGCGGCGCGCCCAATTCCACATCCAATTTTTCCTTCGTGCCACCCTTGTGGAAGACCTTTCCAATCCGGCCCACCGCATACCCCGCATCCTTGAAAAGTTCCGGCAAAGTCACCACATCCGGCAGCGCCTTGCGGAAATTAACCGAAAGGTCGTAAACCTTCGTGCGCTCCGGGTAGCACCCAGTGAGAAACGATGCCCGCGACGGGTTGCAAAGCGAAAATTGCGTGTAGGCGCGATCAAATCGCATGCCTTCGGATGCCAGCCGGTCCATTTGAGGGGTCTGCGCATCCCTGTCGCCATAGCTCCCCAGCGTCGTCGTAAGGTCGTCCACGATAATGAACAGCACATTCGGCCGGGAGGCCTCCGCCGCCACGGCCATCCTCCCAAACATGCCAATGGTGAAAAAAAGAATCGGGAGGAATTTTAGGGAGCTCATACGAATAGTTTATTCTAAAACACAAGATTGCACCGTTTGTTTCGCGAATTTTCAAGACCGCCCACCCCGGCGAGAGAGAAGTGGCTTTCTCGCAAAGAATGACGGCGCATGACCTTCCGTGCCGGCAGCATCGCTTTCAGCGTCCTGCATGGATTAAGAATGATCCATCTCCAGGAGTCTTCGACGGCTTTCAAGGAACGTAATATCTTCGTCAGCACCAACGCGATCGCACGGGCTTCGTTGATCGCCGGCAGGGTGCAAGCCTTGAATATTGGCAAAATCCGCCTTCCCACGAGGCCTGGCAGGGCAAAGACGGACGGGACTCCTCTTTGTTTATTCAGCGGTTGCTTAAAACAGATCGGAGTGAGTCCCTGTTCTTTCCAGACGAAGCTCATCGTCGAGAGTCTTGTAGATCAGAACCCAATCCGGCTCAATATGGCAGTCGCGATGCCCGCTCCATTGACCTCCAAGTGGGTGATCGCGATTCCTGGGATGCAAGGGGGTTCCCGCAAGAATAAGATCCGTCACAGCTCGTATTTTTGCGAGGTCTTTGCCTCGTTTTTGCAATCTCTTGATGTCCTTCTTAAATTGCTTGGTTTGGGTGAGCCTCACTTGTCCCACGAGGCATAAAGATCCTCTGCTGTACCGAACGTCTCGATCTCTTGATTTTTGTCGCTTTTAGCCAGCACCGAGGCGGTCAAGCGGTTCGGAACGTGCAACTCCAGTGGGAATGATTTTCTGATGGCGATCTGCCGATAGAAAAGCCGGATGGCTTCTGTCGGAGTCATCCCCAAAGCATCGAGCACTTTCTCGGTTGCGATTTTTGTCGCCTGGTCAATTCTGGCATGCACCACCGCAGATTGTGACATGAGGCGATTGTATCACAGACGCAACACGCACGTCAACCGCGGGATCTGCTTCAAGGCCGTTGATGGAGGCTGCAAGCCTTGAATATTGGCAAAATCCGCCTTTCCACGAGGCCAGGCAGGGAGCTTTCTGCGATCAGGCTATAGGCGCCTCTTCCCCCCATCCGTGCGATCCGTGGTGAAAAAGCGAAGACGCCACGACGGCTCCCCCCCTGCCATGCTGATAGTAAGAAACAATGCCGGGGGGAAATTTGAGGAGTCGCATACGAATCGTATAATCTAAAACACGGCACGGTTTGTTTCGCGTTTTTTCGGAAGCACACCGTTTGAAACCAGTAGAGGACGCAGATTACGCGGACGTCCGAAACCTCCGACGAACGCGTGGCGATCCCCCCCCCAAGCCAATACCCAACGCCCAGTGCCGCACCGTCAACTCAACACTCTTCCCCACCCTCTGCGCCATCCGCGCTCTCTGCGGTCCCTTCCCTTATTCGCGGCATCGCCGCACTCCATGCACACGTTCAATCCTGGAATTCTGCTTGAAATGACGTATAAATTAAAAACACATATACGTCATGGCAACAAAGCTCACCTTGCGATTGGATGAAGACCTGATCAATCAGGCTAAAAAGGAGGCCCGCAAACGCGGAACTTCCCTTTCAAAAATGGTCGCCGGCTATTTCCAAGCGATCAACGCCGGTGGGAGGAAAGCAGACGCCTCGCTGCCTCCGACGACGCGGGCGCTTCTTGGCTCGTTAGGCGGAAAAAAGGTCCGCCTGGCTGACTATCGTGCGTATCTGGAGGAAAAATACCGTTGAGGCTGCTGCTGGATACGAACGTCGTTCTCGACGTTATGTTGAACCGGCAGCCTCATGTCGTGGACAGCGCCAAAGTGATGGCAGCGGTGGAAGTCGGGCAGATTGAGGGAACCCTTTGCGCCACGACGGTCACGACCATTCATTACCTCACCACAAGGGCACTCGATTCCAGGTCCGCAACGATGGAGATTACGCGATTGTTGAGCATTTTCCGGATCGCTCCGGTCACCGAAGCGGTTCTCAGCGCCGCCTTGCACGTAAGAAGCCCGGATTACGAAGATGCCGTGCTTTTTGAGGCTGCGCGAGCCGCGGGAATGGATGGCATTATCACTCGCAACCCGGTGGACTTTCCACGGTCAAGCCTGGCGGTTTATCTACCCGCCGACATCGTGGCGATGCTCGATAAATAGCGGAAGCCCACTCCTCACCCGCCGTCCAACGTCAAGCGCCCCGTGCCCTGCACCCTGTGGCGAGCCCCTCCCGCCAAATTCGCCAGCTGAAAACGACACCACCTCGTCTCTGCGCCATCCGTGCGCTCCGCGGCTCCCCTCCCCCCATCCGTGACATCCATGTGATCCGTGGTGAAAAAGAAACGAAGAGGCCGCGTTCCCACTAGAGACACGGCGCAACGCATTTTTATCCGATCCGCCGTTTGCCTGGACGCTTCTTCTGCTCACCGAGCACGAAAAAGTGCTGCCTCCGAAAAGCGCAGGGGCCGCGTCCCTTTTACAGAACGCAGCCCCCTCGTTTTGCTACGAAATTTAACTCGTGCGGATTTGCTTACGCTGCCATCTGGCGGCGGCGGCGCAGGATCACCACCACGGCCAATCCGCCTCCCAACAATGCCCAGGCCGAAGGCTCCGGAACTGCCGTAACCACCAAATCAAGGCTGCCAGACTGGAAGTATGCTGATTTGCCACCACCCAGATCATACGCATTGCTCGATCCAACATTGCTTACATTGGCAAAGTCGATCGTCGCCGTTCCGTTGATCAGCGTGTAGATGCCATCGGCCGTGCCCGAGGTCAATCCTACCAAATCCGCGACACTAAATCCTCCGAACGTCACGCTCGCGCCATTCACCGTTAGCGTATTCGTCAGGCTGAAGACAAACTTGGCTCCGGCATCCAGCGCAAGGCTGCCGCCAATCGTCCCGCTGCCGCCAATCGTCCCGGATGCGCCGACCGTCACCGTTCCCGTGCCTGTTCCACTGCCCGTCGTGTTGTTTACAAGGAGAGTGCCTGCGCTCACGGTTGTTCCCAGTGTGTAATCACTCGCTCCAGCCAGCACCAGCGTGCCTGCCCCAGCCTTGATCAAGGAGCCATCCACTTTTGCCACGCCGCTGCTTGTGAAGCTCCCCGTGGTTCCAATGCCTCCCAGGGTAAGTGTACTGGCATCCACCGTAAGGGTCCTTGCGAGACCAGCCGTTTGAGCAAATCCCGTTTCGATACCGCTCAAGTCGAGATCATTACTGCCGACAAATGTGAACCCGGTGGTCATCTGCAAGCCTTCCATTCCCGTCGGGTTAGCCAGCGCCGCTCCCGTCGTGTTGTCCAAAGCGACCGCGCCATTGAATTTCAGCGTCGTTCCATTCAATGCCGAGGCATTGCCCAGACTGATCTGGCCGCCATTGATCAGAAAGACGGATGTCGTCGTAAAGGTGCCCGCGCCATTCAAAACCAGCGTGCCGGCACCTCCCTTGCGGGGAGAAGTACTTGCCCCACCGAAAGTTCCGTTCACGGTAAGCGTAACGCCAGTGTTCACGTTGACAAACGGGCTGCCACCACCCAGCACGAAATTCTTAGCCGTGCTGAAACTGCCTGCAACAATGAGTTCGCCATTCTGTGCAATGTTCACATTGGCACCCGCTCCCATGTTTGCGTCCGAAGAGACCGTCAAATCCGTGCCGGTTCCACTGGAGATGCTCAAGTCACCCGTAAAGGTATTGTTTCCGGTGAGCGTCAGCTTTCCACCCGTCGCCAGTGTCAACCCGCCGCTGCCGCTGATGGCGCCACTGTAAGTCGTATCTCCGCCAGCGCCTCCGACACTCAGCAGGTTGCCTCCATTATCGATGTTCCCATCGCCCTTCAGGCCGCCAATGTTGTTGGTGCCGGCAAAGAAATTGATCGTCGCGATGCCCGTCGTGTCGAGCGTGCTGCCAGCCAGGGCACTGGCGTTGCCCAGCGTCAGCGCGCCTCCGGTCACCGTCGTATCTCCCGTGTACGTATTCGCTCCATTGAGCGTCAATGTGCCCGAACCCGTCTTGCTGAGACCACCCGCTCCGCTCACCACGCCGGTAATCACCGTAGCGCCCGTGCCGTTGAAGGTGGCCGTAAATCCTCCGTTATCCAACGTGCTAGTGAGATCCAGCTCCGCGGTGGCCACGGAACCATTATTCACCGTAAATGTGGACGCTCCCGTCATGGTGGTCGCTCCGTATTTCAATATTGCAGTGCCTGCCGCAGCATCCGACAGCGGACCCACTTGAACCGTCAGGGTATTCGCTCCGATACTTAATGTTCCAAAGGTATTCGTGGAAGGCACTGCCGGTGTTCTGCCGCTATCGACCGACACCGTCACATTGCCACCGACCGTGGTATTATTGTTAAAATTACGGCTCGCACTGCTGGCACCCGTGCCTTCCAGCAGCAATTCGCCACCATTCAAGGTCAAAGTGCCCGTGCCAAATGCAGTGGCACTGTTCGAATGGGTCATCAGAACGCCTGAAGTCAGCGTCACTCCGCCGGTAAATGTATTTACGCCTCGAAGATCCAGCCTCGAAGTGCTGCTGTTTTGGACAACGCTGACCGTGCCACCGGCGCCATTGGCAATAATGCCACTAATAATGGTCGTCCCCGATCCGCTTCCCAAGTTTGTGATGGTCTGGGAACCCGTGGCGCCACCCGTCACCGTCCCCGAGAGCGTCAATGTACTCGCGGATGCGTTGCTGATGTCCAGGGAATCGTTAAGTATCATCGGCGCGGAAACAATGTTGGTCAGGCCGGTGCTGAGCGCATTCAACTGGGCATTGGTCGAGCCTGTATTGTCGAATGTCAGCGTCGCTCCGCCATTCGCCGCAACCGTGAACTGGAAATCGCCGTTTGCGTCACCGACGTTCAACACCCCAAGCGTGCGTGAAGTCGTATCGATCGTGACGCTGGAGTTGGCGCTGATATTGCTATTGATAAAGGCGGTGGCTCCCACGCCATCAGCAACCGTGCCGCCATTCCAGTTGGCCGTAGTACTCCAAGTACCACCTGTGGTCTTGATCCATGTGCCATCCGCGGCGAATGCCGGTGAAGAGACCATTAAGGCGGTGAGAGCCGCCGCTCCAAATAAGAGACCTGACAGGGGACGTTTTTTCATAGCAAAGAGATTTGAGGTTCTTCGGAACGTGGCATGCCCGCGGAAACGACGCAACGTTAAAAATGTAAATTTATTTAACATTTTATTGCAATTAATGGGCGTTAAGCTGAAGGGTGTGGGTTTCAAGGATTTGCCTCGCGATTGCAGGGAGGCAGGGAAGCCGAAAAGCCTCCAAAATTTTTTCGGGTCTTGCGGGATTGACTGTAGACCCGCTTTTCTTATCCGATCCGCCGCTTGCCTTGGCGCTTCTTCTGCTCGCCGAGCACGAAAAAGTGCTGCCTCCCAAAAACACAGGGGCCGCGTCCCTTTTACAGAACGCAGCCCCGTCGTTTGCTACGAAATTTTGACTCGCGTGGCTTTGGCTTACGCCCGCGCCGTCCGGCGGCGGCGCAGGATCACCGCCACGGCCAATCCGCCTCCCAACAATGCCCAGGCCGAAGGGCTCGGGGACTGCCGTCACGCTGAGCACGCCCGTGGCTGCGTCAAAGGTGCCCGCTCCTATTTCGCCCGCGAAAGCAACCGTGTCGAAGTCTCCTGAAAAAACCCAAAGTCAAAGAGATTATAATCTCCGATGACTGCCGTGGCCGTGTTCAAATACGGGGTCAGTCCCGCGTATTATCATATTCCATGTGAGTTCTCAATGCGCCCCAAAGGGTTTGCGGAGCGCCCGCGTTCAACTCTCGGGCAATCCACGCCATAGTCATGGTCGTTTGTTTTCTCAATTCCGCTGCCAGTTGGATCTTCATTTTGTCTCCCTTTGGTTTTTGCCTCAACTCCTCCAATTTTGTCTTTTGTTTGTTGAGGTAAACCCCGATCAGTTTCCGTGCTTTTTCTTCCATTGTTTCGGCCACCGCACCGCCCTCGTGGATTGACGCGTCGGCATTGATTGCCGTCCCCATCTCGACCAGCCGTTCCAAAAAATCTTCGGCACCGAAGCGCCACCCCCTTCGAATTCCCTGCCAGAGTTCTTCTTCCGCGTGACCTTCCACACGGCGGCGCGATTCCATGCAATCCCGAAACTCTCGTCTCCCACGGCCATCGTCCCGCGCAATCCCCAACTCTCCAAAGAGTCGATCCACCCTCAGCCACTTCGGCCGCTCCCGCTGAGGTTGGAGATACTGCGGATAGCTGCTCCACTCGAAGTCCGCCAGTGTCTTGTCATCCGCGATGAGACCGCTCCGCACCGGATTCAGATGCACATAGTTGCATACCACCCGCAAATAAAAATCATCCGTCCCATCCACCAATAATGCCTTGTAGCGCCCCGCAAACAAATGGCCCTTCAGCTGGTATCTGGCATTGAATCGTTGAGTGTAGGTTCCAAGGAACCATTTCATGCCCGCGACAAGTGTCGGCTGGGGGGTCTCGACAACTAAATGGAAATGGTTTCCCATCAAACAATACGCATGCACTTGCCAGCCGGCTTTTGTGCAGGCCTCCCCAAGGGTCGCAACAAACCGGCGACGGTCTTCGTCATCCCAAAAGATGGACTCCTGGTGGTCCCCCCGGTTCATCACATGGTAAATCGCCCCTTCATACTCGACCCGCAGCTGCCTTGCCATCCATGCAACTTATCGCCCCCTTTTGACATGTCAATACGCGGGACTGACCCCTTCGGGGTGTGGAGTTCAAAATTGGAGCTATTTCTTATTTGGCTATCGAGCAAGCGATGTTCGGATTATCGGGGTTGACGTCGATAGATCGGGTTTTTGGGTGAACCACCAAATCCATATCTTCCATCGGGATGGCTCCGAGCAAAACTTGGTCACCCATAACGAGAGCCCCCGCAAATCCAATTCGATTTTTAAATCGAATTTCCAATGGGCCAACGTAGGGAACCAATCGTTTGCTGCCATCGGCGATGGTTACTTCTTTTGTATCTTGTTGTTCGAGTTTGAGCTGAAGGCGAATATGCTCTGGAATACACAGATGAACTGATCCCGTATCGGCAAGCGCCTCAATTTCAACGGGATTGCTGTCAGGAAATCTTGGATTTATCAGAGTGAGCATGGCAAAAGTGAGACCCATCTCAAACATGTATCAGCGTGGCCGGATGGCATCAATATTTCCTGACCGCAAGGAATGGGGTCACGCAACATTTTAAGACAGACTGTCACGATTGCCGCCTGACTCCCAATCCCGTGCGTACCAAATCGCGGCTTCGGCAATGTCGGCCTCCGCTTCGTCTCTCGTGATGACTGGCAAGCTCACAAGCTGGCCAGAATACGCCGACGGGCAATTTCCCAAGGGGTTCCTGCTTTTGGACGTGCTTCCAACGCATCAAGTCGACGGTCCAACTCGGCGATATGCTCGGGAGTCAATCCAATGCCAGGAGCATCTTCCGCGATCGTATCCCACAGATCTTCGACAAGCTGTATGCGATCGGATACAGGCAGTTGTCGCAAATCCTGAATAGTGATGCTCATCAGATGAAAATGTACCCGATGCGGGTAAATGCATCAATTTTTATCATCGAAGAAGCCGCATCCCCTTGGGGACACGGCTTCAATGCTTTTTTGCTACGAAATTTAACTCGTGCGGCTTGCTTACGCTGCCATCTGGCGACGGCGGCGCAGGATCACCACCACGGCCAGTCCGCCTCCCAACAATGCCCAGGCCGAAGGCTCGGGGACTGCGGTGACCACCAAATCAAGGCTGCCCGACTGGAAGTATGCGGATTTGCCACCACCCAGATCATACGCATTTCCCAATCCGACATTGCTTACATTGGCAAAGTCAATCGTCGCTGTTCCGTTGATCAGCGTGTAGATGCCATCGGCCGTGCCCGAGGTCAATCCTACCAAATCCGCGACACTAAATCCTCCGAAGGCTACCCCCGCGCCGTTCACCGTAAGCGTGTCCGTGAGACTGAAGACAAACTTGGCTCCAGAGGTCAGCGACAGGCTGCCGCCGATGGTCCCGTTGCCGCCAATCGCCGCACCGCTCGAAACTGAGACGATACCCGTGGCCGCGCTGTTGTCGCCGTTGATCAGCAACGTGCCTTCACTGACCAAGGTTCCTCCGGTATAGGTGCTGTTGCCGGTGAGATCCAAAGTGCCCGCCCCGGCCTTTTCCAAGCCCTTGCTCCCGGCGGCGACACCGCCATAGGTGAGGGTGGTGCCGGTGGCCACATTGAGCTGGCCCCCCGAAGTGCCTTCCAGCGCGATTCCGCGATTGGAAGCGAGGGTCATCGTCGCCGTGGTGGCGAGGGCGCCGTCGTTGAGGGCCAGATGGCCCGCGGTAGCCGTCCCGGGGGCTGCGCCAAGGCCGGAATCGGCACTGATGGCCAATGCACCCCCGTTGATGGTCGTGCTGCCGGTGAAGGTATTCACACCCGTAAGCACCCAGGTGCCCGCGCCCGACTTGACCAGGCTGGTCTTGTTCGCGGAAATATCCGGGTTCGTGAAGGTCAGGGACACATCCCCGGCATGCGCTTCCGTCGATCCGCCCTCGATCGCGATTCTCGTGGGCCCGAGGACGGCCACCACCGTCGAGCCAACAGGAATGCCGGAGCCGGTAACGGTGTCCCCCACATTGATGCCCGTCGTGTCGGTCACGATAACCTGCCGGTTGGCACTTCCGTTCGTCTGGCTGGTCGTAGTGCTGTTGTCGAGGGTAACCGGCGTGCTGTCCGTCGAGTTGCCGATGACGGCGGCGAGGGTATTGAGCCCGGTGTTGCTTCCGGAAAGTTCCAGAACGGTGTTGAGCGCATTCCCCACGGCCAGGCTGCCCGTGTTGCTGAAGACGAGCGCCCCGGTACCCGAAGAATCGATTTTCGCCGTAACCGTGGCGCTCAGATCCACCGTCGGGGCACCCGTGGTCAGATAGGTGGCCGAGGCGCTGCCGATGGTGAAGAGGCGATCCGTGGTTTCTCCCGCTCCCGTATATTGCAAGGTGGCATCGCTAAAGACGAGATTGGTGGCCGCGCTGGATGCCGCGCCGATGTTTCCGTTCGCGCCGCCATTTCCGATGCTGGAAACACTCGCGGTGCCCGCCTGGAGATTGGTAAATCCCGTGTAGGTGTTGGTTCCGCTGAGGGTCAGGATGCCGGTGCTCCCGCTGCCCAGCCGGATGCTGCCGGAGCCGCTGATCGTGCCGGAAAGTTTGAGGTTATTGTCCAGATAGAGCACCGTGCCGGCGAGATTGTTGACGATATTGTTCGCCACTCCGCTGCCGCCCGAGAGGTCGGCGGACGAACTCAGGGAGGGAAGATTAAGTCCCGTGATGTCGGTACCGAACGTGAGCGTCCCCGTGCCAAGCGCCGTGGCACTCCCTACTCTTAGCATGGCGTTGCCGTTGGCCTGAATGTCGCCCGACCAGCCCGAGTTGCTGCCACTAAACCCGATCGTCCCGTTCGCAAAGCCGTTGTAAGCGAGGCTTCCCGTCCCGGTTACAGTGCCGGCAAAGGTGATGCTGGAAGTAAGGACGTTGTTATTGGTGCTATCGCCGGCGAAATTCACATCATTCGCGATCGTGACACCGCCGCCGACACCTGTGAACCCACCCCCGTTAATCGTGATCAACCCAGTCCCGAGTGCGCTGTCATTACTCACCTTCACCGTGCCACCGAACAAGGTAGTGCCACCGGTGTAGGTGTTTGCCTGATCGAGAGTCAGCGTGTTGCCCCCGAGCTTGATCAACCCCAACGCGCCTTGTGCCGTATCGGCCAAAACAACGGAGTAAGTGCGATTTCCCGCGGAGGTATCAAACCCGATGTTCGCCCCCGCCGCGAAATTGGTCGTACCCAGCATGCTCGCGATGTCCACGTCCGCCACCCCGTTTTGAACCGCCAGAGTCGCTCCGCTGGCCACCGAAAATCTGCCGTTCGTGTCGAAGCCCGGCAGGGCATCCGTAACATCGATATTCACCGTGCCGGCCGAAATGGTCGTATTGCCCGAATAGGTATTCGCGCCGTTCGCGCCAATGAGATTGAGCGTGCCGGTCCCGGTCTTGGTGATGGCTCCCCCGCCCGCACCCGAGATCGGGTCGTTAATGGTCGTGTTGCCCGAGCCGCCAACCGTGAGCGTGAATGTGCCCAGGTCGAGAGCGGTGGCTGTCGTTGTGGAGTATCTCAATACGATTTCACCGGCGCTGGAGTTATTAGTCCAGCTCTGCGAGGCGGCAAGGGCCACATTGAGCGGACGATTGCTCGTGTTGCCAAATTGCAGATCTTTCGCGCCCGCCTGCATGTCGATACCGCTGGCACCAATCGTGATGGTGCGTGGGGTGGAGTCACCCTGCTGAATCCTCGTATATCCTCCGCTGTTGGTAATCACCAAACCGCCGATATCCAGGCTGCTCACGTTGAGATTGGCGATTACATTGTGGTTATTGCCATCGGTATTGAACCATGCGATGTCCGAAGCGCCCGGTGCCGCGGCAGGATCCGTCCCCGATCCATCCTGCGCGGTGTTCCAACTAGTAGTTGCCGACCAAAGCGTTGCACTGGTGGTCGCGCCGTCCCAATAAATGGTATCGGCCTGGGCGGTTGAGACGGCCAGCAGACCGGTGGCCGCAATCGCTGTAGCGACCACAAGAGAAGGGAGGAAGGGAGTTTTTTTCATGGCAAAAGTTCTTTTAAGTGGGGTGGGAGAACTATCCGGAGTCAAAGGTGCTAACCCTCACGGTTTTTCGCAAATTAAATGCAATACATGGAGCGACGCAAGAATTTATTAAAAAATTTACGCCTCCCACTTGCAACAAGCCCGGCAGGAAGTCGGAGTTTGACACCGGCCCGCGGATTCCATTCCCCTTATTTAAAAATGCGCGCCATCCGTCTCCCTGCCACCCTGAGCCGTGGCTGAAAAATCTTCCGTCCCCGTTGCGGGACTGCTGCGTCCCGCCGTGCGAAGCGCCCGCTTCTTACCCGATCCGCCGCTTGCCCTGGCGCTTTCTCTGCCTGCCGGGCACGAAAAACCCACTGCCCAAAAAACGCAGGGGCCGCGTCCCTTTTACGGAACACGGCCCCCTCGTTTTGCTACGAAATTTTGACTCGCGTGGCTTTGGCTTACGCCCGCGCCGTCCGGCGGCGGCGCAGGATCACCACCACGGCCAGTCCGCCCGCCATCAGCGCCCAGGCCGAGGGCTCGGGGACTGCGGTGACCGACAGGATGTTGGTGCCGTTGACGAATGCGTAGTCAAATCCACCCACCGTGCCGCTGAAATCGCCGCCGCCATCGTCCGTCAAGGCATTACCTCCGATCGACAGGGAGGTGAATGCTCCCGTCAGCGCGCTGCCGGAGAAAAGCGTGTAATCACCACCCATGATGCCGGAAAGCGTCAGTTCCAGGCCGTTGCCTTTCGCGAAGGAGGTCCCCCCGAAGGCAAACGTCGTAAAGCCGTCCGAGAGGTCCGCCGTCAGCGTCAGTGCCGTGGGGGCAAACGCCCCGGTGCCGTTCACCGTTGCTCCCTCAGCCAGCGTCAGACCCGTGGCGAAGCTCGTCGAGCTGTCGTTGGTAAGCGTGGCACTGTTGGCTACCGAGACTCCCGAGCTCGTGTTGATCGAGCCCGTCCCGGTGACCGTCAATGTACCGGCGCTCACCGTGGTCGCTCCGGTGTAGGTATTTGTGTTGGAGAGGGTCAGAATGTCCGTGCCGGCCTTGGTGAGGCCGCCGTTGCTGATCACGCCGGAAATGGTCAGGTCGGCGTCCGCCGTGATCGTCCGGGTGCCGCCAGCCAGATCCATCGTGCCGCTCCAGTCGTTGCCGACATCGTTGCCAAAAAACCGAAAATTGCCGTTCACGGTCATCGCGTTATCGATGATCACCGCGCTGCTGTTGGCCTTCTGGAAGCTGACCCCGTCGGCGATCGTGACCGTCCCCATGCCGAACGAATTATTGCCCGCACCAAAGTACCGAATGGTTCCTGCATTGACTGTCAGCCCTCCAGTAAAGGTGTTATTGCCGTTCAGAGTCCATAATCCCACGCCATTCTTCACGACGGCCAATTTGCCCCCATTGCTCCCATCGCCAATAACACCGATGGTGGTGTTCTGGCCACCGATGCTGTTCAAAGTGCTGGTGCCGTCCAAATAAAGCGTCGTGGTATTTCCCGCCGTAGCAACACCCTCAACAGATTTACCGAAAGTCAATCCGCTGCTGGAAGAGTCGTTCTTGAACGTGGCCGAGCCGCCATCACCCTCAATATGGATTTTTGAACCGAATGAATCGTCGTGATTTCCCGTTCCGGTCTGGCTGATCATGCCGCCATCGCTTAACGAAATATAGCGTGCTGCCTGCGCCCCGAGGACATAGCCATATGTATCGGTGCCGTGCCCGAACGTGATATTGCCGATATTGAAGTTACCGGGAATCGTGACCGTGATGTTCGCCCCCCCCCGTAATATCCTGGGTAAAAGAGGCCGTGTCGGTGCTGGTAGTGCTCGGCGAGACGGCCCCGGGAAAGGCCGCCGGAGTCCAGTTGCCATTTGTATTCCAGTTGCCGTTCGCATTCAGAAGGGTCCATTCGGCATCGGCAGCCCGGGCGGAGGGGACGGCCAGCAGGCCGGTTGATGCCATCGCGACAGCGACCGCGAAGGGACGGAGGATAGGACGTTTTTTCATAGCAAGTTTGGGGTATGTGCAGATTCAATGAATCGACGCTGATTCAAATTACTTGCAATATAGGCAAAGAATTTGAGTTGTTTCAAGCATTTATTGCAATACACGAGCATTAAATTTAGCACTAAAACTCTCCCGGTGGCTTAAAATGCTTCCATCCTGCGGATTTTTTCTTTCCGAAAGCTGATCCGTCCGCGACAGCCGAGTCGACCGTTTTCCTTTCCCGCCGCCCATTCGCAGGCGCATTTTATCCATCAAAAAAGAGCCCGCCAACACACGCGTACCCGGCACCCCTTTGAAAAGGGTTCAGGCACATGACTCAGGACCGC